>Ga0126304_10000810_pt1 | contig 13691 bp, 12 predicted proteins | sample Plot25_FD_92538 | JGI IMG/M metagenome (GOLD analysis project Ga0126304, IMG submission 92538) | Serpentine soil microbial communities from UC McLaughlin Reserve, CA, USA - Plot25 | ecosystem: Environmental > Terrestrial > Soil > Grasslands | place: USA: UC McLaughlin Reserve, Lake County... | reverse complement strand
TGCAGCACGCCCTCGACCATGCCCGCCAGGGCATCACCGTGCTCGACCGCGACCTTCGCCTCCTCGCCTGGAACCGCGCCTTCATCGACCTCTACGAGCTGCCGCCGGAGTTCGTGCGCATCGGCGTCGGCCTCGACGAGATCATCCGCCTCAACGCCGAGCGCGGCTCCTACGGCCCCGGCGCGGTCGAGGAGGTGGCGGCGCAGCGCATCCACAGCTTCGTCCACGATTCCGAGCCGCAGCGCGTCCGCCTGCAGCCGACCGGCCGCGTCATCGAGGTCCGCACCAACAAGCTTCCGGGCGGCGGCTTCGTCACCACCTACACCGACGCGACCGAGACCGTCGCGGCCGAGGAAGCCCGCAAGCGCGCAAACGAGCTCCTCGAGCAGCGCGTCCGCGAGCGCACCGAGGAGCTGACGCGGCTCAATGCGGCGCTGACGCATGCCAAGGCCGAGGCCGACGAGGCCAACATCTCGAAGACCCGCTTCCTCGCGGCGGCGAGCCACGACATCCTGCAGCCGCTCAACGCGGCGCGTCTCTACGCCACCTCGCTCGTCGAGCGCGACCGCGACGCCGGCGATTCCGGGCTTGCCGAGAACGTCGACGCCTCGCTCGATGCGGTCGAGGAGATCCTCACGGCGCTGCTCGACCTGTCACGCCTCGACACCGGCGCCATGAAGCCGCAATGGACGAGCTTCCGCATCGACGAGATGTTCCGCCAGCTGCAGCTCGAGTTCGACCCGATCGCCGGCGAGCGCCGGCTCGCCATCACCTTCGTCCCGACGGCGCTCACGGTCCGCTCCGACCGGCGGCTGCTGCGCCGGCTGCTGCAGAACCTGATCTCCAACGCCATCAAGTACACGCCGTCGGGCCGGGTGCTGGTCGGGGCGCGCCGGCGCGGCGATCGCGTCAGCCTGCAGGTCTGGGACACCGGGCTCGGCATCCCGGCCTCGAAGCAGAAGCTTGTGTTTCACGAGTTCCAGCGCCTCGACCAGGGCGCCAAGGTCGCGCGCGGCTTGGGACTCGGCCTGTCGATCGTCGAGCGGGTCGCCCGCGTGCTCGATCACCCGATCGCGCTGTCGTCCGAGCCCGGCCGCGGCTCGGTGTTCCGGGTCGAGGTGCCGATCGCCGCGGCGCAAGCTCCGAGCGTCGTCGCGATCAGGAAGCCGCGCGGACCGGCGACCCCGCTTGCCGGCCTCACCGTGCTTGCAATCGACAACGAGCCCTCGATCCTCGAGGGCATGCGCGCGCTTCTCACCGGGTGGGGCTGCGAGGTCATCACCGCGGCCTCGCTCGACGCCGCCCGCGAGGCGATGGCGCGCCGCCTGCCCGAGGTGATCGTCGCCGACTACCATCTCGACGAGGGCAACGGACTGCAGGCCGTTGCGGCGCTGCGGCGCGCGTACGCTGCCGAGATTCCGGCCGTCCTCGTCACCGCCGACCGCTCGCCGGCGGTCCGCGAGGCGGCCGCGGCCGCGAAAATCCACGTGCTCAACAAGCCGCTGAAACCGGCGGCGCTGCGCGCGCTCCTCGCGCAATGGCGCGCGACGCGGGTCGCGGCGGAGTGAGGAAGTGAGTGGTCAGTGGTCAGTCGTCAATCGTTCGAAGCTTCACTGACGACTGACCACTGACGACTGACCTCTCACATGTTACCCGGTCGGCCGGTACGGCGCCCTCCCGCTCGTCAGCGCGTCGTCGAGGAGCTCGAGGCGGTCCTGGCCCCAGAACACCTCGCCGTCGAGGACATAGGCCGGCGAGCCGAAGACGTCGGCCGCGACCGCGTTCTCGAGGTTGAGCGCGTAGACCGCCTCGGTCAGCGTGCCGCGCGCCGCCTCCAGGAGCGAGGTCGAGTCGAGCCCCGCCGCTTCGGCGAGCTCGGCGATGACGAGCGGGTCGCCGAGATTGCGCTCCTCCTCCCAGACGCCGGCCATGGCGCGGCGCATGAAGGGGTCCGGATCCTTGTTCGCGGCGACGATCGCGACCACGAAACGGTCGGCGAGGTTGACGTCGAACGGCGAGAACTTCGGCTGCAGGTTGAGCGCCACGCCGCGCCGCTCGCGCCAGCGCTGCAGGTCGACGAGCCGATAGCGCTGCCGCACCGGATGGCGCTGCGGCAGCGGCAGCCCGCCGGTCTGCGCGAACACCCGTCCGAGGAACACCGGCTTGTAGTTCACCGCGACCCGCTGCCGCTCGGCGATGGTCATGAACAGGCGGTGCCCGATATAGGCCCAGGGGCTCGACAGGGAGAAGTAGTAGTCGATCGTGCGCGGCATGGCGGCTCTCATGGAGGGCGAGCCGCACCGTCGCGTTTCCGCGCCGGCCTGGCAAGAGCACGGGCGTTCAGGCCGCCTGCTTCAGGGCCTCCTCGGCGGCGATGAAGGCCTCGACCTCGGGGGCCGGAACTGGCGCCGCCGCTGGCGCGATGCCGGTGGCCGTGAACATCCGCTCGACCGCCACGAAGCGCTTCGCGCTTCGGTCGTAGAGACCGGCGCGCACGAGCGCGATAGCAGACAGGATCTCGGAGCCGTTCCCGGCCGACCGCCAAGACCCTTGCGATCCGCGCACCGTTCGGTTTGGATGGAGCGAAGTTCTTGGGGTAGCGGGGGCTAAAAATGTTCAAACGTTCATCGGCGACGCTCGTCGCCGCTCTTATTGCCACGCCTGCACTTTCGGCACCCTCGCAGGAGGAGATGTTTGAGACTGTGAAGGCGCTGCAAGCCGAGGTCAGAGCGCTTCGGCAGGAGCTACAGCAGCACAAGAGGGCGAGGCAGGTCGAAACCGCAAAGCCCGCGAAGGCGAGGTCGGACTGGGCGGCACAGTCCTACCAACCGGGATCGGTTGAGGTCGCCCAAGCGCCCGCCTGGGCTGGTCTGTATGCTGGCGCAGCATTTGGGCTAGGGGTCAGTCACACCCACGGACCGAACGATTCGACCACCGCGTCATTCAGCTCAAACTTCCAGCCCAACTTTACCTTCAGCACCACCTTTCGAAGTGTGTCAACTCAGAGCATCCATGAAACTGCCAGCCCGACTGCGGCGGCAATCAGCGGCATGATCGGATACGATTACGAACTTGGCTCAAACATCGTTGGCGGTTTCCAAGGCGATGGGACGCTTTGGCAGCGGGCAAGCAACGCAAAATCGTTGAGTCTGCAAACGGGGTTCAGTGAACAGAACAATCAATCCCGCTTCTTAGGGATTCTGAGCGCGAACGCGCTGACGAGTCCAAGCGAGCCTGTGCTGACCCACAGCATTGTAACCAATGCGCCAATGTGGACTGTCTCAGCGCTGGGAAAGGCAGGCTATAAGATCACTCGACTACGCTGCTTTACGCGGTGGGCGGCGGCACATATGGCAGCTATGAGGTGAGCGGCGGCGCTCCGGCAGGTCTGTTCGGTCTGACAGGCGGGCTGGGCGTTGAGGCCAAGGTCGATGCGCAATGGAGCTTGCTCCTGGATTATCGTTTCACGCATTTCTTCGACGGCACGGGGAACACGCAATTTGCTTCTGTGAACACTTTTCCCCTTGGGAGAGCGCAGGGGTTCAATCAGTTTTCCCTATTTGCATCCGTCAATCCCGTGACAATCAATGCGGACTTGCATCACTTTCGCTTAGGCTTCGCACGACGCTTCGACAGCATGTAGCGGGCGAAGTGTAGCCGGGTCGAGTTGCTGAGATCGGTGCGGAGAAGGTATCGCGGGAGAGCAGGCTAGGCCGCCTGCTTCAGCGCCTCCTCGGCGGCGATGAAGGCCTCGAGCTCGGGGGCCGGAACCGGCGCCGCGGCGGGCGCGATGCCGGCGGCCGTAAACATCCGCTCGACCGCCACGAAGCGCTTCGCGCTTCGGTCGTAGAGACCGGCGCGCACGAGCGCGATCGCGGAGAGGATCTCTGAGCCGTCCCGGCCGGTCGTGACGATGCGGTGCTCCATGACGAGCCAGGTGTCGCCCCAGGCGACGATGCGCGTCTCGAGCCGGAAGGCGCGGAACGGCTTCAGCTCGCGCCGGAAGCGGATTTTCGCGGCGCTGACCACCGGCGTCCACTTTTCCCGCAGGACGGCGCGCCAGAGGCCGGAGCGGATCATGAGGTCGGCACGGCCGAGATCCATGATGGTCCAGTAGCGGCCGTTGTTCATGTGCAGCGAGGTGTCGAGGTCGTGCGGCCAGACCCGGAAGGCGAGCCGCGACACGTCGCGCGACGGATCGAGCCGCGCGCGGAAGAACGACGCGACGATGAGATGGAGGAGACGCAGCCAGAGGTTCACGACGCCCCAGCGCCGGTCTCGCGCTGATAGGCGAGGAGGTCGAGCGACGGGGCGTTGCCGGTCAAGCCCGTCAGCAGGCAGTGCGCCTGGCCGCGGTGGTGGGTCTGGTGGTTGAAGAAATGCATCAGCGCCGGCGCCAGCGGCTGCTCCATATCGCGTGGGTTGATGATCGTGCGATAGCGGAAGCGCCCGGCGAGGTCGGCATCGGTCAGGCCATCGACGTAGCGAGCGATGCGGCTGTCCTCGGCCTCGCGGGCGGCGCGCAGCTCCGCGACATCGTCGAACAGGATGGCATCGAGCCGGTTCGGGTGCTCGCCCTCCCCGGTGAAGCGGCGCATCCAGATGCGGTCGGCGACGAGGAGGTGGTTCAGCGTGCCGTGCACCGATTTGAAGAACGCGCCGCGATCGCCCCGGTAGTCGGCGTCGGGCAGCGCCGCCGCGGCGTCGTAGAGCCGGCGGTTCGCCCAGGCGTTGTAGGCGGCCATCATGGCGAAGGGGGAGTGCATCTTCGACACCTCGTCGTCCCGGGGCTCGCGAAGCGAGAACCCGGGACTTGTGCAATTCGAGCCCTCTCGCTGAAAGGTCCCGGATCGCGGCTGCGCCGCGTCCGGGATGACGCGCTCGGTCTTAAGCCGCCTTGCGCGCCTCGGCGCGCCCGTAGAACGTGCCGCCGCTCGCCGCCATGTCGCGGATGATCTTCGGCGCGGCGAAGCGGTCGCCGTGCTTCGCCTGCAGGCGCTCGCACAGGGCCAGGAAGGCCTTCGCGCCCATGAAGTCGATGTATGAGAGCGCGCCGCCGGTGTAAGGGGCGAAGCCGAAGCCGAGGATCGAGCCGACATCGGCCTCGCGCGGATCGGTGATCACGCCCTCCTCGACCGTGCGCGCCGCCTCGAGCGCCTGCGTGACGAGAAGGCGGCTCTTCATCTCCTCGACGTCGAGCGTGTCGGGATCGAGCTGCGTCGCCTGCAGGTCCTTGAGGCCCGGCCAGAGGCGCTTCGGCCCGCTCTCGGGATAATCGTAGAAGCCCTTCTTGTTCTTCCGTCCGAGCCGGCCCTCGCCCTCGACCATCGCGACGAGGAGCTTCTCCTGCGCCGGGTTGACGGCCGCCTCGCCGACCTGCGCTTTCGTCGCCTTGACGATCTTCAGCGCGAGGTCGATCGCGACCTCGTCGTTGAGCGACAGCGGCCCGACCGGCATGCCGGCCATGCGGGCGACGTTCTCGATCATCGCCGCCGGTACGCCTTCGGTGAGCATCAGGTGCCCTTCCAGGATGTAGGCGCCGACGCAGCGGTTGGCGAAGAAGCCGCGGGCGTCGTTGACGACGATCGGCGTCTTCTTGATCTGGCGGACATAGTCGAGCGCCGCCGCGAGCGCCTTGTCGCCGGTATCCTTCCCCATGATGATCTCGACCAGCATCATGCGCTCGACCGGCGAGAAGAAGTGGATGCCGATGAAATCGGCCGGGCGCTTCGAGGTCTTGGCGAGGCCTGAGATCGGCAGCGTCGAGGTGTTCGAGCCGAAGATCGCGTCGGGGCGGATGACCGCCTCGGCCTTGGCGATCGCCTCGGCCTTCACCTTGGGATCCTCGAACACGGCTTCGACGATCAGGTCGACGTTCTTGAGATCGTTGTAATCGGCGCTCGGCGTGATGCGCTCGAGAAGCGCGTCGCGATCGGCGGTCTTGGCGCGGCCCTTCATGACCTGGTCGGTCATCAGCTTGTGCGAGTACGCCTTGCCCTTCTCGGCCGCCTCGAGCGTCTGGTCGAGGAGCACGACCTCCATGCCGGCGTTCGCCGTCACGTAGGCGACGCCCGCCCCCATGAAGCCGGCGCCGAGCACGCCGACCTTCTTGATGCTCGTGGCCGGCACGCCGGCGGGCCGGCGGGCGCCCTTGTTGAGCTCGCCCATCGAGATGAACAGCGTGCGGATCATCGCCGCCGCCTCGTTTGAGCGCAGGATCCTGGCGAAGTAGCGCGACTCGACCTTGAGCGCGAGATCCATCGGCAGCTGCAGCCCTTCGTAGACCGCCTGCAGGATCGCCTTCGCGGCCGGGTAGTTGTCGTGCGTCTCGCGGCGGTAGATCGCGTTCGCCGGCGGCCAGATCATCATGCCGCCGGGCGAGTAGACCTTGCCGGAAGGGGCCTTGAACTTGTCCTGGTCCCACGGCGCCTTCGCCGAGCCGCCGCCGCGGATCCAGGCCTTCGCCTTCTCGACGATCTGATCGCGCGGCGCGACCTCGTGCACGAGGCCCATGTTCTTCGCCATCAGCGGGCGGATCTGCTCGCCCTTGAACAGCATCTGGAGCGCGTCCCCGGTCTGCATCAGCCGCGCCACGCGCTGCGTGCCGCCGGCGCCGGGGAAGAGCCCGACCTTGATCTCGGGCAGGCCGACGCGGGTGGCGTCGACGTCGGACACGACGCGGTGGTGGCAGGCGAGCGTGAGCTCAAAGGCACCGCCGAGGCAGGGACCGTGGATCGCGGCCGCGAACGGCTTGCCGCAGGTCTCGAGCCGCCGGTAGACGAGCGACAGCTTGCGCGACCCCTCGAAGAACGCCTGCATGGCGGCTTCCTCGCCCTTATCGCGCTTGAGCTTCTCGTACTGCACGCCGAGCCCCTGGAGCATCTGCAGGTCGGCGCCGGCCGAGAACGCCTCCTTGCCCGAGGCGACGACGCAACCCTTGATCGCGGCGTCGGCGGCGACCGTCTCGACGATCTGCGACAGCTCGTCGACGACCGCGAGGTCAATGACGTTCATCGACCGGCCCGGCATGTCCCAGGTCGCCGTGGCGATGCCGTCGGCGTCGGTCTCGAGGCGGAAATTGGTGAGCTTCATCGTGGTCTCCTGACCCGAGCGGTCGCAGTTCAGGCGAAAGGCTCGCCTGCCCGGTTGGTGTAGCGGACCCGGCCGTCGGTCGCCTCGTAGAGGAGATCGACGTCGGGGTAGTGCGCGCGCTCGGCGGGCGCGCGCGAGCCGACGACCAGGAACACCCCATCGCGCTCCGTGCGGTTGAGGAGGTGGTGTCCGTTCGGCACGCCGGCCTTGAAGCCGGCGGCGTCCCCGGCGCGAAGGATGGTCTCGCCCTCGTCCTCGATGAGCACGAGCTCGCCTTCGAGCACGATGAGGAACTCGTCCTCGTTCTCGTGCCAGTGCCGCTGCGAGGACGCCGCGCCGGGCCTCAGCCGCACGAGGTTGACGCCGAACTGCGTCAGCCCGGCCGCATCGCCGAGCGCCTGATGCAGCCGCCCCTTGACGGCAGCGGCATAGGGAGGCGGGTAGGCCGTCCGCTCCCGAACCGGCACGGCAGCGATGTCGATCTTCGGCACGGCAGCGTCGCTCAGACGCGCTCGATGATCGTCGCCGTGCCCATGCCGGCGCCGATGCAGAGCGTCACGAGCGCGGTCTCCTTGCCGGTGCGCTCGAGCTCGTCGAGCACGGTGCCGAGGATCATCGCGCCGGTGGCGCCGAGCGGATGCCCCATGGCGATGGCGCCACCGTTGACGTTCACCTTGGCCGGGTCGATGTCGAAGGCCTGCTGGAAGCGCAGCACCACCGAGGCGAAGGCCTCGTTGATCTCGTAGAGATCGATGTCGTTGACGCTCATGCCGGCCCGGCGCAGCACCTTCTCGGTCACGTCGACCGGCCCGGTCAGCATCATGGCGGGCTCGGAGCCGATATTGGCGAAGGCGCGGATGCGCGCGCGGGCTTTGAGCCCGGCGGCGTCCCCCGCCTCCTTCGTGCCGATCAGCACCGCGGCGGCGCCGTCGACGATGCCGGAGGAGTTGCCGGCGTGGTGGACGTGGTTGACGCTCTCGATCTCGGGATGGGCGTCGATCGCGACCGCGTCGAAGCCGCCCATCTCGCCCATCTGCACGAAGGAGGGCTTGAGCTGCCCGAGCGACTGCATGTCGGTCGCGGGCCGCATGTGCTCGTCCTTGGCAAGAAGCGTGATGCCGTTGACGTCGCGGACCGGGACGACCGATTTCGCAAAGCGGCCCTCCTCCCAGGATTTCGCGGTGCGCTTCTGCGATTCGACCGCATAGGCGTCGACGTCGTCGCGGGAGAAGCCGTATTTCGTCGCGATGAGGTCGGCCGAGACGCCCTGCGGCATGAAGTAGGATTTGATCGCGATATGCGGATCGACCGGCCAGGCGCCGCCGGATGCGCCGAGGCCGACGCGGCTCATGGAGTCGACGCCGCCGCCGATCGCCATGTCCTGCTGCCCGGCCATGACTTGCGCCGCCGCGAAGTTCACGGCGTCGAGACCGGAGGCGCAGAAGCGGTTGATCTGCACGCCCGGCACGTGGTCGCCGTAATCGGCGACGAGCGCCGCCGCGCGGGCGATGTCGCCGCCGGCCTCGCCGACCGGATCGACGCAGCCGAAGACGACGTCGTCGACCTGCCTGGTGTCGAGGCGGTTGCGCTCGCGGATTGCGCGCAGCGCCGTCTCGGCAAGCCGCAGCGCCGTCACCTCGTGCAGCGCACCGTCCTGCTTGCCGCGGCCCCGCGGGGTGCGGACGTGGTCGTAGATGAAAGCATCGGGCATTTTCTCGCTCCCGTCATCCCGGTCGCAGCGAAGCGGAGAGCCGGGATCTTCATCAGAATAGGGCGCCTCTCCGGCGAAAGATCCCGGATCGCGGCTGCGCCGCGTCCGGGATGACGTATTCAGTAGACGCGTCGGTCAGGTGCGTTCGGTCTCGAGGCGCGACACCCGAGTCACGATGGAGCCGAAGCCGGCAATCACGGCATGGGTCAGGCCGTCCAGCTTGACCTTGACATCATCCACCTTCGACTCAACGCGACGCATGTCGTCGCGCATTTCGCGCATGTCGGCGCGAATGTCCTTCAGGATTTCAAAGGTCATGTTTTCAGGATCAGCCATCGCGTTATCCTAAAACATCTCCGCCGGCAGCGCCATTACGGCGTCCGCCCCTGACGAGATGCGCGCCAGGTGCGCGCCCGTTTCCGGCAGCATGCGCTCCATGAAGAAGCGGCCGGTCATGAGCTTGGCGTCCATCTTCTCGGCGGCGCCGTTGCCTTGCGCCTTCTTCATCTGCGCGGCCTTCGCCATCTTGGCCCACATATAGCCCATGGCGGTCAGGCCGAAGAGGTGCATGTAGTCGTAGGCGCCGGCGCCGGCGTTGTCGGGCTTCGCCATGGCGTTCTGCATGAACCACATCGTCGCCTGCTGCAAGTGCCCGAGCGCCTGCTGGACCGGCGCCACATAGGGCTTCATCGCCTCGTCGGCGGCGTTCTCCTGGCAGAAGGCGCCGACCTCGTTGAAGAACGCCATGACGGCGCGGCCTCCGTCCTTGCCGAGCTTGCGCCCGACGAGGTCCATCGCCTGGATGCCGTTCGCGCCCTCGTAGATCTGGGCGATGCGGGCATCGCGCACGAATTGCGACATTCCCCATTCCTCGATGTAGCCATGGCCGCCGAACACCTGCTGGGCATTGACGGCGTTCTCGAAGCCCTTGTCGGTGAGGACGCCCTTGATGATCGGCGTCATGAGGCCGAGGTAGTCGTCGGCGGCCTGCCGCGCCTTGTCGTCGGGGGAGCGGTGGGCGATGTCGGACGAGAGCGCCGCCGACAGCGCCAGCGCCCGGCCGGCCTCGTTGAAGGCCTTCATCGACATCAGGTTCCGGCGCACGTCGGCGTGGACGATGATCGGATCGGCGGGCTTGTCCGGCGCCTTTGGTCCGGTAAGCGAACGGCCCTGCAGCCGGTCCTTGGCGTATGCCGCGGCGTTCTGGAACGCGACCTCCGACAGGGCGAGGCCCTGGATGCCGACCGCGAGCCGCGCCTCGTTCATCATCACGAACATGGCGTTGAGGCCCTTGTTCTGGGCCCCGACGAGCCAGCCCTTGGCGCCGTCGTAGTTCATGACGCAGGTCGAGTTGCCGTGGATGCCCATCTTGTGCTCGATCGAGCCGCAGGACACGCCGTTGCGGGCGCCGACCGAGCCGTCCTCGCCGACGAGGAACTTCGGCACGACGAAGAGCGAGATGCCCTTCGTGCCCATGGGCGCGCCCTCGATGCGGGCGAGCACGAGATGGACGATGTTCTCGGCGAGGTCGTGCTCGCCGGCCGAGATGAAGATCTTGGTGCCGGAGATCGCGTAGGAGCCGTCGCCGTTCGGCACCGCCTTGGTCTTGAGGAGCCCGAGATCGGTGCCGCAATGCGGCTCGGTGAGGTTCATGGTCCCGGTCCATGAGCCTTCGATCATCTTCGGCAGGTAGGTCTTCTTCTGCTCGTCCGAACCGTGCACGTAGAGCGCCGCGATCGCGCCCTGGGTCAGGCCGGGATACATGCCGAGCGCGAGGTTCGCCGACGAGACGAACTCCTGCATCACCGTGTTAAGCGTCGACGGCAGGCCCTGGCCGCCGTGCTCGGGCGGGGCCGAGATGCCCATCCAGCCGCCCTCGCGATAGGCGTCGTAGGCGGCCTTGAAGCCTTCCGGCGTCGTGACCGAGCCGTCCTCGTTGCGCCGGCAGCCTTCCTGGTCGCCGATGCGGTTCAGCGGCGCGAGGACCTCCTCGCACAGCTTCGCGCCTTCGGCGAGGATCGCCTCGACGAGGTCCGGCGTCGCGTCGGCGAACCCGGGCAGGTTGTTGTACCGCTCGAAGCCGAAGACGTCGTTCAGCAAGAACAGCGCATCTTCAACCGGCGCCTTGTAGCTCGGCATGCCGCCTCCTCCCGTCTGCAAATCGCTCTTTCGAGCGCTTCGACAGGCGAGCCGCACGGCCCCCGTCGAGATAGTTCACATGTAAACTATCTCGACCCGCAGGGGAAGAGGGTAAGCCGAATTTTTGTCCGACGACGGTAAGCTCAGGAAGAAAGGGCTCTTTGGCGCTGCGACTGGAGCTCGGCGATCGCCGCCTCGATCTCGGCCTTCTGCCGCTCGAGATGCGCGAGCTGATCGTCGATCTGCTTTCGCGACAGCCGCAGCTTCGGCGCCCCTTCGCCGCGCTCGGGGCGCTCGAGAAGGCGCTGAATCTCGGCGAGCGTAAAGCCGAGCTGCTTGCCCTTGAGGATGAGCTCGAGCCGGGCCCGCTGGGCACCGTCGTAGTGGCGCGAGGCGCCGGCGCGCTGGGGCTTGAGGAGGCCGCGATCCTCGTAGAAGCGCAAGGTCCGCAACGAGACGCCGAATTCCCGGGCGAGGTCGCCGATGGTGTAGCTGCGGCTCCGCGCCTCGCCTGAGCGCCGCGAGTCGCTCGCGGCCGAGGCGGCCTCGACGCGTAGGTTTTCCATTCTTCTCATCCCTCTCGTTTCGCCGCCGGCCGTGCACCTTCGCGGTAGAACCGATGGGCCGGCGATTCCGCGCGCCCAGTTAGCCGGCTTGGCTCGGCCAGGGGAGTAAGCCTGCCGTTACGTCAGCCGGCTAACGGTAATCTCGCGCTTGGCCGGCGACCGGAGCGCCTCCCCCGCGCCTCCCTTAACGGCTTGTTTACCTTGACCGGCAAAAGTTGCCGGGCGGGGCAGGCATCGGAACGGCTTTAAGCGACTCTTAGCCTTTTCATTCGGCGACCCCGCCGGAACCCGGCCATGGGGGCGAGCCGGGCCAGACGAAGCCTCCGACCTGGGCTGCAGGAGCGCCCATGAGCGCGGCACCGAAACGCAATCCTTCCCTCGGGCTCGACAGCCTCGATGCGGAGGCCCGAAAGGCGGCGCGCCAAGCGGCGCGCCACGCCGGCATGTCGCTCGACGAATGGCTCGCCGCCGTCAGCGCCAACAAGGCCGCCGAGGCCGGGGGCGCACAGACCCGCAAGGCCCAGAAGCGCAAGCGGCCGGAGCAGTCGGACGAGCTCGACGCCGCCGTCGCGAAGCTCCAGGCGGTGGCGGACCTTGCCCGCAAGCCCGCCGGCATCGCGGCCGAGGAACTCGAGAGCCTTCTTGCCCGCGCCGCCGAGGCGACCGAGCGCCGCAGCCGCGAGCAGGCCGCCAAGACCGCTGCCGCCCTGGGCTCGGTCGCGAGCTGGATCGAGCGCGCCGAGGACCGCCTCTCCGCCGCCTCGCGCAACGCCGCCGAGCGGCAGGAACACACGACCGCGGTGCTCGGCGACGCCCTCGCGACGATGACCGCCCGGCTCGACGAGATCGAGCGCAAGCTCTCGGACGGCGGCCGTCCGTCGCTCGAAGCCGCGCTGAAGGCGATCGAGCGCATCGAGTCGCAGCTCGCGAAAGCGAACGACAAGCCCGAGAAGGGCACCAACGCCGCGATCGAGACCGTCCTGCGCGGCTTCGAGACGCGAATCGCCGAGATCACCGACCGGCTCGCCGAGCGCCCGCCGGCCGGGCCGCGCGGGCCCGCCGAGATCAGGAGCGCCGTCGCCGAGATCCGCGCCCGCCAGGCCGAGCTCGATCGCACGCCTGAGGCGGCCGACGCCGCCGATGTACCGCCGCCCCGCCCGGCGCGTGCGCTGGCGCCGCGCCCGCCCGCGGACGTCCTGCACTCGCTGCGCGGCGACATCGCGCGCCTCGCGAGCCAGCTCGACACGCTGCGGCCGGGCGCCGGCGGATCGGCCGAGGTCGCCGGCCTGCGCGGCGAGATCGAGCGCCTGCAGACCATGGTCGCCGGGCTTGCGACCCGCGACGAGGTCAACGCGCTCGAGCGCGCGCTTCGCGGCATCACGGCCCAGGTCGCGAACGCCCGCGCCCCCGGCGACCTCGCGGCGGTGAGCCGTCCGGTCGAGGAGCTGGAGGCGGAGATCGGCCGCGTCGCCGAGCTCGTGACGAGCGGCGTTCATGGCCGCCTGTCGCGCGAGTTCGAGACGCTCGCGCGCCGCATCGAGGCGATCTCGGGCAGCGGCATCGACCCCGAGGTCGTCGACGGCCTGGCGCAGCAGCTCCTCGACGTTCGCCGCCTCCTCTCCGACATGGCCGAGCCGCAGCGGGTCCAGCAGCTCGCGGCGCAGTTCGCCGAGCTGAACGAGCGCCTGACGGAGATCGGTCGCCGCCAGCTCGACGCACGGGAGTTCGAGCGCCGCTTCGACGGGCTCGCGCGCAAGCTCGACAGCCTCGGCGGCGACGTCCCGGCTCACGCCTCGGGCGACATCGCCGGGCGCATCGACGCCCTGTCGCAGAAGCTCGACCGACTTTCCGAGAAGCCGCGCATCACCGTCGGCGGCCCGCCGGCGGAAGGCCTCGACAGCCTCGTGCAGCGGCTCGACCGTCTCGACGAGGCGCTCAGCCGAGGAGGTCCGGCGCCGCAGCTCAAGCCGATCGAGGACATGCTGCGGACGCTCGTCGCGCGCATCGACCAGGCCGAGCGGCCGGGCGCCGGCGCCGATTCCCTCGACGCGCTCGAAAAGCAGGTCGCGATCCTGGCGCGGCGGCTCGAGCGCGGCTCCGGCGACCCTGCGCTTTCGGCGCTCGAACGCACCATGGGCGACCTCATGGCCCAGGTCGAGCTCATGCGCACCGGCGCCTATGAG
>Ga0126304_10000809_pt1 | contig 13698 bp, 19 predicted proteins | sample Plot25_FD_92538 | JGI IMG/M metagenome (GOLD analysis project Ga0126304, IMG submission 92538) | Serpentine soil microbial communities from UC McLaughlin Reserve, CA, USA - Plot25 | ecosystem: Environmental > Terrestrial > Soil > Grasslands | place: USA: UC McLaughlin Reserve, Lake County... | reverse complement strand
GCGGCGCGATGGCTTGGGTGACACGCTCGGGTGATGAAGAGTTCTGGCGGGTCGGTGGTACAGCGCTTGAGCAAGCCTGCTTCGGCTACCGAGGAGTCCCGGGCGAGACGTCCAGCCCTGAGCACCCCCAACCTCTCGATTAGGCTTGCCCGATTAGGCTTGCCTATTGGCTTGCCTATTATCGTCGGCGAAGCGCAGCGCGTACTGTAAGGCTGCCTCCCTACCGAAAATGACGCCCTCTCTTTTCCACAAGTTGTCTCCCACGGGCTCGAAGTCCGCGCTGCGCAGCGTGGAGTTCTCCCTTTCTCTACGCCGTTTATAACCCTGGCTCCCTATATCGGATCTCCTTTTCCGTGTTCCCTAATGCTTCTATTCACCGAGCTGCAGAGCTAGGTGTTTGATCTGTTCACCTCCGTTCCCTTTTATTACGCAGGGAAGTAAGGTTATGGATCAGTTGTGGATCAACCTACTGAGGCATCTCTAGTGAAGAGCGCGTGCAGCACAGAGTAGTAGTAGGAGGATGCCCCTTTGCCTCTATTCACTAAGTTGCCGACAAGGAGGGTTCCCGGAAACCCCTATTTACCCTCTCGGATGCTTATGCGTCAGGATCGGTGCTAAGGGCAGACTCCTCGCCCGAGGAGCGATTTCGACCAGACATCTTGCTACACGCTTGGATGGATATTCACTCCTAGAGCCTACGCCACCAGCTCCGCTCCTCCTGCGGGCGCGAGGATGGCTGCTGCGCTTCTTCGTGGCGGACCGGGGCGGACCTTACCAGCCACCCACGAAACCGCTCAGAACGGCTCTTAGCGCGCCTGAGGCTATCCTAGAACGGAGGAGTCTACAGCCTGCAGGCCGTCTCTGTAATCTGTTAGGTTAAGAACAACAGCGGTTCTCCTTCGTTCACCACCCGTACTCCAAGAGGTGTGATTCTGAAGATTTCCAGGCCGATAGTACCGCATTCCTCTACCAATCCCGAATCCATAAGTCGTCTAGCTATAAAGTGGTAGTCCTTGGTAGTGTAAGGGATGCCAGCCCTCTTAGCCGCTTCCCTACCCACAACAACGCTCTTAGGTTTACCGTGGGCGAGGGAGTAAAGCTCGTGCAAGAACTTCCAAGCTCTCGATTCGAAGTCGCCTTCCATGATTATCCTATTACCCTAACCCGGCTACCTCGAACACCATCTTATAGGCTGACAGGAGTAGCGTAAGCTACTATCTGACTCAGAAAATCCCACATAACCCAGAAGCGTCCGGTGTTCAAGGGAAGACGGGGCGCAGGGAAAGGCGTTCATCTTCTATCTTGGCATCCAATAGCTCTACGGCGACTTGAGCCCCTTGGCTTATCCGGCGCATCGCATCACGAATACTGCTAATGGCCTCTAAGAAGCGGTTTCATTAATTGCATGCTACGCTCGCCGATATGGGTAAGGAGTTGCTCAGCGACATGTAGGAGGTGCTGGTGTCACCGCTAGACCCTGGCAGTGGCGATCGGCTGGTAGTAACCGCTCTCGGCGGGCGTCTTCCAGCCGATGTCTGAGAACCCGGCCTCCTTCAACACATCGCGCAGCTCGTCGCGCAGCACCGCCCGGTAGCGGGCGTCGTAGTGTACTGTCTGCCAGCCCTCGCCCTCCTCCCTTAGTAAGAAGAGGTTGAAGACGTAGGCGCGGCCATCCTCATCCCAGTCCCAGACCTGGAAGTAGACGCGCCTGCCCTCAGGCGTGTTTATTACCTTGGGCGTGGTCGTGCCGGGCCGCTCCTTCAGCAGTTCGTCGTAGTCTCTTATGCTGGCCATAAACAGCCCGCCTTCTCTAACCTTCGAGCGGATGCTCCGAGCAGCGGAGAGCAGATCATCCCGGCTCATCATGTGCGGCAGCGCGTTGTCGAAGGAGATGACCGCGTCGAAGGTGCCCTCGACCGCCTCTTCCAGGGCACGGAAGTCCGCCGTACCGAAGGTGATGTCCACTCCGAATCTCTCTGCCTCTTCTCTGGCGCGCTCAATCGAGCGGGGACTCAGATCGGTGGCGGTGAGACGATGCCCTAAGAGGGCAAGGCCTATCGCTTGCGTGCCGATGCCGCAAGAGCAATCGAGGATAGATAGGCTGCCCCGTCCGGTCTCGGAGCGTAGAAGCGTGTCCAGCACCTCGCCCTGCCACTTTACTGCCTCATCCCAGTTTCCGAAGATCAGATAGTACTCATCAGCAAGGCGATCGTAGAACTCTTGGATGGAGAGGGGCATCAACTTTCATCATAGCAGGGTGCAAGACTAGCGCGATTACCCGCTTCTCGTTGGAAGACGGATTTCTGAAACCGCCTCTAAGCGTTGGGGGTCGGGGTACACAGCTTTCCTCTTAGGTGTCTAGTGAATTGGTTGCTTTCTGTTGCCTCGTGCCTCACGTAGGCGCATAATTACCCATTCGGTCGCGGAAGACCGGATGTTTCCGCCCGAGGCTAACACCAACGATACCGTTCTGGAGTCGAGAGAATGAAACTCAACCGCACCTCCGCTCTGGTTTTGGCCGCGACGGCGGCGAACGGCCTGCTTGCCGGGGCCAGTCTGGACCAATCCATCAAGCAGTTGCCCGCCCGCCGTCGCATCGGAGCCATCGATTACTCTGCCTACAGCCGCGCTTCCGACTTGGGCAACGGCATCGCGTTCTACGGCACCTTGGGTGTCGGAGCCGCCGCGCTGACCATCGCGGCGGCGGTGTCTGCGCACCGCCATGAGCCACAGTCGCGCCGCACCCCGCCTCTCTACGCGGCCGCGGGTTTGGCGGTGCTGCATTCTCTGGCGACGACGCGAGCGGCTCCGACGAACTTCTCCCAGCGCAAGGTCGCCCAGGATGACGAGACGGCGCTAGCCGAAATCTTCGACCGGTTCGAGCGGTGGCAGACGGTGCGGGCCGCGTTGCAGGTGCTGAACGTGGGCGCGATGCTTTGGACCCTTACTGAATCCATAGACGAATGATGGACGACAAACCCGAGCGGCGCACCCCCGAGCTGCGCTGGACGCCAACGCAGCCATGCACTTCACAGATGACCCATTACCAGCACCTACCAAGCAACTTAGAATGGCTCCTAGCGCGTCTGGGGCTATCCTAGAGCCTCGTCAATCCCGTCAGCAGCGGAGCTCTGCATGTCGGGGAGCACATGCCCGTATATAGATAGCGTGATTGATACGTCTGCATGACCGGCCATTTCAGACACTACCTTGACCGGGATACCTTGCGCCAGCAATAGGGATATGCAGGAATGGCGCAGGTCATGCATCCGTGTGGTCTCTGGCAATCCCGCTTTCTTTAACAAAGGTCGCCAGCTACGGTTATGGACGTTATGCACACTGATAGGCGTACCTGCCTTGGTAGAGAAGACCCACTCGCTGATTCTCTCCTTCGCCGCGTTGGCCCTCTGCTGCTTGAGTGCGCGTGTGGCGAGTTTGGAGAGTCGGATGGTACGGCTACCGCTTGCGGTTTTTGGAGCGTTGACGTGGCCATTGAAGACGGTCCGCCTAACCTGCAAAGTACCCCCATCCAAGTCAACATCTCGCCATTGGAGGCCGAGCAATTCGCCGTTGCTCATCCCCGTGGTTACGGCCAGCGTGTAGAAGGCATATAGCTTGTCGCTACGTGCCACGTCAAGCAACGCCTTAATCTGGTCCCTCGTCAGAGGCTTTATCTCTTTCTTAGCCGGTCGCGGTGGCGTTACTGCCTCTGCCACGTTGCGCGGTATTAGTTGCCATCTTACGGCTTGCTTCAAGCTCTTGTGTAGCGTCGTATGGATTATCTCTACCGAACGCGCCGATAGCCCTGAGGCGAGTTTCTTTCGGTACCTGGACTGTACTTGGAGTGCGTTCAGTTTGTCGAGCTTCACGCCGCCTATGGTCGGTTTCAAGTGTAGTCTCACTACCCCTTCGTGACGCTGCCATGTGCGGTCCCTCACCGTACCCTTGACCACATCTAGCCACCTGTCCAGATAACCGCCAACGGAAAGGTTCTCGCTGTCGTAGGCGATGCCCTTATCCCTATCCTCAAGTAGCTTGCGGAGTGCGCCCTTCATCTCCGTTTTGGTCTTGGTCTTGCTGGTGATGTACCGCCTACGCCCGTTGGCGTCTAGATACTCACCGACTACGCGGCCATCCTTGCGGCGATATACGCTGCCTTCCCCTTTAACCCTTCGTTTGGTCATTATTCCCCCGATAGACTGTCAGATAGACTGTCAAAGCAATCGGAGGAGCCGGGCGGACCACGGCAGGAGGGCCTGTAGCTCAGGGGATAAAGTGACGGTTTCGCGCATAGAAAAGCGGGGTTAGCCGTTCGAAGTAGGTTAACCTTGCGGAGCGGGCCTGGCAGGATTCGAACCTGCGACACACGGCCCCGGAAACCGTTGCTCTATCCCCTGAGCTACAGGCCCTCGCAAAAGAAACCGCCCGGTAATGTTACCGTAAGGCCCGTACCCCTTCAATCAGGTCACAGCAGCCAGCTTCTAGCCAGGCAACCCTCGTGCTGCTCGTTGGGACAAGCGTCTCGCCGGGGGTAACGCGCGATAAACTTTCGGTCCCGCCTTCTTGCCGACGACTGATACCCGTTACCTGGCTGCTATACTACGCCGCACCCGATATGTACGCGGTGATCTCCGACATCCACGGCAACCTCGAGGCCCTTCAGGCTGTCCTCGACGACGTGCCCGACGAGGTCGAAGGGATCTACTGCCTCGGCGACGTTATAGGCTACGGGGCGAGCCCGAACGAGTGCTGCGACCTGGTGCGCTCCTCCGGGATGCCGGTGATCTCCGGCAACCACGACCTCGCGGTGACGGACCTCGACACGGACCTGGCCTGGTTCAACCCGGTCGCCGCGGCGGCCATCGAGTGGACCCGCGAGCAGCTACACGAAGAGAACGCCGATTTCCTGCGCACGCGACCACGTAAGATACAGGAAGGGGATACGCTCTTCGTGCACGGTTCGGTGCGAGATCCAGACGAGTACATCCTGAACGGGGCCGTGGCACGGGAGAACCTCGCCTTGCTTGAGGCGGAGTACCCGGAGGTTCGGGTCTGCTTCTTCGGGCACACGCACGTTAAGGCCGTCGCCCCTTCGCCGGACGGACCATCTCCCAGCTCCCCAGCGCTCGACTTGACGTCGGACGGGCCCTACCTCGTCAACCCGGGCTCCGTCGGTCAACCCCGGGACGGAGACACCTTCGCCTCCTACGTCCTCGCCGAGAACACGCCGGATGGACCTCAGGTCACCTACCGCCTCGTCGAGTACGACGTGGAGGAGGCCCAGGCCAAGATCCGGGCCGCCGGCCTCCCCGGCACCCTTGCCGACCGGCTGGCACATGGCCGCTGAGGAGAACGTGGAGCCCTCCTTCCCCAGGCTCTTCACCGTCGAAGAGGCGAACGCCCTCCTGCCCAAGCTCGAGGAGCTCTTGGATGACGTCGCCGCGCACCGCGACGCCTTGCGCGAGAAGGCTCCGCACCTGGAGCCTATCCTCAAAGCCTCTGTCTCGAACGGTGGCGGCAAGGTAGGCTCCGAGTACGGTGTAGAGGCGTACAACCTCTACCTCGCCATAGAGCACATACGCGAGCTCGGCGTCATCCTCAAAGACCTCGATATGGGCCTCCTCGACTTCCCCCACGAGAGGAACGGCCGCGTCGTCTTCCTCTGCTGGCACCCGCCCGAGGAGCAGGTCGGCTACTGGCACGAGCTACAGGCCGGCTACCAGGGCCGCCAACCACTTTAGGAAGTCCCTTGAGAATAGTCCTCCAGCGCGTGAAGCACGCTTCCGTCTCCGTGGGTGGCGAAGAGATCTCCTCGGTAGGTCCCGGCCTCTTACTCTTCGTTGGAGTCGCCAAGGAGGATACGGAAGCCGAGGCCGACTGGCTCGCCGAGAAGGTGGCGGGCCTCAGGATCTTCGCCGACGACGAGGGGAAGATGAACCTCGGTGTTAGGGAAACCGGGGGCGAGATCCTCGCCGTCTCGCAGTTCACCCTCCTCGCCGACACCCGCAAAGGTAAGCGCCCGAGCTTCATAAACGCCGCCCAGCCCGGAGAGGCCGAGCCGCTCTTTGACTACTTCTGCGAAATGCTCCGCGCGGCGGGTGCCAAGCACGTAAAGACCGGCTCCTTCGGGACGATGATGGAAGTGGAGCTCGTCAACGACGGACCGGTGACGATCGTTTTGGAGAGATAGTCTCCTGGGCTACTCTCATTGCACGCGTGCGGGTTACTCGGCCGGTGTGCCCCTCCCCGACAACAAGCTCAAGCCCATCCAGGCCACCGCCAAGCCGAAAGGGATGACGGTGAAGGGAAACGGGAAGAACACAAGAACCGACCCGACCATGAGCAGTACGGCGGCACCGCGCGGATACATACAGGTCCGTAGCACTCCCCCCCCAACAAGAGCCATCCCAGGGAGAATAGGCCGAACGACAGATTGCTGCCGAACATGACCAACCCCGGCGACCCGGCCTCGACCAACTCGGGCACCTCTCGCGCCAGGACAGGGACGGTGACGGTCGTGTCCCAGTACGCGCCCGCCACCAGTATGGTGCCGACGAAGGCGACCAAGAAAGCCATCGAGCCCAGTGCACCCCGACTGGCCGGCGTAGAGGCTTATTACCAGCCCCCTGCTAACAGTACGCCGCTGAGTGGGAACAGCGCGTTTTGGATGAAGCCAGAGGCGCTGGTGAAGCTTTCGGCGGACGGTTGGAAGCCCACTATTAAGTACATGAACTCCGCGATTACCAGCAGCACCCCGGCCACCATGGCCGCCAACCCGCCCAAGTGGATAAGGGTCGAAGACGACGCAAAGTTTTCTCCTCGAAACACCAGCTACTAAACTGAACATATCCGGTAGAGACAACAACCGCAATAGCCAAGCACGGTATTTTGCAAGAATACTCGTGCCGGCCAGCGCGATCCCGATCGGAAGACCGTCCCCAGCTAATCGCCGATCACAAACCCTTCGACGTAGACGGTGGCTGGGCGAGTATATCCCTCGTGCTTGATACGCTCTAGTAGCGCTTCACGGTGCTCACGCAGCCTCCGTCTCGACTTTGCAGTGAGGCCCCCAAGCTCCTCGGACTCTTCTTCGACGAGGGCGATCTTGTCGAGGTGCCGCATAGGGTGGGGGGGTAAGATCCGCCATCGCACCTTTGCAAGCAACGCTTCGTGGAGTGCGACGAGGCGATCCGACGAGCCAATGCCAAAGTACTCCGCACCCGAGATCTCCCACGCCAGCTCGCGCTGAAGCTTCTCGTCTTCGAGCTGGACCGCCGGTACGGAAACTACAAAATCGCTCGTCGCGACCCGCCCGCCGGTTCGAACGACGGAGACGAGGCTCGCGAGGGCATCTTCAGCGGTTCTCACGCGTACGTCTAGCTCGTGGAAGAGGCCCGCCGAGTAGGCGAGGGCGAACATACCCGGCGCGAAGGGTAACCGGAAGACATCCCCAACGACGAGCCGGACCGGGGCAGCGAGCTCGGCCTCCCAGAGGAGCTTCTGAGCCGCTTCGACGCGTTCGGTGTCGGCGTCTAGGGCGGTGAGGGTGCCGGTGTTGCCGATGCGCTGGCTAAGGCCCTCGATCCAGAGCGGGGAAGCGCCGCCAGCGTAGAGGACGTTCAGGCCCCCTATGTCTCCGAGGAGGTCGAGCTCGCGGTCGCAGAAGGAGATCAGGTCCTGCTCGAAGGTCTCACGCTCCTCCGGCGTCAGAAGTTCCCCTTTGTATAATCCCTCTGTCATCAAATTCCTATTCGGCAAACACTCTCTTCCGGTTCCGAGTGTTCGTGGCCGCTGCTGACGGCCGGGCCGATCCCGACCAAGAGCGATTAGAATTGACCAGAGTATACAGCGTATAGATAAAGGAGCCGCGGGTTGCAGCCAAAGCTGCGGAAGTTCTCGGCTTCTTTGAGGTAGTGTTCGGCCAAACGCTTGTGACCCCCGTCGTCCAGCCGTTGCCATATAGTTACCACCTTCGTCGAGAAGCGGCGGTTCTCCCGCTTTCTCTACGCCAAACGCCTCACTCTGATGCCTGTTATGAACTGAGGCGAAAGCGGCGCTAAGATCACGGGGATGAGTGAACGGAAGCTGTGTCCGCGCGATGTGAGCGACGACGAATGGGCGTTCGTCGCGTCGTACCTGAGCTTGCTGCTGCACGATGCCGTCTTTGGTCAAATCTCGAGTGCGTCTCGATCCTGGCACCCTCTACGGCTCGATCAAGCGCATGCTCGCTGATGACCTGATCTCCGAGGCCGCGGTGCGGGCCGACCCGGCCTCGACGAGCGGCGCCGCTACTCTCGAAACTACGCAACTCGCGCAAGTCTAATGAACGTCTTTTGCTGTTCGTGCTAGCCGGCCTCAATACCATACTAAACGATTGCACGGTCCATGCTAGGATTACCTCGTGGTTGCAAGGAAGCGCACATGAACACTGAAATCGAGACCCATTACGGCGGCTCAGGCGACCTGGCGGCACGGATCAGGAATAGTTTCATTGCTGCCGGTAAGGACGTTGAGCGGCTTACGACCATGGATCTGGCCGCCGTGGACGAATTCCATATTCGGGGCCGTCAGGCGACGCTCGAACTGGCGGACCGCATGAAGCTCACCCAAGGCTGCCATGTGCTTGACATCGGGAGCGGACTTGCCGGGCCGGCAAGAACACTGGCCGAGACGTATGGCTGCAGCGTTACGGGAATAGAGCTCTCTCAAAGCTTTTGCGAGGCCGCCACGATGATTTCAGATTGGTTGGGCCTGTCTGGCAAGGTCCGGTTCGTGCACGACGACGCGACCAACCAGCCTTTTGACCCCGCCAGCTTCGACGCAGCAATGACGATCCATGTGGCGATGAACATTCCTGCCAAGGACACCCTCTACGCCAGTGCCAAGCAAGCACTCAAGCCAGATCGGATATTTGCCGTCTACGACGTGCTGCAGGGAGAGGGCGGCCCAGTTCTGTTCCCCGTTCCATGGGCGCGCGCGATCCCTCGATCGGCGCTCTCGCCACGCCAGTGGAGATGCGACAGCTGCTGAGCGAGTCCAGCTTCGAAATCTTGGAGGAGATCGATTCTACGGAGTCAAGCTTGGTCTGGTTTCAGGAGATGTCGGTTCGCAAAGCGAAAGAGGGACCTCCGCCAGTCACTTTCCAATCATTTCTCGGCGCCGATTTCCCGCAGATGGTCCGCAATCAGGTTCAGAACCTGGCCGAGAAGCGTATCCGGACGGTAGCGTACATTTGTCGAGCATAGGAGGCAGCGGCGCCATTTACAGCAGTGAACTGCGGCCGGACGGCAAGGATTCGACGGTTTTGTGATCCTCAGCTCCGGGGCCTGTTTGACGACGGTTGTCGCTCAGAAAGCACCCTTTCCTCTGCTTCCTCATCCGACACCTACCCCAGGCTAGTGTTCCGAGTGACGCTATCGCCCGATAGCCGAGAAATCTCGCTGACTTTGGCGTAGAATTCATAAGGTAGGTTCGGGTCCCTCATCACCCTTTCGGGCGTGGTTACGGGCTTTCTTCGATTAGCGCGTAGAGCGGATCGGGAAATATGCCCTGGTTTTTATCAGTGGTAGCTACCAAGTCTCGTATCAACAGTCGCTCTCGGTAGAGTGCTGCCTTCACACGGCAGTTCGGCAGCACTGTAGCTTTCAGTTGCTTCGGGTGCGTCTGATCATGGATAGAGTCCCGTGTAAAACACTTTTCATACAGTCTCACAGAAACTGGCCGAAAAGTCCCCAAGGACTCCGAACTGAAGCCTCACAAGTACACCAAACGGTCGAAAAAGCCCAACTTAGTTGCTCCGGGGACCAAAAATTCAGGCTACTTGCCGGTAATTCTGAGAGGAGGACCTTCGATGGATCAAGAGAATCAAAGTGACACTACAGCGTCAAACTTCGTCGCCATCGATACGGGGCGCCTGGAAACCTTCAGCGAGGGGGTGTTCGCCATAGCGATGACGCTGCTGGTCATTGAGATCAGCGTACCTCATATTGGGAACGAATCAGAGGGAACAACCCTCTTCGGTGCGCTCATAGAGGAGTGGCCTTCTTACCTAGCGTATGTGATTAGCTTTCTCGGCATCGGTATCCTTTGGGCCAACCATCACAATCGCTTCCGCTACATCGCTCGCTCTGACCCCGGCCTGATCTTCCTGAACACTATATTTCTGATGTGCGTTGGCTTTTTCCCTTTTTCCACTGCCTTGCTCTCCGAGTACATGCGAAGCGCAGAGCGTACCACCGCGGTCGCCGTCTACAGCGGCACCTTGGCTACGCCCCTCATCGTGTTTACCCTTATCTGGCTGTACGCTTCCAGAAACTATCGCTTGATAGACTTCAATCTCGACCCTGCCCTGCTTCGGAAGATGACGCGGCGATATATGCTCGCAACGGCGCTTCATATCTTCACTTTCGCTCTCGCGTTCGTTAGTGCCCCATTGAGTATAGCTCTACTCGTCGGCCTTGCTATGCGCTTAGCCCTGCCGGAATCTGAGACACCTCCACACACAGGTGGATCGCAGCCTTGACCATAGAGAGAGTTAACGCCCATTAGCGGGAGGTGCCCAGTTGCCCCTAACCGGAGGGATGCGCTAAAGCGTGCTAAATGGCATCCTGTAGCATAAGTAGACTTGTAAGATGAGGACAGGAGCGAAGAAGGATGGCACATCGCTTTTTGAAAGAGATCCGGGAGGAGCACCGACGGTTCCTACAAGCTGCTTACGACGAAGCCGATGGTACGCCTGGAGCCCGCGTCCACAGAGAGGATGTCATGCGCGCTTCGAAGATCTCCGAAATCAGCGAGTACGAGGCCTCGGCGGAGTTTCACACATGGGTTGGAACCATAGATAACGTGTCCGATGACTTCACTACATTCACCCTTACCTCCAAAGGTGTCGAAACGGCCGAGAGAGAAAGCAAATGATAGATGGTGGCCCCGAACACGAAGAACCCCATGGCTCAGCGCTTCCTTTATAGGGCTTGCGCCCTGTTGCACCGTATATGGGGGTAAGTAGGGCCTTTCATTGGCTCTCTGCTCGATCGCTGGCGCGGTGGTGATGGTTCCTACAGCGCCTTGTGAGGATGTTGTGCCACCCAAATGAGGCTGACTACGAACAGAGAAGGTTGCGGGTTCGAGCCCTGTCGAGCGCACTACTGCAAGCACTCGTTTTCTAGCTTGGCTACCTCCACGAACTTCCCCTCCTTACCGAACCTTCCTGCTAGGCGAATATGGTGATGGTAAGGGGCATCCACTGTATCTCCCAAGAAGAGCTTACGCCTGGTAAGGGAGGGAATGTCATTGCCCCTAGTATCGATTCCGTAAGGTTGACGAGTTATAGAGACGAGCGACCCGGGTAACTGTGATCATCAGAACGAGCAGTTCTTTACTGAAGGGGTGGGTCTTCTGAGCCAGGACAACGACGACGCTGCCGCCGTTCCGCCCGAATCAGAATCGTCGATGACCGACAAAGAAGTGTACACATCTATCCCACGTCACGAACGACCACAACTGACGCCTCGTGTCGTTTTGGTGGTGATGCTAACTGCGCTCACGCTTGTGGGTGGGCTGTATCTATTGTGGGAACTGAGGGAGATTATCCGCTGGTGCGCGGTCGCGATTTTCCTTGCGGTAGCGCTCAACCCAGCGGTAGACTGGCTCGACCGCCGGCGCTTGCCGCGTACTCTCGCTATCTTGCTCGTCTACCTTGTACTGCTCCTTTTGATCGTCGGGGTTGGGGCACTACTGTTGCCTCCACTGGTGGAACAATCTCAAGCACTAACCTCCTTCGTTATCGACCTGGTTCGCGAGCCACAGGGGCCAAGCCAACAAGCACTGCAAGATCTAGCAGACCGCTATAGCCTTGGCAGCTTCCTCGATGCGGTGCGTGCTCAGCTCAGCTCCCTTCCGGACAGGCTGCTCGACGCTACTACTCAACTGTTCTTGATCACTAGGAGCGTTATAGGCAGTGTGGTCTCCTTGCTGAGCATTCTGCTTTTGACATTCTTCCTACTCCTGGACGGAAAGCGCTTCGTCGAGGCCGGACTGAATCACTTCACGTCTTCTCAGCGTCCGCGTCTACAGAGGATGCTAGACCAGTCAGCAGCCGCAGTCGCCGGCTACATCACCGGCAATCTCGTCATCAGCCTCGTTGCAGGCATAGCAGCCTTCATCGTCCTCAAAATCCTCGGCGTTCCGTATTCGCTGACCCTGGCGCTGGTAGTCGCGGTATTCGACCTGATTCCACTCATTGGCGCAACCATCGGGGCCTTAATAGTAATCATCGTCGGCTTCCTTGTGTCTCCGGTTACGGGGATAATACTGGTAGTGTACTTCCTGGTCTATCAGCAGATCGAGAATAATCTCCTCCAACCCTTGGTCTATGGTCGCAGGGTGCACCTTCATCCGATAGTAGTGTTTTTGGCGGCCGTGGCCGGGGCGCAACTGCTTGGCATCTTGGGTGCGCTTCTGGCCATACCTGTAGCCGAGATTATCCGGATCTTAGGAGTCGAGTGGCTGGCTCTCCGAGCGGAGACTAGCAGAAAGTCTGGGTGACGCTCGCCGAGGATAGACGGGAGCTCTCGCTGTCGTAGCTTTCACGGACCAGAGTCGGATGCAACATGTCCCCGAGCTTCGCTTCTCCGCCACAGTGGGTCAGGAGCCGGAGGTCGAGCTGATGCTAGTCTAGCGGGTAAGTGAACGTGCCCTGCTTACTGGACTGCGTGCAGGTACGCGGCTTCTCGGAAGCCTAGAACTGCGCCGCGAGGAATTCCTTGGACCCGGCCGGTCCCCGTATCCTCAGCGAGACCGGTCCCAGGTCCGGCTCGAAGCGGAGCTCGAAGGCGAAGAAGCGGCAGCACTCCCTCTCCGAGGCGACGAAGCGCGTCAGCCTCTCGATCCACTCCTCGCCCCCGGGGAAGACGAACTCGTAGCCGTCCTCGAGTTCCCTCACGTCCTCACATCCGCTGAAGAGCTCGCCCGAGATCTCCTCCCGGCGCGAGCGCTGTGCTACCTCCGAGAGTTCACAGGTGATGGGCAACCGCTTCGCCGTACGTCTCGACTCGAAACTCATGCTCTCTACCTCCTCATCAGATAAGTGGGCGCCCTTGCGCCCTTCTAGTCTGAGGGTAAAACTTCAAGTGCACTTGAGGTCAAGGGCCAAAGAGGAGGGCCGTCCGATGTCCACTCATCTAACCATTGGCGAGGTCGCCCGGCGCGCGAGTGTGAGGGCTTCAGCGATCCGCTACTACGAGGAAGCCGGGTTACTAGAAGAGCCCGAGCGGGTGGGCGGCAAGCGCCGCTACGACGAGGAAGTACTGCGTCGTTTGGCCCTCATCGGTGGCGCCAAGCGCGCCGGGTTCACCCTCGGCGAGATACGCACCCTCCTACACGGCTTCCCCGCTGGTACCGGGGCAGCACAACGCTGGCAGGCGCTCGCTTCGGAGAAGCTGGTTGAGGTGGACGAGGCCATCGCGCAGCTCCGGCAGACGAGAGGGCTGCTGGAGGAGGCGCTGCGTTGCGAGTGTGCGAGCCTGTACGAATGCGCACGGCTGCTCTACCAGACGTAACCTTGGTAACCATGACGGTATTACTATCGCTCTCGGTTCAGAGGCGCCAACCCCATTCACCGAAAAGCCAACAGAGCCGATGTCCGAGACGCATAGGCCGATCAAGGTGCCGGGTAGCACGCCGCCCCCCGACCGACTT
>Ga0126304_10000807_pt1 | contig 13705 bp, 7 predicted proteins | sample Plot25_FD_92538 | JGI IMG/M metagenome (GOLD analysis project Ga0126304, IMG submission 92538) | Serpentine soil microbial communities from UC McLaughlin Reserve, CA, USA - Plot25 | ecosystem: Environmental > Terrestrial > Soil > Grasslands | place: USA: UC McLaughlin Reserve, Lake County... | reverse complement strand
TTTAAAGATAATTTGTCTGACTGCAGTATTATCTTGTATGTAATTGCCTGAAGCAAAGCTGGCTCTGAATTTTCAAAGTCAGAGAAATGCAGCACATTTTGGTTGCCTTTGTTATCCACAAATACCGAATAGATGAACCTATTGGGTTTACTTTTGGTATTAGTCTCTTTGCATTCCAAGTCAAATGAAACATAGTCTTGCAGTCCAATGGAGCGAGCGTAGTACTATTGACGCTGCTATCCAGCGGTAAACGGGAAATAATTCCCATATCTCCACTAGCTCGACTTTTTGCAGTTTGAGCATGATTTGACCGTCAATGCTTGCCTCCTTGGGTCGAGATTATGTTTTGCAGCGGAGGTCATATCTCCACTTTCTAGCGGGACCTCTGCTACTTTTGCCGATATTCTAAATTCTATTTGCATCGTTTGTAGGGTAGTCGCGGTATTCTTCGTATGATGGTCATTATCAATGCAAATAGTTTAGTCTTTTAGCTTCCTTTAAAAAACTTCCAAGCGGGCTCGGAATCAGGAGAAAGACCCTCAAAATTCAGATTCGATCAATTACATATTTCAATGACAAAAAAGGAACTAATATCGCCAAGTTTACTTTTGAAGAACTCGTTGTTGGATGAGCATTAGACACAACAGTGGTGGCTGTCATAGGTCTGTAAGCAATGTGATCACATTTGGCTAGGAAGAAATTTCATAGAAGCTCGTCTGTGGCAGTCATTTCCCGTAACTGAGAATATTGTGTTATATTGTCTTTCTGGAGAAATTCATTACTATTTCAGAACTGCCATAATAACTTGCGTTTCTATCAACCTATTTCATTCATTAATAATTTTGGAATATCAATTAATTCAATTCATCTGCTGTCCTACAAAGTCATACTTTGACAATAGCCTTTAACAATCTCCATATTAACTCCGCATTCAATAATGGGGGAACTATTGATCTGCTGCTCTGGTTTGAAGCGCGAGTTACCCTAATTGCATAAATCAACTGAGCAGGAGTAGCTGTAGGAAATATTGACCATAGAAGTGCAAGAGCGCCAGTTACAAATGGAGTTGCGAAGCTTGTACCACTCATCTTTGTATATCCTCCACCAGACATGGTGCTATTGATATTAATGCCGGGAGCCATCAGACCTCTAATTCCTATTGAGTGGCCAAAGTTTGACATAGAAGCTAGTCGCCCATATCCATCACAAGCTGCCACCGGAATAATCCATTGGTCATGAAGAATGGATGTATTACCAATATTTCCTTGATTTCCAGACGCAGCTACTATTATTGATCCGTGTCGACGAGCATATGCATAGGCCTCTTGTAGTCTATCATACATGATCAATGATGATGACGATAGGCCGAGGCTTAGATTTATAATGTTAGCTCCAGCATTTACCACTTCTACAATAGCATCAGATAGTTCTTCAGGTGTAGCATTAGGGAAGAGGAAGTCTTTCCTAATACTATCGAACATTCCGTGCTCTGTAAAAATCGGACGTAGCAGTAATGCACAATCTGGACATATTGCTGGAGCACCGGATCCGTGTTTGGCAGCTAGAATTCCTGCCACAAATGTACCGTGTCTACATGCCAAGCTGCTGGATTCTTTGCATGCAACCAGCTGAGATTCTTTGACAGCTGTTATTTTGGATGATTCGAAGGCAGAATGAGTATAATCGACGGGTCCGTCAATAAGACCTATTCTTATATCGGGACTGCCACTCGAAATCTCCATTAAAGGCTGTACTCTTATTAGATCTAATGGATCCATTATTTATGACATGTTCCCGCTTTTTCACTTTCTCTCTAACGCTCAAAGTACTGTTGCATAGGACTTACTAGGAATGGAAATTCTTCTGTTACATCTACTCTAACAAACCATCGCTGGACTGCCCTATTAGCACGATTCTCGTATGAGAATATCACATCAACTATTTTGCGAGCCCCGCTAAGCCGTGATGGACGGACGTCTACAGCAGTAAATGAATAGTTTTCATCCTGCATTAATTGTGTTCTGTTATATACTTCATCATAGCGAACTGCTAAATAGTTAAGAGCACGATGTTCGTCTGTTGCACCAGCATTGTCAGCTATCTGGATGATATGGTTAAAAAGTGCCTCAGATGTCTTTGTAAATTGATCTTCTGTTACACCTTTTCGCTTTGGGATTGCTTTCATAAGGTCATTTCTATCAAAGGAGTATATCTGATCTACGGTAACAATAGGAACCATAAGTCCATTGCACATTTCAGGCGTAGCTATTGGTGCTCTTCTTCCTATAACTACATCAATGTCACCACGTCCAGCTGCAGGGCGAAGTGCTTTAGCCAGCCTATCAATATCTAAAGGATCGCTTGGGACTAGAATATATGTCTCTAAGCCTTCTACATTCAATACATAACAAATTTGACGTGCTATGTATCGATTATCTGTATTTGTAAGGGCCGTGAAGATAACCTCCTCACGGGTTTTTCCTCTTGTCTCCTCCGCAGGTCTTTGGCGTGTAGCTTGTACTAACTCCATTTCTAGAGACCTATTAGGAAAACGATGAACAACTTTTCCTATGGCAAAAACATAGGACGGAGGAGATATTTTACCAAATTCAGAACCACACGAGCAACCTTCTTTACCACATGCACAATGTTGTTTATTCATAGGATTAATTGGATTCTCCTCCCTTTCATGACTGCCAATATCTTCGGTCAAAGGTGCCTCAGAATGAATGTCACGTGTAAGATCTTGGTTTACATTTTGATCCTCTTGCACTCCGTACCTGAATAATATTAAGTTAATAACCTTTTCCATGTATTTTTAGTATTAAATCTAAGCAAAAGGAAAGATCAGATTCCTCTGTATTGTTCTTGTTTGCGGTAAGTAGATGTGAGAAATAGAAAAGGTGTGTGACAGCAAAGTAAATGGATGCTATCAATCAAGTAAAGATACATTCACCTATGAATAATGTTTCCACGAAGACAAAATGTTATTCTTGGACTAATCAATGTGCATGTAAATATTGACCATTCATGTTTTGAGAACTCACACATCCTAACTCTAAAAGAATCTCAAATCGCTATGTCGGTGTCCTATGTGAAGGAACTAGGGTGTCGATAGTTAAGACTAAAGCATTGTTACATACACCTTTTGAAAGAAGTGTTATCAAATGATCAACGGAACACGTCAAGCATAGAATAGAAGTTTCGATCATTATTATCCTTGTATGAGCAAAGAGGACTTCTGCAACAGATTACATGTTTACAAATGTATTGTATTATTTATTTTCATTATTTATTTTCATTATTTATTTTCATATATAATGTAATAACAAAGTCAAGTCGATAATCAAATCTAGTAAGATTAACAATTGGTTAGTACGTAACTTTAGTTGAGTTAACGCATAGGACCCTTAACATGTCCGAAATTATTATATATATTGGAATTGTGTCTTTAGGATATCTTGAGTGAAAAGCATATGCCTAAAACTAGGTTACCTGGCTATACTGCAGTAGAGTCTCTTGACACAGGGGAAGGGAAGTATAGAATTGTAAAGACCCATAATTCAAGGAATATAGTAGTTGTACCACAAAGACAATTCTGTAGTGAATGCGAAGGGTCTTGTGATTCTTGTCATCAATGTTATGTTGATTATGTCTATACAGGATTGGAACAGCCCTCATACTGTTATATGAGTCCTGAGTGTAATTCTTGCTGGCGTTGTGAGCGGAATTGCATACCTGAATTTATCTAAAAACTTTTATTCTTAGGGTATTATTATTTTATGTGATTCTGAACTATAGGAAGAGGAAAAAACCATCGTCATTGTTAATATAAGCACACTTGTAGGAGATTGGCTTAGACTCTCCGTTGACTTGCAACTAAATTGGAAGCAACAAGGCATCCTGATATATTGAAAAATAGTTCCTTTTATTAAGGAATTAAAAGAAGCGGGCAGCAGCGACATTTAGGAAAAGACGAGGTTTGAGTAAGTCTATTTTCTGAAGGTTTTTCTGCCGGAACCCCTGCCATGTCAACTTGACTTCCCGTGCACCAACTCATGTTCCACCCTCTATCTATAAACCGGACAAAAAGTGGCACCTAATTGCGTGATCAAATGCAAGGAATATCTATAGAAGGAAAAATTTAAATCTATATAACGCTTCCACATGCTGATGATTACACGAAGAACCATTATCAACTATACTCATGGAGGAGCAAAACCTAAATCAAAGAGAAAAGGGGAAATGCGAAGGTAACAAGTTCATATGTAGAGACCAAGGAGTAACATATCTTATTTGTCAAGACAACTTAAAAAGCGCAAGAATGTTTCAAAGCTGACTGATAAAGAAATAGAAGCCTTAAGAAAGGCATTCGTTGCCTTAAACAAGGATCCTACTTTACGCTTTCCTGGAAGCAGGGATGATAAACCATTTGTAGGCGGTGTGAGCTTCTGGTTTAAGCAAGATGAAATCCACCAGGCAACTCATGTTCACGGTGGACCAGCGTTTCTTACTTGGCATAGAGAGCTTCTAAACAGGTTTGAAAGACTATTGATAATGGCTGATCCTAACGTTTCTCTTCATTATTGGGATTGGAATGAGGATCCCGAAAATACTATAGACCTCAAAGGAAAGCCACTAGATCTTTTTAAAGAATTTATGGGCAATGCAAGGGGTTCCATTGGAGAACCTTGGCTTTCTGCTGGCTTCTATAATCCTTATCCAGTTGAGAATTATCGTGGATTGCAAGCTTTCGATGAGGAACATAGTAACCCAGCTGATGTCCCTATCGCATTAACAAGAGAAAAACAAAAGGGGACTTTAGAAGAATACATGAAAAGCAGATCAGCTCGATTTTATAGTGACAGGGAAATTATTAATTCTGAGGATTATAGTGAAATGAGACGAAAACTAGAACACGTACATAATGGAGCGCATGGTTATATTGGAGGCACCATAGGTGATCCGCACACTGCATTTAGGGATCCTTTTGTATTTCTTATACATTCAAACGTAGATAGACTCTTTGCGGCTTGGCAGCTTCGTAAAGGATTTGAATGGAGATTGCAACCTGATAATGTCTTTGGAGATGATGATAAGAATTCAGAGAAAAATACTGTTGCTTATGGTTCGACAGCTCCACGTGTAATGGTTGGATTAAAAACCATGTTGTCACCTTGGTGTGGGTTAGGCTATCCTTATGGAAATTATGCAACCACTGAACAAGGAAAAACAGAAGAGCCTGGCGTAAACGATGTCAGACCCTGGGCGTTTCCGGATAATTGGCATAGAGATCCAAAACGTTATCCCCGAGAACAACCAAAAAATTCACTTGATCTTTCAGTAGTCACTCCGCGTCAGTATGACAAATTTCCAAAGATAGCGGGTGTAGAATATAATTATGACCTCGCAAGGAGTTTGGAATAATTGCCAATTCTACATTTTAGTGGCAATTTTAAGAATCAGCCTCCGATGTACAATAACGAACCTTTGCGCCGAGAAATACCTTATGATCCTAGTACCAAGCCAGAGGATATCAGAACTATAACTGAGGGAGTCGAGCCTGGGGAGTATTTTGAATTTACATTTCAAGATGTATTCATAAGGAAGGTCACATATGATGATGGAACATCAACTGACGAAAAAGAGAAAGATGGAGTAATAGGTAAGAAATTAATTTTTAAGGGTTTCTTAGTAGATGTTGCGCCACATCTTCTACAAAGTCGATTATTTGCTGGAGAATTCCGAATAATTGATCTTGTGATGGGAAAATTAGGGGAAAGTTTTGAATCTGACCTATTTACAACTATTCAGGGCAATCAAAATCCTGGTAACAATGGTGAAGGGCTTCTTCCATATTCCGCAGGCTTTGAGTGTAGAATACATGAGATGCAGAGTTTGGCAGGCGACTTTATTTCAAGCGAAAATTCTAGATTTTTTAGGGAGTTTGATTTAGAAAACAGCAAATTCAAGATGTATTTTCACTTAAGCAAATTTTATTATTCTACACTTCAGGGTGAAGTCCACGGCTATATAGGACTGTATGTGCCTGAATTCGATGATCGTGGTGTTAGAATTCATGGAAGAAGGCTGCTAGTTGATCCCTCAATTTCTGAGGATCTAAAGAGAGATTTCAGAATAGACCCATACAAGGAAGAGTCAGAAGATGTGTTCCGTAAAGATCTGGAAGGAACTTACGAAATATTAAAGGAAAAAAAGTTAGGCGTATTAAGGTATCTGAACTTTATTCCCTATCTAGATGCTAATAACACTCCACCATCTGGTTATACATTCTTCATTAAACTACTTAATAATGGGAAAGAAATCGAATCTTACTTGCCCTCAGAAATAAAAGTAGATCGAAATAGTATTTCTTACTCAGGCGGAATAAGTATCATCCCAATACCAGACAATATGGAAGATTTAAGCAAGTTGAGCATGTCAATTCTAACTAAAAAGAACGATGTTGAGACTAAGCCGTATTTTATGATAGAACCAGAATTTGATTTGCTGATAAATAACGATCAAAAATATCTAGTTTTGGAATCATCAAAGAAAGAGGAATTAAAGGTTCAGGTGTATCAAAAGAATTTACCCTCTAAAAATAAGAACGTACGCGTTATATTACAGACTCATAAAAATAGTAGATCTCCTACAGTAGCAAGATGGACGACAAGCGAATCCACAAGTGATAACGAATCGCAACTAACCAGTCATATACAAGCACACGACTTGGAACATTCTGAAGAAATAGATGATATACGAGGAAAGATATCTGGCGATCTGCCATGGGATAGATACTATGGAAACTACCTTTCTATAAAAATAGACAACAATAGCATCGAATCCGATGACAAGAAAAAACCCACAATTAAATTCAACATACCCGTAAGGGTGCTTCATAGTGTTCGGCTAGATGACAAGTTAAAAGAGGCCATTGATAACCTCGATAAGGAAAAAATTCAGGAAGTTATGACTAAGATATTAAGTTACTATGTTAGGTATTACCCTTGGCTTCACACTGAATATGCGTATACAGATCTACCCAAGCCAGCAAAGTTAGCTTATAGTCAGTTTCTGAATATTACAAAATTCTTAGTTTATGTAGATAAAAATGATATTGGTAATTGGGGCTCACTTCAAAAAAGTGTTGACGGAATGAACCATTTTCTTGATCGTCTCATAAGGGAAGATAATGATTGGAAAAAAATGCCTAGATCTAGAGACTTTCCATTCAATGGTGTAGAATTTCTAAAAATGTATAAGGCAAGCGTTATAGACAAGATGGTAAGTGCCATTAACGAGGAGCAAGATAGAATCATCAAGTCTATAGGCGGAAGTGAAATCGAAATCAATATGGAAAACTGGAGACAAATCCAAACTCTGCTTAACAGTCTTGGAGATATGACTAACCGCTTATCATCTGATGAAGACAAAAAATTGATCGCAATTTGGAAATTACAGATTTATGATAGTTTAATACATGACCTAAGTCATGCAAAGGCTCATACTAAGCATGTACATGAACATTAGATAAGGTGCTGGTTTGGTTATAACCTATTTTCCTTAAATTTTTCGTTATTTCTTAGGATAGTATTATTGATGTCAGTGAGGAATATTTCAACAGTGTTTCTATTATATTGGAGTGATAATTTGGTATAGTGTATACCTTTTTCCTTTTCAATACTTCCTTGTTACTCACTGGCAAGGGACATTGCTCTATTACGATTAGGATATTCCACTAAATTGTTGAACAATAACTCCATTTGAGAAGTAGCATTCTCACAATGTGAATGATATATGCATCTAGTATTATCGCATATCACAGCTTAGCGTCGATAGGATCCAGCATTAGACAGATTGGCGTGTAATAGTTAGCTTCCGAAAGATTTGAATTTGTAAGAATAATGGAGGTCTAAATGCCGCATTCTGCGGATTAACATTTCAAAGGTCAAGTCCTTTACGGTTAACGTCCTTTAAGATTTTTCTTCACTGAGCTGCACAAGAGGAAAAAGAAATAGAATCAGGGGAGGACAGTAATAATCTCAGTAAGCGAGATAGGAAGTTAAAGAAACTGTATGAACTCTCCGATTATCGTATGGGTTCACAAATTCCTGATGATTAGAAACCACAGGATATTGTCTTAACTATCTGTTATTTTCGCATTTTGAATCACAGTTATCCATTTGTTGTTACCTTCTATCTTTATCCCACTTGCTTCTGCTGGCGTTATTCCATTCAAGCATTCCAGTTCCTGATACATGCATCTAAGACAATAAACGACAAAGCATGCATGTTATACAATATCGATATACCCTCACTAATTACAGGTGCTATAGTAGGATCGGCCCTTCTTTGTGATGTAAAAACATATCAAAACAAAAGAGAGTTTCTTGCTGATCAAAACAAACACTTTGCAGTTTCCACCTATTCTGAGCCTATGTATGGTTTCTTAGTCTCTGATGCCAAGAGATTCAACAAGCCGATTCCTCTAAAAGGACGTCTTGGATTTTTTGGTGTAAATGTCTAGTAATTGCTTCAACAACAAAGCCATTATATCTCTGACGTGGTGGGGAGTGTCGACTATATCTAAGACTAAATGTGCATCTGCGAATTCAAAATTGGCATTATTTAGCTCTTTTTGAAAAGGTTGACAGTTTCTGGTTATAGATCTAGTCTTGCTCCGGGAGGCTGATTATTTATGAATAGGGAATAACCTATAAATCGCGTTATTTATGCTGTTTAACTCTAAATTTCTTTAATTTACTGAGGATAAATTTCCCGGTGTCAGTCACAGCCTTCTCTCTTTTAGCACCGGAAATTATAGTCTTACCTGTTGAAAAAATCGAGCATGTGGTACCGTAACGAGTTCTATAAATCAGAGCAGGAAAAACTTCAAAAAATAGACGCAATACAATTATAAGATGGGTTCAGCGGCACTAATGTTGGTATAGTATCTGCTTCGGTAGTGGCTAACATTAAATGTTTTAGTCTTCGGTCACCTATTTGATGGATAAGCAGGAAAAGGGTAGGGCCACAAAATCTATTTCTCTCCAGAAAAAGAAAAATATTCATAGAATGCTTATATCACGGGAAATTCTGAATCCCGTATGGCTGCCCAGGGAAGCCAAATTGTGTTGACAGCAGACAGGTCACTATTGTCCAATTACCGGGATAATATGCTGTTTGGCTTTGTTGCATGCATGCCCGCTGAAAGATTGTCAAAGTTTCTTTATTATCGTGTGTTTTGTCCATCTGTACCTACTGACCGCTCTACCGGACGAGTAGAGCTTGCTCCACTTGGTCTTCGAAGAATTGAATCGAGTTTAATCGAGGAATATACTAAAGGGAATGTAATAATTTCGCATTGTGATTATCTTCAAAAATCTATTGGCCCCAGAACAGAAATTGTGGGAATAAACTCGATGGATCCTTTAGGAAATTCGCCTCTAGTGACATCTATAGCTGGCAGGCCATTGACGCCCTATACTCGTCTTAATTTCATATCTTTGATGAAGAGACTGAGGAGAATAAAGGAGGTCAATGGATATAAATTCAAGACTGTCCTCGGCGGCGGCGGCGCGTGGCAGCTACTAAGAAAACAGGAAAGAGATCTTTATGATATTGATCATGTTGTAATCGGAGAAGCCGATGATCATTGTGTCGATATATTTTATCAAGTAACGGATGGCATTGCTGCAGAAGTGATACCAGTTATGACAAGCAAGATAGTGGATATTCCATATATCCTGGGCCCGACGACTAACAGTTCAATTGAAGCGATGCGAGGCTGCGGCAAAGGATGTGATTTTTGCGAGCCAAATAGAAGGCTAAAGCGTGATTTTTCAATTGACCGATTAAGAAAGGAAGCCAAAATAAACCTAGATTATGGCCATACTTGCATATGGTTGATGTCAGAAGAAATCATGCTCTATGGGTGTGACAATAAGGATCTCTATCCAAACAGAGATGCAATAGTTGAATTATACACGGCAATGAAAAACCTGGGCAAAGTCAATTATGTTGGAGCAGTCCACCTGACCCTTGCGTCTGCAGTAGCTGATCCTGATTGTATACAGAAGATAAGAGAAATCAATAATTTTGGTCCGAGCAAATGGAACGGAGTTCAGGCCGGTATAGAAACTGGTTCTTCAAGGCTGATCAAAAAACATATGCGGTACAAATCAAAGCCTTTTTCTCCAGATGAATGGCCAGACATCGTGCTGGAAGGAACAAAAATCCTGAATCGCAATTATATTGTTGGCCTATATACGCTAATAATTGGCCTGCCTGGAGAAACAGATGACGATGTCCAAGATTCTATAGATCTGGTAAAGAATCTCGATGGCACTGAATCGGTGATAACCCCTACTCTCTGGACTGATTATTACCATCCGGAAAACTCCTTTACCACTGAGAAATTCACGAAATTGCAGTGGAAGCTCTACTACCTATGCTGGAAGATTGACATGAAGGCCATACACAAGTGGATAGCTTCTGGTACTGCTGATTTTCCTCCATTAGTCAGGCAAATTGCTGTAGCCTTTGCAAAGATAGGTACAAATCATCAGTTGAGAGCGATAAGAGACAAAGCCAAAAAAACTCTTGACGGTGATCCCGATTTCGATGATCTCTAGACTGCAATTTTTATCCAGTTAGGTCAAAATTCCCCTTAATGACTAGATCAGGCAATCAGCAAATGTACAATGGTAACTCACTATATTTTTATAATACATTTGTCTACAAAGTCTACACCATATGTCGTCCTCACAGGCAAAAGCTACCTCGGAAGCAAAAGCTGAGCCAATTGAGGTTTCATATGCAGTCCTCTCGCTAGAGTTAGGCACTGCCAATGTTGAAGAGCTATTGCAAAAGATTGCGGATACAATCAATGTTCAGCTTACACTCGAAGGGGAGCATCTGCCCTTTGTCCCATTCAATGGGTTTCACAGAATAAAGCGTGAAGACAAAGTCCTGCTATACGGTCGAAGTGGCTGTGGAAAGTCGAGGGGTATGTTCGAGATAATTAGGGAAAAGATAGGTCGTTACAAGAGAGTGTATATCATTAACCCGCGCAATCCTGTTGCCAAAGAATCAGGAAGAACTAACCTCTTTTGGTTAGCCGAAAAGTTCGGTAGAGAAGACTTGGTTTTATGGGACGATTTTCCCGATGATCTTGTGATGAGGGACCTGGGAGCAGCCGTCGAGGCACTTCAAACGATCAGCACAAGAAATGTCAGAAATCTCATTGTTGCACTTAAACCGCGTTACCTTGAAATGTATAGCAAGCTTTATCGTAATATTTATGAAAGTGTTCCCGAACTGAGCCCGAACGAAGTAACTTTCAATTTAGATAACTTTGGCCAGATTCTAGTACAATATGGCGCCACTATTGGGGAGTTTAAAGGACTGTATAATCACGAAATAGCAAGAAATATAGATGTCATCTCAAAAATACTTTGGCAAAAGGATCCTATTCCCATTACTATTCTTGCATTTTACAAAGAACTACTGAGTATTAAAAGAACAGAACTAACATCTTCACATAATGTAGTTGCAGAAGCCAAAAAGTTGTTGCCTGCAACTGATTATTACGAGAATCAGTTTAGAATTCTATCAGATTCGGAGGAAAGAAGATGCGACAAGGAGTTCCTGTACACACTGAAGTTATGCTATGAACTAGGAATCAACAGGACAGACGAAGTTGTCAAGTATATGCAAGAAAAGATTTTTGGAAGTTACCCCCCACGAGAGCCGCTTCGGGGCCTGAGTATTTGGATTTATCTCTCTGGACGATATTACTGTATGCATGACGCAGTAAGGGAGGCTATCAGGTTTGAAGACGTTACAAGAAAAGAGATTGTAAGTTATCTGGCTACAAGTTTTCTTACAGAGGAGTTCAAGCGCAAAGTTGGTAACGAGGAGAGCATAATTCACCAATTAGGAGTTTTCTTTGGTAAAAATATAAAATTTATTCCTCGCCAGATAACAGCATCCCAATCATTTCTGCCACAGCACATGCGGGAATGTATGACGAAGAACCTTCATTTTGCTCTGGGTCTTGGTCTTGGATGCGGTGAGAGCATTCTTTCTCTAGACGAAGATCTGAGCCAAGTGATACTAAAGCAAACAGAGACGCCTGATGGGATCGAGTTTACCAGAGGATTGGGTAACAGTCTTGGTCATAATTTTCAGCTACTGAAGGAAGAAAAATACAAAGACTACAGATCTAAGATACTTGACACGACCTTCAGCGGGCTTCCATTTGCCAGATACTTAGGCGAGAGTCTCGGCGGCGGAGCGTTTAAAGATTTTCCAAAGGAACTTCAGGATGAAATAATCGAATTAATAGAGAAAAATAATCAATTTGCGGATGGTTTAGGCGTTGGATTGGGCCGTGTCTTTAGTTCTCTGCCGGTAACTTTTCAAAATAGAATGCTTGCAATCGCTAAAAAAAATAGTGAATTAACAAGGGGCTTAGGTACAGGCTTTGGCGAGACCTTTGCTCTGTTAGATAGTGTTTCGCAGCAGGATGTAATTGAGAGAGCAAGGAAAAATGGCGAGTTTGCATTTGGTTTGGGTTGCGGATTTGGAAGAGTATTTGATCATTTTAATCTTGAGCTTCAGAAGCAGATACATGATCTTATGGAAAGGGATGGTCAATTGTCATACGGCTTTGGCATCTATTCCACTCTTACAAATTACCATCAATACAATGATGTCACCCTATCCATTCCAGAAGATCAAAAGAAGCAGGAAAAGGCAACTATGATGAATATGTCACGAAATAATCCTCGATTTGCCCTTGGTATGGGAATCGGTGTCGGCTTCAGTCTAGGGTACCTATCAGAAGAGGATAAGGGACAGCTTTTCAGCCTAGCTGAACAAAATAGTGAATTTGCCCGAGGCATAGGCAATGGCTTTGGGCTAATATTTAAACAGGTAAAAGATTGGCGGATATTGCTTTACGAAATTGCAAATAGGAACATCGAATTTGCACGTGGTCTCGGAATAGGAGTTGGATTTACTATGCTGTACCTTGATCATGAATTGCGAAGAGAAGTTTTCGCAAAGGCAGAGTATGATAGCGGATTCGCGTACGGTCTTGGATACGGGGTGGGATACATCTATTCTTACCTAAAGGAAGAAAATAGAAGGGAAATACTGACCGTGGCTAATTCAAATAGCGAGTTTGCCTTGGGGCTTGGCTTTGGTTTGGGCTATATTATGCCATATCTTCGCCAGGAGTTTCAAGATTTATCATTTGAGCTGTCAGAGAGAAGCAGCGAACTTGCACATGGCCTAGGATTTGGTGTAGGAATGATATTTAAGCATCTCCAACGACAAGATCGAACAAGATTCCTTACCATAGCTCATGCAAACCATGAATTCAGTCGGGGGCTTGGCATAAGCATTGGCAGGGTCTTCCAGTATTTGAGTGAGGATGAACGCAAAGAAATATTGACAATGGCAAAAGAAAATGTAAAGTTTGCAGAAGGATTAGGTGAAGGGCTCGGCTTCATCGTTCCATTTCTGCAGGAAAATTCTTCGGCATACATGCAGCTGGTATTTGGATTAGCCCAGGAAAATGCTGAGCTAGCCAAAGGTCTTGGTGCTGGCTATGGAAGCGCCTTCCGTTATCTTTCACAAGACCAGAAAAATCAGTTTGCAAGAATAGAGAAGGAGAATATCAAGTTTGCAGAGG
>Ga0126304_10000806_pt1 | contig 13718 bp, 13 predicted proteins | sample Plot25_FD_92538 | JGI IMG/M metagenome (GOLD analysis project Ga0126304, IMG submission 92538) | Serpentine soil microbial communities from UC McLaughlin Reserve, CA, USA - Plot25 | ecosystem: Environmental > Terrestrial > Soil > Grasslands | place: USA: UC McLaughlin Reserve, Lake County... | reverse complement strand
GAGACGCAATCTCATCCCGGCGGGGGGCGGCTTCACGGCGCTCGCCGTCGCCGTCGCGGCGACGGTCTTTCTCGCTGGATGCGGCGTCTCCACCAAGGGCGACTTCGATCGCGGCAAGCAGCTCTTCGCAGCCCAGTGCTCGACGTGCCACGCGCTCAAGGACGCCGGCAGCACGTCCACGATCGGTCCCGACCTCGACGCCGCCTTCGCCCAGGCCCGCGCCTCGGGGATGGACCCCGAGACCATCGCCGGGGTCGTGAAGAATCAGGTCGAAAACCCGCGGCCGGCTCAAGAAACCGTCGGCGAACCAAATCCATCGATCTCGATGCCCGCCAACCTCGTTGAGGGCTCCGAGCTCGACGACGTAGCCACCTACATCGCCGCGGTGGCCGGCAACCCCGAGGTCAAGGGCCCGACCCTCCCCGACGACCCGGGCGCCCAGGTCTTCGCGCAGAACAACTGCGCGGGGTGCCACACCATGGAGGCGGCCGACGCCACGGGAACCGTCGGACCGGATCTGGACAAGGCAGTGCCGCAGCTCGGAACCGACGCGGCGGTCAGGGAGTCCATCGTCGATCCCAACAAGCAGATCGCGCCGGGCTATCCCCCCAACGTGATGCCGGACAATTTCGAGCAACTCATCAGCCCGAACGGCTTGGACGACCTGGTCCAGTTCCTTCTCAAGTACTCGGGGAAGGGCTCCGCCGCAGCCTCCGGTGGCGGCGGCGCGGGCGGCTCTGCGAAGTCAGCCGGATCCAAGAAGCCCGGCGGCTCGTCGAAATCCAGCGGTTCTTCCAAGTCCGCCGGGTCCTACGACAAGTAGCCGAGCCGGATTACCACGGGGCGGTCGTGGCGGGCTCGCGCGCCTCGGCCTCGAGGTCGACGACCACATGCGTGACCGGCAGCGGCACCTCATCGCGGGCACGAGTTACCACCCCGCGCTCCAACCAGCGCGACTTGTCGGGGGGATGTGTCGAGATCACGACCTCGTCGGCGGGAAAGTCGCGCAGCGCATCCTCGAGCGACGCATTGGGCTCGTGATGGTCGCCCACGTAGCCCCGCGCCTCGAGTCCGGCGGCGGCCATCGCCGCGAGCGATGAGTCGAGGCGCTCCCGCGCGTCGTCGAGCGCCTGATCGACGTCCGATGCCCAGTGTTCGAGCGGCGTGCTCGTGAGCGCGGGCACCACGACGAGGATCTCGCTGCTTCGACCCTTGCTCCGGTTCTGGAGCTCGGCGAGCAGCGCCCGGCCACCCACCGTCTGGTTCGCGAGCACGAGGACCCGATACACGGAGTCGTCGCGGTGAGAGATCTCGGCCTTGTGCGGGATGGTGCCCTGGGCCCCGCGCCACAGCAGTCCCACGCCGAGCCCGATCTCGGCGGCCAGCAGCGCCGCGCCGATGGCCGGCCGGGTGAGCAGCGTCAGGGCAATGACCGCGCCCAGCGCAATGGCGATGATCACCACGGCGCGAAAGACCTCTCGTTCGGATCGCAGCGGATTGTGCATCCCTCGCCCCCTTTCAGTGGCCACCGGGATTATCGCGCGGCGGGGACGCGACCGCCAGGGGTGACCGCGCGGAAGGCGGCTTGGACATGGCGCGCCCTCTTACAAGGCAGCCTATGGACCTGGACGTCGGCGCCCACTTGGGTTTGGCACCTCGATAGCTGCGAATGCCTGCTTGCGAGCGATTCTCCGCTGTACCTGGATACCGACTCATCTCCACACCATGCCGGCTGGCCACGTTCAGTACGGCTACGGGACCGGAAGAGGTCCCCTTTGGACCTCCTCGCGACGATTGATGGATTCCGGCGCCTATGTCGCCGTTATCCGACAATCGTCAGCCTCCGCGATGAGCGCCGCTTCGGGTCGAATCAGAAACTGTGCCCTATCAGCCGCAGTCGCTGCGAAGTCGCGAAAGAACCTCCGCGGGGAAGGTGGGACCCAACTGTCGAGCGTAACCTCGTGACGCGGCCTCGCCGGTATTGCAGATCATCGCGATCTGACGCCACCAGATCTGCGGCTGCATGGCGATCCATTCCGCCTTCGAGCCGCCGTCGAATGTCGCCTTGAGGTCCTCGGCTACCAGTATTGACGGCTCTGGCGACGGAGCGTCATTGTCTCGGGCGACAAATAGAAATATGCCCGACGCCACGAGACCGGCGATCGCGAGCCCGAGGAGCGCGTACCTCACGGCGAGGAGGCTACTCCTCCACAGCCGGTTCTCCTGGAGGTCGTCGCACCCGGCTGAAAACCGCTTGCTAGAGCGGTACTACAGGATGTAGACCGTCGTGAAGACGACGATCCACATGATGTCGACGAAGTGCCAGTAGATGCCAGGCACCTCGACGCCCAGGTGCTTCTTCGGCTCCTTCGAGAAGTGGCCGCGCCAGGCGCGGATGTTCGCGAAGGCCAGCAGGACCAGGCCGACGGTCACGTGCGCGCCGTGGAGGCCCGTGAGGCCGTAGAAGACGGAGCCGAAGGCGTTCGTGTGCGGCGCGAAGGCGAGGTGAGCGTACTCGTTGATCTGGATGAAGAGGAATGTGGAGCCCAGCAGGAACGTCGCCGCCAGGCCCAGGATCATCCCGCGCCGGTTCTCGCGGCGGATGGACTCCAGCGCCCAGTGGATCGTGAAGCTCGAAGAGACGAGGATCGCCGTGTTGACGCCCGCGACGGCGGTGGGAAGGGTGAGGCCGTCGGGCGGCCACGGGCCGACGTTGGCGACCACGCGGATGAAGAAGTACACGGCGAAGAACGACCCGAAGAGCATGACCTCCGAGACGATGAAGAGCAGGATGCCGAGCGTCTGCCGGTCGATGCGCGAGCTCTGGTGCGCCTCCGGCGGGCCGTGGTGCTCGTGCTCGGCCGTGGCGGCGATCGAGGCGGATTCCATCAGCCGCTCGCCTCCTCGCCCACCGCCACCGGCGCGCCCTCTGGCGCGGGCGCCGATGGGTCGATGACGTCCTCGCCGGCCTCCACGTGCTCGACCGGCTTGTCGGTACGGGCGCGAACGTTGTCGATCAGCCCCTCCTCCAGCCACTTCGACCGCTCGCCGCGGAGCGTCGAGATGAGGATCTCGTCGATGCGGTAGTGCTCGAGCGCGTTCTCCACCGCCGCCAGGGGGGCCGGGCTCATCGGCTGGCCGGTGGCATCGATGTCTGAGCGGTAGAGCTCGGCGAGGGTCCTCGCCAGCCGCTGGCAGACCTCGTCGCGGCCGATGCCGCCGGATGGCGGGCTGACGATCGTGTACCGGTGCGGGTGCTCCTCCGCCCTGCTCTTCAAGCGCGAGATCAGATCGCGGCTCGCCACCGTCCGCGTTGCGACCACAAGCGTGTGCTTGACGTCCCAGCGAACGGCGTCGTCCTCGATCCGCACCGGGATGTGCGTGATGGGGACCTCGAACTTCTGCTTCGCCCACTCCACGAGGTCCTTCCGGGTGAAGCCGAACCGGGTGTCGTAGAGGCATGAGAGGAGCACCTCGCGCGGGGTGAAGGCACGGATCGCGTCGTCGAGGGCCAGCGCCGAATCGGGATCCATCACCGCGCCCGTGCATTCGATGCCGAACTCCCGGAACACCGCCTGGGTGACCTCGACGCGACTCTGCGCCGCCTCCCGGACTTCGTCGCGGTTCACGATCTGCCCGGCGATCGGCTGGTTCTGGGGCGCCACCACCGCGATCTCGGCGACCCCCTGGTCCACGCGCTCGCGCGTCGCCTCGAGCAACTTGCGACCGCCCGCGACCTCGTTCAGGAAGACGACGACCGTGCCGCCCTGTCCGTTCGAGGGCGCACCGGTCCCAGCGTCGGCCACCGCGGTCACGGGCTTCGACCCCCGGCGGTGCCGGCCACCGCCGGCTCGGCGCGGCCCACCTCCGCCTCGGATGGCCCGAGGATGGCGTGCCGCGCGCCGGGTACCCCGTACTCATAGGGGCCGCCGACGACCCGAGGGATCTCGTCGAAGTTGAAGACCGGCGGCGGCGAGGTGACGAGCCACTCGATCGTCTTCGCGCGCCAGGGATTGTCGCCCGCAAGCGGGCCCCACTTCCAGCTGACGATCATGTTGTAGAGGAAGATCAGCTGCGCGGCGCCCAGCAGGAACGCGAAGACCGAGATCAGCAGGTTCCAGTCGCCGAACTGGGCGGAGTAGTCGGCGACGCGACGCGGCATGCCCTCCATCCCGATCCAGTGCATCGGCACGAACGTGCCCCACATGCCGGCAAAGGTCAGCCAGAAGTGCCAGCGGCCGAGCTTCTCGTCGTACATGCGCCCGGTCATCTTCGGGAACCAGTGGTAGATGCCCGCGAAGATCGTGAACACCGAGCCGCCGAAGAGCACGAAGTGGATGTGGGCGACGATGAAGTAGGTGTCGGAGACGTGGATGTCGATCGGCACCATGCCGAGCATCACGCCGCTGATCCCGCCGATCGTGAACGTGACGATGAAGCCCAGCGCGAAAAGCATCGCCGTCGAGCGCAGGTGTAAGACGCTGCCGAAGAGCGTCCCCAGCCAGGAGAAGATCTTGATCCCGGTGGGCACCGCGATCAGCAGGGTCGTGATCATCATCGGCACGCGCAGCCACGCGAACATCCCCGACACGAACATGTGGTGCGCCCAGACCGTGTAGCTCAACACCACGATCCCGATCAGCGCAAGCGCCATCAGCCGGTAGCCGAAGATCGGCTTGCGCGAGTGGGTGGAAATGACCTCGGAGATGATCCCGAAGCCGGGCAGCATCATGATGTAGACGGCTGGGTGGGAGTAGAACCAGAAGATGTGCTGGTAGCTCAGGACGTCGCCGCCGTTCAGGGCCTGGAAGAAGTTGGTGTGAAGGGCGCGGTCGAACAGGACCATGAACTGCACCCCCGCGATGAACGGCGTGGCGGCGACCACCAGCAGCGACGTGGACATGTTCGCCCAGACCAGGAGCGGCATCCGCCAGAAGTTCATGCCCGGCGCACGCATCGTGATGATCGTCACCAGGAAGTTGAGGGCGGTCGCCACCGAGGACGCGCCGGCGAACTGCACCCCCAGGTTGAAGAACGACTGCCCTAACGGCGCCCCGGTCGAGAGCGGCGCGTACCCGGTCCAACCGGCGTCGAAGGCGCCGCCCGGCGCCAGGAAGCTGCCCACGAACAGGAGCCCCGCGATCGGCAGCATCCAGAAGCTCAGGGCGTTCAGGCGCGGGAACGCCATGTCCGGTGCGCCGATCATCAGCGGCAGGACGTAGTTCGCGATCCCCGCGAAGACGGGGATGACGAAGACGAAGATCATGATGGCCGCGTGGGCCGAGAACAGGCCGTTGAACGTGCCGGGCTCGACGATCTGCGTGCCGGGCTGAGCCAGCTCCGCGCGCATGATCATCGCCATCAACCCGCCGATGAAGAAGAAGACGAACGTCGTGACGATGTACTGGATCCCGATCACCTTGTGATCGGTGTTGAACTTGAAGTAGTCCTTCCACGAGTAGGCCCCGTGGTTGGAGTGGTCCTCCGGGATGGTCGGAGCGCCCGCGGCCCAGCGGAACCAGTAGTCGAAGCCTCCGATCCCGATCAGGAACCCGAGCGGACCGGTGATCGCCGGGACCACAACCTGCGGGTAGCCGGTTTGCTCGGTCTGGAACGCGGGCAGTCCCGAGAGCTTGCGCAGCGCCACGACGAGGGCGAATCCGAACGCCGCGCCGAGCAGGGCTCCGAGGGCCCCGCGAGTCAGTCCCGGTCTCTTCAGCGCCGCTACCAAGTCCTACCTCGGCCGGGAAGCCTACCCATTGCTCACGAGCCTCCTCCCGAGTTCCCGGGGGCCAGCCCAGGCGGCGACGGACCCTGATCGCCCGCTGCCGCGGCCTCCTCGCCGGCGGTGCCGGTTGAGGACCCGGTGGAGGTGCCGGGGACCGCCTTCACCAGCGGCTGCCTGGCGAGCCAGCTCTCGAACTGATCGGGCGGCACCACCTTCACCAGGGCGCGCATGGTCGCGTGTCCGAAGCCGCAGAGCTCCGTGCAGACGACGTTGTAGGTGCCGACGCGATCGGGTGTCACGACCACGGTGTCGTCGACGTCATTGCCGCCCGGCCCGGAGGGAACGAGGTCACGCTTGATGCGCCACTCGGGAACCCAGAAGGAGTGAAGGACGTCGAGCGCGGTCAGGTGCAGGTCGAGCTGCCTGCCGTCGGGCACGACCAGGGTCTTGGAGCTCACGACCTTCCCGTTCGGCTGCGGGTAGTTGAACGTCCACTCGTACTGCTGCGCGGTGACGTTGATGGGAAGGCTGTCCGAGGCCTGACTCTCGATGTCGCCGAGGACGATCCAGCTGTAGATCGCGCCGAAGAGGACGATGACCGTGGGGATCACGGTCCACGTGATCTCAAGCTTGGTGTTGCCGTGAATCGGCTCGCCGTCGGACTCGTCGCCCGGCTTCGCCCGGTACTTCCACACGCAATAGCCGAGCATCACGAGGACGATCGAGAACACGAACGACGACAGGATGATCATCACGTTCAGGAGCGTGTCGATCTGGTGTGCCTGAGACGATGCCTCCGTCCCATTCCAGTGGATCTGGGTCATCGGCACGGCCATCACCACGGTCAGAACGACGATGGCGGCGATGATCCTTACAAGCGTGGCGCGGGTCACCGCGCGGCATTCTATTCCTCGGGTCCGCGCCCAACGACGCTCGCATCGAAGCTGGTGGCAGGCGGCACTTGCGGCGCCGGCAGCTCGTCCAGCCGGCCGGCCGACGCCGCCAGCACGGTTTGCGCGACGCCCTCCCAGCTCCACTTGCGAGCTGCGACATCGCGGAGCGACGCGAGCGCCTGCTCGCGGATCCCTGGGTCCAGCCCGAGCCAGCCGTTGATGCGGGCGGCGAGCGATTCCACAGCACTCTCGTCGAGCTCGAATGACACCAGCCCGGAGGCTTCGGGCGGCAGCCCGTCGGCCAGCGCGCGGCTGACCTCGGCCAGCCCGGAGTGATGTGCCGAGACCGGCGGCGCGCCCGCCGCGGCGGCCTCAGCGGCGACCATCCCGAACGACTCGGGGAACGTGCTCGGCACGACCAGCGCGTCGGAGGCCGGCACCAGACGACCCACCTCCTCGTGCTCCAGGCGGCCCGCGAACGCGACACTGCCGGCGGCGGCGGCCGCGTCCTCGGCGTAGCCCTCGGGAAGATCCTGGAGGAACGAGGTGAGCATCGAGAGCGGCGCCTCCTCCCCGCCCTCCAGCGCCCATCCGCGCGCGGCGACCTCGTGGACGGCGCTCAGGTCCCCGATTTCGAGGGCGGCCCAAAGCCGCTTGCTTGCCTCCTCGTATTCGCCGAAGCCGACCACCAGCAGGCGGGCTCCCGGGTTGACCGCGTGGACGAGCGGCCACGCGGCGAGTAGCAGGTCGATGCCCTTGGAGACGATGAGCTTGCCCACGAAGACCACTCGGGGACCGTCGGCGTCGGCGAGGCGCTCGACCGCCTCCGCGGCTGCGCCGGGGTCGCGATCCCAGCTCGATTGCTCATTGGAGCCGTTCCTCAGCTCGGCGGCGAGCTCGCGCAGCCGCCCCGCCGCCTGCGAGCGGGGAATGGGCGCGAACAGCTCGGTGTCGACCCCCGGGGGGCCGAGGCGGGTCTTGTCCGGCAGCGCGGAGTCGTTCAGCGCGCGCCAGAGGCTGCCGGCCGTGTGCCCGGACCCGACCAGCACGCCCGCCGCGGCGTCCATTCCCTCGCGGGCGAAGGGGAGGAAGCGCTCCGGGTGGGGCTTCACGGTGTACTCGAGCGCCGAGCCGTGGATCTTCGCCGCGAACCGCAGGTCCGCGCGGGTGAGGATCACCGGGCCCATTACGAGGTGGTTGGCGAGCGCGGCGTCGACGCCGCCCAGGCTCGCGACCACATCGCGGACGGCCGCGACGTTCGCGTCGAGGTACGCGTAGAGCTCCGCGTCGGTCAGCTCGGCAAAGGTCTTGACGCGAAACCCCTCGTACTCGTCCGCCACGTACACCGGCAGCAGGCCGCCGATGTCGGGGAGGTAGACGGTCACGGTCCCCGGGCCGGAATCGCCCCCTGCCGGCTGGACCCGGAGGTCGCCGCCGTCCCAGGTCCCGACCCGATCCACCCAGGGCAGCTCGCCCGCGCGACGGTCTTGACATAGGAGGTGGACCTCGTGCCCCATACGCGCAAGCGCCGTCGCGACGCTGGCGTTGTAGACGTTGCTGCCGGTCCCGCGCAGCAGGTAGCCGTGGAAGATCAGGACTCTCATCTATTGCGGCGGCTTCGCCGCCTTACATGCCTGACTCGTCGCAAGACGCTCCTCGGCGAACACACCCGGCAGGCTAACCGCAGCCCGCGAGGTCGCCGCCCGGATGTTGGTTATGGTTCGCCGCCGGATGAACAACCCGCGTCAGATCTACAGGCTCCGCGCGCCCGCCTCGGGGCGCGAGGCGCTGACCCCGATCGGGCCGGGGGCCATCTACGTCGATCGCGAGACGGGCGAGGAGCTCCTGCCGGTCACGCGCACGCTTCCCCTGGCCCCGTCCGACTCGGCCCTCTTGCGCACGCCCGGGAGCCTGCGGATCTGTCGCCGGTGCGATCAGCTCATCGGCTTGGACATCAGCGACTGCCCGTACTGCGGGCTACGGCAACCCGCCCTCGACGGGACCTCATGAGCTCTGGAAGCGCGCGGATGGAGCGGAAGGCACGAGCCCTCCGCCAGCGGCGGCTAGCGGCCGCCCTCGCCACCGCCGCCCTCGCGGCTGTGGGCGCGGCCGGGTGCGGCGGGGGCAGCGAGGACACGACCAGCGTCTCGGTGCCCGAGGCGTCGCCCACGGGGCCGGCGGGCGCTCAGACCACGCAGCCGAAGCCAGAGCCCACGACCACCAGCACGACGCGATCGTCGACCACGACCACACCGCCCCCGACCACGACGAGCACCACGACGACGTCCACGCAGACCGGATCGGGCAGCGGCTCCGGTGGGGCCTCCGGCGGCACCGGCGGGGGCGGCTCGGGCGGCGGAACCGGCGGAACCGGCGGAACCGGCGGCTCAAGCTCCGGCGGCGGCGGCTCGGGCGTGGACAACAGCGGCGAGCCGGACGAGGGCTTCTGCCCAGGCAACGCCTGCGACTAGCCGATCGCGCCTAGCTCTTCTTCTTGGGCACGAAGTACGCCCAGTACAGGAGCCGGGCCCCGGTGTATAGGCAGTCGTAGCGCCGTATCGAGCCCACCTTCTGCTGAGGCCGGCTCGCCGTGATGTTCCCCCGATGCTGTTTGTCCGTGTTGCACCTGCCCTTCTTGCGGCTGGCGCGCCACTGATTGTCCTGTGCGCTGAGTGGAACGGCGAAATCCGATGCCCATGTCGGGGTGGTCAGCGCGACGACCTGGCCCTTACGCACCCGCAGCGGCTTGTTGAGGGTGAAGATCTGCTTGCGCCCGAGGAATCTCTTCAGGTCGAGGGCCGGACTCTGCTTCACGAGCTTGTACTTGTGATGCCCCTTGGCCTTCAACACTGAGATTCGTGCCGAGGGATGCGGGCCGAAGGTCTCGTTTTCGAACAGCGTGGCGAAGACGTTGCGCTCGGTCTTGTCCGGCTTGGAGAGATCGATGGCCCACGCGACGATGGCTCCCTCCTTGAATACGTGGAAGGGATGCTTCTTGCCGTCGGCCTTCGTCATGTAGCCCGTCACGCTTCCGATCGCCGAACACGGATCGTTCTTGCCCTTCGACGGGCAGGATGGCTTCGGCGTCTGCTTGGTCCGGCCCATCACCTTCGCGTTGATGGCGTCCGCGGACGGGATGCTGATCACCGCCACGAGGGCGGCGCAGAGCGCCGCGAACGCCAGCCCGTAGCCGAGGCGGCGCTTCAGGTCCGTAGTCGTTGTCTTCGTGTCGCCCATCGGTGCAAGAACACTCCGTGGCCCGTGCGTTTGCGGCCACGAGCCGTTTCAACCTGCCCAAAGACCGGGAGTGAGCCGCATAGCTTAGGGTCCCGCGCCGACGGGGGTGGGAGTCGTGGCCCACGTTTGCACTGAGACGCGCGGCCAACCCCCATGGGGCTGATCACGGCATCGACTAGGGTGCCCGCTCGTGACCTCCGCCTCCGAGCCGGGGAATGGACAGCGCGAGGACGCGGTCGGCGACAGCCGGCGCTACGTCGAGTCCGGGCTAGCGGTCCTGGGCCTCGATGCGGGAGCGGATGAGATCGCCGTGATCGAAGCCGTCGATGCGATCTACGGCCCGAGCCTCGAGGCGCTGCTGGCGGAGGGGTTCGACGGCATTCCCCACGAGCCGGGCGCCGACATGTCCAAGCCGCCGCGGACCGATGACGAGCGCTAGCGCCGTCGACCTGCTCGACCGCTCGCTGCGCGATCAGGCCGGGGCGATTGCCGGCGGCGAAGCGGACCCCGGGGCGCTGCTCGACGCGGCGCTGGCGCGCATCGAGGAGCGAAACCCGGCCGTGAACGCGATCGTCGAAGTCTTCCCGGAGGAGTCGCGGCGAATGCTCGCCGAAGCGCCGCGTGGACCGCTTTATGGCGTTCCGGTGGCGATCAAGGACGAGTGGCCGCTGCCATGGCGCGCCCAGCGACTTGGAGCCGCGGAGTACGTTGGCCCGGCGCCAGAGCCCGGCGAGTCCGGGCCCTACCGCGCGCTCCGGGATGCCGGGGCGGTCATCGTCGGCGTGGCGAACATGCACGAGTACGGCTCGGGAAGCACCGGCCACATCTCGGCCTTCGGGCCGGCTCGGAATCCCTGGGATACCGACCGCGCGCCCGGAGGCTCCTCGAGCGGACCGGCGGCCGCAGTGGCCGCCCGGCTGGTCGCGGGTGCTGTGGGAGCGGACGGTGTCGGTTCGATCCGCTATCCCGCCGCGTACTGCGGGCTGACCGGGCTGAAGCCGACCTTCGGCCGCTCCACGATGGCGGGACATCACGTCCCACAGACGACGACGATCGTCTCTGGGCCGCTGTGCCGCGACGCCGCCGACTGCCGGTTGCTCAGCGGCGTCCTGTTCGGCGAGGTCCTCGGCGACGGTGAGGCGGACGGGATGAGGATCGGCGTGGTCCCGGGTGAGCTCTGGGACGACTGCCAGCCGGCCGTGCGGGAGGCGTGTCGCGGCGCGCTTGATCTGTTTCGCGACGCCACCGGCGCGGACGTGGCGGAGGTTGACTTCGATGGCCGCGAGCACGTCCTGATCGCCTCCGTGCTCGTGGGGCAGACTGAAGACCTCGCTCACATGACACCCGAGCGGATCGAGGCGCTCGGCGATGACGTGAGCCTCATCGCACGGGCGCTGCTGCGCCACCGGATGCTGATCCCCGCCGTCGCGATCGCCAAGGCCGGTCAGGTCCGCACGCTGGTGCGGCGCTCGCTGGCGGAGCTGTTCGAGCAGATCGACGTCCTCGCGTGGCCGACCGTCGCGGCACCGGCCCCCAGACTGGACGACGCCTCCGTCGAGCTCCCCTCCGGCGTGTACCCCGCCGACTACGTCAATCCGCGCCAGGGCGGCATCGCCAACCTCGCCGGGGTGCCGGCGATCAGCGTGCCGGTCGGGCAGAGCCCCAAGGGCCTCCCCGTGGCCCTGCAGCTGATCGCCGCCTGGGGCCGCGACGAGCTCCTGCTGGACGCCGCGGAGGCGCTGGAGCGAGCGACCGAGCGCGAGTGGGTGGATGCGGCGCCGGCGCTCGCCGCGTAACCGGCCGGTTTCAGCCCCGCTCTATCCTGCCCGCGGTGCCGGCAATCGAGGCAAAAGGGCTCGAGCGCACGTTCGAAGGTGGCATTCATGCCGTTGCCGGCGTGGACCTGGAGGTCGCCGACGGCGAGATCTACGCGTTCCTGGGCCCGAACGGCGCCGGCAAGACCACCTGTGTCCGGATGCTGACGACGCTCCTTCGCCCCACCGCCGGGAGCGCCCAGGTGGCTGGCTTCGACGTCGTCGCCGACCCCGGGAGCGTGCGCAGGGCGATCGGAGTCGCGCTTCAGGAGGCGGCGCTCGACCCGCTGATGACCGGGCGCGAGCTGATTCGCCTTCAGGCGACGCTCCACGGGCTCGGTCGCCAGGCCGGACAGGAGAAGGCCGACGCGCTGCTGGAGCGCGTGGACCTGGTCGAGGCCGCCGATCGGCAGGTGGGGACCTATTCCGGCGGCATGCGTCGGCGGCTCGACCTCGCCTCGGCGCTCGTCCACGAGCCGCGGGTCCTGTTCCTCGACGAGCCCACGACCGGGTTGGATCCGGTGAGCCGGCGGACTATCTGGGAGGAGGTCGAGCAGCTGAACGGCGAGGGGACGACGGTCTTCCTGACCACGCAGTATCTGGAGGAGGCCGACAAGCTCGCCAACCGTGTGGGGATCATCGACTTCGGCCGGATCGTCGCCGAGGACACGCCCGGGCGGCTGAAGGCGCAGATCGGCCACCCCCACCTGGAGGTCAAGCTCCTCGACGGCGGCCTCGAGCGGGCCGAGGAGATCGTGCGCCGGTTCGGAAATCCCCTGCCGAGCAAGGACGGGGCGGTGCTGGTCGAGCTCCCAGGGGGTGCAAGTGAGGTCGCGCCCGTGGTACGGGCGCTCGACGAGGCAGGTCTCACGGTGGAGGCCCTCGACCTCGTCGAGCCGAGCCTGGATGACGTCTTCGTCGAGAAGACCGGACACCACCTGGAGCCGGACGAGCCCGACACCGGCGAGATCGAGTGACCGTCAAGGACCTCCGGGTCGTCGCTGCGCTCGGGGCGCGGTCCGTCAAGCAGACGTTCCGGCGCCCGCAGCTGTTCGCGCCGATCATCGTCTTCCCGTCGATCCTGCTGGCGATCCAGACTGCCGGGGCCGGGCGCGCCATCGACCTGGAGGGCTTCCCGCCGGTCGACAGCTTCCTGGACTTCATGCTCGCCGGGGCGATGATCCAGTCCACGATGCTCGCCGGCAACAGCGGGGGCATCGCGCTCGCCGTCGACATCGAGATGGGATTCACCGACCGGCTGCTGGCGGCGCCGATCTCGCGATTCGCGATGGTGCTGGGGAGGCTGGCGGGGACCGCGGCGCTGTCGGCGCTCGCCGCCGTCTGGTTCATCGCCGTGGGACTGATCTTCGGAGCGCACATCCAGGAGGGGGTGCCGGGCGCGCTCTTGATGATCTTCTTCGTCGTCCTGTCGGGGGTTGCGTTCGGCGGCGTCGGAGCCGCGGTGGCGCTGCGAACGGGACGGGCCTCGGTGGTGCAGGGCCTCTTCCCGCTCGTGTTCGTGATCCTGTTCCTCTCCTCGGCGTTCTTCCCCGACAACCTGATGCTCGAGCCGGCGGCCACGGTGGCGGAGTACAACCCGCTGAGCTTCATCGTCGAGGCGATTCGCGACCCCGTCATCTCGTCGATCTCCTGGGATGTGTTCTGGAAGGCGATCGGGTCGTTGGCGCTGGTGGGCGGGCTCAGCATCTGGTGGAGCGCGCTCGCCCTGCGGAGGCGGCTGCGGACGGGCGGCTGATGGGCTGGCGCACCGGCATGCAGGCCGTCGGGGCCCTCGTCCGCCGCGCGGCGAACGAGCTGCTCCGAGTGCCCGGAGCGGCGATCCCCGGCGTGCTGGCGCCGACGATCTTCTTCCTGGGCCTCACGTCCGTCTTCGGTGAGCTCGCCAACCTGCCGGACTTCGGGGGCGAATACCAGAACTGGCTGATCGCCGTGAGCCTGCTTCAGGGCGCCGGATTCACGGGAGCGGCGACGGGCGTCAACCTCGCACGCGACATCGAGCAGGGATGGTTCGACCGCCTGCTGGTC
>Ga0126304_10000805_pt1 | contig 13726 bp, 13 predicted proteins | sample Plot25_FD_92538 | JGI IMG/M metagenome (GOLD analysis project Ga0126304, IMG submission 92538) | Serpentine soil microbial communities from UC McLaughlin Reserve, CA, USA - Plot25 | ecosystem: Environmental > Terrestrial > Soil > Grasslands | place: USA: UC McLaughlin Reserve, Lake County... | reverse complement strand
GCGAGCTTGATCGCGGTCTCGACCGCCTCGCTCCCGCCCGAGACCGGGTAGATCCGAGGGTCGTCCAGCGGCAGAACCGGCGCGACCGCGTCGGCGTAGGACTCGAGGGCCTCGGTCGTGAACGCCGTCCCATGGACGTAGGAGGTCCGCGCGGACTGCTCGGCCATCGCATCGACCAGCGACCGGTCGCCGTGGCCGACGTTCACGACGATCGCTCCGCCGGCGCCGTCGAGGTAGCGCTTGCCCTCGGCGTCCTCGATCCACACGCCATCGGCGTGCACGGCTCGGGGCAGGGGTCGAGACAGGACGCGGTGGAACACGTGGCTCATGCCGGCGGATCAGGTGCGCCCGCGGGCTGCTCGGGCTCACCTGCGCTTGTGTCCTGGCCCTCGATCGGGGGTGGTTCGCCTTCGGGCGCATCGGTCGGTGGGGCCTGGCCGAGGAGCGACTTGATAGGTCGCGCGCGCTCCTCGCGACCCCGCCGGATGTCCTCGACCCAGTCGGGCTCGGGCTCCCCGCGCAGATCGGGCAGGTCTCCTTCGCCGTGGGAACCCTGGGAGTCGACCATCGTTAGGACCTGTACATGCCGTGCGGGTCGAGCTGCGTGCGGATCAACCGCAGCTCGTCCTCGGTCGGCGCCGGGGTCTCGCCGAGGGACCCGGACAGGCGCGGATCCCATCCCATGTTCGCGCGGACGTCGTCGATCGTCACGCCGGGATGCACCGTGAGCAGCGTCATCTCCCCGGTCTCGTCGTCGAAGCCGAACGTCGCGAGATCGGTCACCACGCTGGTGGGCCCGCTCCCGAACCACCCGCGCGCGCGATCGTGCGCCGGATCGCCCGAGTGCCCGGGCGAGGTCCGGAAGTCGAGCTCCTGGACGAACGAGCGCTTCGCCTGGCGCATGATGACCAGGATCCTGCGCGCGTGGATCGCGATCTCGCACGCGCCGCCGGACCCGGGGAGCCGGACCTTCGGCGCGGCGTAGTCACCGATCACGGTGGTGTTCAGGTTCCCGAACCGGTCGATCTGCGCACCGCCGAGGAAGGCTGCGTCGATCAGACCTGCCTGGAGGTAGAAGGCGAACAGCTCGAACATCGACGTCACCGCCGTCGAACCGGAGACGAGCGTCGGGTCGCCGATCGAGAGCGGGAGCCGTTCGGGGCGCGCGCCGAACACACCCGCCTCGTACACCAGCTGCAGCTCGGGGGACACCGTGCGCTGCGCGAGGTTGCAGACGATGTTCGGCAGCCCGACGCCGACGAAGCAGACCCGCTCGCCCGCGAGGGTGCGCGCGCTCGCGGCGATCATCATCTCGTTCCTCGTGTAGCCGTCCTCACTCACCGGAGCGTCCCGCGGATCACGAGTAGTCACCGTAGTTAACCTGCCCGGACAGGCGCTCCTCGGCGCGCAGTCCCTCCCACCGATCGCCCATCCGGGCCAGGTACTCGGCGTGACCCTCGAGACCGTGGACCCACTCCTTCAACCAGCGTTCGAGCGCCTCCGGGTCCTTGGAGATCCGCTCCCACTCGAGGTAGAAGGCGTTGTCGCGATCGTAGTAGCCCTGGGCGTAGCTCGGGTGGCAGGCGAACGGCTGCTCGACCACGGCGTCGACCACGACCCCGGGGATGAGGGTCCGGTTCGGGTCGCGACGGACGACCGCCTCGTCCACGATCTCCTCGCACACGACGATCACGCGGTCGGCGGCGAACGCGGCCTCCTTCTGACATCCGAGCAACCCCCAGATCTGCGTGTCGCCCGTGACCGTGGCCCGCTGCGCGTGCACGATCGTGACGTCGGGCCGCAGCGGCGGCACCACGTAGACCTCGGTCCCGTCCTCGTACGGCGATCGCATCGGCTTGATGTTCGGGTTCACCGAGGGGATGTCGCTCTCGTAGTAGGAGCGGATGGGGAAGAACGGGAGGTTCGAGGCGCCCGCGACGTATCGGCACACCATCCCGAAGTGCGAGTACTCCTCGATCTCCAGCGGCTCGGGGTCGGCCTGCTCGATCCGGCGCCGAACGGCGTGCAGCGATCCGACGCCGGGGTTGCCGAGCCACGAGAAGATCAGCTTGCGGGCGACCCCGGCGCCGATCATCTGGTCGTAGATCACATCCGGCGTCATCCGCGCGAGGGTCAGGTCGCGCTTGCGCTGACGGATGATCTCGTGGCCGGCCGCGAAACAGATCAGGTGGGTGAACCCCTCGATCGCCACGGTGTCGCCGTCGCGGACCAGCTCCCCGACCGCGTCGGCCATCGTCGCCTGCTTGTTCGTCCCCGCCCGCCCGCTCGTCCCCGGCCGCCCGCTCGTCCCCGCCCGCCCGCTCGACCCCGCCCGCCCGGTCACTCGGGGCTCCAGCCGTCCTTCGGGCCGCGCAGGACGCAGAACTCGTTGCCCTCGGGGTCGAGCATCACGGTCCAGAAGCTCCCGCCCTCCTCGACGTAGCGAAGCTCGCTGGCGCCGAGCTCTGAGACGCGGGCCTTCTCGTCCGCCATCGACGTCTCCGGCCGGAGGTCCAGGTGGAGCCGGTTCTTCACGGACTTGCCCTCGGGAACGCCTTGGAACAGGATCGGCCAGCCCTCCTGCTGTGGGTCGCGGATCAGCGCGTCCTCGTCGTCGACCTCGGCCACCTCGTAACCGAGGACCCCGGCCCAGAACCGGGCAACCACCTCGGGCGAGCGGCAGTCCCACGTCAAGGTGTCGACCGACAGGGCCATCGAACTCCCGGCCGGCTAGCCGCCCACGACGTCGGCCACGGCGTCGTCGAAGACCTGGAGGGCGGTCTCGGCCTGATCGGGTCGGAACACCAGCGGGGGCGACATCCGGATCACCGAGTCCCCGGCGCCCAGGACCAGGAGCCCGCGTCGGAACGCGGCCTGCTCGACCGCATGCATCGTTTCGGGCTCGGCGAACTCGATCCCGATCATCAGGCCGCGTCCCCGGACGTCCACGATCTCGGGCCGGCGGGCCTGGATGTCGCGCAGACCCTTCAGCAGGAGCTCGCCGACGTCGCGCGCATTGTCGAGCAGTCCGCCCTCGATCAACTGGAGCGTGGCGAGCGCGGCGGCACACGCGACCGGGTTGCCGCCGTAGGTCGAGCCGTGCGCGCCCCCGTCCCACGTCATCAGGCGCTCTCGGGCCACGATCGCCCCGAGCGGCATCCCGCTCGCGATCCCCTTGCCCGCCAACAGGACGTCGGGCTCGACGCCCTCGTGCTCGATCGCCCACATCTTGCCGGTGCGGCCCATCCCCGACTGCACCTCGTCGGCCACGAGCACGATCCCGTGTCGGTCGCAGAGCTCGCGGAGGTACGCGAACCAGCCCTGCGGCGGGAAGACGTACCCCCCCTCCCCCAGGACGGGTTCGACCACGATGGCCGCTACCTCGTCGGGCGGGATCAGCCGAGCGAACACGACCTGCTCCAGGTGCTCGAAGTCACCGAAGTGCGTGTGGACCACGCCGGGCAACAACGGGCCGAACCCCGCGTGGTACTTGGCCTTGCTGGCCGTGAGCGAGACGCTGCCGTAGGACCGTCCGTGGAACGATCCGATCATCGCGACCGCGTACTGACGTCGGGTCGAGTAGCGCGCGAGCTTGATCGCGCCCTCGACGGCCTCGGTGCCCGAGTTCGTGAGGAAGCTGCGGGCGCCGCCGGAGAACGGGGCGATCCGATCGAGCTCCTCGCACACATCGGAGTAGATCGGCAGGTAGAAGTCGCTGGCCGAGTAGTGCAGCAACTGCTCGGCCTGGGCACCGATCGCCCCGACCACCTTGGGGTGCGCGTGCCCCGTCGAGGTCACGGCGATGCCCGCGTTCACGTCCAGGAAGCGGTTGCCGTCCACGTCCTCGATCACCGAGCCGCGCCCGCGCTTGGGGACGAAGTCGTACGCACGCGGCAGCGACGGGCTCGTGACCTTGTGGTCCCGTTCGATCCGCGCGCGCGCCTGGGGCCCGGGGATCTCGGTGACGAGCGCGGGCGCCTCGGCGTCCGCCAGGTCCTCTGGCCGGGGGACTACCGCTCCCGCATTCGGGCTCGCTCCTTCGGCCCCCCGGGCCCCCAGCGTGTCGGCCGTGCTCACTCCTCGATCACCGTGCGCGACTGCTCCCGCAGGTACTGCTGCACGTAGTAGGGGCCGCCGCCGGCCTTGCCGCTGGTGCCGGAACCCTTCCAGCCGCCGAACGGCTGGACGCCGGGCCAGGCGCCCGTGGTCGCTCCCGCCCGCCGGTTCACGTACACGACGCCGGCCTCGATCGAGCTCAGCCACCGGTCGATCTGGGCGCGGTCCTCGCTGTAGAAGCCGGCCGTTAGGCCGTACTCCGTGTCGTTGGCCAGACGGATCGCCTGGTCGAGGTCGTCGTAGGGCGCGACCGCGACGAACGGCACGAACAGCTCTTTCTTCCAGATCCACGAGTCGAGCGGGACCTCGGCGATCGTGGGCTGGACGAACGTCCCCTTCGCGAGCTCGCCCTCGGTGAGCCGCTCGCCGCCGGTGACCACCGTGCCGTTCTTCTTCGCCTCGTTCGACGCCTCCTCGAACGTCGCGACCGCGCCCTCGTCGATCACCGGGCCGAGGTAGACGTCTCGGTCGAGCGGGTCACCGATCTTGACGTTCTCGGTCTTCTCCCTGAGGCGTCGGACGAACTCGTCGTACACGCTCCGGTGCACATACACACGTGAGTTGGCCGAGCACTTCTGCCCGCCGAACCCGAACGCCGACCGCAGCACCCCGTCGGTCGCCTTGTCCACGTCGGCCTTATCGGTCACGATCGTCGGGTTCTTACCGCCCATCTCGCAGATCACGGGCTTGGGGAAGTCCTTGGCGAACCCCTTGTAGATCCCCATCCCGACCTCGTACGAACCAGTGAAGGTGATCCCCGCCACGTCGGGGTGGTTGACGATCTCGTCGCCGACCACGCTGCCCGGACCCGAGAGGAAGTGGAAGGCGCCCTTCGGGACGCCGGCCGCCATGTAGGCCTCGTACAGCTTCAGCCCGGTGAACACGCCCATGTGCGCGGGCTTGAACACCACGGTGTTGCCCGCGACCAGCGCCGCGGACGACGGGCCCGCCGCGAGCGCCATCGGGAAGTTGAACGGGCTGATCACGCCCCACACGCCGTACGGGCGAAGGACGTCGTAGTACTCACCCGGCGAGCCGAGCGACTGCATCGGCCTGCGGAAACCCTCGTTCTGCTCGACCTCGTTGGCGTTCCACCGCAGCAGGTCGGCGGACTCCTCCACGTCGCCGAGCGCCTCGAGCCGGTTCTTGCCGACCTCCATCGCCATCAGCGCCGACAGCTCGTTTCGCTGATCGGACATGATGTCGGCGGCCTTGCGGATGATCGCGACCCGCTCCTGCCAGGGCCGGTCCGCCCAGTCGTGGAACGCGGCCTTGGCGGCCGCAACGGCGTCGCGGACGTCCTCGCGCGTGCCCGAGGCGAACTCGCCGATCAGCGTGCCGTCGATCGGCGAATGGGCGGCCTTGTACCCGGAGCCTTCGCGTGCCTGGCCGTTCACGAAGAGCGGATGCCGCTGCCCGAGCCAGGACCGGGCGACCTCGATGCCCCGGTCGTAGGCCTCGTGCAGGTCGTCGTTGTCGGCCGTCATCGTCGCGTAGGTGATGCGGAACCCTTCCTCTGCCATGGAGAGCCTCCTGTGCGGCGGAAAAACGGGGAGTGACCTGGTGGATCTGGTCTTCAATCGTAGCCGCCGGAGCCCGTTTCCCCCAAGTCGGAAGCCTGCGGGGAAGTGCCCGACCGATACCGAGATTCGGCGCCCGGCCGGGCGTATCATCGGCCTCCCTTGAGGCTCGTGACCTTCGACCGGCGGGGGCACCGGCGACTGGGAGCGCTCCGGGAAGGGAACGTCGTGGATCTGCCGAGCCTGCTCGGCCACCCCGCGTTCCCCGAGACGATGGAGCGGCTCGTCAGGAGCAACGGGGGAACGGTGCTCGATGCCGCCCGGGCAGCCCTCGAGCGCGACGAGGCAGACGCCTTCGTCGTCGAGCGGCCACGTCTGCTCGCGGCGCTCCTGCCGACCGCGCTCCGCTCGACGGACGCCGTCGAGGGTGGGCGGCCGGCGTTCGGGCCGGACGAGGAGATCCCCTGGCCCACCGGCGCGGGATGGCTCGAGTTCCACCCGAAGATCGCGGCGGTCCTGCGGCGCAGGGTGGACGACGCGATCACGCCCGAACAGACGCCCTCGGTCGTCTTCGGGTACACGCTCGTGGGGGACTGGCTCGCACGGCGCGCGAACGGCGATCCGATGCCGACCCCGCGCGGCGTCCCGCTCTCGATCGGCCCGTGCGTGGTGACGGCCGACGAGCTCGATCCGCAGACCGCGTTCGTCACGGTCAGGATCGACGGCGAGGAGTGGGTCAAGGGGAACCTGAACGGCACGGCGCTCGGCCTGCTCCGCGACGTCGCCCGGGCGTCGAAGCGGGAGCGGCTGGAGCCCGGCGAGACGTTCGCCTCGGGACCGTTCGAGATCCCTGGGTTCGAGCAGCGTGTGTGGCCCGGCGCCGAGGTGGAACTCGAGGCTGAGGGGATCGGGATCCTGCGGAACCGGCTCGGGCAGATGTAGACGCGGTGGCCGACGAGACCTACTTCTTCGAGCTCTTGCGTTCGGCCCCACGCTCGGCGGCCTGACGTTTCTCCGCCGCCTTCTTCTTCCGCTCGCGTTCGTGCGCCCAGCGCACCCTCGCTCGATCTCCTCGGCCCATGTCCTTCTCCCTCAGTCCTCGTCCTCGTCGCCGCCCTGCGCGAGCTCCGCGCTCCGATGCCGGGCGGCGTCGATCGCGTTCAGGAAGGCAGCGCGGACGCCCGCCTCCTCGAGGTGGCGGATCGCGGCGATGGTCGTCCCACCCGGCGACGTCACCATCTCACGCAGCTCGACCGGGTGCTTGCCGGTGTCGCGGAGCATCTTCGCGGAACCCAGCATCGTCTGGATGATGAGCTCGGTCGCGACGTCCCTCGACAGGCCGAGCAGGATGCAGGCCTCGATCATCGCCTCGGCGAGCAGGAAGAAGTAGGCGGGGCCGCTGCCGCTGGTGGCCGTGATGGCGTCGAGGTGGACCTCCTTCAGCCGGATCACCCTGCCGACGTATCCGAGGAGCTCCTCGGCCACCTCGAGGTGCCGGTCCTCGGCGTTCGAGCCCGCGGCCACGACCGACATCGCCTCGTCCACGAGGACGGCCACGTTCGACATCACCCGGACGACGCGGACGCCATCGGGCAGGTGCTTCTCGACGAACGAGGTCCGGATCCCGGCGGCGAAGCTCACGACCAGGTGCTCGTGGGTCACATGCTCGCGGATCTGGGACAACAGGACCTCCATGTCCTGCGGCTTCACCGTGAGGACCAGGACGTCGGCCCAGGCGACCGCGTCCGGGTTGGAGAGCGTCGACGCGATCCCGTAGGTTGCCGCGAGCTCGCGCGAGCGCTCTTCGCGGCGGCTCGTGACCATGAGCTCGTCCGCGCTCCGGCCGCCGGAGCGGATCAGCCCGGACACGAAGGCCTCGCCCATCCGGCCGCCGCCGAGGAAGGCCACCTTGCGATCGCGGGTGGCGCTCATCCGTCAGCTCCCCGGGCCCGGGCGGACTCCATCGCCGCCGGCCCGGCCGTGGCGGGGTCCGGGTCCACGATCGGGCTCGGTGCCGGTGAGATGCCCGAGCGCAGCAGCTCGAGGAACTCGAGGATCCGTGCGTCGCGCCGCCCGGGGACGTGAGGCTGACGGTGGACCAGCCCGGGGTCCAGCTCCTCGCTGCCGAGGGCGTCCTGGAACCGTTCGGCGGCCCAGTCCAGCATCGAGGCGATCATCTCCACGTCGACGTCGTCCCGGATCTCGCGGCGACGCACCCCGAACTCGACGAACTCGAGCGTGCCGTAGGGATCCTCGCTCCGCATGAGCCGATCGATCGGGCGCCGGAGCCCGAGCCCGGTGTCGTACCGCCCGATCATCGCGACGCGGTTGGCAACCCATTGCTCGGTGAGGAACTCTTCGGTTCGGCGGAGCCAGAAGTCCAGGACTGACCAGAACCCGGCGTCCACGACCTCCGCGGGGGCATCGAGCCAGGCCGGGAGCTGCCCGACCGCCTCCCGATACGCCGCGAGGAACAGCCCTTCCTTGTTCCCGAAGTGCAGGAACACGGTCCCCTTGGCGATGCCGACCTCGGCCGCGATGTCCTCCACGTGCGCACCGCGGTAGCCGTGTTCGGCGAACTGCCGCATCGCGACGTCCACGATCTGCCCGCGTCGGGTGTGGTTCTCGGCTCCCTGTCCGGCGGTCATGACCTGGGAACGGTAGCCGCGCACCGCCGGGCGAACAAGGCCCGCGTCGCGTGGGGATCTGAGCGTCGCCCGGATCGGAGGTGGAAAAGGAAAGAACCCGAGGGACCTCCGGCTCGCCGAAAGCCGAAGCTTCCAGCCACCGTTGGCCCCTCGGGCTCAGGTGCTCCGAGCAACCTCTCGCAACCGTCTTGGTTTCCTGGCCGTAGCACCCTTTCGTTGGGCTTTGGGGCCTCCCGAGCCTCCCCACCCGCACAGCTAGTTAGCTGTCCCAACCGTACGAGCAGGTGCGCCCAGTTGGCCTTACGGCTTTCCCAGGGGTCCCGGCCTCGGTTCCCTGATTCGGCCGCTCCGGCTGCTCGGAGCGAGCGAAATGTACCGGCGGCGCGGAGGCCGGTCAACCCGACGAACGCGCAGGTCACGGTACATATGCCCAGGTAGATCGGGTGAGGGAAAGAGTGACAAGAACATGTCCCGAACGCGAACGTCCCCGACACATCGTTCGGAACCCTTGCGGTGCAGAGCGTTCCACGGTGCGATTCGACGCATGTGTCGACGGGAGCCGTGGCGCGGACGAGCCAACACTCGATGCGACCCCGACCGGTTCGAGCGCGCCACGGCGTCGCCGCTCTCGTTCAGGCGTGGAGGCGGCCGTCGAGCAGCTCGCGGTACACCGAGCGCATTCCGGCCGCGGTCGCGTCCCAGGAGAAGCGGAGCGAGCGAGCGACGCCGGCCTCGCCCATCCGCCGGCGCTCGCTCGGATCGCCGAGGACGGCGAGGATCCGCTCCGCATGGTCGCCGGGGTCGTGGCCTTCGACGAGGTGCCCCGTGACGCCGTCCTCGACGACGTACCGCAGACCGCCGACCGCCGACGCCACCACGGGGGTCGAACAGGCCTGCGCCTCGAGGGCCACGAGCCCGAACGATTCCGACCTCGAGGGGACCAGGACCGCCTCGGCCGACGCGTAGAAGTCCGCCAGCCGCGATTGCGGTTGGGGCGGGAACAGGATCACGCGCTCCCCCACGCCGAGAGCCGACGCGAGATCCATCAGGCGGGCCACCTCGGCGCCGTGGTCGGTGCCGCTCGGGCCGCCGACGATCGCGAGCACGACGTCACGCGTCCCGGCCGGGTCGCGGGCGATCGCCTCGGCGACCGCCCTGACGGCGACGTCGGGGCCCTTGTGCGCCTGCAGGCGCCCCACGAACAGCAGCAGCCGCGGATCCGCGAGGTGGAGCCGCGCCTTGGCCCGGCTCCGATCTCGAGGGAAGAACAGGCCGTGATCGACGCCCGGGGGGACGATGCGGATGCGGTCGGGTTCGGCCCGGTACAGACCGACGAGCTGTGCCGCCTCGACCGGCGTGGCCGCGACGAGCCTGTCCGCGTCCGCGATCACCAGCTCCTCGCCCGACAGACGGTCAGGAGGCTCGGGTCGCTCGCCGCGCGACAGGGAGTAGTTCTTCACCTTGCCCAGGGTGTGGAACGAAGCCACCAAAGGGACGCCCCAGATCTCGCGGGCGCTGCGCCCCACCCAGCCCGAGAGCCAGTAATGCGTGTGGACGAGGTCGTAGTCCGACCCCTCGGCCCGAGCCCGCCGGAGCACACCCCCGAGGAACTCAGGGAGGAATCGCGGGAGCTCGTCCTTCGGCACCGGGGCGCTCGGCCCGGCCTGCACGTTGATGAGCCGGGAGCCGTTCCCGAGCTCCTCGACCTCGGGACGACGCCCGTCTCGTGTGCGGGTGAAGACGTCGACCTGCAGGCCGCCCGCGGACAGGCGCTCGGCCGCCGCCCGGATGAAGACGTTCATCCCGCCGGAGTCCCCCGAACCTGGCTGGTCCAGCGGGGACGTGTGCAGACTGACCACGGCGATCCTCGGCGCCTCGCCGGCCGCCGGGCGCGCGTCCGCCCCACGCTCGATGGTGCCTCGACCGTTCCCCATGCAGGAATCGTACGGGAGGGGCTCCGAAACGAAGGCGCTCAGCCGGACCGGCGGCGCAACCGGAACCCGACTTCCAACCGGCCGACGGGCCGGCCGCCGCCGAGCACGGGAGGCGCCGCCACGGACGCCAGCCGGGCGAGCTGTCCCTCGTCCAGGACGCCGAGCAGGTCGAGCGTCCGGACCAACGCGGGGGCGGCGGCGCGGTCGCTTCCGTCGTCGATCCGCACGGCGACCCCGATGCCGGCGTCGAGGAGGGCCGCACAGTGCAGGCCCTCCGCCCCCACCTTGCAGACGAGGCCGGGGACGGTCTCCATCAGCCGTGTGTCCGAACGGCCGCGCCCCGCGACGAGGTACGGGGCCGACCGCATCGCCGCGACCGCCCGGGCGGCCGGCTCGCCGAGCCGGCCGAGCCGCTCGGGCCTCGCGAGCCGTGCGAACAGCGTCGCCATGCCGCGAAGCGGCAGCCCGTGAACGGGTGCGCCGCAACCATCGACCCCGATCGCAGGTCGTTGGATGCCGGTGGCCGACCGCACCGCGCGCACGATCTCGCGCTGGAGCGGATGGGACGGTTCGAGATAGCTCGCGAGCTCGGCGCCCGAGCGTTCGCACGCGACCAGCATGCCGGCGTGCTTGCCGGAGCAGTTGTGGGTGATCCGTCGGGGACCGGCGACCGACCGACGCGCCTCCGGTTCCATCGGCAGGTCCGGGGGGCACCCCAGATCGCGTTCGGACAACCCGCCGGTCCGCAGGAGTCGCCGGACGACGCGGACGTGGACGGGCTCTCCGTTGTGCGATGCGCACATGACGGCGACCAGGTCGTCCGGGAGCGGCTCGGCGATCCTGCGCAGGGACACGGCCGCCTGCAGGGGTTTCATCGACGAACGTGAGAACACGAGACGATCCGGGTCGCCGAGCGAGGCGAGCACACGGCCTCGCGGATCGCACACGACCGCATGGCCGAGGTGCACGCTCTCGACGAGGCCCGAACGCACGACCCGGACGAGCGGTGCGGCGGTCGGCACACCCGAAGCCTAGCGAGCCGAAGCCGGTCAGGCGGATCCCGTGGGTCAGGTGGCGTGCCTGAGGGCGTGCTCGAAATCCTGGTCGCCCTCGGGCGGATTGCGCTCCACCATGTCGACGAAGACGCGAACGATCTCGGGGTCGAACTGGGTCCCGGCGCCGCTCTCGAGCTCGGCGAGGGCGCGTTCGGGGCCGATCGAGCCACGGTACGGACGGTCGCTGGTCATCGCGTCGAACGAGTCGGCCACGGCGAATACGCGCGCGCCGAGCGGGATCGATTCGGACGCCAGGCCGTCGGGGTAGCCGGTCCCGTCGAACCACTCGTGGTGATGGCGGATCAGCTCGACGGTGTCGGACAGGAACGCGATCGGCGCGACGATCTGGGCACCGATGATCGGGTGGTTGCGCATCACCGTCCATTCGTCGATCGAGAGCGGACCCGCCTTGCACAGGATGTGTTCGGGGATCCCGACCTTGCCGATGTCGTGGAGGAAGAAGCCGTACCCCAGGGTCGGCGAGCGCGCCAGCTCGGGGTCGACGCGCCGCGCGAGCGCGAGCCCGAACACCTGGGTTCGATCCAGGTGACCGCGGGTCGTCTGGTCCTTGGCTTCGATGACGATCGCGAGGCTCTTCATCGTGGCGAGGTAGGTGTCCTGCAGGCTCTGCAGGACCATCTCGAGCTCGGCGTTGCGGGAGCGTTCGAGGCGGTAGAGCTCCCCGAGCTCCCGGGCGAAGACGATGAGCTGCCCCTGGACGGTCGGCAGCTCGGGGTCCGTCTGGACCCCGGGGCCGTGCCCGGGAAGGTCTCGTTCGCTCATCGGTCGGGGCCGCACGTTAGCGCGCGGTGGCGCGCGAGTCGGGGGAGAGCGTGCCGGTTGGGCGGAAGCGGGTCCATAGGGCTCGCGGCCCAAATCGCCTGGTCCGCCGCGCTCCCCCACGGCGGGATGGCATGTCGGACAGCGGGGACCCATCGGCGCCCCCACCCGGCCGACAGGCCTCCGACGCAACCGCTCGGGCGGGTGGGTCAGGACGGGCGGGCGGTTAGGACGGGCGGGGGGGTAAGGACGGGTGGGCGGGTCACGAAAGGACGAGCGAGGGGTCGTCCCGATACCGACGCTTGAGCTCTTCCTGCAGGGCGTCCATCACCTGGAGCACGTCGCTGCGAGCCTGGGACACCTCGTGTTCCTCGCCGACCAGGAGGTCCACGGCGGCGGCCAGGCGTTCGTCGTCGAGCGTGCCCGGGTCGGAGATCTCTGCGTCGGCGACCAGCCGCTCGACCCGCCGGCGGGCAAGGAGCATCTCCTCCTCGGGCAGACCGACCTTGACCGCCTCGCCCCGCGACGGTCCCTGGCCCTCCGAGGACAGGATCGTCGAGAGCTGATCGACGAGGCTGCCTACCTCACCACCGCTCCCGCGGCGCTCGATCTCCGCCCTGAGGATCTCGGCGCGCCCCTGGACGAGCCGGCGAAGGAGCGACAGATATTCGCGCTCCGCGTAGCACTCGTCGCGGCGCGCCCGAAGGTCATCCAGCGAGAGCCCGTCCAGGCCCTCGACGAACTCGGGAGTGCGGATCCGGTCGATCCGTCGGTGCCCGCCCTGCTCGTTCATGAGGACGCATCGTAGCGCGCCGGACCTTCGGGCACACGGGAGCGCGCTAGCGCTCGCGCATCGCCTCGATCAGGATGTCGGCCACTTCGGGCCGGCTGAACTCGGCGGGGGGGCGTTCGCCGGCGCGAAGCATCTCGCGCACCTTGGTGCCCGACAGCGACACCCGCGACGCCTCACCGTGCGGGCAGGTCTTCGGCGATGCCATCCCCTCGCACGCGTTGCACCAGAACGAGTGCTCGAACATCAACGGCGTGATGCCCAGCTCATCCGGCTCGAACTCCTCGAAGATCCGCTGGGCGTCGTAGGTCCCGTAGTACGACCCGACGCCCGCGTGGTCACGGCCGACGATGAAATGCGTGCAGCCGTAATTCTTGCGGCAGATCGCGTGCCAGATCGCCTCGCGCGGCCCGGCGTAGCGCATCGCGGCGGGGAACACCGACACCATCGCGCGATCCTTCGGGTAGTAGCCCTCGAACAGCGCCTCGTAGCACCGCATCCGCACGTCGGCCGGAACATCGTCTCCTTTCGTGGCTCCGACCAGGGGGTGCACGAGGAGCCCATCGACGATCTCGAGCGCGCACTTCTGCAGGTACTCGTGCGCACGGTGGATCGGGTTCCTGGTCTGGAAGCCCACCACGGTCCTCCAGCCTCGCTCGGCGAACGCGGCCCGCGTCTGCGCGGGCGTGAGCCGGTACGCAAGGAAGTCGTCGTGCTCGGGCAGCGCGAGCGCGCGAACCGTGCCGGCCAGGCAGAAGTCGCCCGCGTCGTGGAGCGCCTGCACGCCCGGGTGCTCGAGGTCCTCGGTCGCGTAGACGCCCAGCGCCTCCTTCTGGCGGTCGCGCTTGAAGACCTCGGCGACGTCGAGGACGGCGATCGGGTC
>Ga0126304_10000804_pt1 | contig 13735 bp, 9 predicted proteins | sample Plot25_FD_92538 | JGI IMG/M metagenome (GOLD analysis project Ga0126304, IMG submission 92538) | Serpentine soil microbial communities from UC McLaughlin Reserve, CA, USA - Plot25 | ecosystem: Environmental > Terrestrial > Soil > Grasslands | place: USA: UC McLaughlin Reserve, Lake County... | reverse complement strand
GCATCGCCCACGCCGAGCGCCACCGCGAGTCCGTCGCCGACGATGACCGCATCGCCGTCGCCGAGTCCGTCGCCGAGCCCGTCGCCGACGACCTGGCCGTCGCCGACACCGACCGACTCGCCGTCGCCGAGCCCGACCGAATCGCCGTCGCCGTCGCCGTCGTCGTCGGAGTGCCCGACCGAATCGCCATCGCCCACGCCGACGGAGAGTCCGACCCCGACCCCTACGCCGAGCCCGTCTCCCACGCCCTGTCCGACGCCCACGCCCTAGGTGGGCCTGTCGAGGTTCCGACCGAGCGAAAGGTAGGGTGACGCGGTCGTCGGGACAGGAGCCAGCTGGGATGGACATCGCGCGCTTCCGCCGAGAACTGGACAGCCAGTTCCCCGGGGGTGATCTCTACGCTGCGCCACTGGATTCGCGCTTCGACCGGGTGATCGAGCAGACCGACGGCATGTCCAGCACGCACTCCCTCACGCTGCTGAACGTCGCGGCCCGCTGCCTGGGAGAGGACGAGTGGTACCTGGAGGTCGGAAGCTACCGCGGCCGGTCACTTGTCGGAGCCAGCCTCGACCACGCCCACGGACGGTTCGCGGCGATCGAGAGCTTCCGTGAGTTCGTCGACCAGCATCCCGACGTGAGCCACGAGGTCGTTCGGAAGAACCTGGCCACCTGGGGAGTCGACAGGAGGGTTCAGTTCATCCGCGGCGACGCATTCCGGCTGCTGCCCCGGGGTGTCGTTCCCGGGCCGGTGGGGGTCTACTTCTACGACGGCGCCCACACTCGGCTTGCACAATGGCTGGCTCTCGCCGTCGCCGAGCCCCTGCTCGCGGACGAGGCCCTCGTCGTGATCGACGACACGTCGTGGCCGCAGGTGGACAAGGCGACGCGCCACTATGTCCGGCGCCATCCCGGTTACGAGCTCATCTACGATCTGGAGGCCGATCGGGACGGCAACTCAGGTTGGCGCGACGGGGTCAAGGTCTACGCGTGGCGCCGTCCTGCCGACTGGCATCCGCCGTCGGGCTGGCGGCTGGTCTGGCGACGATTCGCCCATCTGCGTGTGCACGAGCCGGTGCTCGCGTTCGCCTGGCGTACCGTCCCACGCTTTCCTCGTCTTGCGGCCGTTCTCAAGCGGGTGTACTTCAACGGCAGCCGCGTGTCCCCTTCGGGCGACCGTTCGGCCCGATGACCGTCGGCCTGCTCCGACGGGCCGGCGGACTGCTCGGGCCGGTGCTGCGCGGTGCACGCGGGGAGTGGCTCGCGTTGGCTGTCTTCTTTGTGCTGGCCACCGCGGCCGTGTGGCTGTCCAGTCCGGGGTCGTTCGTCCCGGACATCAAGCCCGAGGTCTATCTCGCGCCGTGGCGGTCAGCGGTCGACTACCTTGCGGCCTGGCGGGACGATCCGTTCCTCGGGTCCGCCAGCTTCGATGTCGGCCTGGCGCCGGTCGCTTTCGTCGTCGCCTGTCTGGACGTACTCGGTGCGTCGCCCGAGGTAGCGGTCCGCCTGTTTCGCGTGGCGCTGCTGGTCGTCGGAGCTCTCGGGGCGAGGCAGTTCGTCCGGTACGTGAGCAACGATCAGGCGTCGCGCGCCGGACGGGTGGTTGCTGCCGTTGCATACGTGGCGAACCCGTACGTCGTGGTTGCCGGATCCACGTTGGCGATCTTGCTCCCGTGGGCGCTGCTGCCCTGGTTCGCGCTTGCCGTTCTGGCGGCGCTGCGTCACCACGGCGCCTGGCGTTATCCGGTCATGGCCGGTCTCGCATTCGCGGCGATGACCGGTATCAACGCCGGCGTTGTTCCGCTGATGCAGCTCCTGGTGGTGCCAGCATTGATCGTCGCGGCTCGGGCCGAGCAGGTGCCTTGGCGGCACGTCATCAGCTCATTGGCGCGGACCGCGGTGGTGGTCGTCGCGTTGTCCACGTACTGGTTGGTTCCCGCGCTGGGCGCGGTGGGCACGGGTGCTGCGGTGCTGGCCAACTCGGAGTCCGCGGAAGCCATCGCTGCGCCCTCGTCCGCCGGCGAGGTACTTCGCGGGCTCGGCCTGTGGCCCATGTACGGGGGAAATGGCGGTGATCCGTGGCAACCAGAATTCTCCGGATACATCACGACCCCATGGTTGGTGCTCCTGACCGGACTCCTGCCTGCTCTCGTTCTCGCCGCCCTGGCCCTGGTCCGCCGCAGGACGGCGGTCGTCACATTGCTGCTCATCGTGCCAGCAGCGTTGATCATGGTGGGGCAGCATCCTCCGCAGCACCCGCCGCCGCTGGGCCGCGCGCTCGGCTGGCTGTTCGAGCAGGTCCCGCTGGTCGGAGCGTTCCGAACCACGAACAAGGTGGGATCGGTTCTCTTCCTCGGTGCCACGCTGGCGCTGGCCACGGGGGTCAGCTATCTGGTGCGCGGCTCGACGGCACGATGGCGCGTCCTGGCGGTTCTGGGTGTCTTCGTTCTGGTCACGACCGCTGCCGTACACCCTGCCTTGGGGGGACGGCTGTTCACTGTGGAGTACGACGTTCCCGAATACTGGCGGGCTGCGGCCACTGACCTCGACCATGCCGACGACGGCTCGCGCGTGTGGTTCCTGCCTGGGCAGTCGCAGGCTGACTATGTGTGGACCGAGCCCATTCCCGACGACCTCGACAAGGCGCTGCTGGAGCGCTCGTCGGTGATTCGGTACACGCTTCCGACAGCGTCCGCACCTGCGGCGAATCTCCTTCTCGCCGCCGATACGACGCTGCAGGAGCGTACGGCGCCACCGGAGGCGTTGCGGGCGTATGCGCGCTACCTGGGTGTGGGGCAGTTGCTCGTTCGCCGTGACCAGCGCTGGCTGCCCTGGCGAGGTGCCTCGCCCACGGACGTGGACGCGCAGGTCCGTGAAAGCGATGGCATCCGACCGGGAGCGACGTACGGCGATCCGGGCGAGAGCACCGGTGGCCTGATGTCGCCCCTCCAGATCTTCGACGTCGTGCAGGGCGGCAGCCTGGTGTCGGCAGCGCCGCCAGGGGACCACGTCCTGATCGCGGGAGACGGGTTCGCGGTCGCGCCGGCAGCGCAGGCCGGCCTGCTCGACGGCTTCGTTCCCTTCCGGTATCTGGCCGACCTCGACACGCCGGGCCTGAAAGCCGCCATCGAGGACGGCGGGCGGCTGGTCATGACCGACACGAACCGGAGGCTGGACTGGCAACAGAACCGCCTCACATCCGCGCACGGCCCCCTGTTGCCTGTCGACGAGACTCCGTCTACGTCATTCGCGCTTGGCGGGCCGGATGACCAGACGGTGCTCCGGGTGGAGGGTGCGAATGTCACGGCCAGCCAGGATGGCTCGATGGCGGGACCGCTGCCGTGGTCGGCGCCCGAGCTCGCGCTGGACGGCGACGTGGACACCGCCTGGCAGTTCGGTGACTCAGGCCGAGGTCTCGGTGCCACACTCGAGATCGAGCTGACCGAGATGCAAGCCGTGGACGAGGTCGGTGTGCGTATTGCCCGCCTTGGTCCGCGCGAGATCGCGTGGGTCCGGATCATGGCAGGGGAACAAGGCCAACTCGTCCAGGTGGGGTCCGACGGCGTCGCGGTCGCAGAATTCGCAGGTGTCGTCACCGATCGTCTCGCCGTCGCCGTCGTCGATGCTCGCGGTGAAGGCGGCAACCAGCTGGGCATATCGGAGGTCGAGGTGGAAGATGTCGGCGCCCACCGGGTCGCTCGGCTACCGCTGACGTTGACGAAGCTGGCCGAAGGCCTAGACGACGAGGGTCGCGCCGCGTTGGCCACGGCGCCGCTGGACGTACTGCTGTCGCGACAGGTGGGCATCCTCGGCGTGACGCCCGACGAGGAGCGCACCCTCGACCGTGACCTGGTGATGCCTGATGCCCGGGACTTCGTCCTCGAGGGTCACGGAAGGTTGGTCGGATCCGAAGGCGGTCAGGCACTCGACCTTTTGCTCGGTGGCGATCCGCAGATCGTGGCCGACGAGTCGTCGACCGCCTTCGACCTGCTCACAGTTCGCGGATCACAGGCCATCGACAGGGACACCGGGACGGCCTGGCTGCCAGGTGCACCGGTGATCGGTTCGTCCCTGCATCTTGTCGGTCCAGACCAACCTCTCGACGAGATCGTGGTCGGCCAGCGGCTGACTGCAGACGGCAGCCATATCAGCGAGGCCGAGATCACCGTCGACGGAGTTTCGATGGGCCGGTACCCAGTGTCTGCGCCGGAGACGACCATCCCGCTCAGCGTGCCCACTGCCCGGGAGCTGACATTGACCATCACGCAGCTCTCGAATCCCGCCGCCGAGGAACTCGTCGGTATCAGTGAGCTCGAGGTGGGCGACTGGTCCTTGGCGTTGGATCCACTCCATGAAGCCGTCGGCCGGTGCGCGTCGATAGGAACTCTCGACGGTGCGCCGCTCGAAGCGGCTGTCGCGGAGCCGATCGGCGACGACGGTACGTTCACGCTTGCCAATTGCCGCGACGGTCACCTGCGGTTGGAGGCCGGTGAGCGCCGGCTACGGACCGCCGGGCCGTGGCTCCTGGATCGCCTGTATCTGCTCGATGCCGACGACGCTCCCGTCCGGGCCGGTCGTCTTCCCGACGTCCGCCTGACGAGCTGGTCGCCACGCTCACGCACGGTCGAGATCACAGGAGCCGACGGGCCCCTCGCACTGGTTCTTGCCGAGGCCGCGGGACGGGCCTGGACCGCGAGCGTCGACGGCGTCGATCTCGGGCCCGGGTCGGTGGTGAACGGGTACGCGGCGGCATGGCCGATGGATGTCTCCGGCGATGCGATCGTGGAACTGCACTACGAGCCGCAGCGTCGTGCAGACGTCGCCCTGGGGGCGAGCCTGCTCGCCCTGGTGGCGTGTCTGGTCGTGCTGGTCCGCGGTAGGAAGCCGGGACCCCACGTCTCCCGCGCGGGGCCGGCAACTGCTACGGATCGTGCCCGTCCAAACCGAGAACCGATCAGAGCGCGGATGCTCTGGGCGGCATCGTTGTGCGCCGGCGCGTGGTTCGTGGGCGGACCGTGGCTCCTCGGCATCGCCGTGGTGGTGCTCGCCGTGGATGCGCTGGTGCCATTGGGCAGACGCACACTCGTTCTCGCGGGCGCCGCTCTCGTGGCGTGCGCGCCGGTGGCCTATCTGCTGGTGAATCGCGGGGATCTCGCAACGGTCACGCCGGATCTTGTCACCGGCGCCGTGCCTGCCCATCTGCTGGCGATGTCTGGGCTGCTGCTGGTCGTGATGGCGCACCTGCCTCACCGCGAGATGCGGGCGGGCACGCCCGCCGAGCCGCCTCCCGGAGCGTGACAGACTCACGGCCCATGACCGGCCCTGGTCCGCTCGTCAGCGTCGTGGTGCCGACCCGCAACTCGGCCCGGACTCTCCAAGCGTGCCTCGACTCCGTGCGTGCGCAGCGGCCGGACGTCGTGCTCGAGCTGATCGTGGTCGACAACGACAGCACCGACGGAACGTGGGAGATCGCTCAGAAATGTGCTGACATCGCCGTTCGCGGTGGCCCGGAGCGCTCGGCCCAGCGCAACCTCGGGGTGGCGAGAGCGCATGGCGAGTGGGTCCTGTGGCTCGACTCGGACATGCTGCTTCCTGCCGGGGCGCTACACGAGGCACTCGAAACCGCCCGGCGAGAGGGTGTCGATGCCATGGCGCTGCCGGAGCGCACGGTGGGCTCTGGCTTCTGGACCGCATGCCGGACCCTGGAGCGCTCGTGCTACCCGGACCAGGGCTCGATCCACAATCCGCGACTGGTGCGCCGAAACACCCTCACGGGACTCGGGGGCTTCGACCTCTCCATGACCGGCCTCGAGGACACGGACCTGCGGCACCGGCTTCGAGCCGCGGGCGTCCGCTGGGCGCTCGCCCCGGTGATCGTCGAGCATGACGAGGGTCGCCTGACTCTGCGCTCGGTTCTGGCAAAGCGCGTCTATTACGGACGAAGCATTCCGGCGTTTGCAGCCATGAATCCGGGTCGGGTCGCGGAGCAGGGAAGAGCCACGGTGCGCGCGTTCTGGCAACACCGCCGTCGGCTCGGCCTCGACCCTCTGCATGCCGGTGGGATGATCATCCTCCGCGTCGCCGAGGCGAGTGCATACGCGGTTGGCGCATGGCAGGGTCGACGCGCCGGCCGAGCGGTCGGGGCGGATGCGGAGGTCGGATGACGCGGCGGCTGCTCTGGGTGTCGCTACCCGATCAGCGCCCGCGGCGCGAGCTGTGGTGGCTCTCGCAGATGCCCGAGACGCACGTGACCGCGCTTTCGGCGATGCGCCCCGAGGGCGGCGTGGAATGGCTTCCGAGCCGGTATGTCCGCCCGATCGGGCGGTTCGTGGAGGCCGGAGCGCTGGCCTGGATCCGTGGACTGTCCGTCCTGACACCGAATTTCGACTGGGTCGCGTCACTCGAGCTGTGCTCGCTGGTCACGGGGCAGGCGGCCTCCTACTCCCGAAAGCACGGGTTGCGGCAGGCGGTGATCACCTGGGAGAACCTGACCCATCAGCCGCTGTACCACCTTCCGCCCTACCACCAGGCGTTCCGGCGGGCGCTCGAGGCCGACCTGTTCATCTGTCTGGTCCAGGCGGCACGCCAGCACCTCCTCGAACACGGCGTGGACGAGGAGCGGATCTCGGTCGTCCTGCCCGGTGTGGACACGTCGACGTTCCACCCTGCCGAGCGTTTGGTGACGGAGCCGGTTGCCGTGTTCACCTCGCCGCTGGCCGCGAACAAGGGCATCGACACGGTGCTCCATGCCCTCCCGCTGGTGCGCCGGTCCGTGCCCGAGGCAAAGCTGCTGGTGATGGGAGCAGGTCCGATGGAAGCGATGGTCCGTCGTGCGGCTGCCGACCCACGCAGCGGGGTGGAGATGGTTGCGCATGGTGATACCGACGCGGTTGCCGAGACTCTGCGCCGAGGTTCCGTGTTCGTCACCGCGCCGCGGGCGACCTGGAAGTGGAACGAGCAGTTCGGACTGGCCTACCTTGAGGCGATGGCCACGGGCTTGCCTGTAGTGACCACCGTCTGCGGTACCAATGGAGAGGCTGTCCAGCCGCCAAACGTCCGCACTGCCAACAACCCCGAGGCGCTCGCAGCGGCGTTGATCCGATTCCTGACCGACGAGTCACTCCGTCGGAAGGTTGGTGCCGAGAACCGGACCAGGGCTCTTACCGAACACGATCTCGCCATGAGTATCGCAGCCATGGGAGCCGCCTTCGGCCGCCGCGAGCGGTGAGGCGCAGCGGCATCGTTGCTATGACGTACGCCGAGCGTCCGCCGCGGGTGCAGCCACTGCGGGCGGTGTGGCTGTGCAGGTCCGCGCCCCTGTCCTGGCGGATTCGACGACGGCGCGAAACTGCTCACCGGTCGCCGTCCAGGTGAACTGACCCGCGTACCTGCGGGCCTCTGCACCCATCTCGTCTCGAAGCTGCGGATCGCTCAGGAGCAGTGCCACGTGATCAATGAACTGGGCCGGGTTGTCGGCGAGAAGGCCGGTCCGGCCGTGAACCACCGATTCGGCCGTCCCCCCGGCCGCCCGGAAGGCGACCGACGGCGTTCCGTGCGCCGCGGCCTCCACGACCGCGAGACCCCAGCCCTCCTTCAGCGACGGCATCAGGTTCACCCAGGACTGGGCGAGCAGCCGGTGCTTGGTGGCCTCGTTGACGAACCCTCGAAACAGCACGGCATCGGTGACGCCCAGCCGTCCTGCGTGGCCACGCAGCTGGTCCCGCCCGTAGCCCGAGCCGACAACGTCGAGTGTCAGTGCCGGGAAGCGCTCCCGCAGTGACGCGAGGGTGTCGATGGCAATCTCCACCCGCTTGTGGGGGACGAGCCGCCCGAGGATGACCATGGACGGCGGTTCGTGCCGGCCGGGGCCGCCACGGAGGTCGACCTCGTCGGGCATGTCATTGCCCGCGTGGATGACTTGCACCCGCGCTGGATGGACTCCGAGGCCGACGAGCTCGGACCGTGTCGCCTCGGAGACGGTGACGTACCGGCAGCGGCGGTAGACCGCGGGTGCCATCCGGGACTCGAGCCACCACCCGAGCCGCGCCCGCCATGGACCGAAGACCACGGGCCATTGCTCCCGGTGCACGTGGTGGATCAGCAGCACTACCGGCGTGCTGGTGAGCAGTGGTGTCCAGAACGGCACGCCGTTCTGGATGTCGACGATCGCGTCGTAGCGAGCCGGACGGCCCAGCACATGCATAGCCGCACGCAGGTAGACCGAGTAGCGCCCGCCGCGCCGGATGAACCGCACGGAGCCGAGTCGCTCCTCCCGTTCGGCGCCCGGATAGCTCGCGCACAGCACAGTGACGTCCCAACCGCCGGCGCTCATGGCCTGCGCCATCCGCTCCACGTACATCTCCGAGCCACCGCCCTCCGGGTGGCTCCTGTCGCGCCAGGAGAGGAACAGGACGCGCGGCCGTGGGCCGGCTTGAGGGTCAGCACTCATGGGGCTGTACTCCGCAGGTTCGATCCGGCCGGACGTGCCGGGGTTGGCCGGTCAGGGTACTGGGGTCGCGCATGGGGAACTAGCATCCGGCCGGTGACAAGCGCTGTCCATCAGGGCGTGCGACGCTCGATGGCGCTGCTAGCGGCGTTCCGCGTCGAGCAGACCGATCCTGAGCGCTTCTACTCGACGCTGGCCGTGGATTCGGTGCTCACGGTCGGGCGCTATACGCGCCTTGCCGGGAGCCTCGTCCTTGACGTCGGGGCTGGCCGTGCGCAGTTCGCCCGGGCATTCGCAGCGGCTGGCGCCACGTACGTCGCACTCGATGTCAACGAGCGAAGTGCGGCCGAGGCCAGGGAGTACGCGGCGACGTCGTTCTCGGTCGTCGGCTCGGGTGAGCGGCTGCCGTTCACCGAAGCGTCTCTCGACGTCGCCTTCGCCAGCAACGTCCTCGAGCACGTCCGTCGGCCGACCATGCTGCTCGACGAGCTGGTCCGAGTTACGCGCCCGGGGGGCCTGGTCGTCTGTGCATACACGAACTGGCTCTCGCCCTGGGGTGGACACGAGACATCGCGGTGGCACTATCTGGGCGCCGAACGGGCTGCCCGACTCTACGAGCGACGAACCGGCCACGCGCCGAAGAACCGGGTGGGTTCGACACTCTTCCGGGTCTCGGTACGCGACGGGTTGCGATGGGCCCAAGGCCGACCTGACGCGGTACTCATCGACGCCCGGCCCCGGTACCTGCCGGAGTGGTGCCGCTCGGTCGTCCGGCTGCCGGGTGTGCGCGAGGTGGCCACATGGAACCTGCTGCTCGTGATGAGGCGCACCGGCGCCGTCCACCCGAGTATGGCGTGAGGACGGACGCACCGACCGGCACCGCTTCGCGCTGACCCAGGGGTCGCGGAACCCGGCTCCACGGCCACGACGGCGTTGCATGGCGGAGCCCGTGGACGGTCCAGTCATGGTACGGGCGGACCGTCTCGAGACCGGTCCCGACGTCGCGACATGACCCGCTCGCGGGTCAGGCCCCACAGCACGAGCAGCCCGGCGGCGGACAATGCCGGGACGAGCACACCGCCCAGGCCGGCGGCAGTGAACTCGACGACGGTGACGTAGGCAATCAGCACTGCCCACACCACCGCCATGGTCGGCCGGTCCCGGCTCGCCATGTGGGCGTAGACGAGCAGTTGTGCGACGGCGAACATCCCACCGAGGGCGGTGAACGCCGGGATCCAGGGAGCGAGGTCGGCGTAGCGCGAGCCGGCCACGACGGAGACGGCCGGCTCGGCCAGGATGGCCGTTCCCACCACCAGGGCCGCGCCGCAGCCAGCGACGGCGAACACACCCAGTCGGAAGGCCTCGCGCCGTCGCTTCGGATCTGTGAGCGCGGGAAAGGCCATGAGTGTCACGAACTGGGGCAGCCAAAAGGCGATCTTGGTGAACACCGAGCCCGCTACGTAGAAGCCACTGTCCCTTGCGGACAGCACGTGCCGGGCGAGAACCACGTCGGCGTTGGTCACGAGGACGAGGCCGAGCAGGAGTGTGCCCGCGACGAAGGCATTCCGCAGGCTGGTGAGGAACGTGTTTCGCGCCCCCGAACCGAGCGGTGGCCGTGCGATGAACCAGGCGCCGAGAGCGGCGACGATCAGCCCCGCAGCGACTCCGACCAGCGCTGCCGATGCCGTCGGCCGGACCGCCATCCCGGCCAGGCCGCCCCCGACCCGTAGCGCGGCCTGGCCCGCGACGAGCACGCCGAGGGCGGTGAAGCGCTCCGCACCCTGGACCAGACCCATGGCCGGCGCGGTGGCGGTTACCGCCGCCACGCCGACCGCGGCGGCGACGACCGGTACCACCGACGGCAGTTGAAGGAACGTGGCCAGGGCCGGGGCCAGCACGCCCAGACCCAGTCCCGTGGCGAGCGCGAGGACCAGTCCCGACCGCACGTCGGAAGCCACGGGCTCACGGCGGGCCCTGGTCCGGGCGACGGTGGCCTGAACCGCGAGTGCGGGCACGCTGCCAACGATGATCAGCGCGAGCACGGCCCCGAATGCCCCGAACTCCGTTGGCTCCAGGAGCCGGGCGGCGACCACCGTCAGCAGATACGCGACGACGTTGGCGATGCTCGTGGCGGCGGCGACGCCCCCCGCCGTCGCCACCCGAGCTGTCAGCTGCGTACCCCGGTTCTGCTTCACTGTCGCCTCGGCGTCCATGGGTTGGGAGGACAGTGTGGCTGATACGTCCTCCATCCCGCCTGCGAGGCTGCCCTACCCGTGGCCACTCCTGGCCTGGTGCGTCGGCCTTGCGGCGCTCGTCCTGGCGCCGCTGGCCCGGCCGGGCTTCCTGCTCTCGTACGACATGGTCACAGTGCCACGGCAGGAGCTGGTTCCGGATGCGTTGGGACTGGGCAGCGCGTTGCCGCGAGCCGTTCCCCTGGACGCCGTTGTGGCGGTGCTGACGCAAGTCGTTCCCGGTGAGTTGCTCTACCGGGCCGTGCTCGTGGGGATTCTCGCGGGCGGCGCGATCGGTGCGGCGATGCTGCTGCCCCGGGCCTCGGGCACCGTGCGGGCCGTTGCCGCCTCCGCATACGTGTGGAATGCCTATGTCGCGGAGCGGCTGGTCATCGGGCATTGGGGTTTGCTCGTGGGGTACGCCGTGCTTCCGTGGCTTCTCCGTGCCAGCCTGGCAGTGCGCCACGGGGATCGAGCGGCGTTGCCGAAGGCGCTAGTGCTGGTCGCGCTCGCGTCGGTGACGCCTACCGGTGGGATCTTGGCCACCGGCGTCCTCGTGGTGGTGGTGGTGGCGCTGCCCGGTCGTCGTCGACGATCTCCGGCGGCGCTGGCCGTGGCCGGCTGTGTCGTGCTCCAGTTGCCGTGGCTGGTGCCCGGCGTGTTGACGCCCACCTCATTGACGTCGGACCCGCGCGCCGTCGAGGCCTTCGCGGCCCACCCGGACTCACCGCTCGGACTGGTCGGCAGCGTGCTCACCCTTGGCGGCATCTGGAACTCCGAGGTCGTACCGGACAGCCGGTCCCTCTGGACGGCGGCGATCATCACGGTCGTGTGGGTGGGCCTTGCGCTGGGCGGCATTACGCGGTTGCGACCCACCGTGGGTGGCACGGCGACGCTCGCGCTCGTCGTGCTTGCCGTCCTGGGCATCGTGTTGAGCCTGTCCGGGGCGTTCGGGGGCACGCTTGCGTGGGCGGTGGAACGCTTTCCAGGTGCCGGCCTGTTGCGGGACGGAACGAAGTTCCTGGCTTGGTACTCGCTCGCACTCGCTCCCGCCGCTGCGTTGGGTGCTGCCCGGCTGGCAGCGTCGGTGTCCCGCTGGAGTGGTGGACTCGTGTCCGCTACGGTTGTGGCGAGCACCGCAGCCCTGCTGCCCCTGGCGGCGCTGCCGGACCTCGCCTGGGGAGTCGGGGGTCGGTTGTCAGCCGTCCAATACCCGCCGAGCTGGGACGATGTCCGCGATGCGCTCCAGCGCGAGCCTGGGGCCGGCGCGCTCGTCGTGCTGCCGTACCAGCCGTACCGATCGTTCGACTGGAACGACGGACGCACTGTTCTCGACCCACTGCCGCGCTACGTCGGCGTCGAGACCGTCGTCCCCGACACGCTGACCGTGGGGAGCCGGCGGCTGGCCGGCGAGGATCCCCGGGCGGCGGCCGTGGCGGAGGCCTTGGACGCATCCGACCCGGCGGAGCGTCTGCTTCGGCTAGGGGTCGGCTGGGTCGCCGTGGAGCACGGTACGCCGGGAGCCCGTCCGGGCCGGGTACTGGAGGATCTCGATTCTGTCATCATCGGAGGCGATATCGATCTCTACCGCGTGCGCGGAGATCCGGCGCCTTGGCGGGCGGTCCCACCTCGGGCGCCGGTGCTCGTAGCGCACCTGACGGCGTTGGCGGTAGTGGCCGGGTCCGCCGCGTGGCTGGCCAAGGCGAAGCTCACTCGGAACGGCCAGGACGCCCTGGTACAGTCCGCGCAACCTGATCGTGCACGGCAAGAGGAGTAGATGGCTCAGATGAACAACGTTCTCGCCGGGGTGCTCGCCGCTGTGCTCGGCGCAGCCCTCGCGGTTGCGGCAGCCATCACGATCGTCAACGTGGCGGGTGGACCGTCCGCGGAAGAGGTCGCTCATGACGTCAACGCCGAGGATCTTGCCTACGGCAGCAACTGACCGGCGATTGGTCACGGAGTAGCGTCGACCACTACTCCTGAGTAGCGCGATGCGCTAAGTTGCGGCGCCGTCATTTCGAGTTGCTCGGTGTCAGGAAAGGTTGCCATGCGCCGTAACGTCGGCCTCGTCCTCCTTATCGTCGGAGCACTCTTCCTCGTGCTGGCACCGCTGCTGCGCTGGTACGTCTACCCGCGCCTGGCCGTCGCCCCGCAGGACCAGGCGAGTACAACGGTGTCGTCGGGATCGGATGTCACGGTCTTCTCCATCCCTGCCCTCCTGGCAGGAGAGGATCCCGAGGTCGTCACCGACGTCACCTCGACCCGAGGCACGGTGTCCATCGTCGAGGATCGTCCCGCGGGCACCAGTGATGAAGATGTCGCCGTGTGGGAATCCGTGGTCAACACGACGAACGCGGCCGGGGACACGCTGACGGCCACTCGCTCGATCGTGGCATTCGATCGTCGTACCGGCGCGGGTGTGGAGGGTTACGGCCAGTCCATCGACGGCGACCCGATCGACCACGAGGGGCAGATCCTCAAGTTCCCGTTCGGCACCGAGCAGCGCGACTACGAGTTCTGGGACATCGCCCTGCGCGAGGCGACACCGGCCGTGTTCGACGGAGAGGACGAGATCGACGACATGACCGTCTACCGCTTCGTCCAGACCATAGAGCCCACCGTCGTCAGTCAACTCGAGGTGCCGGGAAGCCTCGCCGGTTCGCAGGAGCCGTCCATCGAGGCCGACCGAACCTACGCGAACACGCGCACCCTGTGGATCGAGCCTGAGACCGGCGTCATCATCCGCGGCCGGGAGGAGCAGGACACGGTCCTGGTCTACCAGGGAGAAGAGATCGCGACGATCACCAGCGGCACCATCGGGTACACCGACGAGCAGGTGCAGGCCAACGTCGACGAGTACCGTTCGCTGGCCAGCCAGCTCAACCTCGTCCGCAACGTGCTGCCGTTGGTGCTTGGCATCCTCGGTCTGGTGGGACTGATCGCCGGGATCGTCCTGTTGCTCACGGCATACACGCCCCGTCGAGCCGCGGACGGCACCCACCGCAGGGAGGCGAGGGAGACCGCCGACACGGTCGTCGACGAGAAGCCGCCCATCCTCGAT
>Ga0126304_10000803_pt1 | contig 13739 bp, 11 predicted proteins | sample Plot25_FD_92538 | JGI IMG/M metagenome (GOLD analysis project Ga0126304, IMG submission 92538) | Serpentine soil microbial communities from UC McLaughlin Reserve, CA, USA - Plot25 | ecosystem: Environmental > Terrestrial > Soil > Grasslands | place: USA: UC McLaughlin Reserve, Lake County... | reverse complement strand
GGAATTTCTTTTATCAACTGAGGTTGCTCGGTAAATAGATTGAGGTATCTCTGCTCGGCCGTGTCATTCAGAAGAGAAAGTTCTCTTTTAGATTTTTTCAGAAAAAGGTCTTCGCCTGCCTGACGTCCGATTAAGTTTCCAACTTCTGTTTCCCGATAGATTTCCTGCAAATCATTATAGCTGACCCTCCACAGTGTGCAATCTGTCAGTGTTTCCACATGATAAGTCACCGGCGTTTGCAAAAGGAAGGAATCGTAGGCACTTACAAAGCTATTGTCAAAAGCAAAACTAAATGTGAGATCATTTTCTTCGCGCGGTACATAAAAGCGAATTATGCCTTCCTGAATAAATGATAAGTATCGCTCTATTTGCCCAGTCTTTAGAACCACCATTCTTTTAGGAAATTGCTGTCTTGAAAGTTTAGAGGAAAATATGTCCCAATCCGTATCTGACTGTTTAGCAAACTTTTCAAAGTATTTCCTAATCTTATCCATTGATGAAGAGTTACAAAACCATCGAAGTCGATCGCGAAATTTAGTTCATCTTTGCTGCTCTCACCGAGGATTTACGGATTACAAGTTCGCCACTCAGTACTACGTGCTCGCTTCTTTTTTTCGTTTTTATACCATTTAGCAGAATGTTTACGGCAGACTCTCCCATCGACTGCAAAGGTTGCTTAATATATGTGAGAGGAGAATAAAAAAAGTCGAACGACTCAGTTTCATCAAAACCAACTAAAGCAAGATCTTCAGGCACTTTTAACGGAAGAGCATTAATATATTTCAACGCGGATATCGCGAGTCGGTTCGTCAAAAATAACAACGCATCAACCGGCGCCGACAGAAGATCCGCGACTGCAAGTTCGATCTCTTCCTGGTTATTGCTTATATGCACTTCTCTTACCAGGTTTGCAGAAAAATCTGTCCTACCATTCGCGATGCCGTCAAAATAACCTCTTTTGCGTTCCAGCAAATGAAACAGGGAGGTGTCATACGTGATCATACCTATATTGTTACAGCCATTAGCTGAAAGATGTCGCACCGCTTCATATGTCACTGTGTAATTATCAAGGCTGACCCAATTTGTATCGATGTCTGGATAATACCGATCAACCAAAACGAAGGGAATTTCCTGGGTTTTGAGTTGATCGATCTGCGATTCAACGCCTGCGGGTGGAGAAATGATCAGGCCGTCTACCTGTCTGTTTAATAAAGTCTCAATCAGTTTTTCCGACTTCTGTGGATTCTCATCCGAACTACCAAAAATGACTGTGTATCCATGCCTGTCCGCTTCGTCCTCAATGATCCGGGCCATACTTGCCGAAAAAGGATTGGAAATATCCGCAACGATGAGCCCGATTGTCTGCGTTCTTTTTGTCTTCAGGCTCCTGGCGATCTGATTCGGCCGGTATTGCAACATAGAAGCGGTGTCGCGGATTTTTTGCGCAATTTCTTTACTGATTCTGCCTTGCTTTTGGTTATTCAATACGTAAGAGACCAGGGCGGTGGATACACCTACCATCCTTGCAATGTCCTTAAGGGAGGTTCTTTTCAGCATAACAATAGGCCGCTGAATCAGCATACTTTAAGTTCAAACTCGTTCGACCCAACTATAAGCAGCTCACTCTTAATGTTCTATCTTTATTAACGATGTGTTGTTTAATCGTTTAAACAAATCTACGTATTTTTGTCTCTATTCTTAATGAAACTAAAATTATGCAAACAAAAAAATATGCGGGTCTGATAGAATGTGGTGATTCAATAACAGCCAGCTGGAATGAAAGCCCGAGCCTCTTTGACGGGTTCGAATTAAAAAAGATTTTATTCAGGCAAAATAAAGGAAAACATAATCAAGACTATTATCCAAAGGCGGAGACGGTTCAGGATACTTATTCAATTTTGAACGACAACTCGATAGAGTTGATCATTCTTTCAGCTCCCGGCGAGAATGATCTAAACCTGGTGGCCCAAGCCATTGAAGCCGGCAAACAGGTAAGAGTTTTGTAACAGACAATGAAATCTTAAAATGATGGTCTCGTTACCATCATCAACAACAAAAATTTATGGACGATAGCCTGCCTCATGGCAGGCTTTTGTTTTGACCTTATCCTTAAAAAATTAAGTATGAATAATGTAAAGAAGATAGAAAGAATAGCAGTAGTCGTTGATGACGATAAAAGAACAAGTCTAATTGAGTGGTCGTATTTCAACAGACACACTTTGAGCCAATATGGGATTATCGCAGATGAATCAACAGCAGAGCTGCTTAAAGGAACATTGAATGTTCCGGTTACAGCATTAGCGTCGGACTCAGCGGGTGGATATTGGGAAGTTGCGAAGTTGGTCCAAAAGAATGAAATTGATATCTTGATTTATTTCGGAAGCCTGTCCAAGGACGATGTACCTCAATCGGGGACCAAGGATTTGCTAGCTTTAGCCCACAGTCAGAACATTGTTACAGCCAACAATCCTGCCACTGCAAATTTGGTAATACAAGCGTTACAAGCGGACATTTACGTTCCGGAACAAACCGGCCCATATATCCCGAGGGACAATACCCAGCAATTTGACGGCGATAAGTATTACAGTTTGGAGTATAGAGAGGGAATTTTCTCGCAGGCGCTCAAGTGCTCATTCATCCGCGACTGATGAAATAATATGGTTGCAAAGGATGTCATCCTTTCCCGGAGACAAATCTTCATGACGCAAGGGATGACATCCTTTCACAATGGTTTAAAAAGAATCATTTCTTCGGCGGAGCCAGATCTTTGTAGCCGATCAATTGTATGCCTTTTTGCTTAATCAATGCCTTGACTTTTTCATTGGTGAAAAGATCTGTTACGCCTTGCCTGTCGGCAGCTACCTCTTCATCACCGATATGATGGACAGCCCGTAACTCTTCACCGTTGAGGCCAGGATGATCAACGAAAAGATAAGTTTTCTCTGCTTCTAACTTTTCGAGCATGGCAATGAAGCTTTGTATCTTTTCTTCCGAAGTTTTGCGCGGCCCCTGGTAGCTTATGCTAATGATTTCTCCGGGTTCAGGATCGACTGGTATTTTATATTCTTTAGCAAGTTTTTTTGTCAATGCTTTTACATCAGCATTTAGGTTTGTGCAACCCATGTGGGCAGAAAAGTGGCTGACCCATGGAATATGTTTCAAAGCCATCTCGATCTGCGCACGAAGCTCCTTCTCAACATCTCCTATTCTCCAATGATTTTCGAGGATTGCCTGCCTGGGATAATTCTTATTGGGATAAACCATCGGATAAAAATACCCATTACTATCAGTGATGCTTGGGCAATCGGTCAGCGGTCGCCACTTAATATTGTCCCACTCACTGGTAAGAGCGAGGTGGACTCCAACATCCACAGCTGGATTTTGCTTTAGCATTTTCACTGCTTCGGGAAACCATGGCGAAGGAACAATGATTTCGATGGAAGTTTGGATCCCTTCTTTATAGCATTTGATAAGGGCCTCATTTCCAGAATGAGAGTATCCCATGTCGTCCCCGCGAACAATTAAGCGAGGAGCCTTCGACTGAGCATAACAGGCAATAATGATTACCTGGAACAAGACCAAACACAGACTTCTGATCATAGCAAATCGATTTTAACAATCGGCTTTAAAAATATAGACCTCCAACCAGGGTGATAAAGGTGATGATTATTTAAGCTTATAAAACTGCCTTTTTAGAAACCATCGTTGTGTATCTTAATTGATAATAAACAATAACAAACCCTCCATAAAAATAGAGGGTTTTAACGATTGCTTGCCATATGAAAAAAGGAGCTATCTAATTAGAATGATTCCTGCCTTAGTTAGTGGTGATGGGTTATCGATAAAGTCCATTCGCCATTCCTCGTTGCATTTCTGATGAAGTTGCCCTGAATGGTTAATCGCTAGATACAAACACACGATCAGGATTCCAAGTAACAGGCCGATATGAAAACTTCTTTTCATTATAGTTGTTATTTATAGGGAGCAAGATAGTTGTTGCAGAGTCCGAAGTAAAGTCAGACATGGATGAATTGCTGAAAACGATCAATGAGTTGTCAACCGATGTACGATTTAAGATGTGTGATGACAAGTGTGAAAGACGATGAAATATATAATGTGTCGTACAACCTTTCGAAGTGCCCTTGGACGAAATATGCGACAAGAATTAAGAGTATGTAAAAATCAGGCATTACATACCTATGATAAAGAAGGCCCAGTTTTTCCGAAAAGAAAGCCTGTTGCCTTGACTAATCTCCTATTTAGCATTTCCCACTTGATTTACATCTTACATCAGCCAACAACATCCCACTTCGTACATCTTACCTCGTACGGCCAACCTATTTTTTTATTTGTTCCAATAACCAGTTGTTTAATTTTTCAGTTTGTTCTGGATATGTCCAGTGGCCGGTTTCAAGTGCGAGGTATAGTGATTTAGGAGCAGTAATTACATTGTAGGCAGCATACATAGAGGTGGGCGGACAGGTTTCGTCGTTGAATCCCCAACTATACATGCCCGGTATCTTTAGAAGTCTTGCAAAGTTGACGACGTCGTAATAACCGGCCGTTTCAATTTTCTCCTTCTTGTTATTGAACGCCAGGTTATTTTTATCGAATAGATGCGGCCATCCGCCGGCCCGCCCTTTCAGGTAACCTGTGAGATCACTAAGGGCAGGATAGTATGCCGCTAAAAATTTAACCCTCGGATCGAGCGCAGCAGTGATTATTGAAAGAGCACCCCCCTGGCTGCCGCCGGTAACACCAAGATTCTTTCCATCAAATTGCGGAAGACTTACCAAGAAATCATTTGCCCTAATGCAACCGAGATAAACTCTTTTATAGTAATAACGGTCACGATCATCCAGGTTTATATTGGGATATCCATAGAGTCCGCCCGCAGAAAGGTTATTATAAACTTCGGGTTCAAAAGTTACCGGAATTCCATGTATGCCTATTTCCAAAGTGATGACGCCCTTTTCTGCAGTTGCCACATCGCCGAAATATGGCCTAATGCCTGCGCCAGGAACTTTTAATATTGCAGGATATTTTCCTTCCTTTTTAGGAACACACAATATACCGTAGAGTCTTGCGCCGATACGATGGTTTTGCAAATTGACCTGGTACACGTTTACTGTTTCAGTACATCTTTCCGGCAACAAAATCAATTTCGCATCTATTGGTATGCGTGCTAAGTCAGTCTTCGCCTGGTCCCAGAACTTCATAAAATCAGCAGGATTATCTATCGCCGGCTTGATTGCCTCCGGATCAAAGCCTGCCGTTGCGAGCGCACGGTATCTTTTCCCGTCGATTTCGGCTGTAACAATACAGCGCAAAAAGCCAGCAGTATTCATTGTGCCGCCTTCGATCACGAATTTGCCATCTGGTAAATTCATAGAATCCTTTTTTACCGGTTCCATTTTCTCTGGGCCAACTTCATAATACACCCTCGCGTTTTTTATGGGATGACCGTACTGCAAAACAGTTCCGGAGAACATAACCTTCTCTCTGGTGTGATAGGTCCAGTTGTTGTGGTCCGGCGAAATAACAATTTTTACAATTTGTCCAGCTGGTTGAGTAAAACCGGATTCGATGGACGATACAATTACCAAAACAAAGCAAGTGATCTTGAACTTATTTATAAATGCCATGGTTAACTGGAGTTTTGTAATTGTTTTATGGATAGTTGAAAAAAAAGTCAGTAGCGTATTCGAAAAAACAGAGATCAATATAATGCATATTTTCTTTGATTGTATACTGCTTCTCTGATAAGCTTTTTCAGAACTTAGAACTTAGAAATGTGAACGCATACCGCGATTGCGGCGCAAGGTTTTATGGGAGAGAGTGCATACAACAGCGCCCAACAGATATTAGCGACTTACCGGCTGATGAAGCATGAGGTTATTAATGACAGCGGTTATTTCTCGAACTGGCAATTTGTCCTTGATATAAGTATGTCCTTTGCCATCGTAATCCCAACCGTTACTCCCGTCGTCTTTGCCAATAATCTTTCCCTGGACGCCGTCGTAATATTTTTCATACCCTCTAACTGCTATAAGAACAGCAGTCTGATCCCAACTCATGCGACCGTTCCTGTCCTGCGGATCCTTCGGTATGCTGATTTGATATACTTCCTTCACAGGTGAATTTTGTATCGAACTATTATTAATGAGTGACAGGCCAGAGAAGACCTTGACGCCAATTTCAAACCCTGAAAAAATTATTGGCGTATTCCATTCATTGAACACGATTTTTGAAGAAGCTGCATCTTTTACTACGTTAAATTCTTTGAACTTTCCCATTTCATAGTCAAACCTGCCGGCCATACAAACCAGTTTCTTTACTTTCTTTTGGATCAGGCTTTTTCCATCAAGCGGCGAATGACTATCTGCTTTAGAACGCAACAGGTCGGCCATATTTGTTAGAAAACCGACGGTGACGATGGTCACGCTCTGATCCGGTTCAGCCGAAAGAATTTTTCTATATAGGGATACGGCATTTTCAGCTTCTTCATTTGATTGAATACGATGTGAGTATTTCGCCACAACAACAGAATCCCAGTTCTGAACTGATCCCACAGCGACGCCTCCCTGCCTTACTATACCAATCGGCATATCGGGCCGGTTGAAATATGTATTGAAAAGATTTAGAACAGGGGCAATTCTCGCATACCTGTTGCTGGCGATGGTCGCGAGTATTTTACATTCGTTGCTATCGGCCATCGCATGCAAGATCGTAATGGCGCCAACATCGTCATAATCCGGGCCGATATCGGTATCAAATATGATTGAGACAGGCTTGTTTGCGGGATTACCTGGTTGTGATTGACTGGTTACTACTTGTGAAAAAAATATGGCGATTAGATAAACAACTTTCCAGGACATACTCTTTATAATTGCGGGTTTGCGTTACTTCATAAAGATAGCGTTCCTTCGCATGCGTAGGCTGTGTTTTTGTAGCCCTTTTTGCCTCCATCGAGGCGCCACGGAAACACGAAGGCACCAAAGGAAGCTCATTGCAAAGTGAATTGTTTCTGGCTTTAACTCCACCTGAAGTGTTGACTAACCTTTGACTGCTCACGACTCATTACTCACAATTCACTACTCCAGCCAAATCAATGGATTTCTCACAGGCAGATTTCTTATTACTTCATCTACTGTCGGATCCTGTTCGAGACGCTTCCAGGTATTTAAGTATTGCTTATTCTCATAAGCAATTGCTCCGAAAACAAGGAATGGTTGTGCTACCGGCCACTCGTCCCAATACATTACGTCTTTTGGCAACGTCCACTTTGTTTTGTCTTGCACGAAAGGATATAGAAACTCGATTCCTTTACGCATAGATCTTCCATCATCAAGCATATAATTCCAGAGATCATTTTCTTTAGTCGACAGAATCTGGCAAATAGTTGCCATCGCATCGAGATTAAATATTGAATACCCATACGGCTTTGTACGTCTGGTTTCCCTGGGAAAGCTACCGTCTTTAGCCATTTGATTTGGTAATAAAACTTTTTTATAACGATCGCTACAGAAATTTAGCATTTTTGTATTGCCGGTAAATTTTGCAAATGCAGCCACCTGCATTACCCAACAGGTGCCGTGATTATTTTCAGCATTCATTTCGTCCTTACCATATTTATGCGTAACAAGCCACTCAATGTATTTATCAAACCAGTCTTTAATGGCGATAAGAGATTGACTATCCATCGCAGTTGATTTCTGCATCACCATCAAACCCTGTACAACTTCAATTAACTGAATCGTATCGATGATCCCGATTCCTCTTCCCGTAAATCTTCCTTTGATAGCCTGTGCGTATAACAGGTGCGGATTCATGCGTGTCGACGCCTCAACAAACCACGCATTGCAGTGCTTTAGAGCATGAATCACATATTTTGACTCTCCAGTTAGTTTGTAAGCCGATGCCAAGGCTCCCAGAATTCGACTTAACCTGATCATAGAAAGGCGGTGTGCTACGAAATTATCGGGGTTGGTCATGCCATCTTTTTGTATGTACGGACTATCGACACTCATGGGGTTAGGCCACCAGTAATCGCCTTCACTAAAAAAATCATGTTTCCCTCCGGTGCTCCGCGCAGAAAAATGCGCTGTGACTGTAACGGGTTCCTGTTTTATAGCCCATTCAGCCTGTTTGAGAATTTGATCCCGTAATGTTTTTGCAACTTCATTATACAGTGAGGAACCCTGCTGCAGATTCTTATGACTCGAGCAGCCCATGATTATCCAGGAAGTGACAAGTAGAAAATTTTTCATTGTTTTATTGGGTCATGAATTTCCATGTAATATTTCAACCGGCCAGGTTTTTCTTTATAACAAATCAACAAATTCCCGGGCAGATTATAGTGGAAAAGTTCGCAAAGGCATCAGCTTAACAGGTCGACGGCTTAACCTGTAATGATTATAAAATGGAAGGCTGGCAGAAGATTCCCGTTTGCCAGAAAGCATCATGTTTTATCAGATTTGCTTTCCCGGATGATCTTGTCTGCTTTTTCAACCGCCTTCGCAAATGATGGAACTACATTGGCTTTTCCGATTGCAAACAATAACCTTGCATTTTTCAATGCTTCTAATACTGTCTCACTTGTGACCTCGGACAGAATCAATTTAGCTCCTTTATGCTTTACCTGTTTGTGAACTTCTTCTAATGTTCTGATACCTGTGGCATCAATGATCGGCACCTTGCCCATTCGAATGATAAACACTTTCGGCGTTTTTTCAATTAGCTTAATAGCATCTTTAAATTTGTAAGCAGCACCAAAAAAGAATGGACCTGTGATCTCAAATACTTCAACTTCTTTAGAAAGCCCGTTCGAGAAAAGTGGAGACTGTGAATCAACGTTTTCATCGGCTGCTTTTGACAGAAGGCTCACGTCAGTAAATCGTATCATTTTATGCATAAATAGAAACGTTGCCAAGACCATCCCGATCTCAATGGCAACGGTCAGATCAACAAGTACCGTTAAAATAAAAGTGATAACAAGAACGGCCGCGTCACTTCTCGGTCCTTTTGCTATTGATAAGAAACTTTCCCATTCGCTCATATTGTAGGCCACCATAATCAGTATTCCCCCCAGTGTTGCCATTGGTATCAGTGCAGCCCATCGCCCTACGAAAAGCATGATCAATAATAATGTAAGGGCATGTATGATGCCCGCGACTGGTGTTCTTCCACCGTTTTTTATATTGGTGGCGGTTCTTGCAATGGCGCCGGTTGCGGGAATGCCACCGAAGACCGACGAGAATATATTCGCTGTTCCCTGCGCAACCAATTCCATATTTGATTTGTGATTCCCTCCAATCATTCCATCCGCCACTACCGCAGATAGTAAAGATTCGATGGCACACAACAGGGCTATGGTGAACGCGGGCTGAATTAAATTCTTTACAGTTTGAAAATCTAATTCAGGCACACTCAGAGTCGGAAATGCTGAAGGAATATTTCCAAACCGGCTTCCGATTGTCTCAACAGGAAAATGGAAAAGATGTGCTACTGCAGTTGTCAGCAATATTGCTATGAGGGAGCCTGGAATTTTCCTGGTAACCATTGGCCAGACAATGATAATAAGAATTGTACCCAGGGCCATCGCGAGAGCATACAAATTGATTGACGAAACATTTGCTGCGTAGCTTTTCCACTTTTCAATAAAGTCAACGGGAACAGTTCCCATATTCAGACCAAAAAAATCTTTGATCTGCGACGAAAAGATGATTAAAGCGATGCCGCTTGTGAAGCCTACAATGAGAGGATGCGGTATGAATTTGATGATTGTACCTAACCTTGCAAAACCCATAATGATAAGCATCATTCCTGCAATGAATGTGGCAATGATTAAACCATTGATGCCATGGGTCTGCACAATTCCATATACAATAACAATAAACGCTCCGGTCGGACCGCCAATTTGCACGCGGCTCCCTCCCAACGCGGAAATAATAAACCCGGCAATTATTGCTGTATATAGTCCCTTTTCAGGCGAAACTCCCGATGCAATTGCGAAGGCTATCGCCAGAGGCAAAGCGACAATACCTACGATTAAGCCTGCAAGAAGATCTCTTGCAAATTGGTCTTTACTATATGCGGGTAAAATATCAAACAGCTTCGGTTTAAACATGGGTCAGCGCTAAGAGTTATTACAGTAAAGGGATCGTCCGTGATCACGTCTGCGGCAGGGTCGTCGTGCGGAATATTGGTATGCCATGCCTGTTCTTGCGTGTTTTGATGTTTCAAGTTTACGCGATGGCATACCTGACTCGGAACACGATCGCAAAGGTAAGCTATAAGACTATCCTTCAAGAGTTGTAACAGCTAAATGAGCCATCAAAAAATGGAAATCTAAAGAAAGTATGTATGATGCCCGGTCAGATCTTGCCAATTTCTTGCAGAAAACTATAAGAGCAGCTCATACAAGCGCGCTTGAAAAATAGACAGATCCTCTCTTATTTATGAACAATTGGATCGGCTGAACCATCCGGATCATTTATCGCGAATTGCGAGCTTGTAAGTTTATTACCGTTGAGTAATAAAAGTCCGGCTACATGCGGAGCGGCCATCGAAGTGCCACTCATGATTGCATAACGCCCATTTAAGAAACACGAAGCGATCCTTACGCCGGGAGCTGCATAGTCGATCACATCATTTCCAAAATTGGAGAAGCTCGCAAACCGGTTTAAACTGTCAACTGCCGATACCGTAAAAATGTTTAGTCCATTTGCGCGTGCAGGAGAAAAGTTAACCGCGGCTTTGGAATCATTGCCTGCAGCGATACTAAATAAAATTCCACGATTGGCCATCCGAATCACCCGCTGATCTAAATAATCGGAGATTCCTTCAAGCCCCAAACTTATATTCACAACGTCGCCCGGACTTGCATTTTGCTCGATATAACCGAGCGCCGCCTGGATAGCTGAAAGAGTTCCTTCTCCTTCGTTGTCTAAAACCTTTAATGCCACAATCGAAGCTTCCGATGCGATACCCAACATTCCTACATTATTATTCTTTGCACCGATAATACCAGCCACGTGAGTTCCATGTCCATTGTTGTCTTCGGCGGAAGTTTGATTATTTAGAAATGAACGGCTTCGTGAAACGTCAACATTCAAATCCGGATGGTCGAGATCAACTCCTGAATCAATGACCCATGCGGTTTTTCCTCTGCCATCGCCATATCCGGTCTTTTGAACGTTCCAGGTTATTAATCGCGGATTCACAACCGTAAAACAAGTGCTGAGTGCAACAATGCGGTCCTGCTCTACTGATTCTATATTCAGGTCTGCCTGTAATAGCAGGAGTTGATCCGCATTGGCTTTTACAACCATTCCCGGATTGCTGCCCTGGATAAACTGAACCAGATCAGCTTCTGCCAACCGATATTTTTGTAAAATTTGCAATGCATCTCCCCGACTTCTTGCAGAGATCAGCGAACCGGCTTGATTTTGTCTGTATGCTACGATAAATTGCCCCGGGATGATGTTGCCATGATTAATCCCATTGGCTGTAATACAATCATTGCCCTGCATCGCAGAAGCCGAATCTTTTTTTTGACAGCTGTTTGCAACTATCATCATCAACACTGAAAGCATCACCAACAATCGGATTTGCATAGAGCTTGTTTTGATCAATAACGCAAGAGCCACCGATTGATGCAACCGGAAAAGTCATTTAACGTTTCTTTGGGAATGAGCAAGACATCTCACTCAGTTGGAATGAGTTTCAGTTTACACAAATCAAAAAACAAGAAGTATGTTTTTGACTTCTAAACTACCCAGCAAGATTGTTCCTGATACATGACGGAGAAAACAAGCAATAGGAAAATTGAGAGCTATTCGCATCTCTTTCGCTGCATCCATTCTCTCTCATTTTTTGTGGAGACAAATAAGATATCAGCGACTCCCTCCAGTTCTTCAGGATTGGCTATTTTTTCTATCCTGATAATGTTGTTGATGCCATTCACAGCGCCGCGTTTCCACACGTCCTTGTTGAATAATATTTTTCCTGTCACGACTACGTTACCCGCGACGCCGATGGAATCTATAAGTTCCTGCCGCGTTTCAATTGTCGCTTTTTGAGACGGCTGGCTAACCAATATGATCCTTACCACCTTACCGTTTAATATTCCATTGTCGTAGTAAAAAAATATTGAGCCGCCAACAACTGTGCCTGGCAAGAACTTTTTCTTATAAAGATCCGATTTGCTGAGCCTGTCTGTTTCAAGAACGTCTGCCAGTTTTTGTCCGAACGACTTGATGTATGCTTCAATTGCATCAGCAAAAACCCGTGTATTCTGTAACACCTTTTTTGCTTCGGCAACGCCAATATTCGCGGCATATCCTGTCACTGCAAAATTAATATTGTTCACCTGGTCCATCTTGCATATAGAAAGATTACTGGATTCGGGTCGCCCGCTTGATTCGTTGATTGTGAAAGATACCTGCCTGCTATCAGCACCGATATAAATCCCGTCTTTCTCTTTTTTGTAAATGATACAGCTTTGAGACAACGAGACCACAGAAGGGCCTGACCACAACGAAAGAATAAAAAAAATCCGCGCTAACATTTATCTAAATTTGGCCGCTTAAGTTACACAAAAAACGAGGCATATGACGCTTAGCGAAGAGCAATATTCACATAGCATCTTAATGCTGTTCATCAGGCTGACTGTGTGTAACACAGGTTAGAATAAGGTGAGCAGAATCTAACAAACAATCAAATGCACGGGGAGCAATATAAGAAATTGATCATACGCGATATTGTCGATGAAACGAATGAGGTTAGATTGTTTTATTTTGAGGAATCGTCCACTCACAACATTCTTTATAAGGCCGGACAATACCTTACCTTTCTTTTCGAACAGGGCGGAAAAGAATCCCGGAGATCTTACTCGCTTGCATCATCACCGGTCATTAACGAGCCATTGTACATTGGAATCAAAAGAATCCCCAATGGCAGTTTTTCGAGAAAATTGTTTGACCAGGCAAAACCGGGTGATGTATTACTTACAGCGGGAGTTGGTGGGGTTTTTATACTGCCAGATGATGTTCAAAGGTATCGTCAATTTTTTTTCTTTGCGGCAGGTAGTGGAATTATCCCGATTTATTCGCTGATAAAAACGCTGTTGTATTTACATACATTTATCAGTATTGTGTTGGTATATAGTAATAGGTCCCAAGCAAAGGCTGTTTTCTATGATGAATTAGATAATCTGCAAGCGAGCTATCCGGAGCGACTACATATCGAATTTCTTTTTAGCAATACAGAAGATTTATTCAGGGCACGTTTGCATGCTGACCTTGTTGCCCTATATCTGGATACGCTTGCAATCGACAAATTAGATAACTGCCTTTACTACACCTGCGGCCCGGAAGCATACATGCGATTCTGCATGATTGTTTTGCAGGGATATAATATTCCGCCGCAAAATATAAAAAAAGAAATCTTTCATACCTCCAGACCGGTCGTGAGAATTGAACCTCCTGACCAGGCTGCCTATAATGTTTTCATCATGAAAGGGCAGGTTGAGTATGAGGTAAAAGTTCAATATCCTACAACGATCCTCCAGGCTGCTAAAACGCAGGAAATCGACATGCCATATAGTTGCGAAGTAGGCAAATGCGGCAACTGTATGGCGATATGTATGCAGGGCAAGGTGTGGATGTCTTACAACGAAGTGCTGACTGAAAGAGAACTGGCAAAAGGCTTTGTACTAACTTGCACAGGCTTTCCTG
>Ga0126304_10000802_pt1 | contig 13740 bp, 14 predicted proteins | sample Plot25_FD_92538 | JGI IMG/M metagenome (GOLD analysis project Ga0126304, IMG submission 92538) | Serpentine soil microbial communities from UC McLaughlin Reserve, CA, USA - Plot25 | ecosystem: Environmental > Terrestrial > Soil > Grasslands | place: USA: UC McLaughlin Reserve, Lake County... | reverse complement strand
CGTCGGTGATCTGCGTGGCGATCTCGAGTGCCTCTTCGACCGCCATCGGTCCGTTCTCGAGCCGCTGCTTGAGCGTCGGACCTTCGTAGAACGCCATCACAATGAATAGCTGGCCGTCGTCGGCGGTCTCGATGTCGTGGATCGTGCAAATATTGGGATGCTGTGTGGCCGAAGCTGCCTGTGCTTCGCGCACGAAGCGCTGCTTGGCGAACTCGTCGTGACTCCACTGCTGCGGGAGGAACTTCAGCGCGACCAACCGGCCGAGCCTGGTGTCGCGCGCTTGATAGACCACGCCCATGGCGCCGCCACCAACGCGAGCGAGGATGTCGTATTGGGCGAAGGTGCGTCCAACAAGAGGATCGTTCAGAGGCCCATGATACGCCCGGCGATGCAAGAGAGGCGTTGCGATCCGGCTCAAGCCGGACACTACATGGTCAGCACGATCTTGCCGACGTGCTCGCTCGATTCCATCAGACGATGCGCCGCCGCCGCGTCGGCCAGCGGGAACGTCTTGAAGACGATCGGCTTGACAACACCCGCTTCGAGCAGCGGCCAGACCTCGCGAGCGAGTGCGTCGGCGATCTCGCCCTTCTCGGCCACCGACCGCGGCCTGAGCGTTGAGCCCGTGATCGTCAACCGCCGTCCCAGCACACGGCGGAGATCGACGCTCGCGCTTTCGCCACCCATCAGTCCGATCTGCACCAGCCGTCCATCGACCGCCAGCGCGGCAAGATTGCGATTCAGATAGCTGCCGCCCATGATGTCGAGAATCAGATCGACACCTGCGCCACCGGTGGCGTCGCGAATGACCTCGACGAAATCCTGCGTGCGATAGTTGATCGCGCGTCGTGCGCCAAGCGCTTCGCAGGCCCGCACCTTTTCGTCGGAACCTGCCGTGGCAAAGGCGGTGGCCCCGCGTGCCACGGCAAGTTGAATCGCGGTCGTGCCGATGCCGCTCGTGCCGCCATGGAAGAGTGCTGTCTCCCCCGCCAGCAGCCGCCCGCGATCGAACACGTTGGTCCAGACCGTGAAGAAGGTTTCCGGAATCGCCGCCGCTGCCACGAGATCGAGTGTCGCGGGGACCCGCAGGCACTGCGGCGCGGGCGCCACGCACATCGTTGCGTAGCCGCCGCCCGAGACCAGCGCGCAGACGGCGTCGCCGGTACGCCATCCTTCGACGCCTGCGCCAGTGGCGGCGATCGTGCCGGCGACCTCGAGACCGGGAATGTCACTGGCGCCCGGTGGCGGTGGATAAGCGCCGCGGCGCTGCAGGACGTCAGGACGATTCACGCCTGCAGCGGTAACGCGGATGAGCACCTCGCCACGTCCGGGTACCGGGTCAGGACGTTGGACCGTCTTGAGAACCTCCGGCTCACCCGGCTGCGTGATCTCGATGCAAGTCATTCGTGTTTAGTCCGGCTAACCACCTTCGCCACGGCTACGGTGGTCCGCCGTAGCATAATGCGAAGGCGGAAGCCGGACGCTACATCTACTGCAATCCCGATGGCAGACGAGGGGATGAAATCAATTGCGCGAATACGTCCCAGCGCTTCGCGGCGTTCGAAGCGGTTCCACCGTTCGACTCGACGTGGCGCTTCACCATGTCCTTGCCAAGGTTGTAGTTGATCACGTAGCTGCGGTACTGGTCGATGAACCGCACCCGCTGCGCCGCACGCGGCGACGAGTAGAGCGCGTAGCGCTCCAGCCAGTTGGCTGCGCCCGTCGCGTCGAGTTGCCCATTGATATAGCGGCGCGCTGCTTCGTTGCCCGCATACGAGAGACGATCGACCAGCGTGAGCACGCCGTAGTACTCGGCGGCGCCGCCCGGGTCCAGTCCCGCCGCCGGGAAGATCGCGCTGCGCTCGAACGCCAGCCGCTCCTGAGCAGGAAATGCCACCTCGATTCCGAAATTCGCCGTGCCTTCCGCGATGAGCGACTGCGGTGAGAAGAGTGGATACACCGAAAACTCGACCCACCCGCGATCGCGAACGAGGTTCTTTTCGAGCAGCACGTTGTAGACGTGGTGACCGGGATACCCCTCGTGACAGGCGAGATCGATCGCACGGTCCACGTAGATCGGCAGATCGGTGTTCACCTGGATCAGGCTTTTGTATTGGCCTTGATACCAGTTGTAGCCGCTCCAACTCTTGTTGGTCACGTACTCGACGGTGAAGCTCTCGCCAGGCGGCAGCTTCACGTGCTGCAGCGTCCGGCTGCGACAGCCTTCAATGGCCGCTTTGAACGTCGCGTCCAGACGCTCACGAGCGATCACGAAGCGGTTGCGGAACGCGTCGTAGCGCTCGAGCACCGATCCTGAGCCCGGCAGCCGCTTGCCCAGTTCCTCCACGGTGCGCGCGAATGCGCCGGGATCGTTGGTCGGTGCGACCGCGTCGTAGAGCGCCTTCGACTCCTCGTCAAAGGTCAGCGTGCGTCCACTCAGCATGGCGACGCGGGTCTGCAGGGCGGTGACTTGCTTCGTGAGATAGGTATGACGAAGACGCACGATCTCTTCGACAGTTGCCGCAGGCGCCACTGAGGCGAGGGACTGTTGTAGCGCCGTCGCTTCCTTGTCGATCTGATCGAGCGGACGCTTGCTGTTCCGAGCCTCTGTGCGCCAGTCCGGCGGACCGTAATAGGCGTCCACATAATCCGCGTCGTGCTGACCGAGTGCGAGCACGAGCTTCACGTACCGCTCCGCCAACTGATTCATCGCGTCGCCCTCCGCCGGGCCCTGGTCTTCGACGCCACTGAGGCAGCCGGCGTGCACGAGTGTCATCGCCGCCAGACACGCCGCCACGAGAGACAGGCGTTTCATCGGTAGCGCTCCCGGATGCTCGGAATCAGATACTCGTCGAACGCGCGCGCGAACTCGTACGCCGGCGCAAAGCCCCAATCGCGACGCGCCGCTTCGTCATCAACATCCTCCGGCCACGAATCGACGATCGCCTGCCGCTTGAGATCGGTCTCCCAGGCAATCGACGACTTGGGAAATGCTGCGGCAACCACGTCGTGAATCTCCTGCGCGCGCGGACTGAACGCTCTGACGTTATACGCCGTCCGCGTCAGCTGCTCGCGCGGCGCGTCGGCCAGCATCAGCAACGCGGTCACGGCATCGGGCATCGTCATGAAAGGAATGCGCGTGTCGGGGCGCACAAAGCATGTGTAGCGCTCGCCGCGGGCGGCGCAGTGCAACATCTCCGGCGCGTAATCGGACGTACCGCCCGACGGCACCGTCATCGCCGAGATCAACCCCGGAAAGCGCACGCACCGGAAGTCCACCCGGCCGCTGGCGTGCGCAGCCAATTGCTTATAGAAGCGCGCATAGTAGCGGCCGAGATGTTCGCAATACAACTTGTTGCAGCCGTACATGGTCCGCGGCGTGTTCCACTCGTCCTCACGGATCGATCCGACGCGCGTCTTCGTCGCGAGGTCCGGCAGACCGTAAGCAGCGACCGACGACGGGTAGAGGAAACGCACGTCGCGGCCGTGCGACTCGCCTTCGCGCTGCGCGAACTCGAGCAGCGTCAGCGTGCCCTCGACGTTGACATGGTGCGCCGTCGTGGGGGTGAACTCCGAGCGGGTTGAGAGCAAGGCCGCCAGATGGAAGATGAGATCGACCTCGAACTCCGCCAGTACACGCTCGAGCAGGTTGGCGTCGGTGATCGAGCCGGTGAACTCGCGATGCACCAGCTTGTGGAGTCCGGGATCGAGGGGCGCGAGGTCGATCGTGACAACCGGCCGGGCACCGCCGCCGAGCCGCGTGATGAGGCCATGGCCGATCTCGCCGCCGGCCCCGGTCACGAGCGTTACCGGCGTGCGCACTAGTGGAGCCCTACCACCGCCATCAGGCGCTCGATCTCTTCGCGCACACGCGCCAGATCAGCGAGCGTCCGCTCCGCTTCGCCGATCGTCGTCTTGAGATCGTGGGCGCGGGGCACACTACCGCGCGCGACCTCGGCCGCCAGGTCGCGGGTCGTCGTCGCGCAGGCTTCGCAAATGGCCACCGTCTGCGCGTGCGCTTCCAGGATTTTGCGGAATTCCTGGCGTTCCTGTGCGTTCAGTTCGGATCTCCATCGAGCAAATCACCCAGACCACCGAGAATCGAGCCGCCCTCACGCCGCGATCCACCAGCCGACGGTGCGGCCTTGTAAATGCGATCGGCCATGCGGCTGAACGGCAACGACTGCAGCCACACTCGTCCTGGTCCAGTCAGCACCGCGTAGAAGAGACCTTCGCCACCGAACAGCGCCGTCTTGATCTTGCCGACATACTGGATGTCGTAGCTGACGGTCGGCTGCAGGGCGACAAGACAGCCTGTGTCCACGCGCAGCGTCTGCCCGGCGGCGAGCTCGAGCGGGTGGAGCGTGCCGCCGGCATGCACGAAGCAGAGGCCATCGCCTTCGAGCTTCTGCATGATGAACCCTTCACCGCCGAACAGGCCGACGCCGATCCGCCGTTGAAACGCGATACCAACGGAGATGCCGCGTGCGGCGCACAGGAACGAGTCCTTCTGACAAATCAGCGTGCCGCCGAGCTGCTTCAGATCCATCGCGAGGATCTTGCCGGGGTACGGCGCTGCAAACGACACCTGCTGTTTCCCGCTGGCCTGATTGGTGAACACTGTCATGAACAGGCTCTCACCGGTCAGCAGCCGCTTGCCCGCACCGAGAATCGCGTTCATCACACCGCCACCTGACGACGGGCCGCCATCGCCGAAGACTGTCTCCATCGTGATTCCGGGGGTCATGTACATCATCGAGCCGGCTTCCGCGACGGCACTCTCACCCGGATCGAGCTCCACTTCGACGAACTGCATCTCGCTGCCGACGATGCGGAAGTCGATCTCGTGCGCCCGTCGTCCGGGGACAATCGGCGGTGGCACAGCCGCAGGCTTGCTCGCCGCAGCGCCCGGGAGGTACGAGGCGAGCTGCGGCACATCCTTGAGCGGCGTCCAGTTCTTCAGCCCCTCGGTGAACACCAGTGTGTTCCCGTCGATCGTGCCGTTTCGCAAATTGGTGATCACATCGTCCTGAGAGACGGGCCCGACCTGATGCCCGCCAATGGCCATGTACCACTGTTGTTGTGACATTCGCGATCTTCTCCGCGCACGCTGACGCGTGCGTTCTGCATCTCACCACCAACAACACCACCAACCACTAACCAGCCAGAGGCTCCGCGTCGATGCGGTGGGCCGCCTTTTGTTCCAGCTCCTGAACCGTCGCGACATCGAGGCCGAGCAGGTTTGCGAGCTGCGCCAGATAGATGCGCTCCGCTCCAGTCGGTTGTTCATCGCCACGCACCATGCTGTACGCCAGCACGTACATCGTCGCGCGCTGTGCGGCGTCGCTGACGCCCGACACGATCTCGGCGAGTGGACGCGGCTGCTGCATCTCAGCCTCGACGATCTCGGCCACACCGGCTGTTTTCGCCTGATCCAGAATCGCGGCGCGCTCGATGTCACTCACACTCCCATCGGCGTACGCGGCAGACACTGCCAGCCGTACGATGCGTAGTGCCTCGGGCGTTACCGTACTCGGGGGATCTGTCGGCGCGGAACCGTGAGAACCCGCTGAACTCACACCTTCGGGGCTCATTGAACGGTCGGAACCCATGGAGGCGAAAGTTCCCGACTGTTGCATGGTCTCGTAAATGCCCCACGCCATCCCGGCTGCGGTGAGGAGCGTCGATGGACTGGTCCAGAACGACCCGCGTCTACCGCCGGTCAGATAGTTGAGCGCACGATGTGAACGTCGGCGCCTGCCGCGTCCGCCAAGCACGGCGCTCAAGACGCCGTTGAGAAGAGCTGATTCGTCCATACGCGTTGCGGCACGTCCAAAAGGACGTGCGCTTACAAGTTTCTCCCGACCGCTATCGCCGCGGGACGTTTCTCGGGTTCCGGCGTGAAGTCCTCTCCCGGGTTGATGAACCGATCTGTCTCGAAGTTGTATTGCTTGTCGTAAAGCTGCCGGTAGCGACCTCCCATGGCGAGCAGCTGCGCGTGCGTACCGCGCTCGACGATCTGCCCGGCCTCGAGCACCAGGATCTGATCGGCGCTGCGGATCGTGGAGAGCCGGTGAGCAATGACAAACGCCGTGCGGCCAGATCGCAGACGACGCAAGCCGTCCTGGATCATCTGCTCGCTTTCGCTGTCGAGGCTGGAGGTCGCTTCATCGAGAATCAGGATGCGCGGGTTCGCCAGGATCGCGCGCGCAATCGAGACGCGCTGGCGCTGTCCACCCGACAACTTGATCCCGCGTTCGCCGACGATAGTGTCGTAGCCCTGGGGGAATTGGCTGATGAACTCATCGCAATGCGCGATGCGGCAGGCTTCCGTGATCTCGTCCAGCCTGGCGCCCGGTTTCGCGTAGCCGACGTTTGCCGCAATCGTGCCGTCGAACAGGAAGTTCTCCTGGAGCACCGAGGCCAATTGCTCGCGGTAGTCCATGAGCCGCAGATCAGCCAGGTCCCTGCCGTCCACAAGCACGCGGCCCCTGGTCGGACGATTGAACGCCATGACGATGCTGATCAGCGTGCTCTTGCCTGAGCCGCTCGATCCGACCAGCGCGGTCGTCGTGCCCGCCGGCGCCTCGAAGGAGACCCCGCGCAACACCGGTTGCCCTTCGTTGTATTCGAACCAGACGTCATCGAAAGCCACATCACCGGTGAGCTGCTGCACTGGTGCGCGGGCCGCATCCTCTTCCAGCTCGGTCGGCATGTCGAGAATTTCTCGAATCCGATCGAGGCCGGCAAACGCTTCGGTGATCTGCGTTCCGATCGAGGCGATCGACACCAGCGGCGCGGCGACCAGCCCGATGAAGAAGATGTACATGATGAGATCGCCGAGTGTCATCTCCCCGGCGAGTATCGCGCGCCCGCCGAGCCAGATCATCAGCACGCCGATGATGCCGACAATGACCGTGCTGCCCGCCGTCGTCGCCGACACACCGGTCATCGACTTGGCAATGTTGCGAAACAGCTTGTGCGCGCCCTTGGTGAAGACAATCTCCTCGCGCTTCTCCGCCGTGTAGGACTTGACGACGCGGATTCCGCCGAGCGATTCGGTGAGCCGGCCGGTGACTTCGGCGTTGATCTTGCCGCGTTCGCGGAACAGCGGACGTAACGTGCGGAACGCGAAGGCCATGCCGCCGCCGAATGCGAGCAGCACGAGGATCGTAATGACGGTCAGGTGCCAATTCAGCCAGAACAGGATCCCGATGCCCATGAGTGCCGTCACGAAACCGCCGACCAGCTGCACGAGACCGGTGCCGACCAGGTTTCGGATGCCTTCGGCGTCGTTCATGATGCGCGAGACCAGCACGCCGGTCTGCGTCGAATCGAAGTAACGGACCGGCAGGTGCATGATGCGGGCCTGCACCCGTTTGCGCATGTCGGTGATCGCGCGCTGTGCGGCAACTCCGAGGATCTGACCGAGCGCAAACGAGGTCACCGCCTGCACGAGCGTCGCCGCTCCCGCAGCCAGCGCAATCGGCATCAGCAGCTCCGATTTGCCGCCGTTCACGACATCGTCAATGAGGTATTTGGAAGAGGCCGGGAGCACCAGGCCGGCCAGCCGGCTGACCAGCATCAGCCCCAGACCGAGCATCAGCCGCCGGCGATGGGCCCAGACCAACGAGCGCGCCTCGCGCCAGGCGGCGGAGAGCGACACGCTCTTCTTCTTCGGACTGTCCATCGAAACTGAAACTGTACTACGGCGCATGCGTTCGCCGGTTCCGCGCCCGCCGGAGCTCATGTGAGTGACCATGGCATAATCCAAAGGTATCAGGGCTCGGGATCAGAACATTCCTGATGTCTGATTCGTGAGTCCTGAAACCTGATTCCTTTTAGTTATGACCGATACGACAACCCGCGGCATCCGGATGAGCGATACCACGACGCGAGGCATTCGTGTCCAGGTCCGCAGTGAGTTCATCCCCGACCGCAGTTCCCCGCGTGATGGATCGTACTTGTTCCAGTATCACGTGCGCATCTCCAACGTTGGTGGCGAGGTCACGCAGCTCATCTCGCGGGAATGGATCATCACCAGCGCGGATGGCGAGGTCGAGCGGGTCAAGGGGCAAGGTGTGGTTGGCGAACAGCCCGTGCTGCCGCCTGGCGGGTCCTTCGAGTACACCAGCTACTGCCCGCTCAAGGCCGCCGTCGGATCAATGCAGGGAAGCTACCAGATGGTCACGACCGGCGGCGAGCGCTTCGACGCGGTCATCGCACCGTTCACGCTCGCCGTTCCCAACGCACTCAATTAACGTTCGTAGGGCACGTCCTGTCGGACGTAGGGCACGTCTTGTCGGACGTAGGGCACGTCCTGTCGGACGTAGGGCACGTCCTGTCGGACGTAGGGCACGTCCTGTCGGACGTGCCTGGCAAGGCCCTACTTGAAACTGGCGACGGCGTCAGATTCGCTGTCGTACGAATCGAACACGGTCAGCAGCTTCGTGAGCACCAGCAAATCTCTGAGACGCTTCGTCAGATTCAACAGCTTGAGCGATCCGCCGAGATGGCTGGTCGTCGCGTAGACCTGCACGAGCTGTCCGAGCCCCGCGCTGTCCACGTAGGAAACGTTGCCCAAATCGAGCAGGATCTTGCGGTGACCTTGCTGCAGCAGGCTCTGAACCTTGTCCTTCAGCAGCACATCTCCACCTTTGCTCAAGGTGATGTCGCCGCGGATCCCAACAATCGCGACGTCGCCATTCGTTCGCTGATCAATCTGCATTCATCCTCCAGACATCGCCACGGCCTTCGAGTCCGCTCAGGCCAGGCACGCGCATATGCGCTCTACGCTTTCGCTCCCTTGTAGCGCAGGATGAGCAGCGTGATGTCGTCGCCCTGTGCCGCGCCTTGCGAGAACGTCTTCACCGCTCCCAACACGTGCTCGAGGGCTACCTCCGGCTTCGCGCCGTGTCGTCCGCGCAGCGCCTCGAGGAGCCGATCGCGTCCGAACTCCTCGCCGGCGAGATTGAGCGCCTCGGTCACGCCGTCGCTGCAGACGACCACCAGATCACCCGGCGCAAGCGGCACCGTGTCGAAGTTATAGGTGGCGATGCTGAGGAGACCCAGCACCGGACCTCCTTCTTCGAGCCATGCGTTGCTCTCGGCGCGGACGACCAGCGGCGGCTCCTGCCCTGCGTTGGAATAGCTCAACTTGCCATCCGCCGTAATCGCGCCGTAGAACATCGTCGCGAAGCGGGCTTCGATGGCCCGACGCAGGAGCGCCTTGTTGATGCGCGCCATCGCTTCGGCCGGGGTGGCACTCACCGGCGCGTGCGCCGCGAAGTTGCTCTGCACGGCGGCGGCAAGGAGGGCTGCGGGAGGACCTTTGCCCGCGACGTCGCCGAGCGCAAAGCCGAAGCCCTGCTCACCGACGTCGATGTAGTCGAAGAAATCGCCTCCCACCGTGCGGCACGGGATTGACGCAGCCGCAAGATCGGCCATCCCGGCATCAAACGCCGGCTCGGGTAGCAGGGCCCGCTGAATATCCGCGGCAATGCGGAGATCGCGATCGAGCTTGGCTTTTTCCGCCGATTCTGCATAAAGGCGGGCCGAGTCGATGGCCAGCGCCGCCTGCGTGGCAAAGGCTTCGAGTGACGCGCGCGTCGCATCGGACAACATGGTGCTCTTCTCGCGACCGTCGAGGTAGAGCACACCGATTGTCTTCTGAACGATCGAGGATGGCGCCGATGCTGCGGACATCGGCGAGACCAGCAGCGGCACACACAGCACATGGCGGATGCCGACGGCAATCGTGCGATCGTGCTGGCCGGCCAGATCGCCTTCCATCAAGTCGCCAACGGTGCGGCTCTGGCCGGTTCGGAAAACCTCGCGCGGAATCTTCTCGCTCGTCGTGAAGGACGTGCCCGACAAGGTCGTACGTCCCCGGCCGCGCGCGATCTTGAACTCGAGCTCGCCTTCCGAATTGGCGAGCATCATGAACCCGCGCTCGGCCTTAGTGACCTCGAGGGCCGAATCCATCACCAGCGTCAGCACCTCGTCCAGGACCCGGCCCGACCCGAGCGCTCGAAGGCCGTTGAGGATCGCGGCCATCTGACGCAGGTTGGTGACGTCCGACGAGGCGTCGAGGAATCCTGTGGTCTTGGCACCATCAGTGGCGAAGACGAGCTCGATGGCATCGGTCCGACCGAGCCGGATGCGATCGCCGTGCTCGAGCACACGCTCGGTGATTTGCTCGCCGTTGACGAAGGTACCGTAGCGCGAGCCGCGATCGCGCAGCAGGTAACGGCCCTCGTCCTGAACGATCTCGGCGTGTTCGCGTGACACGTCCGTGCTGACGATCTGCAGGTCCGCTGCCGTCCTCCGGCCGATCAGGAACTGCGGGCGATCGAGGACGACCACCCGGCGGCCTTGTGAATCGCTGACATGGAGGCGAGCTTCGCTCATGGCCGCTTACACCGGTTTGGCTTTGATCGCGCCGACCTGCACCGCCAGCCCGGTGAAGTCGTAAATGCGGCGCTCGTGGACGATCTCACCGTTCGACAGTGCGAAGACCAGCACGCAGGGGAAGTCCACGAAACGTCCAGTGGGATGCATGCCCATGAACCCACCATGATCGGTCCCCGAAATGCGGGCGATGAGCACGACGCGCTCGCCGTCGATGATTGGTTCGTCGTACTTCGTCTCCAGATCGGGAAACGCATGGAAAAAGGCTTCGTACGAGCTCGCAATCGCAGTACGGCCGCGCGCCTCCCCACCCGCAACCGGACTCTCAACGACACAGTCCTCGGCGTAGAAGTTGGCGAGTTCGGTCGAATCGCGGCGCCGCCCGGCGTCCTGGACGCGCGCGATCAAGTCGCGAATTTCCGATCGGGTCATGGCTGAGACACGGACAGCCTAAGAAGCTTAGGGGATCGGTATGGCTTACGGCAAACGGAGGAGCCGGGCGGGGTTCTGCTTGGCCATCCGGTCAACCTCCTCGGCGGTGAAGCCGCGGCGTCGCAGCGACACGAGAAAGTCGCCGAAGCCGTCGGGCGGTTGCGCGTTACCCTGCTGGCCGAGATCCGATGAAAGGATGCAGAACTCCGGTCCGATCTGGCGAATCGCCTCCGCGTACCGGTTCATCCGCGTCTCCGCATCCGGCGCCGTGAGCGAACCGCCGACGAACTCGATGAACGCGCCCAGACGGGCCGCCTCCTGCATATCGGCCATTGACATCGAGACCGGCGTGTTCATCGCATGCGTCACGATCATGCGTTGGACGCCCTGCCGCTTTGCCTCACGCACGATGAGGAGTCCCTCGGGTGGCGCCGAGTGGCCCGTCGCAAGGACGAGATCACGTTTCGCGATCACGGCGATCACCTCGCCTACGGCAGGCAGCAGTTCGCCATTCCGCGTCACCGACACGAAGGGCCTGTTCTCCTTCGATGTCCGCACCTGGTTCTCAGCGTCGAAGGTCGGCATCCAGACGATGCGGCCCCAGCCACCGGACACGGCGGCCATGTGCTCGACTGCGGCAGGGTTGATGCCGCCGACGGTCAGGTTCAGCGCCACTCCGCCGAACACCTCGATATCGGGCACGACCTTGCGAACGAGAAATGCCAGGCCTGCTGTCGAGTCGTAGTGGTTCTTGAGCACGATCGCACGCATCTTGCGCAGGTGCGCCAGTTTCGCTACCTCGATCGCGTCGATCGAGCGCGGCCGATCGTCGGGGTAACTGTGCACATGGACGTCGATGGCGCCCTCGAGCAGCCGGGCGCGATCGACGCCGGCGACCCCCTGGCTCGCCATCGTCGCAGCAGCCAGACAGAGGCCGGCGATCAGAGCCATCGTGAGAGAACCAAGCCTGACTGTCATTGCGCCGTTTCGATCTTCCCGGTTGCCAGTGCCACGCGGATGCGCTTGCCCCACTGTAGGTGAATCACGATGTCCTGTTCACCCTTGTCAAACGTGATGGTGGCGCCTTGCAGCCAGCGCCGGGCGCTGACGGTGTGCACCACAGACGATGCGATTTCGTCGGCAGACAGCAGTGCATCGAGATCGTAGTCAACAACGACGGCGCCCTGACTGTCGTAGATCACCAGCGCGTGTTCGTATCCCAGCTTCGCCCAGGTGTCGAACGTCACGAGATGCCCGGCATCGTCGGCAACAAAGGCGATCACGGGAATGTTGACCAATTCCCGGCTCCACCGCACGGTTTCAATGCCGTCTGGCGCCAACGATACCAGCGTTCCGTAGCTCTTTCCCGACCACGTCGCCAGCTGCGGCGGACGCGTCTTGAACCGGTACGAACCATTTGCCGATGTGTAGACCTGCGGCCGTGAACCCGGCCATGAGTCCGCCGACACGGTTGCCGAAACGATGACACAGGCACTCGTTGCCAGCGCGATGATCAACGACTTCATCGGGTCTCCGCGGCGGATTATACCCATCGCCAGTCGGGGTTCGGACGATGACTCGATCGAACACGAGGACGGTGACGTCCTCGCGCCGAGCCTGGAGTCTCAGACCGAGTTGCTCGCGCAGGGCCGTCACCAAAGGCAGACTCGTCGACGAGCTTGCCGCGTCCGAGGTCAGCGCTTCGGGCGTCCACTGCAAGTCCCAGTCAAAGCTGCCCGAGAGATCCGTTCGATCGACAAGCACTCGATCCTGGCGAGCGACGGCACGCCGTCAAGCGTAATCAGGACGCCCGTGACAGCGAACAAGATCGTCCGGACTGTGGTGTCGCGTGGCATCTATGTCGATGCGAGATCGATCCATTTCTCGACGACCGGCGGCGTCTGCGACTGCAATGTGTCGAGTAGTGTCGCGGGACCATCCGACACGGCAAGCAGCGAACTGTATTCGCGCCGGACGAAACCCTGCTCCATCGTGTAGTCGAGGAACGACAGGAGGCGATCGAAATAGCCCAGCACGTTGAGCAGCCCGCATGGCTTGCGGTGCAGCCCGAGTTGCGCCCACGTCAGGATCTCGAACATCTCGTCGAGCGTGCCCCAGCCGCCGGGCAACGCGATAAACGCGTCCGAGAGGTCGGCCATGAGCGCCTTGCGTTCGTGCATCGACGTCACGATGCGGAGATCAGTAAGACCGTCGTGCGCCACTTCCTTCTCGACCAGCGCGCGCGGGATGACACCGATCACGCTGCCGTCGCCAGCGAGCACCGCATCGGCGATCGCGCCCATCAAGCCAACGCGTGCGCCGCCATACACCAGCTCGATGTCGCGCGCGGCCATGAGCGTTCCGAGACCGGCGGCAGCGGCCAGGTACTCCGGCCGCGCGCCGGCGCTCGAGCCCGCGAACACACAGACACGTTTCATCAGATTCTCGTCCGGCTGAAGCCGCACACCACATCAGTCCGGCTGAAGCCGCACTCCATCAGTCGAGATGCGCGCGTTCAGAGTCGCCCATCGCGATGTTACCGGCCGGGAAATACTCGGTCCAGCGCCTGGTGACGAGCGCAGCGATGTCGTCACGGCACGACAGCTCTTTTGGATACCACGGCTTCATGCGCGCGTCGATGACGACCGGACCTGTGTAGGCAATGTGATTGCGAACGATGCGGCGATCGGCAGCATGAATATCTGCGGCCGGCTCGAACCGCGTAAACGTGGTCCACAGGAAGTTCATATCGCTTCGCGTCGCACGCGTTGCGTCGTCTGAGAGCACGACGAGCGGCCATCCGCTGAACGCCCCGGACGCGGCGATTCGGGCCGGGGCTTCCGGTTCTGCCGAATACGGGGGCCCGCTCACGACGAGACAACCGCCACAATAAACGCG
>Ga0126304_10000801_pt1 | contig 13749 bp, 10 predicted proteins | sample Plot25_FD_92538 | JGI IMG/M metagenome (GOLD analysis project Ga0126304, IMG submission 92538) | Serpentine soil microbial communities from UC McLaughlin Reserve, CA, USA - Plot25 | ecosystem: Environmental > Terrestrial > Soil > Grasslands | place: USA: UC McLaughlin Reserve, Lake County... | reverse complement strand
CTTGGCAAGGCAGGTGCGCACGACTCGATCGAACGCCGGTGGAGTGAGCGGTTGCGCTTCGGCAATCGCGGGCGGGGGATCCTTGAGGATCGATCCGATCAAGCTCGCCGGCGATTTGCCCGTAAAGGCTTTTCGGCCCGTGACCATTTCGTAAAGCACGGCGCCAAAGGCGAAGATGTCGGTGCGGGCGTCGGCCTCTTGCCCCTCGAGTTGTTCGGGCGCCATGTACTGGAACGTGCCGAGAATCGTTCCCTGCGCGGTCAGGCCCGGAGGCGTCGTGGGCAGCATGGACAACCCGCTCATGCCAGCCGCCGGACTGGCAGTCTTCGCCAGCCCGAAGTCGAGCAGCTTGGTACCGGCCTTCGTCAACATGACGTTGGCCGGCTTTAAATCGCGATGGATGATTCCGACACTGTGGGCGCGGTCGAGCGCGCCGGCAATCTCGATGGCAGAGCGCAGCGCCTGTTCCAGCGGCAACGGTCCGCGCGACAGCCGTGACGACAGCGTCTCGCCTTCGAGGAACTGCATCACCAGAAATGCAATGCCGTCGTGATGACCAATGTCGTACAACGAGCAGATGTTCGGATGTTCGAGCTGCGAGATGACGCGCCCTTCACGGGCGAATCGCTCGCGGAAGCTCGCGTCAGTGGCCAGCGTGTCGTTGAGAACCTTGGCCGCGACCGTACGATCGAGGCGAGTATCACGCGCCCGATAGACTTCACCCATGCCGCCAGCGCCGAGCGCGCTCAGGATTTCGTATGGACCGAGTCGAGTGCCGGGGCGCAAGCTCACAGGACATCCCCCGTCGACGACGGCGTGATTGTAGCGCGGCCTACGGTTCAGTCGGGCAAATACGGAATCGTCTGCGGCCCCTGCGGCAGCACACACAACGTGGACTGCGGCCCCGCCCGTCGAAGCGTCTCCTCCACCGATGCGGCGACGTCGTCAATCGGGGTGAAGTGTGCAGCGCGAATTTCGTCCGGGCGAAGTCCGTCGGTCTTGACCATCACACGGGCTTTGGTCTGAATCTGCGCCTGGACTTGCACCTGCCACTGATCGGGGACTGAGTAACCGGGGGAGGAGATCATCTCGAGCAGTGCCGCCGGAGAGGGCGCCGACGCGAGCACCTCTCCGTATGAGCCATGCGATGGAAGACCGTCGCGGCATTCGGCGGCGCAAATGATCGTGCCGCCGGTCTTGACGATCTTCGCGGCAGCCGACATGCCCTTGACCGCTTGATAGAGGTTCTGGTCGAGCGGATATCCGGAATTCGTCGTCAGCACGAGATCAAACGGCGCGGGAACCTGACGCATCGCCGTCGCCTTCGCATGAGCGCAGGCCGCGCCATGCTCGGTCAAGATGTCGCCGGCAAATGCGGCGGTGATTTGCTGCTCACGGTTCAGCGTGACATCCACGGCGAAATGCACCGGCACCATCCGCGCGATTTCCCGCACATCGTCGTGGACTGGGTTGCCTTCGGTCACACCCCACGTTGCGAGCGGATGGCCGATGTGATCGACGTCGTGCAGCGTCATCACCGTCTTCAGGCCTGCCAGTCCGGGAGCCACCATCTTCGGCCCGCCGCTGAATCCCGCAAAGAAGTGCGGTTCGACGAAGCCCGTCGTGATGCGCACGTCGGCATCGAGCCACGCCGTGTTCAGGAAGACCTCGACGCCCGTGGAAGTCATGCCCACGCGGCCGAGCGACGAAGGGTCGCGCGAATCGTGGTTGATGACGCGGTACTGGTTGAGGATGTCGCGGCCAAGCATCCGCTCGAGCTCGGGCAGCGTGTTGATCCGATGCGTGCCTGTGGCAATGAGGATCGTGACGTCCTCGGGCCGGACCTGCGGCATCTCCTCGAAGAGCGCCCGCAGCATCTCGCGCCGCGGCTGTGCCCGGGTGATGTCGCAGACGGAGATGGCGACCCGCTGGCCCGAACGCACGAGCTCGCCGAGGCGCGGACGATCGAGCGGCGCCCGCATCGCGCTGAGCAGCGTGGCGTGCGGGTCGGCGACTGCTGTTCGTGCAACCGGTTCAATGACGGTGACACGTTCGTCGGGAAGATCGACGTCCAGGCCTTCGGTTCCGTAATCGAGTCGTACTCTCATTAGCTGGTAGGTGGTAGCTGGTGGCTAGTAGCAGGCGAGAGGCTTTCGACGACTCCCACCTACCATCTACCAGCTACTAACTGGCAACCGAGTGTACCATTGGCCCCATCAATGGATGAACGTCTCGTCGAGGAGTTTTGCCGCATCGCCGGAGCGGAAAACGTACTGCGCGAACCGATCAAGCTGCTGACGTACGAGTGCGACGCGCTGCCGCACTTACGCCAGACGCCTGCGCTCGTCGTGCTGCCCGGGTCAGCGGCAGAGGTCCAGGCGATCGTGCGATTGTGCGGCGAGGAAGGTGTGCCGTTCGTCGCGCGCGGACACGGCACGGGACTCTCTGGCGGCGCGCTCCCCGTTCCAGGTGGCGTCGTCATCAGCCTGGCCAGACTCAATCGAGTGCTCGACGTTGACATTCCCAATCGCCGCGTGACGGTGGAACCCGGCGTCACGAATCTTGAAATCACCCGGCAGGTCGCGCCATACGGCTACTACTACGCGCCCGATCCATCGAGTCAGCAGGTGTGCTCAATCGGTGGCAACGTCGCCGAGAACTCCGGCGGCGCGCATTGTCTGAAGTACGGGTTCACCGTCCATCACATCCTTGCTGTTGAAGCGGTGCTCCCCAACGGCCAACTGGTCCAGATCGGAAGCCCACTGCCCGATGCGCCTGGCCCCGATCTGCTCGGGCTGATCGTTGGAAGCGAGGGGACGCTCGCTGTAGTGACGAAGGTGATCGTTCGGATCCTGCGAAAGCCTGAGAGCGTGCAAACGTTGCTGGCTGCATTCGACAGCATTAGCGAGGCGGGCGCCGCGGTCTCGGACATCATCGGTGCCGGCATTATCCCCGCCGCCGTCGAGATGATGGATGCGGTTGCCATACGCGCCGCTGAAGCTGCCGTTCATCCGAACTTTCCGCCAGCCGACACGATCCTGATCGTCGAGCTCGATGGACCATCGTCCGAGGTGCGCGAATTGTTTGCCGTCGTCGAGGACACGTGCCGCCGCGCGGGCGCCACGACGATCGAAGTCGCTCCGGACGAGGCCCAGCGCATGCGTATCTGGAAAGGACGCAAGGCGGCGTTTGCCGCGATGGGCCGCGTGTCGCCGAACTATTACGTGCAGGACGGCGTCGTGCCACGCACGAAACTGCCTGAAGTGCTTGGCCGTATCGCCGCGCTCAGCCAGCGATCGGGTCTGCCCATCGGCAACGTCTTTCACGCCGGCGACGGTAACCTCCACCCGCTCATTTGCTACGACGAACGAATTCCCGGGCAGGCCACGCTTGCCGAAGAAGTTGCGGGCGAGATCCTGACGTACTGCGTCGAGGCGGGTGGCTCGATCACAGGTGAGCACGGTGTCGGCGCAGACAAGAAGGACTACATGCCGCGCATGTTTTCCGACGACGACCTCGACGTGATGCAGCGGCTGCGCGACGCGATCGACCCGCGCCGCCTCTGTAATCCTGGCAAGGTGCTGCCCACGCCGCGGCTGTGCGGTGAGGTTCCGGGCCCGTATCGTCAACACCCCGTCGAAGCGGCCGGCCTGGCCGATCGGTTCTGATGATCGCAGCGTCAATGAGACAAGGGAGCGCCGGCGACGCGGTCGATGGTGTTGTGCCTCGGCATGTCGCCGAGCCAACCGACGCCAACGAGCTTGCGGCGACGCTTCAGGCCGCATCGCGCGACACGCAGACGACGGTTCTCCGCGGGTCCGGAACGAAGCTCGGATGGGGCCGGACCCCTTCTGTCGTTGATCTGGTTGTCAGCACGGCAAAGCTCAACACACTGCTGATACATCGCCACGGCGACATGACCGCGACTGCGCACGGCGGCGTCACGCTCGCGCAATTGAACCGTGAGCTGGCGCGACATGGTCAGTGGTTGCCGATTGAGAGTGCTTTCGATGCCGCAACGATCGGTGGCATCGTCGCCACTAATGATTCTGGTCCTGTACGTCATCGCTACGGCACGCCGCGAGACTTGTTGATCGGCGTCACGCTCGCACTCACCGACGGACGACTCGTCAAAGCCGGCGGTCATGTTGTGAAGAACGTCGCCGGCTACGATCTCGGCAAGCTCGTCAGCGGATCGTTTGGCACATTCGGCGCCATCGTCGACGCCACCTTCAAACTGCTGCCGATCCCGCAGGCATCGGCCACGCTCGACGCGTCGTATGACGATGGGGAAGTGCTGGCGCGAGATGCGATGCGGGTGTCCACGTCGCAGCTGGAGCCGATGGCGTTCGACGTCATGCTCGACGGCGCGCAGTATCGTTTGCGATTGCTGTTTGCCTCGAGTCCCGAAGCCGTGAGCGCGCAGGTGGATTCTGCGCGGAGGCTGCTCTCGAGACCGTCCACTGTGGTCACGGGCGATCCGGAAATGGACGTCTGGACCGACCAGGTGCGATCACCATGGGCGGGCACGGGCGCGGTGATTCGATTTGGCTGGTTGCCGGCGAAGCTGGCTGAGATCACGACACTCATGCACGATGTGTCGCAGGTGGCTGGTTCCATCATCATGTGCGGCCGTGTCAGCGTGGGCGCTGGTCTCATGCGCGTCGATGGCGACGTGGGCACTCAGGCGGCCCTCGTCCAGCGGCTGCGGTCGAGCGTATGGGTGGGTAATGTGGCGGTACTGCGTGCCTCGCCCGACCTGAAGCAGCACGTCGATGTCTGGGGGCCAGCATCGAGTTCGGCAGGCGCGACCCGCGCGCTGAAAAACATGTTCGACCCGGCAGGAATCCTGAACGCAGGTAGAGGACCGATCTAGACTCCCAACGCCCAACGACCAACTTCCAAAGTGATCACTGGCTCTGATAGTCCATCGTCTGCGCTGATCGACAAGTGCGTGCACTGCGGCTTCTGCTTGCCGACGTGTCCGACCTACCTTCTCTGGGGCGAGGAGATGGACTCGCCGCGCGGGCGGATCTACTTGATGAAAGCCGGCATCGAGGGCCGCGTGGACACGACCTCGTCATTCGTGGAGCATTTCGATCGCTGTCTCGGGTGCCTGGCTTGCGTGACGGCGTGTCCATCGGGCGTGCAGTACGCACCACTCATCGAAAAGCAGCGGGCGCAGATCGAGCAGCGTTATACGCGAGACACTGGCGACAAACTATTCCGCTCGCTGCTGATGGCGATCGTGCCGTATCCGTGGCGCATGCGCGTCGTCATGCTGCCGCTGCTGCTATTGGGTCCGTTCTTGCGGGTGATCACGCGTGTCGCGGCCATCCCGGCGACCACACGTCCTGCAGGGACACAGGGCAGTCTCTGGCGTCGCATCACGGCGGCGATGACGCTGGCGCCGCCGGTCTCGTGGCGGGGATTGGTCGATCGGATCGACGAGCACACGCCGGCGGTCGGCTCAGAGCGGCTCAAGGTCGCGCTGCTCGCCGGCTGCGTTCAGCGGCTGTCATTTGCCAAGGTGAATCACGCGACAGTTCGCGTGCTGGCTGCGGAGGGATGCAGCGTGAGTGCACCTGGGGGCCAGGGCTGCTGCGGTGCACTGCCGCTTCATGCCGGTCGCATTGAGCAGGCCCGAGCGCTCGCCCGGAACATCATCGAGGTCTTCGAGAAGGCAGGCGTGGACCGCATCGCCGTCAACGCGGCGGGTTGCGGCTCGGCGATGAAGGACTACGGCGAGCTCTTTGCCGGCGACCCGGTATGGGCGGAGCGAGCGAAATCAATCGCGGCGAAGGTCCGTGACGTGACCGAGCTGCTCGCCGAACTTGGTGAACAGCGCGCGGTCCGGCGTCCGCTCACGGCGCGCGTCGTCTATCACGATGCCTGCCATCTCGCGCACGGTCAAGGCGTGCGCACCCAGCCACGTGCGCTATTGCAAGGGATTCCCGGTCTCGAGCTCCTCACGCCGGGGGAATCCGAGATTTGCTGCGGGAGTGCCGGAATCTACAACCTGGTTCAGCCCGATCCGGCCGCGCAACTCGGCGCGCGCAAAGTCCGTCACATCGCAGCGCTCTCGCCGGATATGATTGCCACGGCCAACCCCGGGTGCACGCTGCAGATCGCGGCAGCCGCCCGAGGTCTCGGGCACGACTGGCCGATTTTCCATCCCATCGAACTGATCGACGCGTCGATACACGGCGTCGATCCACGGAGCCGGTAGGCGGTAGCTGGTGGCTGGTAGCGGTTCCAGGTTCTTGGCTACGAGCTATCGGCGACGAGCTACCAGCTAGATTGAGGCGCAGATGTGGCAGCACAACTATGAACCCATCGCCGGCAGTCTGGGTCTCTCCACGCTGTTCGCAGCGATTCCGATCGTCGTGCTGTTTCTCATGCTCGGTGTGCTCAGGAAGCCAGCGTGGATGTCGGCGATGTCGGCGCTTGCCTCTGCGCTCCTCGTGTCGCTGATCGTGTATGGAATGCCTGCGCAGCTGGCGTTCATCTCCGCGATTTATGGCGCCGCCTTCGGCCTGTTTCCGATCGCATGGATCGTGTTCACGTCGATCATGCTGTACCGGCTCGCGGTTGCTACTGGCAAGTTCGAGGTCATCAAAGACTCGATCGGCGGCCTGACGACGGACCGCCGGCTGCAGGCGATGTTCATCGCGTTCTCGTTTGGCGCCTTTATCGAGGGCGCCGCTGGATTCGGGGCGCCAGTTGCGATATCGGGCGCGATGCTCGCCGGTCTCGGCTTCAATCCGTTCTACGCCGCGGGCATCTGTCTGCTCGCCAATACCGCGCCTGTCGCCTTTGGATCGATCGGCATTCCCGTGACCACGCTCGCCAACGTCACCGGGCTGCCGGTCATGCCGCTCAGCGCGATGGTTGGCCGACTGTGCGCCATGATCTCGGTGATCATTCCCGGCTATCTCATTGTGGTGATGGCGGGTGGTCGGCGCGCACTCGAGGTGCTGCCGGCGATCATCGCGTGTGGTGTGTCGTTCGCCGCCATGCAGTTCTACGTGTCGAACTACATGGGGCCCGAGCTGACTGACATCTTGAGCTCGTTGACCTGCATCATCGTCATGGTGCTGGTGCTGAAGCTGTGGGCACCGAAGACGATCATGCGCCTGGAGGGCGAAAAACCCGCCACGCTGGCGGCGCACACGCACACGCCATCGGAGATTTTCATGGCGTGGGTGCCGTACCTGTTGCTGGTGGTCTTCGTGCTGGCCTGGGGTGAAGCCGATATCAAACCGACTATCAATCGTTGGGGCGACAGCCTGTTGCCGGCCTCGTTGCCGACCGTCGCCGGTACTGGCCCGCTCGCCGAGCGCCTGATGGTACCGGGACTTCACAATCTGATTACGCGCGTCCCGCCCGTGGTGCCTGCGCCGGCGCCGTATGCCGCTCTGTACGAGCTGAATTGGCTCAGCGCGTCGGGCACGGCATGCTTGTTCGCGATCATTGCGACGGCCATCGTGCTCCGCGTAAGGCCCGGCAAGGTGGTGAGTGTTTACATCGATACGTTCAAGCAGCTGAAGTTGGCGCTGCTCACGATCGCCTGCATGCTCGGATTGGCCTACGTCATGAACTACTCGGGCATGACCTCGACCCTGGGGCTCGCTTTAGCGACAAGTGGCGTCGCCTTCCCGTTCTTCAGTGCCGTGGTCGGCTGGCTCGGCGTGTTCCTCACCGGCAGTGACACATCGGCGAACGCGCTATTCGGTAATCTTCAAGTAGTCACCGCGAACGCCCTCGGTCTCAGCCCCATTCTGACGGCGTCGGTGAACTCAGCGGCAGGTGTGATGGGCAAGATGATCTCGATTCAGAGCATCGCGGTCGCTGTCGCGGCCACGGGTATGGCCACCGCGGATGAGAGCCGGTTGTTCCGCTTCACGATCAAGCACAGCATCCTGTTGATGGCAGTGATGGGCGTTATTTCGATGTTGTACGCCTACGTTTTCCCGGGCGCCATTCCTGTCGTTCCGCCCAAGTAGATCCCCGAAATACCGGGATGGATCCCGGCGACGAACTTGCTTAGCCTCCGCGCGTGGGTCGTTCCCTCGCGCGGATACGCCGGAAATCGCGCAGGTCAGTAAACGCCCGCCGTAAAGCTATACGTATCCTGAAAACGGACTCTGCATCAATGGATACCACTCGCGATCCGCAGCGACGGCAGTTCTTTGCGCGCGTTGTCAAAACCATTCAGGCCGCGATTGGCGGCACACTCGGCGTCGTGCTGGGCGGCTCGATCGTGTCGCCGAGCTTGGCGCGTCGCGAAGAGCGCTGGCTGCCCGGCGCAAGCCTGAGCGGCCTCCCTGAGAATGCGCCGACGCCGATCGCGCTGCGCGTCGTGCGTGAGGACGGTTACAGTCAGATCATCGAGCGACGGGTCGTGTTCCTCGTAAAGACGAGCGAGTCATCGGTCACCGCACTCGATCCGACGTGCACGCACCTCGGATGCCGCGTGAGTTGGGACGCCGAGGCACGCGAACTGCGATGCCCGTGCCATGGCGGCGTCTACGATCATCTCGGTCAGGTCAAGTCAGGCCCGCCGCCGGCGCCGCTGCCGAAGCTGTCGACGAAGATCGACGGCGACAAGGTCTTCATCCAGGTCTGATGAAACCCCTGAACGATCTACTCGACTGGCTCGATTCTCGTACGGGCTGGCGCACCGGGCGTGCGCATCTCCTCGAAGAACCGATTGAAGCGGGTGTTGGCTGGTGGTTCGTGACCGGCAGCATTCTCCTGATGCTGCTTGCGGTGCAGCTGATCACGGGTGTCGTGCTGGCGATGTACTACGTGCCGTCGCCGGAACACGCCTACGACAGCATTCGCTACATCATGGAGCGTGTCACGTTCGGACACGTTCTGCGCGGCCTGCATTTCTTCGGCGCCAGCTTCATCGTGGTCGCGGCCGTGATTCACATGCTCCGCGTTGTCGCGCTGGGCTCCTATAAAAAGCCGCGCGAGGTCACGTGGATCACTGGCGTCGTGCTGCTGCTCGTGATCCTCGGCTTCGCATTGACCGGGTATCTCCTGCCGTGGGATCAGAAGGCGTACTGGGCGACAACCGTCACGATCAATATCGCCCGCAGCGCACCGATGGGCGAGTACGTCGCCGGGCTGATGCGAGGCGGTGACGCGCTCGGCTCATTGACGCTGCTGCGCTGGTACGCGGTGCACGTCTTCCTGTTGCCGGCGTCGTTGATCGTCTTCGTCATCGCGCATCTGTTCTTGATGCGCCGTCACGGCATCTCGGGGGCGCTCAAGCCGGTGCCCGGGGAGCCCAAGCCGTTCTACCCATATCACGCGCTCAAGGACACGATTGCCGGCGCTCTGGTATTCGCGCTGCTGCTGACGTTTGCCGTCGTGTTCACCACGCCGCTCGATCAGATCGCCGACCCGTCGGACGCGAGCTATGTCCCGCGGCCCGAGTGGTATTTCCTGAGTTTGTTCCAACTGCTGAAGTACTTCCCCGGGCCGCTCGAGCCACTGGCGACGATGGTGATTCCCGGGCTGGTCGTCGGCGTGCTGCTGCTGTTGCCCTTCATCGATCGACGGCCGGATCGCCATTTCCTCAAGCGGCCCCTCGTGTTCGCCGGCTTCGCGATCATCGGCAGCGCCATCATCGTGCTGACCTATCTCGGCTACAAGGACACGCCCGCTCACGCCAATCCGGCGATCTGGGGTCCGTTGCCGCTTGCCGGCCACGAATTCGTGAAGGATCAGCGCTGTCTGATCTGCCATGTCGATGGTGGCGCTGCCGGTCCGTTCGAGGAGCTGCGTCTCCGTCGCGATCCCGAATGGCTGATCGCGCACGCCCGCGATCCGCAGATGATTGCGCCAGGCCTGCGTGAGCCGCCGCGCGGTGGGATGAGCGATGGGCAGGCCCGCTCAATTGCGAGCTACATGAAGAAGGTGCGGGCGGGTGTGTCGATACCGGCGGTCCATGAGGAGACGCGGGTCGCCTCGCTGGTCATTGGCCGCTACTGCGCGAACTGCCACATGATCGACGGCGAAGGCGGCGTCATCGGCCCGGACTTGACGCGGGTTGGCGCTCAGAAAGACGCGAAGTGGCTGCACGATTGGATCACGCAGCCCGATGCCGTTGACCCCGCGGCGAATATGCCGGCGTTCGGCGACGTGCTCAGCGAACGCGAGATGACGGTCATCGTGAACTACCTCGCTGCGCGCAAGTAAACTGCTGACGGGCCTAGACTTACCTGCTCAAGCTCGGCCTGAACAGCTGGCGTGGGCTTGATGTGAAGAGCCGGCCTCTCCGGCGTCGTGGGCGTGCGGATGCTGTAAGGGGCGTGCTTTCAGTTGGTTGCGCGCTGCGAATCGTGCGTGCTATATTCGTCAGGTTCTCTTGAGGCTAGGACACCCTATCTAGCTTCAACGGCGCGGAAGAAGCTGCTCAATCGCACTCTTCTCGAGCATTCTACAAATTAGGGTCATTAGTTTCAGGTGCCAGACGCGATGCGGATGCATCGCTTCTTCAGGCCTGGAACGAACGTTCGGGGCCGTCGGCTGCGGTTCCGCTCGTGCGTTTTGTCGAGGACACATGCCGACTATTAGTCAGCTCGTCCGCCAGGGGCGGAAGAAGATCGTGACCAAGACCAAGAGCCCGGCGCTCCAGGTCAGCCCGCAGAAGCGCGGTGTGTGCGTGCGCGTGTTCACGCAGACGCCCAAGAAGCCGAATTCCGCGCTGCGCAAAGTCGCGCGCGTGCGCTTGACCAACGGCATCGAGGTCACGACCTACATCCCCGGCGTGGGACACAACCTGCAGGAGCACTCGCTGGTGCTCATTCGCGGCGGCCGTGTGAAGGATCTGCCGGGCGTGCGCTATCACGTCGTACGCGGAACGCTCGATGCCGTCGGCGTGCAGGGCCGCAAGCAGGGTCGTTCGAAATACGGCGCAAAGCGCCCGAAGCAGTAGCGGCCGGTCTTCAGACCCGCCGAGAGGAACAGAGATATGCCTCGTAGACGAGAGATTCCGAAGCGCGAACTGGCTGCCGATCCGCTCTACAACAGCGTGCTGGTCAGCAAGTTCATCAACACCGTGATGAGCGACGGCAAGCGCAGCACCGCCGAGCGCATTCTCTATAAGAGCTTCGAGATCATCAAGGAGCGCACCGGCGACGATCCGTTGAAGGTGTTCAAGAAGGCGCTCGACAACGTCAAGCCGAGCCTGGAAGTGAAGTCACGCCGCGTCGGCGGATCGAACTATCAGGTGCCGGTCGAAGTGAATCCCAATCGTCGTCTCTCCCTCAGCATCCGCTGGCTGGTCAGCTACGCGCGTTCGCGCGGCGACGGCAAGACGATGCAGGAGAAGTTTGCCAACGAGCTGCTGGACGCGTCGAACCTGCGCGGCGGCGCCGTCAAGAAGCGTGAAGATACACACCGTATGGCGGAAGCCAACAAAGCCTTTGCACACTACCGGTGGTAACAGAATCACAGTCCGTCGATCGCAAACCGTCGAATAAGAGCGCAATGGGGCGTCAAACACCGCTGAACCGTACCCGGAACATCGGCATCATGGCCCACATCGATGCCGGGAAGACGACCACCACCGAACGGATCCTCTTCTATACCGGGATTACGTACAAGATCGGTGAGGTCCATGAAGGCACCGCTGTCATGGACTGGATGGAGCAGGAGCAGGAGCGCGGCATCACCATCACCTCCGCCGCGACGACGTGCTTCTGGCGCGACATCCGCGTCAACATCATCGACACGCCGGGCCATGTCGACTTCACCGCCGAAGTCGAGCGCTCGCTGCGCGTGCTCGACGGCGCCTGCGCCGTGTTCGACGCCGTCTCCGGCGTCGAGCCGCAGTCGGAAACCGTCTGGCGTCAGGCCGACAAGTACCGCGTCCCGCGCATCTGCTTCGTCAACAAGATGGACCGCATCGGGGCGGACTTCAAGATGACGCTGGAGCAGATCGAGTCCAAGCTTGGAGCCTACCCCGTCGCGATTCAGCTCCCGATCGGTGCCGAGGACAAGTTCACCGGCGTGATCGACCTGGTCAAGATGAAGGCGATCACCTACAAGGACGAGACGATGGGTGCCGACTATGACGTGTCGGACATTCCCGCCGAGTTGATGGCCGAGGCGCAGCAGTATCGCGAGAAGCTGATTGAAAAGGTCAGCGAGCACGACGATGCCCTGCTCGAGAAGTATCTGCACGGCCAGGAGATCACCGAAGAGGAGATCAAGAAGGCGCTGCGCGACCGCGTGATCAAGTCGGTTCGCAATGAGCAGACGGCGTTCGTGCCCGTCATCTGCGGGACCGCATTCAAGAACAAGGGCGTCCAACCGCTGCTCGACGCGGTCGTGGACTACCTGCCGTCGCCGCTCGATGTGCCTGCCATCACCGGTCTCGACCCGAACGCGAAAGAGGAAACGCTGATCGAACGGCCTGCCGCCGACGATGCGCCGTTTTCCGCGCTCGCGTTCAAGCTGATGACCGATCCATTCGTGGGTCAGCTCACCTTCATCCGGGTATATTCCGGCGTGCTGACATCGGGCTCAGGGGTCTACAACGCGACGAAAGGCAAGACCGAGCGCGTCGGCCGTCTCCTCAAGATGCACGCCAACAAGCGCGAGGAGATCAAGGAGGTCTACGCCGGCGACATTGCCGCCGCGGTTGGTCTCAAGCAGGTCAGCACCGGCGACACGCTGTGCGACGAGAAAAAGCCGGTCGTCCTCGAGTCGATGGACTTCCCGGAGCCGGTCATCTCGCTGGCCATCGAGCCGAAGACGAAGGGCGACCAGGAGAAACTCGGTGTCGGCCTGCAGAAGCTCATGTCTGAGGATCCGACCTTCCGCGTCAAGACCGACGAGCAGACCGGGCAGGTGGTCATCGCCGGCATGGGCGAACTGCACCTCGAGATCATCGTCGACCGTTTGAAGCGCGAGTTCGGCGTCGAGGCGAGCGTCGGCAAGCCGCAGGTCGCCTACAAGGAAACGCTCACCCGTGCCGCCGACGGCGAGATGCGGTATGCGAAGCAGACCGGTGGCCGCGGTCAGTTCGCCGAAGTGAAGATCAGGCTGTTCCCCGGCGAGCCCGGCACCGGCTACATCTTCGAAAACGAGATTAAGGGCGGCACAATCCCGAAGGAATACATCAAGCCCGTGGACGAGGGCATCAAGGAAGCGCTCACGCGCGGCGTGCTGGCCGGCTTCCCGATCGACGACGTCCGCATCGAGTTGTACGACGGCAAGCATCACGAGGTGGACTCGTCGGAAATGGCGTTCAAGATCGCCGGTTCCATGGCGTTCCAGGATGCGGCGAAAAAGGCCAAGCCCGTACTGCTCGAGCCGGTGATGCGCGTCGAGGTGGTGGTCCCGAAGGACTATCTCGGCGATGTGATGGGCGATCTCGCCAGCCGGCGCGGCCGCATCCAGTCGCAAGAGGATCGCGGCGGCACGCAGATCATCAACGCACGTGTGCCGCTGTCAGAGATGTTCGGTTATGCCACCGACCTTCGCTCACGGACGCAGGGCCGAGCCACTTACTCGATGCACTTCGACCGTTACGAGCAGGCGCCCCCCAATATCAGTGAAGAAGTAGTGGCCCGGATCCAGGGCAAATAACGGAGACGTATCGCGATGGCCAAAGAGAAATTCGATCGTTCGAAGCCGCACGTGAACGTGGGGACGATTGGACACATCGACCACGGCAAAACGACGCTGACCGCGGCGCTGACCAAGGTGGCGGCCGACAAGGGCTGG
>Ga0126304_10000799_pt1 | contig 13767 bp, 20 predicted proteins | sample Plot25_FD_92538 | JGI IMG/M metagenome (GOLD analysis project Ga0126304, IMG submission 92538) | Serpentine soil microbial communities from UC McLaughlin Reserve, CA, USA - Plot25 | ecosystem: Environmental > Terrestrial > Soil > Grasslands | place: USA: UC McLaughlin Reserve, Lake County... | reverse complement strand
TAGGACCGGGGCTATCGACAATTTCCTAGAACACCCCTTGTCGGCAATTCGCTGAATAGAACTCTGCCGGGTGCGTCCAGCTTCTTATGGTGGCATCATGCCGGTGGGAAAGGGTTATGACCTCGTGACCTCGTCTAGCCTTTTTAAGGCGGGTCGGAAAGGACGACTATGGAATCCATAGTGATCATTGAAAGGCCGGTGGAGGAGGTGTTCGGGTTCGTCGTGGATCTGAGCAACATCCCCTCGACGGACCCCAGCGTCCAATCTGTGGAAAAGTCGTCTGAGGGACCAATCGACGCGGGGACTACATTCCGGATGCGTCAAAAGGCCCCTCCGCTGGGAAAGGTTCGGGAGGCTTCGGTGCGCTACACGGCTGTTGAGCCCAATCGTAAGATTGAGTTCGAGGCGATGGTAGGACCGATCTCCCCCACGGCTAGCCTTACCTTTGAGCAAGCCAATGGGGGAACCAGGGTGACGTTCCGCGGTGAGCCAAATCCTGTGGGACCGTTCAGGCTGCTCTCGCCTCTGATTGGGCGCCAGGGGCAGCGTATGTGGGACAAGAGGCTGGCGCGCCTCAAGAGCACTTTGGAGTCTTCCGAAGAGCACCAGCCCCAAGAAGAGGAGGATCAGCAACGCGAGGGTGTGCGTTCTGGAAAAGCAGCACTAAGAGGTGGCTTTCTCGTGTTGGTGGCACTCATCCTCGTGATCTATGTATATCGGCGGCGCAGTGGTGCAAGAAGAAAAAGGAGAAGGCTCTACTGAAGCGGCCTTCTCACACGTGATGGGAACTTCCGAGAACACTCATACTCGGAGGTTGGGTGAATAGCCTCTTGCGAGATGCTGCCTAACTTAGTGGGAGGCGTCCTCCGTGTCTGAAGTCTGCTCCGCAACCATCTGCCGGACCTGCTCCTCGGTGAGGTCCATCTCAGGGTGGACCTCGTAGGTATGGAGCAGCGCCTCTTGTATCAACTGCTCGTTGTCGTCGGCCACCGCGCGGTAACCGCATTCGCAATGCCACTCTCGCACTTCATCCTCCTTACAATCTGTCGGCAATCGATAATACAGAAGTTAGCGGTGGGTAGGTTCGGGGATGCTTAGGTGGTTGGACCGGGGCAATGGACCACATAGCTACCAGCCGAGATTTTCCCGACGTCGGGAAAAAAGAGCCGGGAACTCCGAAGGACCCCGGCCCGGTCATCTCTCTACGCCTTCTTGCCCTGCCGCAGCCGCCGTATACGGTCGAAGAGCAGCTGGCGCTCCTCGACGTCCAGTAACTCGTGGTTGAAGCGGTCTATCGCTTCTTTGAGGGCGAGCGCCCTGACGGTTCTCAGCCGTTCGGCTTTCGGTACACTGGTGGTGGCCATGAAGCTCATCCCTTCGTGGTCCAGGCCTCGGGGTGCGTCAACACCGCCGGGGCCATGTCTTTATTGCCGCCCTCATTGTAGCAGCTTTGATGAAATTATGCTATAATTATGATGAAACTTAAGCGTAGTACCTGGAAGGTGGTTAGTATGCAGACCGTGGTATTCATAGGCGAAAAGCTCAAGGACTTACGCCTCAAGCAGGCAATGTCTCAGCGAAAGCTGGCCGACGCGGCTGGCGTGAGCCAACGGGCGATTGTTGACCTCGAAACCGACAGAAGAGAGCCCCATCCCTCCACGCTAGGGAAGCTTGCAGAGGCTCTGGGTGTTGAGCCCTCAAAGCTCTTCGAAGACTAGGCGGCCTGCGGGTGATTTGGTGACCAAGGGGAAGGGAAAGAAGCGCGCAGCCGGCGAGGGGCACGTCCGGCAGCGCCCCGACGGCCTCTGGGAAACCCGCATCTCGATCCCCGGCGGGAAGCCAAAGAGCTTCTACGGGAAGACCCAAGCTGAAGCCCTACGCAAACGCAATGAGTTCAAGGCTGAGTACCTCGGAGCAAGCCTGGACTTTGACGCAGAGCGGATCGGCTTTGGCGAGTACTTAAGGCGTTGGCTTAACGACTCCTATAAGGCTTCTGTAAGGGAGAGGACCTACGATCGGGCGGAGTCTCTCGTGCGCGTCCACCTCGAGCCCGCCCTCGGACATGTGCGGCTCTCAAAGCTCACTGGTGCCCACTTTCAGGGCCTGTACCAGCGTAAGCTCGACGCAGGCCTTAGCGCCCGCTCCGTCCAGCGGATCCACTAGGTCTCGAACACGGCGCTGAAGCAGGCGGTGAAGTCGCTTGCTCTCTTCGAACCCAGCGGAGAACGCCATCAGGCCCAAGGCTGAAGACCCCGAAATAAACCCCTTGGATCGGGAGGAGGCCAACGCCCTCATGAATGTTGTACGGGGACATAGGCTTCAGGCCCTGATCGTGATCGCGATCCTCTCAGGCTTGAGGGCTGGCGAGCTCCTGGGGCTACGCTGGAAGGACGTGGATTTCGAGGCTGGGATCCTGCGGGTGCGCCAGCAGCTCGTTTACCCCCGCTCCGGTCTCAGACTAGGGCCTCCCAAGAGAGACTCCTCAAAACGTGCCGTCGACGTTCCGCCGCAGGTTGTGGCTGCTTTGAGGAGGCGTCGCGCCATCCAACTCGAGGAGAAGCTCAAAGCGGGCCCGGCCTGGGACGAGGGAGGGGAGTTCAAGGATTTCGTCTTCACCCGCTCGAACGGGAGGCCCTTGAATCCCTCGACCCTGACCCGTCGTTACCTAACACCCTTCCTTAAGGAGGCGGGCGTGGCGCACAAGGAGAGGCGTTTCCACGACCTCAGGCACACCTTTGCCACCCTCAATCTCCTAAACGGCGAGCACGTTCGAGTGGTGCAGGAGGCTTTGGGCCACTCGACCATTGCCCAGACCATGAACATCTACTCGCACGTCCTGCCAAGCATGGGCAAGAGCGCGGCAAGGCGGCTTGGGGAGCTGTTTTGAATTCCCGTTGTGGTAAAGAAGTGGTAAAGGCCTTGTCGTAAGACAACCCCTCGAATCAAAAATCCCTGCAAAACACGAAATTTGTGAACAGAGATTAAATGCGAGAAGAGGCGGTCATCAGTAGCGCCTCGCTTCCATGAGGTGCTTGAGCCTCAGGAGGGAGCGCTCGCCGTTCATGCGGGCGAACCGTTCCATGCCGACGAAGCGCGCCGCGCGGTTCAGGATCTTACCCTTCAGGCTGAAATCGCCCGCGTAGAAGACGATGCACGAGGAACCTTCTTCGACCGGGACTACCGTGACCTCGCCGCTGCCCTCGATGGTGGAGGCGTAGGCCCAGCGTATGACGCCGTCGTCGTTCTCCAGTATCCTCACCTCGGGTTCGAGTCTGCCGACCGGGCTCTCCAACATGAGGCGATACGAGTCCTCATCCAGACGCTCGACGCCCTCGACGCCGACCATCCACTCCTTGGCGTTTCGGAAATCCCCGATGTAGGCCGCTACTACCGAAGCAGGGGCGTCTATGCGCTGCTCGATGGCGACGAAGCCTTCGGACTTCTTCATCCCCAGCCCAGCTCCTCCAAGCGATCCTCGTCGAAGCCGAAGTGATGCGCGATCTCGTGCACGACAGTGATCCTCACCTGCTCCTCGAGCTCCTCGCGTGGAAAATCCCGCTCCAAAGGCCCCTGGAAGATGGTGATCTTGTCCGGCAAAATTCCGTAGTACCCGGAGGTCCGCTCCGTAAGTGGTACTCCCTCGTATAGCCCGTAGAGCACGTCGTCTTCGCCGGACGCGAGTGGAGTCGAGTACTCCGGCCAGTCATCCACGACTATCGCCACGTTGTCCAAGAGCGCCGAGAGCTCGGGCGGCAGCCCTTCCAAAGCCCTTTCGACCAGATCGTAGAACTCTTCCCGAGTGTCCTTCACGCGGAGTATTGTACACGGGAGGGCCATTGAGATTACTAATAGCGCCGCTTGTTTGGGTAGAATGGGCCCTAGAGGTCGTCCGCTGGCGGGAGGTACAGTCTTTGAGGTTCTTGTCGGGGTCGCGCCCGGGGCGCTGGTTGATTTGGATCGTCTACAGGACGCAGAACAAACCGTTGCCGGTGCCGCATGCGGCGGAGTGGATGATGATCCCCGAGCACTCCGTCGAGCAGGTCCTGGAGACCGGCGCTCTAGAGAGCCTTCACCCCTCGGACGTGCTCGAAGCTGCCCGCCGCATGGACCGCCAGCGCCGCGAGCACGACGAGAGGTACTCCAGGGAGGCCTGACCAACCGGGACGCCGCGGGGATATACTGTACGCGTGGACCTCTTCGATGCCGAAGGCGCCGACGCGCTCGTTCGCCGGGCGCCGCTCGCGGAACGCTTGCGTCCGACGATCCTGGACGAGGTGATCGGGCAACCGCACCTGACGAGTGATGGCGGGCCCTTAAAGATAGCGGTGGAACGCAACAGGGTCGGTAGCCTCGTTCTCTGGGGGCCGCCGGGCACGGGTAAGACGACGCTCGCGCGGGTGCTCGCTGGCGCGGTCGAGGAGGACTTCGTGCCTTTGAGCGCCGTCACGAGCGGGATCAGGGATCTACGGGCCGCTCTGGACGCCGCGCGCGAGCGCCTCAAGTACGAGGATCGCAGCACGCTCGTATTCATCGACGAAGTCCACCGCTTCAACAAGGCCCAGCAGGACGCTCTTCTGCCCGCCCTCGAAGAAGGCCTCGTTGATTTTATCGGGGCGACGACGGAGAATCCGTCCTTCGAGGTGATCGCGCCGCTCCTCTCGCGCTCACGCGTCTTGAGGCTCCGGCCTCTCTCGGAAGATGACCTACGTGTCCTTCTCAACAGGGGGCAAGAGGCGCTCGAAGCAGAGGTCTCACCCGAGGCCGAGGCGTACCTTTTGAGGCTCTCCGGCGGCGACGGGCGGCGCCTGTTGAACGCCCTCGAAGCCGCCGCTTCTGCCGCGTCGGGACGGATCGAGGTCGCCGCCGTAGAGAGGGCGGTGGGGGAGAGAGCCCTCATGTACGGGCGCGAGGAGCATTACGACGTCGTGAGCGCTTTTATCAAGAGCGTGCGTGGCGGCGATGCTGACGCGGCGCTCCATTACCTGGCGCGCATGATCGAGGCTGGCGAAGACCCTGTCTTTATGGCGCGCCGGCTCGTGATACTGGCTTCAGAAGACGTGGGCAACGCCGATCCTTACGCCCTCCCGCTCGCCGTCGCCGCGGCTCAGGCCGTCCAACTCGTCGGCATGCCGGAGGGACGCATCCCGCTCGCCCAGGCCACGAGCTACCTCGCCTCCGCCCCCAAGTCGAACGCCTCCTACGCCGCTGTGAACAAGGCGCTCCAAGACGTGCGTCGCGGCCCCGTCCCCGAGGTGCCAATGCACCTGCGCAACGCCCCCACGGGTTTGATGAAGGACGAAGGCTACGGCGTGGGCTACCGCTACGCTCACGACGACGAACCCGAGGGGATGAACCAGCGATACCTGCCCGACGAGCTCGCCAGGCGCGTCTACTACGAGCCGAAGGAACGGGGTGCGGAGGTCGGGATCGGGGAACGGCTGGAGCGGTGGCGTAAAGAGAGGGAGGGGCGCGAGCACTGAGGGAGCGTCAGCCTACGGTATCCTTTTGCTGATCGCTGATGGCTGGCTGCTGATCGCTGCCTCCATCGAGCAGCGTCTTTTCGTTCGTGGCGAGCAGGAGAGCCGTAAAGACGAAAGGCTCGAACCAGGTCACGTAGGGGTAGAACCAGTAGTTTACGGTGAGCTCGAAGGCGAGGATGAGGGCCGCGGAGAAGGCCGCGAGCTTGCGGACCGTCCTCTTTTTCGGGACGAAAGCGACGAGGAAGGCGAGGAGGATCACCGCCGTCGAAGGCAGCTGTAGCTGCTGAAGAAAACCGAGCTGGGGGACCTGGGTGAAGATGGTCCATGGGGTCTCGCGGGTGCCCTGGAAGGCCAGGGTCTTCTCGTAGAAAAGCCTCGCACCCCCCATGGGGTCGCCATCGAGGGCCAAGACCCAGAAGGTGAGGAGGACGACGCCCACTCCTCCGAGGACGAAGTCCAGGATAGGGCCGCGTTTTCGGGTGCCGTCATGGAGAAACCAGAGGGGCGCGACGATGAGGGGGAAGAGTTTGATCGCGAATCCCGCTGCGACGCTCGCTCCCCGTGCCAGCGGCGAGGTCGCCGCCGCGAGCCCCACCGCCAGGACCGCTGCCACTATAACGTCGTTGGTGTTGTTGTTGGTCGAGTACAGCGTGTAGGGGAAGATCGCCCAGGCGAAGAGGAGCGTCGCCCCGCCCCGCGCCCCCGCGTACCTCCACCCGGCGACGAGCATCGCCGCAGCGCCCCCAACGAACGCGAAGGCCGTCAAAGCGTGGGCCGCCGGCAGGTAGTCCCACTCCCCGCTCCACCCGAAGAGCCACACGAAGGGCACGTACAAAAGGTAGTTCAAGGGACCGTAAGTGTCGCCAGTCCCGACGTCCTCGGGCATGTTGCCGTAGGGTAGTAGGCCGTCCAAGATACGGTCTGCCCCGACGACGCCCGCGTAGCCGACGTCTATCACCCTGGAATCCAGGTTCAGCGCGAGGACGAGGCCGCTGGCGATCGCTCCGAGCGCGAACAGGACCGACGTCGGGAAGTTGCTCGTCTTCTCGACCCGCTCGCCGCGCCCGAAGCCCATCAAGAGCGTCCTGACGAACAGGTAGAGAAGCGGCGGGTACCAGAGTAGTACCGCCCAGTACGAATCCCCCACCCTGAAAAACCCGTGCGAGACGAGGAAGCCCAAAAGGGCCAAAACATCGAGGTTGCGCAACGAGAAGAGCCTGTCGGTGCGGCAGAACGCGAGGGCGAAGACGAGGGCCATGGGCCCCCAGACATACCAGTAGTTGGCCTGTTTGCCGTAGGAGCCGTAGTCACCGCGGGCCATCCGCCAACCGACCTGATCTCCGGTCCAGGCGTAGTTGATCTGCCAGGTCTCGTCGTCTACTCCGACCTGGGCGACCTCCTTCCTCTCGCCATCGTCCACCGGCATCCCGCCCACGGAGCCGCCCTCCTCGACCTCGAAGTGGACCTGCCATTCGCCGTCTTCGTACTCAGCGTCGGAGGTATAGGGGTCGTGCTTGGCGAGCTCCTCGCGTACCTCGGGGCTGGCGAGGGCGAGCTTTATCGCGTCGGCCTCGGAGGTGCTCGGGTAGGTCAAGGTGTCGGCGACGGAGTAGACTTCCGCGTCCTCGACTTCCTGTGTGTCGTCTACCACCGTAACCTCCGCGACCGCCGTCTGCGAGGCCTCCTCCTTCAGAATCACCCGCCAGAAGTCGCTCACGGGGTCGTACTCGGCCGAGGTCTCGACCGTCGGGCGAGAGATAATCTCACCCACCTCCGGGGCGGAAGAAGCCGCCCGCCGCGCCTCTTCCGAGCTCGTCTGCGTGCCGGGCACGAAGCCAAAAACGGTGAGGAGTAGCGGCAAGAGGAAGACTAGACCGGAGCCGCAATATCTGAACCGGGATCTCCTCACGCTGCGCCTCCCTGTTCGGTCACTGGTTTTTCCGCTGGTTTGCCTGCCGAGGGAAGGGAGAGCATTAAACCCCAGAGCACGACGAGTAGGAGGTTGCGTCCCGGGAAGACGTCGGTTCCCGGGTCTCGCCTACGGACTTGACGCTTCCGGGGGGTGGCCTCGATTATTCGGGCTCCTCTAGCTCCTGGCCGAAGAGCTCGGCCAAAGGCTCCAGGCCCTCGGGGGCGCCGGTCGCGAGCAGCGAGTCGTCGCCGCGTAAGACGTAGGTGTCGCGCGGGCGGTAGGTCCAGCGCCCGCCCCGGTTGACTGCCAGGGCGTGCATCCCCGTCTCGGTCTCGAGTCGTAAAGAGCCGAGGCTCTTGCCGTCGGCCGGAGAGCCGGGGGCGACGTTGAGCTTGAGGACGACCTCGTCCGACTCGCCGATGGCGACCGAGAGGACCGGGTGTACCTCCTCGCCCTTCTCCACGATCCAAACCATCTCCTGCGCGCAGTCGGCGATGGTCTCGGAGGCGGTCGCAAGGTGGATCATGCCCCTGAGGCGCGAGGGCTCCTCTATCTGCCGCGCGGCCAGAAGTACCCAGCGCTCGAGACGGTAGCGCATCTCGTCCATCTCGTCCTCTATGGCGACGACTTCGCGGGCGAGCCCGGCGTCGTAGTAGAGGAGGGCGGAGTAGGCTAACCCCACCGCGACCTCGGAGAGGTTCTTCATCTCGATCAGGACGTCCACAGCCCGCTCCAGTTCCGAGAGTTGCGCCCTGTCCTCGAGGGGCGTAGGAGAACCTCCGGCGGGCTGCGCCCCGGCCATCTCCCTGAGCTCGGCGACGCCCTCTGGAGGGCCCTGCAGAAAGAGCACGTCGCCCGCCCGTAAGACGTCGTCCGGCTCGGGGTCGAAGTGCCACTCGTTGTCCGAACGGACCGCGATGGGCCGCATCCCCGTCTCCGTAGGGAGGTCCACGGCCTCTAAGGCCCGGCCGTCCAAGGCGCTCTCGGGGTGCACCCGGACTCGTGAGGGTATCTCGTCGGCCTCCGGTATGTCGTGCAGGAGCTCCGGCGGGATGCCCAAACGTTTCACCACGATCTTGGCGATGTCGTAGGCGGCGTTGCCGATCTTCTCTATGTCCTGCACGACCTGGAGTATTCCAGCCATCTGCTCGGAGTCGGCCGGGCTGCGGGCCGCGAGGATCGCTAGGCTGCGCATGTCGAAGACGAGCTCGTTCAGGCGCTCCTCCAGCCTGAAGACCTCCTCGGAGAGGTCCTCGGAGTTGTAGAAGATGGCCGCGTAGGCCAGGTCCACCATAAGCTCCGAGGTGTTCTTTGCCTCGGCGAGCATGTCCTTGAGGTTTCGTGGTCGCGTGTCGCGCATAGTCTTATTACTCCACCAATCCGAAGACTACCAGGGAAATTATAAGGCTAATGAAGCCCAAGAGGTCCACTGTCGCGGTGATGATCGGGATCCCGTACGTATCCGGGTCAAGGCCGACGCGGTAGCTAACGATCGAACCGTAGTAAGCCGCGAAAGCGGCGGCGGTCGTGGCTATGAGGCCCGCCAGAGCGCTCACCCCAAGCATCACGAGAAAGCCGGGGCTCAGGCTGGTGGTCTCCAGACCTAGCGTCGCAAGCAGGTCGGGACTCAGCTGGCTCATGGCCACGGCCAAAAAGTGCGACGCCCCGCCGATGAACAGGTATACCCCGGTAGCGAAGATGTAGACCAGGGTAAAGTCCCTGAAGGTGCTCATCGGGGGTAACATACGGGGGGGCAAGAGACCGAGGTGTATCTTTGAGGAGAGCCGGCTGGAGAGGATGCCCCCCAAAGCTCCGCCCTCTTGCAAGAACGCAGGCAGCAGTATGAGCAGGGCTGCCAGCTCCACGAAGACCTCTTTGCGGTCCTCTAGGGCGACGCCGACGAGGATCGTCACCGTCCCGGTCATGGCCAGTATCGGTAAAGACTCGGCGAGGATGCGGCCCAAGTTGGGGGCACCGACCCTAAACGCGACGACCACTACGGCCAAGGCGATGCCGATAAAAGCGATGGCCAAAGAGCTTGAGAAGATGGGGATCCCGATCAGGAACGTCGCCAGGACCAACGCCGGGAGCGTCAGTATGTCGCCGAAAGCCGTGATCATGGGCGCCGCAATGTTGTCCATGTCCCAGCCGCGCGCGACGCTCAGGCGGGCCACCACGACGGTGATTCCCAAGAGCAACACCCCGGCCAACACCCCGCCGACGGTCGAGATCACGACGTAATCAAAGACCGTAAGCTCCGTCTCCACCCCTAAGAAATCGCACAAAAACCGGGCCATGAACGCCAAGAACACGCCGGAGATGAGCGACAGGACCGCTGCCGCCTGCACGTTCTCCGCAAGCACCCCCCGCCTGAGGTTCAAGCTAAAGAGGCCAGTCTGTATGGCGGTTGAGAGCCTGCTACCCATCGCCCCGAAGATGGCCCCACGCATCCCGATGGCCGCCGGGATCAGTACCGCCAGGCCCACCAGCTCGTCCAGGATGCCTGCGATGCCTGCGAGCGCGATGCCGGCTACGAGCTCCCCTGTCGAGGAGATGAAGAGCGCTGCGAATCCCTGTCTTAGGGACTCCTTTTCTTCGGTCAGATAACCGAAGACGCGCGGCCGGATCCTCGGCCGCGCGCGCAGCTGCCGCCGAATGCTCCCGACTTTCTCGGACTCTCCGGCGCGTTCTTCCCGGACCTTGATCCGAAACCTTCTTCGCTCTTTCTCAGACACGGTAGAGGTATAGCCGGTGCCTGAAGCATTGTAAAGAGCATTGCGGCGATTAGTGGTCGGCAAAATGGCAAGCCGATGGTAAAGCCGATCTCCGGCGGTCGGCTCAGTCGAAGTCCGTGGGTAGGTTCGGGTTGCGGTGGTGCTCGAAGAAGCAGGAGATCAGGGGCGGGATAACTCGGGTAAGGTAGAGCGAGGGAAGATTCACTTCACCAAAGACCCCGACCCCGGCGGCGTCCACCCAAGGCTCCGGCTCTTCGTTTGGGAGGATCTCGCACAAGAAATTCAGCTTGTAGAAGTGGTAGGGGATAGGCACGGGCACCTGCCTATCCCGGTTGTAAAGGGAGGCGAGTTTTACCGCCCGCATGCGGTACCCGGACTCCTCGCGTACTTCTCGAGCTGTGGCCTCGGCGGGCGACTCACCGATGTCGGCCCAGCCGCCAGGAAGCGACCAGAGGCCATCCTCCTTCTCTTTTATGAGCAGGATCTCGCCGTCGCGGAACACTATCACCCGGACGTCCACCTTCGGGGTTGCGGGCCAGCTTCACGGGCGAAGAGGTTCCGAACGGCAATTATCTACTTGACGCAGGTTGAAAGTCTTAGGGTGCCTGCGTCTAAGAGATAATTACCATTCTCGGCTTAATCCTCGGCAGAAAGCTACGCGCCCTCCCAGCCGTGGACTAGATACCGCTCGAAGGTAGTAAGCTCAGGGTACTCTCGACGCAAGGCAGCGATGTCCGCCTCGTAGCCCACGTCGTTGAACCACCGATACATGACCGCATACTCTTCGCCCATCTGCTCCTCGAATTGGGCGCAGGGCACCTGGAAGTAGTAGATCTCCTCTCTACCGTCCGACGTCGCTGCCGACCGGCGAGATGGGGTTGAGACGGCTCTCTATCTCCTCGCGGCGGCCCTCAAGGAAGGGTGGTAGCGAGAGGCGTTCGCCGAGGTGTCGCGCATCCTCGTCGGTGGCGAAGCCGGGGCCGTCGGTGGCGATCTCGAAGAGCACCCCGCCCGGCTCCCGGAAGTAGATGGAGCGGAAGTAGTATCGGTTTATCTGCGGTGTCACGCCCAATCCCGCGGCCTGGATCCTCGCTCGCCACTCCTTATGTTCCTCGTCGTCGGGCGTCCTAAAGGCAACGTGGTGCACGCCGCCCCGCCCCAGGTGCGCCACCGGCGCGTCCGGCTTCTCGACGACCCGTACCTCGGCTCCCGGTCCTCCCGGTCCAACCTCGAAGTTGGTAACCCGAGCGCCATCCTCCTCGTGCTCGTCCTTCCCTCGGAACCCGAGCACCTCAGTGAGCACCCACGCCGTCGGTGCCAGCTCCCGCACGGTGAGGTCTACGGCCCCCAAACCCCTTATCCCGTACTCTTGGGGCACGGGGCTCTTCTCCCATGGGATGCCCCCCGCAACGCCCGCGTCACCACTGGTCCCACCATCGTTCACGAGCCGGAGGCGCTGGCCCTCGGGATCGGCGAAGGAGATTGACTGCCTCTTGCGTTCCTCGATACCGCGGTGCTCCACCCCGAACTCTTCGAGCCGTGCCGCCCACCACTCGAGCGCCTCGCGCCCGGGGACCCTGAGCTCCGTGGTCGAGACCTCGCCCGTGCCCGGGCGGTTCGGGGCGATCCTTAACTGGGGCCAGTCGAAGAAGGTGATCTCCGTTCCCGGCCTCCCTAGCTCGTCCCCGTAGAACAGGTGATAAGCCGAAACGTCGTCCTGGTTCACCGTCTTCTTTACCAGCCTCAAGCCCAGGACCTCCGTGTAGAATGCGACGTTCTCCGAAGCCTCGGTGGTCACCGCTGTGAGGTGGTGCAAACCGCCCAGTTCCATATCAATTCTCCTTCCGTTCTCGTCACCCAACATAGCACGACACTATAAAAAATCAAGTAGTATATAGAATTGTGCGTAAGATGGTATACTGGCTCCATTATGGGGAGCGAGGACTACATCTCTTGCCCGGCCTACGCGGCGATCGAGGTTCTGCAGGAGAAGTGGGTGTTGCACATCATCGGTGTCCTTATGGAGGGGTCCCGGGGGTTCAACGAGCTGAGCCGGGCGATAGGTTGCAACCCCGCCACTCTGGCGCAGCGCCTCGACCGTTTGGAGGCTCTGGGGATCGTCAAGAAAACCGTGCACTCGGTGATGCCGCCGCGCACTGAGTACGAGTTGAGCCCGGCGGGGTTGGCCTTGGAGGAAGTCATCGGCGCCATAGACCGCTGGTCGCGCGAGCACTTGGAGGCTACGTCCAAGCGGGGGAGGGTAGCTTCGTAGCCGCCTGAAGGCGCGCCTCTTCGCCTTAGGCCGGGGGTTGGACCAGGTACCCAGCTCGGTCGTATCGGGCTTTTCGCAACGCCTTCTCGTCGAGGGGGACCGGTGTCGCGTCGTAGCGGAGTCTTGCTTCTTGCGCGAGGGCCGCTATCGCATCTCCGACGGAGGCTTTGCTTCCGGCTTTGCACAGCCTGCCGACGCTCCCGGGCCTCATGGGGATGTTCATGGCGTCGTAGACGCGAGAGAGGACTCGGACCAGGTCATTTTCGCCGTGTACGAGCACGATGCCCCTTACGCTCGTGGCTTTGCGCGTTATGCGCTGGGCTATACCGACCACCTTCGTGCCGCTCTCGAAGTCCCCGATCCGGATGCTGTGGTCCCCGGGGCAGAACTCGTCACGGACCTCGCCGACCCCGGCGTCGACGCCCAAGCGAGAGAAGGCCCCGAGCACCAGGGCAGCGGCCTCGTCGTACCTCTTTCTGGGGTCCCGTCGTGTGTCCTCCGCGGGGCGGACGATGGAGAAGCCGAAGGTGCCTCTACCGGCAGCGATGGCACCGCCGCCCGCGGCCCTCACCAGAGCGGGATAGTCTTCCTCGTAGGCTGCCCGGACGGCCTCGTCGAAGCCGGGACGCAAAGTGTCCCTCCGGGTCACCCCGAGGTGGCGGGCGGAGGGCGCTATGGAGATCGTCGGGGGCCTCGTCCCGGCCGCCACCTCTTCGAAGATAGTCCTCGTGAAGGCGTAGCCTGTCCCCGGGTCGTCGAACCGGTCGGGCAAGAGAAGGTTCATAGTGACTCCCATTCGATGCTCTCGACTCGTGATAAAACGGTTCTTATGAGCTCGCTGCTTTCGAGTTTACCAGCGTGGCGAGCGGAGTCTTGGAGCGAGTAGTTCGGAGGCGCGATGCACGGAGAGTACAAAACGCCGGGAGGGAAGCTGGTGATAGCCGACTTCGACGTTCAGAATGGTTGTCTGGCCGGCGTCGAGGTGAGCGGAGACTTCTTCCTCGAACCCCCCAAGGCGCTCGAGGGCATCATCGGGGCTTTGGAGGATGCCCCGCGGACCTCGCGGAGGAGGAGTTCGCGGACCGCATCAGCGCCGCCCTCGGCCCCGAGGTCGAGATGGTGGGCTTCTCCGCCGAAGCGGTCGCCCGCGCCGTGAAGAGGGCGATCTCATGAGTGCAGCTATGCCCGAGGCCCGGTGGCGCGACTACCCTTGGCGGCTCATCCGTGGCGAGCCTTTGGCGCCACCGATGAACCTGGCGCTCGACGAGGTTCTGACCCGGCGCGTCGGAGTCGACGAGCGTCCGCCGACCTTGCGCTTCTGGGATTGGGCGGCGCCGGCGGTGGTGCTGGGCCGCTTTCAGCCGGTCG
>Ga0126304_10000798_pt1 | contig 13770 bp, 14 predicted proteins | sample Plot25_FD_92538 | JGI IMG/M metagenome (GOLD analysis project Ga0126304, IMG submission 92538) | Serpentine soil microbial communities from UC McLaughlin Reserve, CA, USA - Plot25 | ecosystem: Environmental > Terrestrial > Soil > Grasslands | place: USA: UC McLaughlin Reserve, Lake County... | reverse complement strand
GTGGTGCTGCCCTATCTCCATGCGGTTGGCGAGCGGTGGGAGCGCGGACAGACGAGCGTCGCGCAGGAGCACTTCGCCACCAACCTGCTCCGCGGGCGCCTGGCGAATCTCGCCCGGGGATGGGGCAGTGGCCGTGGGCCGCGAGCGGTCCTCGCATGCCCACCCGGCGAGGAACACGACCTCCCGTTGTTGGTCTTCGGCATCGTGCTGCACCGCAACGGGTGGCGGATCTCGTTTCTCGGCGCGAACACCCCATTCGAGGACCTGGCCCGCACTTCCGCGGAACTGTTGCCAGACCTCGTCGTCCTCACCGCGGTCACACCGGAGCGGTTCGATGGCGTCAACGGACACCTCTCCCGGTTGGCGGGCCTCGCCCCACTCGCCCTCGCCGGCGCCGGCGCGACACCCGCCATCACACAGTCCGTCGGCGCCCGCCGGCTCGATGACGATCCGGTCACCGCGGCCGAGCAGATGCAGCCACCCGGATGAGCGGGTTCTCGTCAGCTCAGGCCTGAGTCTCAGCCGCCCTCGCGATGTTGCGCTTCATCCCGCCGAACACCACCCCATGGAAGGGCGAGATCGCCCACCAGTACACGTGGCCCAGCAGCCCGTGCGGGTGGAACAGCGCCCGTTGCGTGTACACCGTCCGGCCGCCGTCGCTGTGCACGCGAAATTCCAGCCAGGCGAGGCCCGGCAGCCGCATCTCGGCGCGCAACCGCAGCAGGTGCTCCGGCTCGATCTCCTCGACGCGCCAGAAGTCGAGCGACTCACCCACGAGCAGCCGATCGGGGTCGCGCCGGCCACGGTTCAGGCCCACACCTCCGATGATCCTGTCGATGAGGCCGCGCACGCTCCACGCCAGCGGGAAGGAATACCAGCCGCGCCGGCCGCCGATCCCCTCGATCACCCGCCACACCGCCAGCGTCGAGGCCTGGACCGTCGCTTCCCGCTGGTCGACGTACAGGCTTCCGCCCGCCCACTCGGGGTCGGTGGGCAACGGATCGCTGGGCCCTCCGAGGATGGCCGCAGACGACCAGCGGGTGGAAACGTTGGCCTCGCGGACCCGCTGCAGGGCGAGCTCGACCGCCCGCTCGAAGCCGATCAGCCCTTGCGGCGGATCTGGCACATGGGCGGCAATGTCGTGTTCACGGCAGACCACTTCGTGTCGCAGCGACTCCACCAGCGGCCGGGCCAGAGCACCCGGCACCGGCGTGACCAGGCCGACCCACAGGCTGGACAGGCGCGGAGTGAGGAGGGGAACCGGCAGTATGACCCGTCGCGGCAGCCCGGCAACGGCCGCGTAGCGGCGCATCATGTCGGCGTAGGTGAGGATGTCGGGACCCCCGATGTCGAAGGACCGATTCAGATCGGCAGGAAGCGACGCGCAACCGACCAGATATCGCAGCACATCTCGGATGGCGACCGGCTGAATCCGGCTGTGCACCCAGCGTGGGGTGACCATCACGGGCAGGCGCTCCGTAAGGTAGCGCAGCATCTCGAAGGAGGCTGATCCGGAGCCGAGGATGACCGCGGCCCGCAGCACTGCGGTCGGCACCGTCGAGTAGAGCAGGATCTGCCCCACCTCGTCGCGAGAACGCAGATGCGGGGAGAGGCCCTGACCGCGAGGGGCGAGGCCGCCCAGGTAGACAACGCGCCGCACGCGCGCAGCGGCCGCGGCAGCGGCGAACGTTCGGGCCGCACGCCGGTCGGCCTCCTCGAAACGGCGGCCGGTGCCAAGGGCGTGGATCAGGTAGTAGGCAACCTCGATCCCGTCGAGCGCCCGCCGCGCAGCCACCGGATCGGTCGCGTCGGCCCGGACCCGTTCCACCCGGGGGGCCCACGGATAGTCCCGCAGCCGTTCCGTCGAGCGGCTCATGCAGCGCACCCGGAAACCAGCGTCGAGAAGCTCTGGAACGAGCCGGCCGCCGATATAACCGGTGGCGCCTGTCACTAGGCAGGTGGGTCTGCTCTGATCGCCCGTCACGGCGCAAGTCTGCCCACCCGCCATCCACTACGCCGGATGAGGTCGTCGTTCTCCAAGGAAGCCGTCCGCGGGTTAGTGCGCACCGCCGGCGGGTACCCCGTCGCAAGCCCATGACCAAGGAGACACTGATGGCTCGGAATACGATCACACGCTCGATGCACGACCTCGGACTCGCCGCCTGGTTTGGTGGCACCGTCGCCAACGCCGTCGCCCTGAACCCTGCTGCGGCGCGGGCCGGTACCTCCGACAGGACGGGAGCGGTGGCCAATGTGGGGTGGGACCGGTGGACGCCGGTCAACGCCGCGGCGATAGGCACCCACCTGCTCGGCAGCGTCGGCCAGCTTGTCGGGAATGCTGGCCGGCTCCAGGCGCAGAAGGGCGTCGGCTCCATGGCGCTGGTGAAGACCGCCCTGACCACGGTCGCCCTCGGCGCTACTGCCTACAGCCGGGTCCTCGGGAAAAGGGTGTCCGAGAAGACCGACGTGCCCGCCGCGTCGGGCACCGAGCCTGCTCCGACCACGCCGGATGACGTCGCAGGCGCACAGAGGCAGCTGGCCGTTCTGCAGTGGGCCGTGCCGGCACTCACCGGCGCGCTCGTGGTGGTCAGTTCCTTCGCCGGCGAGCAGCAGCGCACCTCGGAGGTCAAGAAGGGTAGGCGCAGCCGCCGCGGCTGAGCCGATCGCCTCACCGCCGACGGCCAGATGCGGCCTTCAGGTCTCGCCGAGGTGAAGGCAGCCAAGGCGGACGGACGCTGAGGCGGTTCCTGAGTCACAGCAGACAGACGCCCGGGCCGCCGCGACCGTCCGCCGCGTTGGCCCGGGCATTCGGACCGGGGTCGCCTCGCACCGATGGCGCAGTCGCGACCCCGGACTCCGTCCGATCTCACCGCAGGATGGGGTACCTGCGAACGAGCTCGGTCTTGCTCCACCACCGGCCGAAGCCGAGCACGTCACCGGCGTTGATCAGCGCGAGGCCGACGAGAACCAGGGCGTAGATCAGGTGGTCGTCCATGAACAGGTTGTTGGCCGGCGGCAGCACCGCGGCCCACATGAGGACGAGCAGCACCACTCCGGCGGCCGCCGCGATCCGCATGCCGATGCCCAGAATCAATGCGATGCCGAGCCCGGCAAGGCCGATCATGAACAGCCAGTCGGCCCAGGCTGCTCCGGCGATGTCGTTGAAGAAGTCCTTGAACGGTCCGGTGGGTGCGTTTGCGAGGAATCCCTCGGTGGGGCTGCCACCGTTGACCCAGGCGGACTCGGATGCCGTCTCGTGGCCGAGTCCGAAGGTCTTGTCGAGGAACGCCCAGAGGAAAACCCAGCCCAGGGCGAGGCGGGTGACCGCCCAGACGTAGCCTGCGTACAACCGACTCCGGTCGGATGCCGCCGGCGCGATGGTCGCGTGGACGTCGCCCTCACCTTGGTAGCCCGTCCGGTGAGGCTCGTTGATGATGGCCATGACCGTTCCCTTCTCGATGGTCGTGATGTCCCCTCAAGCACACCGCACGAGACAGGTGCGGATCAGGGCCGAAGGTCCTCAGCTGCTGGGACGTTGGCCTCGGGTGCATCGTGACTCTCGCCGCGATGGTGGTCTCATGTACGAGCTACGCACTAACGTCGATGTGGTGAGCACCGACGAGCCGACAGCGGCGCCCGCACCCATCAAGGTGTTCCTCTTGGACGACCATGAGGTCGTGCGCCGCGGCGTCGCGTCGTTGTTGGATACCGAGCCCGATATCCAGATCATTGGCGAGGCGAGCACGGCACGGCAGGCGCTGGCCCGCATTCCGGCGCTGCGCCCGGATGTCGCCGTGCTCGACGTACGGCTGCCCGACGGGAACGGCGTCGCCGTCTGCCGCGAAATCCGCTCGCAGATGCCCGAGGTCGCCTGCCTGATGCTCACGTCGTTCGCCGACGACGACGCCCTCTTCGACGCCGTGATGGCGGGCGCGGCGGGGTTCGTACTCAAGCAGATCCACGGCACCGACCTGGTCGGTGCCGTGCGTACGGTGGCGTCGGGGCAGTCGCTGCTGGACCCGCGGAGCACGGCCCGGATGATGGCCCGGCTTCGTGACCAGGCCAGTCGCAGGGATCCCTTGGCCGCGCTTTCCGACCAGGAGCGCCGGATCCTGGAGCTGATCGGCGAGGGGTTGACGAACCGGCAGATCGGTGAGCGCATGTATCTCGCCGAGAAGACGGTGAAGAACTACGTCTCCAACCTGCTCGCCAAGCTCGACATGCAGCGCCGGACCCAGGCGGCCGCGCTGGCTGCTCAGTTGAAGGCCGAGGAAGCCACGAAGCGGGACCGGTAAGTGACTTTGGCCCCTGGTCACGTCACTCCCGGGCCCGGATGCTGACCAGATGGACATGGACTCGGCCGGCCTGGAAGTGCTCTCCCGCGAGGAGAGCCTCGATCTGCTCGCATCGGTGCCGCTCGGGCGGATCGTGATCACTCAGCGGGCGCTGCCGGCGATCCTGCCGGTCAACTTCGCCCTTGACGACGGAAGCGTTGTCATCCGTACCGGAGAGGGGTCGAAGCTGGCGGCGGCGACCCGGCGTGCGGTGGTCGCTTTCGAGGTGGACCGGTTCGACGAGCACGCGGAGACCGGGTGGTCCGTGATGGTCCTGGGGCGTTCACGCAAGGTCGACGACGAGGCGGAGATCGCGCGCCTTGCCGGGCTTCCGTTGCGACCGTGGGCACCCGGCGGGCGTGATCACTTCATTCGGGTCGCCATCGAGGAGATCAGTGGACGCCGCATCCGGAAGGGACGGCGATCCGGGTCAGACGGGCACTCGCCACTCCAGGACGGTGCCGCGGTCGGAGCCTTGGTGGACCTCGAAGGTGCCTGACAGCGCGGCGGCGCGCGCGGCCAGGTTGGCCAGGCCGCTGCGCCGCCCGTCGTCATGAATGCCCACCCCGTTGTCGCTGACCTGAACCAGCAGCCACTCGTCCCGCACGTCCACGACGACGTCGACGCGCGACGCCCGGGCGTGCCGCACCACGTTGGACAACGCTTCCTGCAGGACCGCGACGGCATGGTCGGCGATCTCGTTCGAGACATCGGTGTCGAGCAGGCCCTCCATCCGCACACCGGGCGCGTAGCCCAGTTGTTCGGATACCGCCTGGACGATGCCCATGACCCGTGCGCGCAGCCTGCCGTCGACGGCCTCCTGCGTCGACTGCAGAGCGAAGATCGTGGAACGGATCTGGCGGATCGTGTCGTCGAGGTCGTCGACGGCGGTCTGCACGCGTTTGGCCGCTTCCGGATGATCGATGAGTCGTCCGACCCCGGTGAGCGTCATCGCAGCTGCGAAGAGCCGCTGAATGACCACGTCGTGGAGGTCTCGGGCAATCCGGGCGCGGTCGTCGATCAACCCGTACCGCTCGGCCTCGCGGCGCGCGTCGGCGAGTTCGAGGACGACGGCGGCCTGTCCCGCGAAGGAAACGACCATACGCGACACCGCGACCGAGAACGGTGGCATCCCACGGCGCTTGCCCACCAGGAGAACCCCTCGCGCGTTCCCTTCGGCGCCCAGCGGAGCGACCAGCCGCGGTCCGTTCGGGAGTCGGCTGACCAGGGGAGCCTCTTGTGGCGCGCCCTGGAAGTCGGTGACGGCACGTGCCTCACCCTCGGTGAGGACCGCACCGGCCAGCGTGCCCGCGACGGGGAACTGGAAGCCGGCCAGACCGTCGTAGCCATCTCCGTCGACGGCGACGACGACGAGGTCGTCTTCGTCGTCGGTAGGGACGGCCACCGCAGCAACGATGGCGTCTGACATCTCCCGAGCCCGGGCGGCCACCAACGTGAGCGCGTCCCGCGGGTCGGCCCCGGACAGCAGGACGCGGGTCACCTCGGCCGAGGCGTCCAGCCAGACTTCACGCCGCTGTGTCTCCTCGTACAACCGGGCGTTCTCCACGGCGACACCAGCGGCCGTGGCCAGGGCGTCGATGATCGTCTCGTCGTGCTCGTCGAACGGCCTGGCGCCGGACTTCTCGGTCAGGTAGAGGTTGCCGAACACCTCGTCCCGAACCCGGATCGGCACTCCCAGGAAGGTGCGCATCGGAGGGTGGCCGTGCGGAAACCCGTACGACTCGGGATGCTCGCTGATATCGGTGAGCCGCAACGTCTGCGGTTCCTTGATCAGCAAGCCGAGCAGGCCTCGACCATGGGGCCACTCCTCGATCGCAGCGATCTGCTCTTCGCTCACCCCTACCGGGACGAACTGCGCCAGCTGCCCGTCCTCGCCGATCACCCCCAGCGCCCCGTACCGGGCGTCTGTCAGCGTCATCGCCGCTTCGACGATCCGCTGCAGCACCGTCTCCAGCTCGAGCTCACGCCCGATCGACACGACCGCCTCGAGCAGGGCGTGCACGCCGTCGCGGGCCGACACCACGGCGTCGAGCCGCGACTGCAGCTCGGCCAGGAGCTCGTCGAGCGGCAGATGCGGCAGTAGTCGTTGACGCTGCTCGTCCAACGGGCCTCCCCCTCCGGTGCGGATCTTATCTGTCACGACGCTGACGAGTCCGAGAAGGACCCTGTTCGCACCAACCCGGCGGGCTGGCTTCAGGTCTCGGGACTTCCGGCCCTGTCGACAGTCGGTCTCCCGGCGCCACGCTGAGGAACGACGCTGATCACCCAGCCGGACCGAGGTCTCGATGCTCGACGCAGCAGGCAGAGCGACGACAGCGCGCTCGGGGGAGCTCTCGACGAGATTGGGCACCGCCGCGGAGCACGCCTCGCTCGCCGTTCCCGTCGCGGCGACCGACGACCGGGTGGAGGAGGTCGTCCTCGGCCTTCGCGGCAGGTGGTTCGAGTCCGCGGCCGTGGTGGCGGTGTGTGACGATCGACGCCTGGCCGGCCTGGTCTCGATCGAACGAATGCTCTCCGCGCCGGTGCACACGCGCGTCGGCGATGTGATGGACCCCCGCCCGCCGATCGTCGCGCCCGGCACCGATCAGGAGCACGCCGCCTGGCGGGCGGTCCAGCACCAGGAGCCGGCGCTTGCCGTCGTCGACTCCGAGGGCCGGTTCCTGGGCGTGATCCCGCCGGTCCGCCTGCTCGCGATCCTGCTCCAAGAACATGACCAGGACGTGGCCCGGCTCGGTGGCTTCCTCGGATCGGCCGCCTCGGCCCGCGACGCCTCCACGGAGCCGATCTCGCGTCGGCTCTGGCACCGAGCGCCGTGGCTGCTCGCAGGGCTGGCTGGGGCGTTGCTGGCCGCGGTGATAGTGGGCTCGTACGAGCGTGTGCTGGAACAGGAGGTGCTGATCGCGTTCTTCTTGCCTGGGGTCGTCTACATTGCTGACGCCGTCGGCACCCAGACGGAGGCGCTCATCATCCGCGGATTGTCCGTCGGCGTCAGCGTCGCCCGGATCGCCATACGGGAGATCCTCACCGGTGTCGCCCTCGGCCTCCTGCTTGCGGCGCTGACCTATCCCCTGGTGTGGTCGATCTGGCACGAATCGGACGTGGCGCTGGCCGTGGCGCTTGCGTTGTTCGCGGCGTCCTCGATCGCGACCGTCGTGGCCATGGCTCTGCCCTGGGCGTTCCATCGGCTCGGGAGGGATCCCGCATTCGGCTCCGGGCCGCTGGCCACGGTCGTCCAGGACCTGCTCTCGGTCATCATCTACTTCGGTACGGCCTCGTTGATCGTCCTCTGACTCGACCACAGCCACACCCTCCTGACCCTCTCCCGGGCTCGGGCCTTTGGTCCCGGTGAGGACAGGACCGTCGCCCGTACCCGATGCGGTGGGCCACGCGCAGTGTTGACGGATCCCCACAAGAAGGGGGGAACAGCGGTGAAACGCCAGCGATGGGGCCACTACGCGGTGGCCCTGGCGATCGTGGTCGTCGGCTTGGCCTGGGCCGGGGTGCCGGTCAACTCCTTCCTGATCGCCGGTCTGGTCCTGGTGTGCCCGCTGATGATGCTCGTCATGATGCGCGGCATGCACGGCGGCGACATGCCGGGCGGCGACAGCCACATGACACGTGCCGACGACCCCAACGGGCGGAATGGGGAGCAGCCCACCGAGTTCCCGGGCGCCGCTGAACTGCAACAGGGGCAGGAGCAACTGAGGAGGTCAACATGTACTGGGGAAACGGCATGGACGGCTGGGGCTACGTCCTGATGGTGCTCATGATGGTGCTGTTCTGGGGTCTGCTGATCACTGGCATCGTGCTGGTGGTGCGCTACCTAGGCGGCGACCGACGGCAGCCGGCACCGCCGAGCGACGGAACCGATCCGAAACGGCTGCTGGCGGAACGCTTCGCCCGCGGTGAGATCGACGAGGACGAGTACCGCCAGCGCGAGAAGGTCCTGGCCGGCTCGTAGCTCGGCGTGCCGCTGAGTGAAGCGGCCTGTGGTCACTGTCCGGCGTTCAGTCCATAGGGGGCGTAGGGACCTGCGACCCCTGTGCTCGAGGTCAGTGATCCCTACCCCTAGGGGGTATACGCGAGCAGGCTGACGGTGTCGGGTCGCATCCGATCACCGGAGGTCTCAGATGAGCACCCAGTTGGAATACGCGACGCGAGCCGTGAACTCGGCGGCGGGGCAGGCACCGGCCCGGATGGCCGGCCTTGCCCGCGTCGGTGGATGTCGACGGCGTACCGGGCCTGGCGCACGTGGCACGTCAGACGGTTCCACAAACCAGGACAAAATGCCGGCGATAGCGGCATTGCAGCGTCCCATGCACAGCCGCTCAACGTGCCACGTGGCCGCAGCGCTGGTCGCGTCCGGGAAGTAGCTCGCGGAGGTCGTCGGGAGTGCCGACGGCCTCCGCGAGCTTCTTGTTGTCACGATGGGTTTTCCCACGACCGATCTGACCCGAACAAGGCCACCTTCAGCGCCCCGGTGTCGCCGGGCCGGGAGAAGACGTCGTAGGCGTCCTGCATCTCGTCCAGACCGAAGCGGTGGGTGACCAGCCCGGAGACGTCGAGCTGTCCTGCCGCCAGCATGCGCAGCAGCGTCGCTGTGGAGTACGTGTCGACGAGGCCCGTCGTGATCGTCAGATCGCGGATCCAGGCGGTCTCCAGGTGCAGAGTCGCGGGGGCTCCGTGCACACCCACGTTTGCCACCCGTCCACCGGGCCGCACCAGCTCGACGCAACGTTCGAACGTCTCGGGGATGCCGACGGCCTCGATGGCGACGTCGGCGCCGAGGCCGTCGGTCAGCGCACCGATCTGGCCGGCCACGTCGTCGGCGGGATCGAGCAGCACGTCAGCCCCGAGCCGGCCGGCCGCCTCCCGGCGGGCCGTGGCCGGGTCGATCACGACGATGTGGGCCGGGCTGAACAGTCGCACCGTCATCACCGCGGCCAGCCCGATCGGACCGGCACCCACGATCGTGACGGTGTCGCCGGGTGCGACCTGGCCGGACAGCACGCCCACCTCGTACGAGGTGGGGAGGATGTCCGCCAGCATCAGGGCGGCCTCGTCGCTGACCTGATCCGGCAGCCGGTAGGTCGAGGTGTCGGCGAACGGCACGAGGACCCGTTCGCTCTGCGTGCCGTCGATGCGGTGACCCAGAATCCAGCCACCACCACCCAAGCACTGGCCGTAACGCGCCTCCCGGCAGTAGCGGCACCGGCCGCACGCTGTGATACACGAGATCAGCACCCGATCGCCGACCGCGACGTTGCGCACGCCGCTGCCAACCTCCTCGACCGTGCCGACGGCCTCGTGGCCGAGTACGCGGCCCACATCGACGGTTGCCACGTCACCTTTGAGAATGTGCAGGTCCGTTCCACAGATTGTGACGGCATCGACGCGGACCACTGCGTCGTCAGGGCTCTTCAAAGCCGGGTCGGGCACGTCCTCCCACGACCGCCGGCCGGGACCGTGAAACACGAGGGCTTTCATCGCTACCTCCACATGGCATCGGGTTTCACCACCAATGCTGCGGCCTCATGTCTGGGAGTCGTCAGGGTCGAACCGCCCCGGACGTCGGGACCGAAGTCCCTGGCTGCGCAGCGGCTCAGCAGGGAAGTGTGGATCGCGCCAGTTAGACGCACTCGGTGCAAAGGAGCCGACCATGTTGGCCCGCGAGGTGATGACCAGTCCCGTCGTGTCGATCGGACCGAAGGAATCGGTAAAGGACGCGGTGCGTCTGCTCGACCGACACGACATCACCGCACTTCCGGTGATCGACGATCGCGACCGGCTGGTCGGCATCGTCAGCGAGGCCGACGTGCTGCGTGGGGAGATCTCGCCAGACCCGCGGGCACACGTTCGCCCGGTACGCGACATGCCGGAAGCTGCGGGGGTAACGGTCGCCGACGTGATGACCCGTGCCGTCATGACGGTTCACGAGGGTGCCGATGTTGCGGACATCGCACAGTTGATGTTGGACACCGGCGTGAAGAGCGTGCCCGTGACCCACGGCCACCAGGTCGTCGGGATCGTGAGCCGACGGGATCTGATCCACTCGCTGGCAAAGTCGGACGACCGGATCCAGGCCGAGATCCAGGACCTGTTGGCCGGGGCGGGACTGGCCGGCTGGACCGTGTGGGTCGACGACGGCGAGGTTCGGCTGGCCGGGCCCGGTTCCGAACGCGACACCAGGATCGCCACGATCCTGGCCCGCACGGTGCCGGGCGTCGGCGATATTCATCTGGCCACGGGTCAGCGGACCCGGTGAGTGATCAGGAGGTAGGGGCGATGCGTGCACTCGTCGTCTACGAGTCGATGTTCGGAAACACCCAGGCGATCGCGGAAGCGATAGCGGACGGGCTCGGCACCCGCGTGGAAGTCGACGTGATGGAGGTCGGTACGGCACCGACCGCCCTCACCGACGACATCAGTTTGCTGGTGGTAGGTGGTCCGACACATGCCTTCGGACTGACCCGGCCGACAACCCGAAGGGATGCAGTCGACCGAAGTGGTCGCGGCGTCGTGTCGGCAGGTATCGGGTTGCGCGAGTGGCTCGACGGCATCCATGACGTGCCTCCCGGCACGGCGGCGGCAGCCTTCGACACCCGCGTGGACAAGCGGTGGGCCGGCTCGGCGGCGCGTGCCGCACACAAACGGCTCCGGCGGCTCGGCTTCCGGCTCGCCGCACCGCCGCAGAGCTTCTCGGTCGCCGACGTGACCGGTCCGCTCGTGGCTGGTGAACAGGTCCGGGCCCGTCAGTGGGCGGAGCGGCTCGCGGCAGGGACGGTCGAACGTCAGACCAGCGTGGGCCGGTAGCCCGCAGCGTCACCGCGTCACAGCGACTTTCCGGTCCGAAGGTCGCATTGCGGCCCTCGGATCGGAAAGGTTGACTTCCCAGGCTTCACCTGGCGCAAGTGTGCGGGCCTGACCATCAAGAGCAACCTTGATCGGTGCGGCGGCCGATCGCAACAGTCCCACACGCACCCGGTCGTGTGTGCAACGGAGCTCGACCCCCCAGTGTCCGCGATAGCGCAGCTGGAACTCCATCGTGGTGAGCTCGGATGGCAGCCGTGGCTCGAGGCGGAGGACGTCGTCGCGTAGCTCGAGGCCGGTGTAGCAGCGCTGGAGCAGGTCGATGGTGCCGGCCATCGCGCCGAGGTGGATCCCTTCGCGTGTGGTGCCGCCCTGGACGTCCGCCACGTCGCTGGCCAGTGCCTCGAGGAAGAACTGCCACGACGCGCTGCGATCCTTGCTGGCCAGCACCCAGGCGTGGACCACCGCGCTGAGGGTGGAGCCGTGGCTCGTACGGGACAGGTAGTAGTCGATGGTCCGGCCCGCGGCGGCGGCGTCGAACTCGTAGCCGAGCAAGGCGAGTGTTGCGCGCAGCTCCCGCTCGCCGAGCAGGAAGTACAGCATGAGGACATCGGCCTGCTTGGATGCTTGGTAGGTCTCGACCGTGTCCCCCTCGGCCTCGAGGATTCGGTCGAGACGCCGGATGTTGCCGTACCTGGCCCGGTAGGCAGCCCAGTCCAGCTCGGCGAGCCGGTCGTATCCCTCGAACTGGCTGAGGATGCCGTCGCCGTGGAAGGGCACATGCATTTTCCGGCTCACGTGCTCGAAGAGGTCCGTCTCGTCGTAATCAAGACGCAACCGCTCGCGTGCTGCGGTCCGCTGGTGCTCGGGGAGCAGCGCGAGCGCGTCCAGCGCGTGGCGGATGACGCGGGCAGCCATGACATTGGTGTAGGCGTTGTTGTCGATGCCGGGCCGGTCCGAACCGGGGTAGCGGTCGTGGTACTCGTCGGGTCCGACCACACCGAGGATCTCGTACCGGTCGTCCGCCCGGTTGTAGGTGGCCATGCTGCACCAGAACCGGGCGATCTCGACCAGCATCTCGACGCTGGGGCCGGCCAGGAAGGTCAGGTCGCCGGTGGCCTGGCAGTACTGCCACACATTGTGGGCCACGGCGATGCCGACGTGCCGCTGCAGATCGGTGTGGTCTTCGAGCCAGCGCCCCGAGGCCGGGTTGAGGTGTAACCGCGGTGTCTCGTCGCGCCCGCTACTGCCGCTCTGCCACGGGTACATCGCGCCCCGGAATCCAGCATCCGCGGCCGCCTGTCGGGCCACCGGAAGCCGGCGCCAGCGGTACATGAGCAGGCCGCGGGCCGTGGCCGGGAACCGCAGCGTCAGGTACGGGAAGACGAACAGCTCGTCCCAGAACACGTGCCCGCGGTACGCCTCGCCGTGCAGGCCCCGGGCCGGAACGCCGACATCGAGATCGATCGTGTGTTCGGACAGCGTCTGCAGCAGGTGGAAGATGTGCAGGTTGACGATGCGCTGGGGTTCGCCAGGCACGACGATCCGACCGGTGCGCCACAGGCGGCCCTAGGCCCGGACGTGGTCGGTTAGGAGCTCGTCGAAGTTGCGCGCCCGGCCCACATGCAGGCGGGCGTCGTCGAGACACTCCGAGATCGCCCGATCCCGCGAGGTGTAGATGGCCACGACCTTCTCCACCGTCACCGGCGACCCCTCGTGCATGGCGAGCGACATACGCTTGCCCACCCAGCCGTCTGCCCGCTCGAACGCCTGGGACACCGGCCCGTCCGAACCCGTGACCAGCACTCTGGCGGCCTCGGCGATCCGGATCTGCGAGGACGTCGTCTCGACTTGGAGCCAAATCGTGCCCGCGCACTCGTCCCAGCCCTCGACGATGGGGCCGCAGGTGGTGGCCGTCGAGGTCGCGGTAGCGGGCCACGCCGGAATTGGTCACTCGGCCGTCGAGGTCCACCTCCACCTCGAGTTTGCCGGACCAGTTCGTCGGCAGGAACGTCGTCTCCAGGCCGGCGAGATGCGGGTCGTCCATCGAGACCAAGCGTCGCTGGGCGACCTCGATCACCCGCCCGGACGTGTCGCGGAAGCGAGTTTGGCGGGTGAGAACCCCGCGCCGTGTATCAAGCTCCTGGCGGTGGTCGAGGACGCCGGGGCGGGAAAGATCGAGCCACTCTCCGCCGTCGACGCGAAACCGCACCGGCAGCCAGTTCGGGACATTGACCAGATCCTCGTTCTGCACCGTGCGGCCCGCGACGACCGTGTCAGCCGGTTGTAACAGCCGGCGACATAGGTTCCCGGGTAGTGCACATCGTCGGCGCTCGACTCCGGTGCTGCGCCGCGGGTCGCGACGTAGCCGTTCCCCAGAGTGCACAGCGACTCGCGCAGCCCCTCGTCACCGGGGACGAAGCCGTCATAACTGAGCGACCAGTGGTTCACGGTTTCTCCACGTCAACGTGATGTCGGCCAGATCGCGCACGACGACGTGTGCGCCTCGCTCGTACAGGGCCCCGTCGAGCAAGCCCAGCCGGTCCACGCCGACCACGAGCGCGAAACCGCCCCGGCGCGCTGCCTCCACGCCGGCCAGCGCGTC
>Ga0126304_10000797_pt1 | contig 13774 bp, 13 predicted proteins | sample Plot25_FD_92538 | JGI IMG/M metagenome (GOLD analysis project Ga0126304, IMG submission 92538) | Serpentine soil microbial communities from UC McLaughlin Reserve, CA, USA - Plot25 | ecosystem: Environmental > Terrestrial > Soil > Grasslands | place: USA: UC McLaughlin Reserve, Lake County... | reverse complement strand
TGGTGAACGGCTTCACCACGCTGCGCATCAGCCCGATCACGCCGATAGTGACCCCATCACGAACGAGTGGAATGCCGAGGTTCGTCCGATATTTCCCGACCTTCTGGTACTCAAGCACCTTGTATTCGGGATCGGTGAGGCAATCCGGAATATGAACCGTGCGACCCTCGAGCGCCGTCCGCCCGATCACAGACTCGCGTCCGGGCGCGAGGGGATGCTCTCGCGCATATCTGATCAACTCCGCTTCGGCGTTGTTGCTCGCGGCTACTTGGTACTTGCCGTCCTGAAGCCGGTAGACCAGCGCATATTCGGCTTCGCAGAGGCGCCCCGCAGTCTCCACGATGGCCTCGAACACCGGTTGCAGCTGCGATGGGGCACGGCTGATGACGTTCAGAACCTCCGACGTCGCAGTCTGATATTCGAGTGATTCGCTTAGCTCGGCGGTCCGCTTCTGCACCTCCTCAAACAGCCGCGCGTTCTCAATCGCGATAACGGCTTGGTCGGCAAATGTTTCGACCAGCTCGATCTGCTTTGCGGTGAACGTTCGCAGTGTGGGATGGGTGAGCGTAATTACGCCGATCGGATGCCCTTGCCGCAGCAGCGGTACGCCCAGAGCAGCCCGGAAACCGCCGAGCTTTTGCCCTTCGTTGAACCTATACTCTGGATCGGCAAGGACGTCCGGAACATAAACCGTCTCGCGTTCCAACACAGCTCGCCCGGACACCGTACCGCGCTCAGCCTCGATCGGCTCGAGCTCCAACAAGCGTTGAAACTCGCGTGAGTAACCGTAACTGGCAGCTAAGTGATATTTTCCGTCATCACGCAAGGTGAGGACAATGGCGGAATCGGCGTGGCATAGCCGACCGGCAGTTTGAACAATAACATCGAACACAGGCTGGATATCGGATGGCGCGCGGCTAATGACATTGAGCACGTCGCTTGCGGCGGTCTGGTACTCAAGTGTTTCTTGCAGCTCCCGCGTCCTCGCCTGCACCTCCTCGATCAGACCGACATTGTTGATGGCGATCACCGCCTGGTCGGCGAAGGTCGTAACGAGCTCGATCTGCCTTGCAGAGAAGGGCCGCGGCGTTCGGCGATGGATCGCAATCACCCCGACGACAACGCCGTTGCGCAACAGCGGGACACCCAGCATCGTGCGCAGTAGGCCGGCCCACCGGCCGTCCGACCACTGGTACTCCGTATCGCGCGTCACATCGGGGATATGGACGGTCGCCCGCTCGACGGCAACTCGGCCGACGAGCGTGCCGCGACCCACGCCGATAGGGTTGCTGCGTGCGTATTCGGCCAATTCCGGCGTGGTGTCGCGATTGAGCGCAGCGGCGCGGTAACGATCGCCTTCGAGTCTCCAAACGATCGCGAAATCCCCCTGGCACAGACGCGCTGCAGTCTCAACGATCGCGTTGAGCACCGGCTGCAAGTCGTCTGGAGAGCGGCTGAGACGTTGAGCACTTCGCCAGTCGCGGTCTGGTATTCAAGCGATTCCTGCAGCTCGCGCGTGCGCGTTTGCTCGGCTTCGAACAAGCGTGCGTTTTCGATGGCAATCACCGCCTGATCGGCGAAGTTCTGCAACATCGCGACCTGGCGGTCGCTGAAGGGACGCACCTCGGCTCGATAGAGAGCGATCGCGCCGATGACGCCGCCGTCCTTCAACAAAGGAACGCTGAGCAGCGACCGAGCCTTGCCCAACTCGGCCGTGGCAATCGCAAACGGATTACGCGCAAGGTAACCCTCGCCGCGCAAGACGTCCGGCAGTTGGCTCGGGCGGCCGGTGCGCTGGACGCGTCCGAGATTCGTTTCAGGACCTGCGATTACCGGCGCCTCGTCCCAGAAGCGAGCATAGGGCTCGGGCACATTGTGGAGCGCCGCCGCTCGCCACGCCCCCCCGTTGAACAACAGGAGATGCCCGAATTCAGCTGCACACAGCTCGCGGGCGCTCTTCAGGATTGCATCGAAGACGGGCTCCAGTCTTCCCGGCGAAGCGCTGATGATGCTCAGGATTTCCGATGTAGCCGTCTGCTGCTCGAGCGACGCCTGCAACTCGCACGTACGCGCCTGGACTTCCTCGAACAGCCGCACGTTCTCGATTGCGATCACCGCCTGGTCCGCGAAGATCTGCAGAAGCGCAACCTGCTTGTCGGAAAAGGGCCGCATCTCGGCACGGCGGACTGCGATCGCGCCGATCGCCTCGTTCTCCCGCATCAGAGGGGTGGCAAGCAGCGTTCGAGCGCCGAGCCGCCGCGCCAATGCGTGTCCATCGGGGAATTCGTGGGCAGCAGCCCACAAATCATGAACATGGACCGGCTTGCGGTCCACGGCGGCGCGCCCCATCGCCCAGCCGCGTCCCATGGCCATAGGTTCGGAATCAACGGCAATCGGCCCGCGGTGCGCGGCTACCGTGAGCAGATGTCCTTCCCGCAACCGAATCAGCACGTCATAGGCATCGCAGAGCCGGCCGGCGGTTTCGGTGATCGTTTCGAGGACAGGTTTAATCTCCGATGGCGAGCGGCTGATAACGTTGAGCACCTCGCTCGTTGCGGTCTGATATTCCAAAGATTCTTGCAGCTCGGCGGTGCGCGCTTGCACCTCCTCGAAGAGCCGCACATTCTCGATTGCGATTACCGCCTGGTCGGCGAAGTTGGTGACCAAGTCGATTTGCGTGGCGGTGAAGGCTTGCGCTACAACCTTCCCGACAAAGATTACTCCGATGACGCTCCCCTCTCGCAAAAGGGGGACGCCGAGCGCCGCGCGATATCCGCCGATCTTCTGCGCCTCGCCCCATGTATACGCCGGGTCAGCTAGCAAGTCCGGAACATGAACGACCTTAGCCTCTAAGGCCGCCCGGCCAGTTATGCTGCCGCGATCGATCGGGACCTCAAGAGGCTCAAAATATTTCCTTAGGCGTTCTTGCACATCGGTCGCATGCCCATATCCGGCGATCCAGCGAAAAGCATCACCCTCCCGCAGGAACAGCCAGGAGTGATCCCCTCGCATAGGCGAGTCGCCGACTCGACCAGTGTGTCGAGTACGGTTTGGAGATCAAACGTCGAACGGCTAATAACTTTCAGCATTTCGGCCGTTGCCGTCTGCTGCTCGAGCGCGGCACTTAGGTCTGCAGTCCGTGCCTGTACCTCGTCAAACAGTCGTACATTCTCGATTGCAATTACAGCCTGGTTCGCGAAGGTCTGCAGAAGCTTGATCTGTTGCTCGGAAAAGAGCGCCGCTTCAGAGCGCGCAACAGCGATCGCTCCAATGGCAACGCCGTCGCACAGCAAGGGAACAGCGGCGAGGCTGCGGTAGTTCACAAGCTCTGCAAGAACACCAAGTTTGTACTCTTCGTCGGTTTGGATATCCGCAATCTGTTCAACTCTGGCGCAGAGAACAGCTCGACCAGCGGCGCTGCCACGGTCCGGTATTGCTGGCCAGAAACGGCGCTGTGCCTCGAGCTTTTCTGGGGAGAGCCCGTGATGGGCCGCAAAGTGCATCAATACGCCATCGAAACGAAACACGTGGCAAAACTGCGCGTCGCAGATGCGCGCCGCTCGATCCGCGATCATATCGAAAACTGGCTGAACGTCGGTTCGCGATTGCGAGATTATGCGAAGGACGTCGTCAGTCGCTGCTTGCTGCTGAAGAGCCTCTGCAAATCGCGAAGCATACTCGTGCTCGGAGCATGTACCCACCTCGGCCTCGTTTCCGGCGTGCTGGGGAGCAGTAATGCCGCGGCTCATAGTGGTTCCCCGTGGTGGAGGATCATCGTTGTCTGCCGTCAACTCGCGGCAGCTAGCTTTAGGCGTGGGCGGGGCATCTCGCTTCCGTATCAGCCGGGAGCGCGCGTCTCTCACAACCACCGGCGCCTGACACCAGCCAGTGATCGGGTAATGCTACGCTTAAATCGAGATTAGAGCGAGCCCGCCCGGAACTCGATGCAATCGCGCCCAAATGCACCCACGGCGTACTAAACTCATCCCGTTCTTGGCGGTCGGTGCTCCATTGTCGCGACTCCATGCAGACCCGTGAAGCGGTCGGTGCGGGTAGGCGGACGCCACGACCCGGATTGTCATCTAGTCCTGGCTCCCAGGGCGGGGCGGGGTAGGAGGAAAAAGACGACGACGCCCCCCGAGCGTGTGGCACAGTGTTCTGCTGAGTTAGTTTAACGAACGAGTTTCTTTCGTGGCGCCAAGGGCTCAATACTCGTGGTCCGGTCCTGACCGAACCGCACTCGGAGCTGTCCTATGTCCACGAAATTTTTTGCCTCGCCATATACGCCTGTCCCGCGGGTGGTCCTGGACGAGGAACTCCATCAGCTCGAAAGGCGCGCCGCCTGCATCCATCTCTCGCTCGCGGCGCTTGCCAATCGTGCGGGCGTGAGGGTTTCGCAGATCAGCCAGTGGCGGTCAGGCGCTGCCGTGACCGGCATGACGTTCGGGCGGCATTTTCGTGCCTTGCAGCAGGCGCTTGAAGCCGAGGAGCGCGAGCTGTTGCGCTACCTGCAGGGGATGATGCCGCGGTCGCGGCGCGCCTAGGTGCGTACGAGAAGGCCGTCGTCCTCCCACATCCGCATGAGTTCGGCGAGCGGGTCCGCTGGCGGCTCGCGACTCAGATTGCGAGCCTCGCGCTCGAGTTCCCGCGCATTCGCGACGCGGTCAGCTTTGAAGCCGAAGGCTTTCGGTGTCAGGCAGAGCCGCGCCTGGAGCTGCAGAACCCTTCTTTGTAGCTGCGCCACCACCGCGAGCCGAGGATTAGGTGTGGGACCGGGACCTCGGCGCGACGGCCGCATCAATCCTTCCCGCCGCAGGACCGCCGCTTGCTTGTCGAGGTCGTCGACGAGGCGCACAAGCTCCGCGGCCAAATGCAAGTCGAGTCGTTGCCACTCATGCCGGGCACGGCTTTCAATCACCGCTAGCCAGAGCGGCATCGCCCGCTCCGGCAGTGGTCGCGGCGGCTCGATCGGCGGCTCGCGAACAGCGACATGAGCGGCCATCGCGGCGGCGACGGAGTCGGAACGTGTGCAGGTGCGCGAACGTGCCATGACGACGCCCTCCTCAGGCGAGGACACTAGCGGGAAAAAACGGGGTCCAACAGCATTCACGTTCGAGGGCTGGGCACGCTCTCGGGGGCGGGGCCCGATTATTTTGAGATAGCCCCCCGGGGGCCTCGACGATCCGAGCGACGGCAGCGTCCCAGGAGATGCTGGGATCCTCGTCGAGGATAAGCAGGACCTGTTCGGCGAGGTCGCTTCCCATAGTCATCGTCTTCGCGTCCTCGGTCGCCTTGTCGATGATCGCCTTGAGCTGATCGTTCACGAGACGGATGGCGCGGGCACGCTGACAGGCCTCGCGCAAAGTTTCCTCGTCAGGGACGACCTTGCGGATATTGAGCCCGTCGAGCTTTCGTTCGATGAACTCGACGAGCTCGTCACTGGCAAAGGCATTCAGCTCGACCCGTTCCGAAAGCAGGAAGTCGATCTCCTCCGCGGTGGCACCGTTCTTCCTCAAGTTATCAGCCACCGCGTCGTCGCTGCCGGTGTGCGTCACTTCCTCGGTCTCGAGCCCGTCGATGTCCTCCAGCCTCAGACCGAGGTCGTGGACCTTGAAATTTCGCTGGAAGCTGTAACGGCGGGTGTCACGCTTCAGGGTGCCGGCGATGGAGAAGCCGGACTTGTCGAAATCGTGCAGGAGGAGGAGCGGGATGTCGTGCCGTGCGCACAGCTCCTCGACGAGCTGCCGGCTGGCGGTGACGCTCATCCCCTTTGTCGACATGATGGCGAGGTCGTAGCGCTCGGCCAGCTTCACGGCCCTGAACAGGGGCATGAAGCCTTCCTTCTCGACGAAGAGCACGGCGCCGTAACGATGGCCCGGACCGAAGGTCGGGAAGTACTCGTCGGAAAGCTTGAATTGAAGCGCTGGCCGCTTGTAGAGACGGACGTCGCGCAGGTAGTCGCGGACCGCCAATGTGCCGAGCGGAACCTGGCGGCGGGTGTGCGGCTCTTGGACATGCCCGCGGGCGTCATAGACGACGTTCCAGGCGACGCGCATCTCCTCGATGTATTCCGGCAATAGCTGCTGGGTGAAATACTGGTCGAAGCGGGCCCCGAGGTCGCGATCTGAGGTCGCCTGGATGTGCGGTCGCGCCGCATACATGATCTGCCGGGCGTGAGCCGGCAGCGTGCCATTGGCGCTGGCCTTGAGATAAGCCTCTCTCATGATCTGCCAGGCCGCGTCGCGGACCGTGACGGTGCGGCGACGGATCATGACATTGGCCCTGTTCCGTCGCGCCGACCTCTCCCGCTCCTCGCGCTTGCGCTGCTTGGTCCATTTCTGGGTGACGCCCTCGACGGCGTTGATGATGGCCGAAGCTTTCATGACCGCACCACCACGCTGCTCTTGCCGCGGTCGAGATATTCGACCCGGGGATATGCCGCGTGCAGCACAAAGATCACCGGCTCGTCCGCGTCGACCCTCTGCCGCGAGAGGATGCTGTCGAGGCTCATGCCGAAGGGACCAAGCGAGCGGAACGGATTGCGGATGCCCGGCGACCAGTTCACGCCGGTTACGAGCCGCCGACCCTCTTCTTCCGCCTTGTCGCCGAGCCAGCCGAAGGCGGTCTCGATGACGAAGGGGATGCCGTCATCGTCATGGTCGGCGATCTTGCGGTAATCGAAGCTCTCCATCTCGCAGAAGGCAGCCGCGAAGCGCGCTTCGAAATGCTCCCGCCCGATAATGCCCAGCAAAGCCGGCGGAACCGGCTTTGAATTCTCCTGCATCGCCTCGAGCAGCTTGCCGCTGATGACAGGATCGATCCGCCCGTCGATCACGAGGCGGCTCAGCGGCTCGCGCGACAGGCCTGCGGCAGCGAGAACGGCCTTGCCCTTGGCGCTGCCGCTCAGACCGCGGAATTCGCCTACCACCTCGCGCACGGTGCGGATCCGACCGTTGTCGGCATCATGGGAGACATAGGCGGCAATCAGGCGCTGGAAGCGCTCGAGATCGTACCAGTGGGGCGAGGTCGGATCGGACGGTTTCCATTTCGGCCATTCAGCCCGAGTCGCGGCGACCGCGGACCGCTGACCAAAGCATGACACCTCAAGGCTGAGAGAGGGGTTCAGCCACACGAAGTCATCGGCGATTTGTAAAAAACGGGCCATCGCGTCGGTCAGGATTGGGCAAACAATTGGGCCAGCGGACGAGGATCTCGGTTCCGGTCTTACAATCGGCCGGTAAAACCTGATGATCGACCACCGGCTCCTGGCGGACCCGATCGACCTTGAAGGCAATCAAGTGGCGCTCGCCCCGCGCCGCGATCTCAACCTGCCCCCGCTCGCCGTCGAGCACGAAGGGCATGGCGACGATCGTCTTGAGCGCATTGCCTTGGGCGCCACGGGTCGGACCGACGTAGGCCTCGCGCGAGCTCACCCTGATCGCGAAATCGAGGACGCTCTCGATCGTCGAAGCCGGAATTCCCGGGCCATTGTCGCGGACGAGGATCCCGCCGTCGTTGACCTCGATCGTGATCACCGGCGCAATGCCGGCCTCCTCACAGGCGTCGAGGGCATTGTCGAGGAGCTCCTTGACGATCACGAGCGGCCACTCGCCGTCTTCGTGGCCGGTCTGCGCCGTGAGCTCCTTGACCGACGCGAAGTCGAGGAGGCGCGACGTCGAGAAGGTGGTTCGTGCAAGCTGCTTGGCGGTCATGGGTGCCTCCTTCCACGATGCGGCTTAACGCGCCGGCCGGCGACGCGGCTCGGCAGTGAACGGCGGTGCCATTTGGTGCGGACGGAAAAGCTCGAGCTGGTCGGGCGAGCGGAAGCAGCGGCGCTGCTGTCGCTCCCGCAGCCGGCGGGCCAGGCGAGCGGTGATCCCGCCAACGACAGCGCGGAGCGGTTGCCACGGCTCACCGGACAAAACGGACAAAACGGGTAATTTGACCGCGGTCAGGGGGGCCATCCCTGGACGGACAAACGGGACAAACAGGACACACCCCTTTAGGGGTGTCCGGTTTGTCCGTTCTGTCCGGAGGCCGGGCCTGCCCGGTCTGTCGTCTATGCGATCGGCCATGCGTAGGGTTCCCACATCCCGACCAGGCGGTCGGAAGCGAGGTTCTCGACGGCGCGCTTGAAGGCTTTGCGGCGGGCGTCGGGGTCCTGTCCGCCGATCCCGCGCTTGAACGCATACTCGCGCCACAGGTCGACCGTGGTGACGCGCAGGGCCGGCGGCACATGGTTCGACGTCACCCGCTCGCCGGCCTCGTCCACGGCCTCGCGGAGCGCGTTGAGCGCGAGCTTGGAGTTCTTCGGTATCCGCGCCGCCGTGCGCTGCGCGCTGGCGGTCGCCGCTTCGGGCGCATCCGCCTCGGCCACCACGGGAGCGGTGACCGGATCACCGAATTCATCCTGGTCGACGATGACGCTCTTGAGCGTGAAGGCGACGCGCTGGCCTTCCTCGTGGTCGGATGACTTCACGACCTCGGCTAGTCGCGCGGTGTCGTTCTTGGTGACGTGCACAGTGGTGTCGGCAGCGCCGAGCAAAGCGCCGTGGCCGCGCATCCTTTCCTTGCCGTCGACCGGCTGATGGTGCGTCAGCGCCAGGTGCACGCCGACGCCTTGCTGGATCCGGGCAAGGTCGGCCACGAGCAGGCCCATGTCCTTCGGGCTGTTCTCGTCGCCGCCGCACAGCGCCCGGCTCACGGTGTCGATGATGATCAGCGCCGGCTCGCAGCGATGACGATCGGCGAGCCGGGAGATCGTTTCGACGACGTCGAGGGCGGTTTGCGGCTCGCGAAGATCGAGCGGGCCGCGCGCCAGGCCGAAGGGCACCGGGCCAAGAGCGAGCTCGGAGCGCAAGGCGATCGCGCGCCGAGCGACGACGGCGGCGCGTTCGAGCGCGATGTAGAGGACAGCGCCTTGCTTGACCTGCCGGCCATGCCAAGTGCGGCCAGCGGCCACGTGCAAACCGACATCGCCGATCACCACCGACTTGCCGGAACCGGGTTCGCCGTACCAGATCGAGGTCTCGCCCAGGCCGAGCAGATGGTGCACGCACCAAGCCTTGCGGCTCGCCGTGCTCATATCGACGAGCTCGACGATCGGGAGGAGGCGCCCGCGCCGGCCGGTGTTCCGCTTAGTTTCGCGTGGCTTGGGACGGCTGGCGTCGAAGGCGAGGCGCAGTCCTTCGGCACCACTCTCGCGCAGAATTTCGTTGGCGTCGGGCACCTTCGTCATCGGGGCGCTCTGAGGTCGACGAGGTTGACCTCGGCGAAGCCGCGCGTTTCGAGCCGCTGTGCAAGTTCGCGGGCATGGTGCTGGCCGTCCGGATCGGCGTCGGCCATTACTGAGACTGTGTCCGTGTAGGACGGGACCGACTCGGCCAGCGCCGGGAGCCGCGAGGCGGCACCGGCGGCCCAAGCTCCGAGCCCAGTCGCCGCATGCATCGACAAGGCATCCTCAACGCCTTCTGTGATCACCAAGCCGAGCGCGTCGTTCATCGGCGCGAGCACGATCGGTGTGCCCTTCGAGCGGCCGATCATGATCTTCTGCGGCTCGATATCCGCCTTGCCGCTGCCGTCCCGCTTGATTTTGATGAGGTGCACGCCGGCGACCGCCTTGTCGGCGATAGCGAGGCGGCCCGGCTCGGGCTCGTTCGGGATGCCGAAAGCGGCGATCAGGGCTGAGCGATAGTCGCCTCGCGGCGGCAGGTAGCCGAGCGTTGCCGGCAGGGCGCCGGCGATGCCGCGCGTTAACCGTAGGTAGGTCTCGGCCGGTGTGCCCGCGAGCGGTTGCCGGCGCTGCCACAGGGCGAGCGCCTTGGCGCGCCGCGCCACGGCCTCGTCCCGCTCTCGTGCGGCTGCCTCGGCCTGGAAGCGACGCAGAGCCTCGCGATCGATCGAGCGCCGCTCGTCCTCGCGCACGTAGCCGCTCTCGCCGCATCTCGCGCAATGGAAGCTGATGAAGCCTGGGCCGCGCCACAAGCGCAGCACCTTGCGGACCCGGTTCGCGGCGGCCTGGCGAACGGGACCGCAGAGCGGGCAGGGCGATGTCGGTCTTATCACGAGACGCGAGCGCATCGGCGAGCTTCCGATAATTGAAGGCAGCGGCAGCACAGGCCATGCGCGGTCCTCCTCCACGACGGCTCGGCGTTCCCCGCGCGGAGCGCCGGGCCGTTAATCGGCCGGCTGTTGCTCGGAATCGACGCGGGCCGGACCGGTGGCCTTCGGCTGGCAATCGCGCTCGGCCTTCAACGCTTCGATGAAGGCGTCGATCTCCTCCTCGAGGTGGCCAGTGATGCGCCCGTAGCGGACCGGCGGGGGCAACTTCCCTTGTGCGATGAGCTCATAGAACGTCGTGTGGCCGCAGCCGATTTTCTGCTGTGACTGCTTGGGACGAAGGATCTTCATGCCTCAATCTCCGAACTCGCCGCCGCAGAGTGTGCGGCTCAGGCCGACCGCATTCGTGCGGCGATGTTCGGAGGGTGACGAACTCTCGTTGTCAGTGCCGATCGGGTCTGCCAACTTTATTTGGGCTTGCGAATTTTACGCCGGACGGTGTTAGGATTTTCCTCGCCTGCTATGATCCCAGCGACGCTCTTAGCTGAAAACGTCGGGTGTCGCTTCCAGACCTCGTTCGCCTTGGCTTGCAATTTTGAGATCTTGACCTTCGCCTCGTTCGTGCGAGAGGTGTTCGCGGTCGAAAGCACCTCCGCCTGTTCGGCGTGAAAGGCAACCGCGCCGCCGTGCTTCACTGTTATAGCTAGCTCTCTCAACAGCATACCAATGGTCATTGCTGTCTCGATAACCGCGTCAATGTCGCCCCGGTCGCGCTCCGCTTCCAACTGCACAGATTGGTAGAGAATGCGCCGAGCGTACCAAGCCGGCGTGCTAGTCGGCGGGTCGACTGGGTTCCCAGCCTCCACCACAATGCGCTCCGCCCGTGCCAAATGCGCCGCGTAGTAGGACCCGTTGGGTGAAACTCGTTCCACCTCCCCGGCTCTGATTGCCGCCTCATATATCTTCCCAAACACTGCGGCAGGCTCGCGTCTCTTGCTCATTGCCGCCCCCGCAACGGCACAACCTCGCCAGTGACGACGGGCGACGAGCAGAAGCCGGCCCATTCCTCCATCAGCCGGCGCCGCTTCTCGAAAAGATCGCCGCGCCGATAGGCCGCCTCGACACCATTCGAGATCGCATGAGCGAGGGCCATTTCGACGACGTGATTGGGATAGCTAGTTGCCTCAGCCGCCCAATCTCGAAAGGTCGAGCGGAAGCCGTGCACGGTCACGTCGGGGCGGAGCTTTGCGAGCACGTCCGTCATCGCGTCCTGATTGATGAACCCGCCGTTGCTGCGGCCGGGGAACACCGCATCAGACGCGCCCTCGCGCGGAAGCTCGACGACGATCGCCAGCGCCCGATCCGACAGTGGCACCCGATGCTCCTTGTCGCCCTTCATGCGCTCGCCGCGGATCGTCCAGACGCCAGCTCGCAGGTCGACCTCCGACCAACGGGCGAACCGCGTTTCTCCGGTCCGCGCCGCCGTGAGAATGGTGAACTCCAGCGCCCGCGCCGGGACACCCGGCAGCGCCCGCAACTCCGCCATGAACGCGGTCAACTCGGCGTAGGGCAGCGCCGGGTGATGCTTTGTCCGGCTTGTTCGATTAGCCTTGGGCAAAACATTTGCGAGGTGCCCCTTCCAGCGAGCAGGGTTCTCGCCCTCGCGCAAGCCCGTGCTCTTGGCGAACTCCAACACCGCCTCAATTTCGTTCACGGAGCCGCTGCCCAACGTGCGGCTTCTTCGTCCAGACGGGATCGAGCACCCGGTGCAGGGATGCGGTATCGATTGAGGCGACGGAGAAGCTGCCGATGATCGAAAAGGCGTACCTTCTCAACGTCGAAAGCCACTCGCGCCGCGAGCCGTCGCCCTTCCATTGCGCGGACTTCACCTCGACGTACTGAGACGCCACCTCCTCAAACGTGCCCCGCTTAAGAGCGGTAAGGCGCGCCCCGACAACTGCGGCCCGGCGACGTTCCAGCGGGTCGATGCCCTGATCCTTCAACTGCCGCCGCAACTCGAACGCCCGCTCGCGCGCCTGCGCCAGAGAAACGAACTCGGCGGAGCCGAGGCCCATCCAGCGCTCGCGCTTCCGGTGCTCGTAGCGCAAGACCCACGTCTTGGAGCCGCCGATCACTTGCAGGTAGAGCCCGCGTCCGTCACCGTGGCGTCCAGGCTTGGCGTGCCTGACCTGCGCCGCTGTCAGCTTCCCCACCGTTTCATCCTCGCTTCTATCCCCGGCTTCGTCGGGGCTTCCAGCGGATTATAGCGGAAGGATACGGAACAGCGGAAGGTCTAAATGTCCACCATCCCCTTGTTATTCCGGACAGTTACGGAACGTCGCGGAACGATGCCGGTTCGCGTACGGGGCGGTCGGATCAGACGGGGGTGGTCCCCAATACGCAGGGCACCCCCGAATCGGCCTTCGCCTCCCGAGCCCGGGGTTCGCGTGACCCCGGCCGCAGGCGCCGCTCCCGTCCCACCCTAACGACGCCTCGCGAGAGCGTCCCCCGGCGGACGGGACGGGCGAGATGTAGGACATCGTTCCGTGGCTGTCAAGGACTATTTTCTGGAAAAGCCATGCCGCCATCCCGGAAGCCGCGGCTACGCTAATCCGATCGCCCTCCGACCGCCGAGGCGCCGAACACATGATCGAGGATGAGCCCTTTCACCGCGGTCGCGGCCACGGGGCCGTCCGGCAGCAGCGCGGCGTCGGAGCCGATCACCAGCGGGCCGTCCTCGGGCCGCGCCGTCACGCGCCCGTGCGAGCCCTTCACCAGCGCGGCGTCGAGCGGGATCACGTCCATGAGGGCGCGAAAGCCGAGGGCGCGCTTCGCGAGCCGCGCGCCGATCGCGAGCTTCGGATGACGGATCGCCGGATCGAGGAAAAGCTCGACCGGATCGTAGCCGGGCTTGCGATGGATCTCGACCGTGCGGGCGAAGTCCGGCGCGCGGGAATCGTCCTGCCAATAGTAGTAGGTGAACCAGGCGTTCGGCTTCGCGAGCAGGACGAGCTCGCCCGAGCGGGGATGATCGAGGCCGTGCGCCCGCTTGCCGGCCTCGTCGAGCACCGCGTCGACGCCCGCGATGTCCGCCAGGAGCTTCTGCACCGGCGCCATGAGGGCCGGGTCGGCGAGGTAGACATGCGCGATCTGATGGTCGCAGACCGCGAAGGCGCGCGAGGCGACCGGGTCCAGCATCTCGGCCCCGTCCTCCTCGCGCACGGCGAGGAGGCCGGCGTCGCGGAGCGCCCGGTTGAGGTGGACCGGCGTGTCGACGGGCGTGATGCCGTATTCGGACAGCACCAGGATGTTCAGGCCTTCGGCCTCGGCGGCAGCGATCAGGTCGCCGGCGGCCGCGTCGAGGTCGCGCAGCGACTGCGCCACCGCCGGATGGGACGGGTCCGGCCCATGGCGCTGCATATCGTAGTCGAGGTGCGGCAGGTAGACGAGCGTGAGCGTCGGCCGGTGGGCACTGATCACGTGCCTGGCGGCGTCGGCGATCCATCGCGTCGAAGCGATGGTCGTGCCGGGACCCCAGAACTGGAACAGCGGGAACGGCCCGAGCTTCTCCGTGAGCTCGTCGCGCAATCCCGCCGGCTTGGTGTAGCAGTCGGGGAGCTTGCGCCCGTCGGCCTTGTAGATCGGGCGCGGCGTCGCGCCGATCTCGAAGCCGCCGGCCATGTTGTACCACCAGAACAGGTTGGCGCAGGTGAAG
>Ga0126304_10000795_pt1 | contig 13800 bp, 8 predicted proteins | sample Plot25_FD_92538 | JGI IMG/M metagenome (GOLD analysis project Ga0126304, IMG submission 92538) | Serpentine soil microbial communities from UC McLaughlin Reserve, CA, USA - Plot25 | ecosystem: Environmental > Terrestrial > Soil > Grasslands | place: USA: UC McLaughlin Reserve, Lake County... | reverse complement strand
TGGCCGGACCATCGTCGAGAGCGATGAACGTCCCGGAGCTCCAGCCGTCGTCGTGATCGGCGATCACGTGTGGAAGCACCGGTTTGGCGGCAGTCCGTCGATCGTCGGCCGCGAGATCCAGCTGGGCGACACCCGACATACGATCGTCGGCGTCATGCCACCGGGCTACGCGTTCCCGATGGATCACGATTACTGGATCCCGTGGCTGCTGAGTCCCGCGCGGTATCCCCTGCGCGGCGGACCCGGCGTGAACGCCTTCGCGCGCTTGCGTGATGGCGTTTCGATAGAGGCGGCGGATGCCGAGATCGCGCTGATCGGTCAGCGCGTCGCGGTGGAGTCTCCGGCTACACATCACCTGCGGCCGCGGATCCTGCCGTATACCCATCCTTTCACCGACATGGACGATCCCGACGGCGCCCTGGTCATGCGCACGATTCAGAGCTCCGTCATCGTGCTCCTGCTGGTCGTGTGCGTGAACGTGGCGATCCTCGTTTACGCGCGCACGGCGACACGTCAGGGAGAAATCGCAGTGCGCACCGCGCTCGGGGCGAGCCGCGGCCGCATCGTCGCGCAGCTGTTCGTGGAGGCGCTCGCGCTGGCGTGTATCGCCGCGCTGATCGGGATAGGTCTCGTCAGCAGCGGCCTTTCAGAACTCGAGGCGGGCTTCGAGCAGATGGGCGGACGGCTGCCATTCTGGATCTCGCTGCGCCTGTCGGCCGACGACATCCTCTGCATCGTCGGTCTGACGCTGTTCGCGAGCGTCGTCATCGGTGTCCTCCCGGCAGTGAAGGCGACTGGAAAACGGGTCCAGAGCGGCCTGCAGGGACTGTCATCAGGCAGCGGCTCGCGCATGCAAATGGGGCGGCTGTGGACGGCGCTGATCGTCGGTCAGGTGGCCGTGGCGGTCGGTCTGCTGCCGGCAACGCTGGTGCACGCGACCAACGCCTTGCGGTTTCGGACGGACGATACGGGGAAGGTCATCAGCCAGTTTCTGTCCGCCGATCTGGCACTCGATCGCAACGATGCGTCGATGCAGGCGGAGGTTCAGGCGTTCCGATCGCGCTATGCCGCGCGCCAGCTCGAACTCGAACGCCTGCTCGAAGCCGACGGCAACGTTCAAGCCGTGACCTATTCGCTGACGCGTCCCGGAGAAGAGCTTGCCGCTGTCCTCGAAGTGGAAGGTGTTGCTGGCGGGCGAGTCGACTACAACATCGTCAGCGGCAGCCGTACCGGTCACCTGGTACGCTTCAACCGCGTCGCTCCCGATTTCTTCAAGGCCTTCGATATCCCGCTGCTGCTCGGACGCGGGCTCGACGCAGGCGATGCCGCACCGGCGGCGGCCGCGGTCGTTGTCGATCGGACGTTCGTCGAACGGCTTCTGGGCGGCACCAATCCTCTGGGACATCGTATTCGCTACGTCGGCGTCAGCCGCGAGGCAGGGCAGGGGAATATCGACATCGATCACGCGCTCGACATCGTCGGCGTGGTCGAGGCCTTTCCGCCGGGGGCCGCAGATCGCACGGTGCCACGGCTTTATCACGCTGTGGCACCGGGAACGATTCACCCGGCGCAGCTCGCCGTCAGGATTCGGGGCTCCAAACCGGTCACGTTCACCAACAAGCTTCGTGAGATCACGGCCGGTGTCGACGCCAGTTTGCAGCTGCGGGACCTGTCGTCAACGGAGGAAGCGCTGAAAAGGGAACAGGGATTGATGCGTATGATCGGCATCACTCTGGCGGCGATCATGCTCAGTGTGCTGGTGCTGTCTGCCGCCGGCATTCACGCGCTGATGGCGTTCACGGTCGCGCGCCGCCGCAAGGAGATCGGCATTCGCGCGGCGCTGGGCGCGGACTCGCGGCGGATCCTGACCGAGATCTTCTCGCGGGCATTCGCGCAGCTGGCGCTCGGCGCCGTGCTCGGCATGCTGACGGCGTTCTCGCTCGACCAGCTGTCCCATGGGGATCTGCTGGAGGGCAACTCTGCGTGGGTGTTGCCGATTGTCGCCGTCTTCATGACAGTGGTGGGTCTGGTGGCGGCGTCGGGGCCGGCGCGGCGCGGCCTCCGGATCGAGCCGACGGAAGCGTTGCGCCAGGAATGAACGATTACAGCGCGACGCGATGGCGTCCCGAGTGCAGGTAGTTCATCGTCTGAACCGTGAGCATGACGAGGAACAGTGACTTCGCCTGCTCTTCATCCTGGGCGAGCCGCAGGTTCAATTCGTTGGCGCGCCGCAGTACGTCCTCGATGACCTGGTCGATCGTGTACTGATACTCGCCGGTCCATTCGGCGACCATGCGGCGAACGTCACGGCGCACCCGGGCGATGAATCGCGCCGCCTTCATGTTGCCGGCGTGTTCCGGTTTGTCAGAGAACATCCGGCGCAGATCCCGGTCGTAGAAGTGGGGATGCTCGACGCCGTAGTGGCGCCGCTTGCGCTGGTAGTGCGAGCGCAAGGTCTTGCGAAGGGTATTGATCGGCTCGAGCTTCCGCCGTGACTTCACGATCATCGGCTTGCCGGCGATCTCGTTCATCAGCGTGTCCATGTATTCGAGCTTCTTGATCGCAGGCCAGTCGGCGTATCGGGTCCGCCAGTCGGAGTCCGGCTTCAACCAGGTGGCAAACGTCTCGGCAAAGTCCTCGTCCGGGTGGCTTTGCGAATACCAGCTGTCCAGGTGCAGGACGAAGCTCTTGCTGTATGGCTTCGGCTGATAGTGCGCGGGATACTGCATGTAGGACGGCCCGAAGATCTGCTGCCGGCGCAGCCGCTGGCGCAGCTTGTAGGCGTTGTCGATCGCGTGTCCGGCTTCATGCCTGAGGATCTTCATGCACCAGGAGGGGGTGCCCCCTTCCACTTCGAGCATCTGTGTCCGCTCCAGCTTCTCGAGGCGAGGGTGCGCCAGGTAGAAGGGAATGGCGACTCCGGGCACACCGTCCGGGGAGAACCATTCAGCCGATAACCAGAAATGCGGACTGAAGGTGGTCAGCCCCCGCCCCTCGAGGTTGCTGCTCAGCTCTGCGAGGCGCTCGTCGAGGACGCTGCCTTCGATCGTGACACCGAGCTGATTGATTCGAAGATCGAGCAGGCGCTCGTCAGGCCACTGTGCCCATTCCTCGGGCGGGATGGTGGCCTCCCTCTGCGGGACCTCTGGGTCGGGCATCCGTTCAGTCTACTTGGTCGGAGCGGAGGGGCTTTCGTCGGGGAAATGTGGTATATCCCTTGGCGCCCAGGCGACAACCCCAGCACCCATCGGTGAGCCTTTTCGGAGGGCCGCCACAGGAGATTGCATGAACTCGGCATTTCGACGTCTGTCTGCCCTCACAGTGGTGACCCTCCTGGGAACTCCCGTGTTTGCCCGAGCGCAGGCGTCCTCACCCGCGACCGCGACGCAAGAGAAGAAGGATTCGCAGAAGCCGACGACGGCAGAGACGCAGAAGCCCGATACCCAGAAACCCGATGCTCAGAAGCCGGATCCCCAGAAGCCGGAGGAACCCCCCAAGTACGAAGAGACACTGGTCGTGAGTGCCTCCCGCAACGAAGAGAAGCTGGTCAACGCCCCCGCGACCATGAGCGTGATCAGCGCGCTGCAAATCGAACAGGCGCCTTCGCAGAATTTCGCCGAGTTGCTGCGATCGATCCCGGGAGTCAACATCACCCAGGTGTCGGCGCGCGACATCAACGTGACCAGCCGCGGTTCCACCGGAACGCTGGCGACCGGGCAGCTGGCGCTGCTCGACGGCCGCAGTCTTTACCAGGACTTCTTCGGCTTCGTCATGTGGGACTTCCTGCCGGTGAACCTCAACGAAATCAAGCAGGTCGAAGTCATCCGCGGCCCTGCGTCGGCAGTATGGGGCGCCAACGCTGTGAACGGTGTCGTCAACGTCATTACGAAGTCCCCGCGCGAGATGCAGGGCACGAGTGCGGTCCTCGGGTACGGATCGTTCGACGGCGCCGGCACCGGGAATCGAAGGAACGATGGGTCCTTGTGGTACGTCAGTGGTACGCACGCGGCGGCGATCAACGATCGCTGGGCGTACAAGCTTTCGGCCGGCGGTTTCTCGCAGGACGCGCTGGCCCGTCCGACAGGAGTCATTCCGTGCACGAACACGGAGGTCTGTTCGGGCGCACGTGCGTCGTATCCCCCGTTCGTCAACCAGGGATCGACTCAGCCCAAGTTCGACGGACGTCTCGACTACGACTATCCGGACCGAGGGAAGCTGTCGTTCTCCGGCGGCGTCGCCGGCACCGACGGGATGATGCATACCGGGATCGGCCCCTTCGACATCGACAGCGGCACGGTGATGGGATACGGCAAGGCGAACTACTCGCAGGGCGGCTTCCGTGTGGCTGCGTTCACGAACGTTCTGAGTGGCGACGCGAAGAATCTGCTCACCGTCGATCCGATCACCGGCAATCCGATCACGTTCAACTTCAAGAGCTACACCTACGACCTCGACGCGTCGAACGTGCAGGCGTTCGCCGGGCGTCATGTGCTCAGCTACGGTGGCAACCTCCGCTTCAATTTCTTCGACCTGTCGATCGCCCCCTCGTCCGACGATCGCTTCGAGTTCGGCGGCTTCGCGCAGGACGAGATCTTCATCAACAAGAATTTCCGCTGGGTCGTCGGGGCGCGGATCGATCGGTTCGACTACATCGACAACTTCGTCGTCTCGCCGCGCACGACCCTGCTGATCAAGCCGCAGGAGAACCAGACGTTCCGCGTTTCTTACAACCGGGCCTATCGATCCCCGTCGGTCATCAACAATCACCTTGATCTGATCATCGGGCAACCTGCCAGCCTGGCCGCCCTTGGGGGCCCGGCCCAGTACCTGCTGCCGGTCAACATCACCGGCAACACCGACCTGAAGGAGCAGTCACTCGATGCCTTCGAGCTCGGTTACTCCGCGGTCATCAAGCGCGCGGTCGTGTCGGCCGCGTTCTACCGCAACTGGGTCAAGAACGAGATCCTGTTCACCGAAGACGTAACGGGCCGGTATACGGCGGCCAACCCGCCGGCGAACTGGCCGCTCAACCCGCTTTTTATCGCTGCCCTCGCCCAGCAAGGCAGATTTCTTCCGGGCCGGTACACCTATCTGAACTTCGGCAAGAGCACGCAGCAGGGGCTGGAGCTTGGGGTCAACGGCCCGCTCCACCGGTACGCCGATGTGTTCGTGAACTATTCCTGGCAGGGTGAACCCGATCCGAAGGACTTCGACCTGTCAGAACTGAATATTCCGGCAACACACCGCTTCAACGCGGGCGTGTCCGTGTCGTACGATCGGTTCCTCGGCAATTTCTCGGTGAGCTACACCGACAACGCCTACTGGCAGGACGTTCTCGGCCCGGAATACGCCGGCACCACCGATGCCTACACGATCGTCAATGCAGGAATCGGGGCGAAGTGGATGAGCGACAGGTTCACGACTTCGTTGAAGGCGATCAACCTCGGGAACCAGAGCATCCAGCAGCACGCCTTCGGAGACATCACCAGGCGCCAGATCGTTGCCGAGCTGCGGGTCAACGTTTCGAAGTAACACGTCAGGAGCGGTAGCTCCTAGCTCCCAGCTCCTGTATCCTGTCCGTTGCTTGATTCGTCTACTGGCGCTGGACATCGACGGCACTCTTCTCGACAGCAACGGCACAATTCCCGAGGCGAACCGGCGTGCAATCGAGGCGGCGATCGACAAGGGGGTCGAAGTCGCCCTCGCTACGGGGCGGAGGTATGACTTCGCGCGACCGATCTTCGAGCAGCTCCCCGAGCCGCTCACCCTGATCCTGAGCAATGGGGCGGTCGTGAAGGCCCGCGACGGACGGACGCTCACCCGCCGCCTGTTGCCGCGCCAGATTGCGCACGATGTGCTGCAGCGCACACCGGAACATCGCGAGAGTGCTGCGGTGGTGTTCGACCGGCCGCGTGAAGGGCAGGTCGTGTTCGAGGCGATCGACTGGGATCATCCGCGGCACGCACGGTTCTTTTCCGTCAACCGGCCGTTCCTGGCTGAATCGAAACCTCTCGAAGAGTGCCTCACGGAGGATCCCGTCCAGGTGATGTTCAGTGGCGGCTGCTCGGCGATGCGGACTCTGTTCGATCAGCTCCGCGGGCACGCCGATCACCTGTTCTCGGTCGCGCTCACCGAGTACGAGCATCGGGATTTTTCGCTGGTCGACGTGATCCGAGCGGGTGTGTCCAAGGGCTCCGCGCTGCACGAGTGGTCGCAGCGGCAGGGCTACGCGCGCTCCGAGGTGATGGCGATGGGCGATAACCTGAACGACATCGAAATGCTCGAATATGCCGGACGGCCGATCGTCATGGGCAATGCGATCCCCGACTTGAGGAATCGCGGCTGGGCGGAAACCGCCAGCAACGACGATGCGGGGGTCGCCCGCGCCGTCGAGACATACATCCTCGGAGAGGCGTCCTAGAAGGTTATGGCTCGAATGATGGGCGGCGGAATGATCGGATCGGAACGGGCGCGCGGCAGCCGCAGAGCCGCGGCGGCCGGTGCGGTGAACTCGGGACTCGGCGCTGACAGTGACAAGGCCAAGAAGAAGCGCCTGACCAAGGCCGCATGGAAAGAGACGCGTGCGCTGATGGCGGCCCGGCGCGGCCGCCTGGCGCTCGGCCTCGTCCTGATGCTGATCAGCCGGGCGGCCGGTCTCGTCCTGCCAGCGTCCTCGAAGTACCTGATCGACGATGTCATCGGGAAAGGGCGGGTTGATCTTCTAAAGCCGATCGCCATTGCCGCGGGAATTGCGACCTTGCTCGACGCGATGTCGTCGTTCGCCTTGTCGCAAGTGCTCGGCGTCGCGGCGCAGCGCGCGATCACCGACATGCGCCGCCGCGTCGAGGCGCATGTCGCCCGATTGCCGGTCGGCTACTTCGACTCGACCAAGTCGGGCATCCTCGTGTCCCGCGTGATGAACGACGCCGAAGGGATTCGTAATCTGGTCGGCACCGGCCTGGTGCAACTGCTCGGCAGTATCGTCACCGCTCTCGCGGCGATTACCTATCTGTTCTACCTGAACTGGTGGTTGACGCTGGTCACCCTGAGCGTTCTGATCGTGTTCGGCGTCGCGTTGTGGTACGCGTTCAGCACCGTCCGACCTGCGTTCCGCGAGCGCGGCAAGATCTATTCGGAAGTCTCCGGCCGGCTGACCGAGACGATCGGCGGCATTCGCATCGTGAAGACCTACACCGCAGAGAAGCGGGAGGAACTGGTGTTCACGACCGGCGTCCATCGCTTGTTCCGCAACGTCGCGAAGACGATCACCTCGATCTCGGGCATCAGCGCCTTCGGATCAGTCGTAATTGGGGCCATCGGCGTGGTCATGATCATGGTCGGCGGGCACGCGATGATCGCGAGGCAGATGACCGTGGGCGAATTCCTGACCTACATCCTGTTTACCGGATTGATGGCCGCGCCGATCATGCAGATCTCGTCGATCGGTACGCAGATCAGCGAGGCGTTTGCCGGTCTCGACCGGATCCACGAGATCCTCGAGATGAAGACCGAAGACGACGAGGATGTCACCAAGCAGCCGCTCGGAACGATCGAGGGAGAGATCGCGTTCCGGAACGTGACCTTCGAGTACAACCCCGACGTACCGGTGTTGAAGAATGTCAGTTTTCGGGCCCCCGCGGGAACGACGACCGCGCTGGTTGGATCCAGCGGCTCCGGCAAGAGCACGTTGATCAGCCTGGTGATGACATTCAACCGTCCGAAGGATGGCACCATCTTCGTGGACGGGCGCGACCTGTCGAGCGTGCGGCTGCGTGACTACCGGACCCAGCTCGGGGTGGTGCTGCAGGATAACTTTCTGTTCGACGGGACGATCGCCGAGAACATCCGCTACGGCAGGCCCGACGCCACGCTCGACCAGATTCGCGAGGTCAGCCGGATCGCGCACGCGGACGAATTCATCGATGCGTTCGAGAAAAAATACGACACCGTGGTCGGCGAGCGCGGCGTGAAGCTGTCGGGCGGCCAGCGGCAGCGGGTGGCGATCGCCCGCGCGATTCTCGCCGACCCGAGAATTCTGGTGCTGGACGAGGCGACATCATCGCTCGACAGTGAGAGCGAAGCGATGATCCAGGACGGCCTGAGGGCATTGCGCAAAGGACGAACGACGTTCGTCATCGCGCACCGGCTGTCTACCATCCGCAGCGCCGATCAGATTCTCGTCCTCGAGCAGGGAGAAATCGTGGAACGCGGCAACCATCGCGAGCTGATGGCGCTCGGCGGTCGCTACCGCACGCTTCACGACAAGCAGTACGATCTCGAAACGGATCGGTTCGTCAATCCTGGCGAAGATTACGCCAAAACGGTCGACACCTTATAGGAACGTGCCAGGCGCCGAGGTGCCACGTGCGATCGGATTAGCGATTAACGATCAAGAATCAAGGATTTAAAGGTTGCCCCAGTTCATCTACACCATGAAAGGGTTGGGCAAGGTTCATCAGCCCGACCATGTTGTTCTCAAGGACATCTGGCTGTCGTTTCTTCCCGGGGCGAAGATCGGCGTTCTCGGTCTGAACGGGTCAGGCAAGAGCACGCTCCTGCGGATCATGTCCGGCAAGGATCAGAACTTCATCGGCGAAGCCTTTCCCGCCGAAGGCATCACCATTGGCTTCCTCGAGCAGGAGCCCGCCCTCGACCCGTCGAAGGACGTGCTTGGCAATGTCGAAGAGGGCGTTTCTGAGATCCGCGCGCTTCTGAACCGCTACGACGCGATCAACGCGAAGTTCGGCGAGGAGCTCTCACCCGACGAGATGGAGAAGGTGCTCGAAGAGCAGGGGAAGGTCCAGGACAGGATCGAAGCTGCACAGGGCTGGGACCTCGATTCGCGGGTCGAGCTGGCGATGGATGCGCTTCGCCTTCCACCACCTGACGCGGACGTGAACAAACTCTCCGGCGGGGAACGCCGGCGCGTGGCGCTCTGCCGTCTGCTGCTCCGGTCGCCCGACCTGCTGCTGCTCGATGAACCGACCAATCACCTCGACGCCGAATCGGTGGCATGGCTCGAGCGATTCTTGAAGGATTATGCGGGCACAGTCGTCGCCGTCACCCACGATCGCTACTTCCTCGACAACGTCGCCGGCTGGATCCTCGAGCTCGACCGGGGTCACGGTATTCCGTGGGAAGGGAACTATTCTTCCTGGCTCGAACAGAAACAGAACCGGCTGGCGCAGGAAGAGAAGTCCGAGACGAAGCGGCAGCGAACGCTGCAGCGCGAGTTGGACTGGATCCGCATGTCGCCGCGCGCACGACAGGCCAAGGGCAAGGCGCGACTGAACGCATACGAACAGCTGCTCAGCGAGGACACCGCCCAGAAAGTGGAGCAGGTGGAGATCTACATTCCCCCGGGTCCACGCCTTGGCGACATCGTGATCGAAGCACGCGATCTGCGTAAGTCGTACGGCGACCTGCTGTTGATGGACGACGTGAACTTCACGCTGCCGCGATCGGGGATCGTCGGTGTGATCGGCCCGAACGGCGCCGGTAAGACGACGCTGTTCCGGATGATCACCGGACAGGAGCAGCCGGACGCCGGCACGCTGCGGCTGGGGGAGACCGTCCAGGTCGGGTACGTCGATCAATCCCGTGATTCGCTTGGCGCCGACACCTCCGTCTGGGAGGAGATCACCGGCGGCGGCGACGAGGTGGAGCTCGGGAAGCGGACCGTGGCTTCGCGGGCGTACTGCTCCTGGTTCAATTTCAAGGGGCGCGATCAGCAGCGGAAGGTGAGCCAGTTGTCGGGGGGCGAACGCAATCGCGTGCATCTCGCCAAGCTCTTGAAAGGCGGCGCCAACCTGCTGCTGCTCGACGAACCGACCAACGACCTCGATGTTGACACGCTGCGCGCGCTCGAAGAGGCGCTGCTCAATTTCGCTGGATGCGCGGTCGTCATCAGCCACGACCGCTGGTTCCTGGACCGAATCGCCACTCACATGCTCGCCTTCGAAGGAGATTCCAAGGTCGTCTGGTACGAGGGCAACTACCAGGACTACGAAGTGGATCGTCATCGCCGGCTTGGCGCAGAGGCAGACCAGCCGCACCGCATCAAGTACCGCAAGCTCACACGGTGAACACGGGCGACGCCATGCTCCCGCAGGCACCACGGCCACGCCGACACCACGACACGACAGCCAAAATGACGGGGTGGCGTCGTGGTGTCGTGGTGTCGTCGTGCATCGCGCTGGCGAGCATCGTCGCGGCGTGCACCTCGGACCCGGCGAAGCCCCGCGCGCAGTTCATCTCCATCGCAACCGGCGGTACGGGTGGCGTCTACTATCCGTACGGCGGCGGACTCGCCAAGGTCCTCAATGAAGCCATCCCGGGCATTCGCGCGTCAGCGGAAGTCACGTCGGCTTCCGTCGACAATCTCAAACTGATTCGCGACGGCAAGGCAGACATCGCATTCGCGCTGGCGGATACCGTCGCCGACGCGGTGAACGGCCGCGGTGCTTTCACCGGTGCGCAGGTCCCGGCGGTGAGCCTGGCCGTCCTGTACTTCAACTACACGCATCTGGTGACGCTCGCAGGGAGCGGCGTCAACACCGTCGCTGATCTCCGCGGTAAGACCGTGTCCACCGGCTCTCCAGGCAGTGGAACCGAGGTGATCGCGTTCCGGGTCCTTCGCGCCGCTGGCCTCAATCCCGATGCAGATGTGACGCGCCAGGGACTTGGCGCCTCAGAATCCGCGGATGCTTTGAAGGACGGTAAGATCGCGGCATTCTTCTGGAGCGGTGGTTTGCCGACGGCCGCCGTCCAGGACCTCTCGCATACGCCGGGCATTTCGATCCGGCTGATCGCGACCGGAGATCTCGTTCCCACGCTTCAGGCGGAATACGGGGACTTGTACTCACTCCTTCAGATGCCCCACGCTGCCTACCCGGGAATGACAGCGGCTGTTCCCGTGGTCGGCGTAGCGAACGCGCTGGTTGTGAATCGGTCGATGCCGGAGCAACTCGCCTACGACATCACGCGCGTCCTGTTCGAGCGGCAGCCGGAGCTCGCACGCATCCATCCGGAAGCGCGGAATCTGTCGCTGCAGACGGCGGTGAAGGGCTCGCCCGCGGAGTTCCATCCGGGCGCGCTTCGCTACTACAAAGAGAAGGGCATTCGCTGAGTCGCGCGGGGCTGCGCCTACAATGATGCGCATCCCGAGATGACGGATGCGATTCAGCCGGTTCCATCAGACGAGGCGCCCGCGCGTCGCCTCGATGGCTTTCCCGGCCGGATCGCCGCGGGCCTGTCGATCGCGCTCTCCGCTTACGCGCTCTACTGGGTCATTTTCGTCGTCCAGCCCCAGATCTATCGTCCCAGCTTCCTCCTGATTTCGCTGGTCCTCTCATTTCTGCTGTTCCCGCGGGTGCGGGGATCGCTGGGTGGCGTGAGTGCGCTCGACTGGCTGCTCGCCGGCCTGGTCATCGCGACCCTTGGCTGGCCGCTTCTCGATTTCAACGCGATCGTCTATCGCGCCACCGAACCGCTGCCGATCGACATCGCCCTGGGAGCAACGCTCATCCTGCTGGTCATCGAAGCGACACGGCGCACCGTCGGCTGGATTTTGCCGGTCACCGCGCTCGCCTTCATCGGCTACGCGCTGGCGGGGCCCTGGTTTGACGACGTGGGGCTGTCGCTGCTGGCTCACAGGGGTTACAGCTTGGACCGGCTGATCGGGACCCTCTACATGACGCTCGAAGGGATCTTCGGCGTCCCGCTCGACGTGGCGGCGACCTACATCATCCTGTTCACCATTTACGGCGCCGTCCTGGAATTGTCGGGGGCGGGCGCATTCTTCATCGACTGGGCGATGGCGGCGATGGGGAAGTCGCGATCCGGAGCTGCGCCGGGCCGCACTGTCACGCTGGCCGGTTTCCTGCTCGGCACTGTCTCGGGCAGCGGCGTCGCGACGACGGTGATGCTGGGTTCAGTCTCATGGCCGCTACTGCGTCGCGCCGGGTTCAAGCCTGAGACGGGCGGCGCGATCCTGTCGGCCGCCGGTATCGGCGCCCTGCTCTCACCGCCCACGCTTGGAGCCGCGGCCTTCCTGATCGCCGAGTTCCTGCGCATCTCATACCTGCGCGTGCTCGTCATGGCGACGATCCCGACGCTGCTCTATTACCTCTCGATCTTTCTCATGATCGAAGCGGATTCGCGACGGGCCGGCGCGAAGTCAACTGCAGTCGATTCTCCGGGCGTGTGGATTCTCACGAAGCGTTACTGGTATCACTTCAGCTCCTTGCTGGCGATCGCCGTCCTGATGGCATCAGGCATGTCCGCCTTCAGGGCGGTGTTCTGGGCAACGCTCCTTGCAGTCGGCCTCAGCTACCTGCGACGTGAAAGCGCGCTCACGCCCTCACGTCTCACCAGCGCGCTCCGCACCGGTGCGACCGGAGTTCTCGGTGTGGTCGCGACGACTGCCACCGCCGGCATCATCGTCGGGGTCGTGACGCTGACGGGACTGGGTCTGAAGATCGCGGGCATCATCGTGGCGCTCGCCGGCGGACAATTGTTCCTGACAGTCCTGTACTCAGCGCTCGCGGTGTGGATGCTCGGTCTCGCGGTGCCGGTCACAGCGTCGTACATCATCGCCGCCGTGATGGTCGCGCCGGCACTGATCGAGAGCGGCGTGCCGGAAGCGGCTGCGCACATGTTCATTTTCTACTATGCCGTTCTGTCGGAGGTGAGCCCGCCGACAGCGCTCTCGCCCTTCGCGGCCGCGGCAATCACAGGTGGCAATCCCTTCAAGACGATGATGCTGACATGGAAGTACACGTTGCCGGCGTTCCTCGTCCCGTTCGCCTTCACCCTCAGTCCTGAAGGCATGGGGCTGTTGCTCCAGGCCGACACGCGGTCGGTCGCCTGGGCGACCGGCACCGCCCTCATCGGAGTGGCGGCGCTCGCCGCGGGCTTCGGCGGTTGGATTACCCGTCGCGCGACGCCGCTCGAGCGACTCGGGATGGGCGTCGGAGGAGTGCTGCTGTTTCTGGCCGATCGCCGTTTCGACTATGCCGGCGTGGCCATTACTGCAACGGTGCTGTTCTTGCACCTACTTCGTCATCCAACAGTATTTGGGCGCATAAACGTTGAATAACAAATCGGGAAGCGCGCGGACCGCCGCCGGGGACTGTCGCAATTTGTCAGTAGAGCCGAAAATTGTCCATCAGATGCCGACGAAGACATTCCTCTTCCGAGACCAGCGAGGATTCACGCTGATCGACATCCTGTTTGTCGTAGGACTGATCGGCGTCCTCTGCTCGATGGCCCTTCCTGGGCTCACGAGAGCGCGGGGCGCCGCGCAGGCGTCCTCCGCGCTTGGCACCTTGCGCGTGATCAACAGCGCACAACTGAGCTTTGCGATCACCTGCGGCCTGGGGTTCTATGCTCCAGACCTGCAGACACTTGGCATGAAGCCGCCAAGTGCCACCGACGCGTTCCTGGCGCCGGAGTTGTCGAGTGCCGCGACCGTGACCAAGAGCGGCTACTCATTCACGACCGCCGGCACTGCACTCGCCGGTGCGCCCGGATCGTGCAATGGCCTCGGGCCAGGTGCCGCGGCTCCCGGCTACTTCGCCACCGCCGATCCCCTGGACACGACCCAGGCGCCGCGGTTCTTCGGCACCAACGCTGATGGCGCCATCTTCGAAGACACGACCTCACTGAACGGCGTCATGCCCGAAACTGGAGCCCCCGCGTCCGGCGCGCCGATCAAATAGCCGGACGCGCATCTCTCAACGCTCATCTCCCATCGGCCATCTACATCGGTTCATCACGCATCGCCCATCGACATCGGTT
>Ga0126304_10000794_pt1 | contig 13805 bp, 13 predicted proteins | sample Plot25_FD_92538 | JGI IMG/M metagenome (GOLD analysis project Ga0126304, IMG submission 92538) | Serpentine soil microbial communities from UC McLaughlin Reserve, CA, USA - Plot25 | ecosystem: Environmental > Terrestrial > Soil > Grasslands | place: USA: UC McLaughlin Reserve, Lake County... | reverse complement strand
GACGCCCGCCCAGTCCAGCCGACCGGTGTCGACCATGACCTCCTGCACGATCGACAGGGCGGTCTGCAGCCCCAACATCCCCATCGCCGCCGCGGCCCACTCGCAGTCCTTGTCCTCGGTGGGGTGCGGGGCGTGGTCGGTGGCGACGATGTCGATCGTCCCGTCGGCGAGCCCGGCACGGACGGCCTCGACGTCCGCCGCGGCGCGCAGCGGCGGGTTGACCTTGTAGATCGGGTCGTACGACGCGGCGAGCTCGTCGGTGAGCAGCAGGTGGTGAGGCGTGACCTCGGCGGTGACATTCCAGCCGGACGCCTTGGCCTGGCGGACCAGCTCGACCGAACCGGCCGTGGAGACGTGGCAGACGTGCAGGCGGGATCCCACGTGCGCGGCGAGCAGGCAGTCGCGGGCGATGATCGCCTCCTCCGCGACCGCCGGCCAGCCCCGCAAGCCGAGCCGGCCGGACAGCTCGCCCTCGTTCATCTGGGCGCCCTCCGTCAGCCTCGGCTCCTGGGCATGCTGGGCCACGACGCCGTCGAACGCCTTGACGTACTCCAGAGCCCGGCGCATGAGCACGGCATCGGAGACACAGCGACCGTCGTCGGAGAAGACCCGAACGCGTGCAGCCGACTCGGCCATCGCGCCGAGCTCCGCCAGCCTCTCCCCCGCCAGGCCGACGGTGACGGCACCGACCGGACGGACATCGACATGCGCCGCCTCGCGGCCGAGCCGCCAGACCTGTTCGACCACACCGGCGGTGTCGGCGACCGGATCGGTATTGGCCATGGCGTGAACCGCCGTGAAGCCCCCGAGGGCGGCCGCCCTCGTTCCGGTCTCGACCGTCTCGGCATCCTCCCGGCCCGGCTCGCGCAGGTGGGTGTGCAGGTCGACCAGCCCCGGCAGCGCGACCAGTCCTTCTGCGTCGAGCACATCGGCGCCCGCGCCGCCCAGGTCGACGCCGACCCCGGCGATGCGGCCGTCACGAATGAACAGGTCGGCGGGTTCGCCCCCGTGAAGCCTGGCGGCCCTGATCAACCAGTTCATCGCACGTCTCCCTCGCCCGCCAGCAGCAGGTACAGCACGGCCATCCGCACGTACACACCGTTCGTGACCTGTTCGACGATCAACGACCGCTCGCTGTCGGCGACGTCCGCGGTGATCTCCATTCCGCGGATCATCGGCCCGGGATGCAGGACCAGCGCGTCCTCCGGAAGGATGCCGAACCGCCGGGCGTCGAGGCCGTACCGGCGGCTGTACTCACGGGCGGATGGGAAGTATGCCGCGCTCATGCGCTCGCGTTGGACACGCAACATCATGACAGCGTCGGACTTGGCCAGGACGGGGTCGAGTTCGTAGGAGGTCTGGCAGCGCCAGTGCTCGACGCCGACCGGCAGCAGCGTCGGCGGCCCGACGAGCGTCACCTCCGCGCCGAGCGTCGTGAGCAGCAGCACGTTGCTCCGGGCGACACGGCTGTGGAGCACGTCGCCCACGATCGCGATCCGGCGACCGTCGAGCTCACCGAGATGCCTGCGTAGCGTGTACGCGTCGAGCAGCGCCTGGGTCGGGTGCTCGTGCGTACCGTCACCGGCGTTCACGACACTCGCCCGGATCCAGCCGGAATGGGCTAGCCGGTGCGGCGCACCACTGGCCGAGTGGCGGACCACGACGCCGTCGGCGCCCATCGCGGCGAGAGTCAGCGCGGTGTCCTTCAGGCTCTCGCCCTTCGACAGGCTCGACCCCTTGGCCGAGAAGTTCACGACGTCGGCCGACAGGCGCTTGGCAGCGAGCTCGAAGGACGTTCGGGTTCGGGTGGAGTCCTCGAAGAACAGGTTCACGACCGTGCGCCCGCGGAGCGTCGGCAGCTTCTTGACCGCACGGCCCTCGGTGAGCCGGGCCATCTCGGCCGCGGTGTCGAGGACCCGCGTTGCGTCCGCACGGTCCAGGTCCGCCGCCGAGAGGAGGTGGCGGTTCATCGGCCGTCCTCCTTCGCGGTACCGAGCAGGACCGCGTCGGACCCGTCGACCTCCTCGAGGAGGACCTTCACGCTCTCGCGCAGCGATGTCGGAAGGTTCTTGCCCACGTGGTCGGCGCGGATGGGCAGTTCCCGGTGGCCCCGGTCGACGAGAACCGCCAGCCGCACCGCCTGAGGCCGCCCGACGTCGTCCAGAGCGGTGAGTGCCGCGCGGATTGTTCGGCCGGAGAACAGGACGTCGTCGACGAGGACGACGACCTTCCCGTCGACCCCCCCGGCCGGAATGTCGGTGTGCTCCAGCGCGCGCGCCGGCCCCAGCCTGAGGTCGTCGCGGTACATCGTGACGTCGAGCGCCCCGACCGGCACGTCGGTGCCCTCGACGTCGGTGATGTGTGCGGCGAGTCGGCGCGCCAGCGGAACGCCCCGGGACGGGATGCCGAGGACCACCAAGTCGGTGGAACCCCTGTTCCGCTCGATGATCTCGTGCGCGATACGAGTCAGGGCCCGGACGATGTCGTCGGCGTCCAGGACAGCGCGCGGCTGGGAGAGTTCACGGGTTGCCGGACCTGGGTCGGACACAGACGCAGACATACCTGGCAGGACCTCCTTCCCCGCCTCACCGGACGGGACTTAAAGGACGTCGGTCGACGCGAGCCTAGCAACTCCGCGCCGGAAGGCGTCGCAGGCCAGATCGCCACGCGCGGCGTGATCTCCCGCGGCAAGGTCCGAAACGACGGGAGCAACGACCCGAGGCCATTAGGTTTGTCCGGTCTGCCGGGCCGCACCACTGACACCGAGCGGTCAGCGAGCTCAGCTGAGACCTGGCCCCGCCCGACTAGCCGGCGAGCGTCGGTTTGATCTCGACCAACCGGGCCAGCAGGCCGTTTATGAAGCCTGGTGAATCGTCGGTCGAGAGTTCCCGGGCGATCGACACCGCCTCGTCGACCGCGACGGCGTCGGGGATGTCGTCGCGGTAGAGAATCTCGTAGGCGCCGATGCGCAGCAGGTTCCGGTCGACCGCTGGCATCCGGTCGAGTGTCCAGCCGACGGCGTATGTCGCGAGGAGATCGTCGATGCGGTCGAGATGGGCCACCACGCCCTGGACCAGGGTGATCGCATACTCGCTCAGCGGCGGCGATGCCGACGCGACCCGCCGGGCCAGCGTCGCCCCCGGTGCCAGCCCCTGCATCTCCGACTCGTACAGGACGTCCAGTGCTCGCCTTCGAGCCTTTGTTCGCGCGGCCATGACGGTCGGGCCGCACTACGAGGCGCGGCCGAGGTATGAACCGTCGCGGGTGTCGACCTTGATCTTCTCACCGGTCGTGATGAACAGCGGCACCGAGATCTCGTGCCCCGTCTCGAGCCGGGCCGGCTTCGTGCCACCCGTGGAGCGGTCGCCCTGCAGACCGGGTTCGGTGTACTCGACGGTCAGTACCACCGAGGTCGGCAACTCCACGAACAGGGGGACGCCGTCGTGCAGGCCGACGATGGCGTCCTGGTTCTCGAGCATGAAACGTTCGGCGCCGCCCACGGTCGCCGAGCCGATGTGCAACTGCTCGTAGGAATGCGTGTCCATGAACACGAGGTCGCCGCCGTCGCGGTAGAGATATTGCATTTCACGACGGTCGACGTTCGCGGTGTCGACCTTCACCCCGGCATTGAACGTCTTGTCGACGACCTTGCCGGAGAGCACGTTCTTGAGCTTGGTGCGTACGAACGCCCCGCCCTTGCCGGGCTTGACGTGCTGGAACTCCACCACGGTCCACAGCTGGCCGTCGAGGTTGAGCACGAGGCCGTTCTTCAGGTCATTGGTCGTAGCCACCGGTGCGCCTTCTCACGGGTTTCGGGCCGGGCCTCGGTTGCCGGTCAGGCGTCGAGGACGAGCAGGTCCTTGGTCGCGGTCGTCAGCAGCTCCGGACCGCCGGCATCGCGGACGACGAGGGTGTCCTCGATCCGGACCCCGCCTCGCCCCGGCAGGTAGACGCCGGGCTCGACGGTCACGGGCATGCGGTCGCCCAGTGTACCTGTCGCGGCGTACCCGAGGGTCGGTGCCTCGTGGATCTCCAGACCCACGCCGTGACCGGTCCCGTGTCCGAACTGCTCGCCGTAGCCTGCCGCCCCGATCGGCTCGCGCGACGCGCGATCGACCGCGATGCACTCGGTGCCGACCTCCAGCGCCTCACATCCCGCACGCTGGGCGGCGGCCACCAGGTCGTAGATCTCCCGCTGCCAACTGGCAGGCGGCGCACCGAGCATGGAGGTGCGGGTGCAGTCGGCGTGGTAGCCGCGATAGAGAGCACCGAAGTCGATCTTCAACAGATCGCCGCGCTCGATGACCCGGCCGGTCGGACGGTGGTGCGGGACGGCGCTGTTCCGTCCGGTGGCGACGATGGTCTCGAACGCGAGGCCGTCGGCTCCGTGGTCGTACATGCGCCCTTCGAGATCGCGAGCGACCTCCTGCTCCGTTCGCCCGAGCAGGCCACCGGCCGCGTGGAGGTCGTCCAGCGCGCGGCAGGAGATCGCGCATGCCTGCCGGATCAACTCGATCTCTTCCTCGTCCTTGATGGCGCGGAGTTCCTCGACCGCCCGACCGAGGTGCACGAGCTCGGCGCTCTGCGCCGCCTTACCGATGTCGACGGCGAGGGCGAGCGTGATGTCGTGCTCCTCCACGGCGAGGCGCACGGGGCCGGCCGCGGCCGCCCTGGCTGCCAGCGCCGTGGCGACGCCCCGCTCCTTCACCAGTTCGACGTCGGGTGCCGTCTCGGCGGCCGTGGTGAGGTAGCGGCCGTCCGTCGCGAGGACCGTCCTGCCGTCCGGGTGTATCAAGAGGGCGGCGTTGCTGCTTGCCAGGCCGGTCAGGTACCGGACGTTGACCAGGCGGGTGATCAGCGCCGCATCGGCTCCGGCTGCCACCACGGACCTGGTGAGCCGAGAACGCCGCTCGGCGTAGATCGTAGGCATGCGGGGACGATATCCCGCGCGCCGACCGCCGACGTCGACAGCGGCACGACGTCAACGCACGAGGTGGGCGACCGCCTGCAACGCCACCCGGTACGAGTCCAGACCGAAACCGGCCACTGTGCCGGTCGCCACACCCGCCACCACGCTGGTGTGACGGAATTCCTCGCGGGCGGCCGGGTTGGTGAGGTGCACCTCGACCAGCGGCGCCGTGAGCTGAGAACACGCATCTCGCAGGGCGTACGAGTAGTGCGTGAACGCCGCCGGGTTGAGGACGACGGGCGCCGCCTCGTCGGCGGCTTGATGTAGCCACGACACGAGCACCGTCTCGTCGTCGGTCTGCCGGACCTCGACATCGAGGCCCAGCTCGGCGCCGGCCGTCTGGCATGCCGACACGAGGTCGTCGTAGGACGCGGAGCCGTAGACCTCCGGCTCCCGCGAGCCGAGCCGGCCCAGGTTGGGTCCATTGAGCACCAGCACCCGCGTCATGTCGCCACGTCCTCACCCCGGCAGATCGTCGAGTAGGCGGCGCTCAGCAGCTGCACGTCGGGCGCCTCCAGGATGCCTGGCTTTGCCAACCCGTCCAGCACGACGAGGCGCAGCCGGTCTCCGCGGGCCTTCTTGTCGACCTTCATGGCGTCCAGCAGTGCCGGCCAGGCGGCGCCGTCGTATGCCGTCGGGAGCCCGAGCGATGCCAGAACTGTGCGATGCCGGTCCGCGGTCTCGTCGTCGAGCCGCCCGGCGAGCCGCCCGAGCTCGGCGGCGAAGACCATGCCGACGGAGACCGCGGCGCCGTGCGGCCACCGGTAATGCTCGACCTTCTCGATCGCATGTCCCAGGGTGTGACCGTAGTTGAGCACCTCGCGCGGTCCCGCTTCCCGAGGGTCGGCCGTGACGACCGCCGCCTTGACCCGCACCGACCGCTCGACCAGCTCGTGGGTGTCTGGGCCACCGCGCTGTCGGGCGGCGGCGGGGTCACGCTCGATCGTCTCCAGGAGCGCCGGATCGGCGATGAACCCGCACTTGACCACCTCGGCGAGCCCGGCGACGTAATCGTCCGCTGGGAGCGTTTGCAGCATCTCGAGGTCGCACAGCACGCCGGCGGGCGGGTGGAACGCCCCCACCAGGTTCTTGCCCTCGGCCGTGTTGATCCCGGTCTTGCCGCCGACGGCGGCGTCGACCATCGCCAGCATGCTCGTCGGGACCAGGACGACCCGGACGCCGCGCAGCCAGGTGGCCGCGACGAACCCGGCGACATCCGTCGTCGCCCCGCCACCGAGGCCGACCACCGCGTCCGAGCGGGTGAGCCCGATCCGCCCGAGCTCCGACCAGCAGTAGGCGGCCACGTCGGCGTTCTTGGCACCCTCGCCGTCGGGCACTACGACGCTGTGCGCCTTCAGGCCCTGGTCGAGCAGCGTGTCGCAGACGGCCCGACCAAAGGTGCGCAGGGACCGCGGGTGGATCACCGCGACGGTGGCGACGCCGGCGCCTAGCATGCGTGCAAGCTCTCCGAGCAGGCTGTGCCCGATGAGCACGTCGTAGGCCCGCCCGCCACCGACGGTGACGCGCGTGAGGTCAGCCGACACCGACCAGCACCTCCTCCACGACCTGTTGGGGGTTTCGGCCGGCCGTGTCCACCGTGACCGTCGCGACGTCGACGTAGAGCGGCCGCCGCTCGTCGAGCAGCCGCTTGAGTTGGGCTCGGGGGTTGCCGAGCAACAGGGGGCGATCACGGTTCAGCCCGATGCGGCTGGCCGCGTCGGCCAGGCCGACGTCCAGGAACACGACGCTGTGGTCGGCGAGCAGCGAGCGGGTGTCGGGATCTGTGACGGCTCCCCCACCCAGAGCGAGGACGCCGTCGTGTCCGGCGAGCGCCTCGTCGACCGCCGCCCGCTCCAAGGCCCGGAACGCCGGCTCGCCGTCGTCGAGGAAGATCTCGCTGATCGGCTTGCCCCCGGCCCGTTCGACGTCGTCGTCGGTGTCGCGGAACCCGACGCCCAGGCGCTCGGCCAGCAACCGCCCGACCGTCGTCTTCCCGGCACCGGGCGCACCGACCAGCACGACTCGTGGGCTCACCGAGCGGCCAGCGCGCCGGGCAGCGCGTCGCGGTAGGCGCGATGGTTGCGCGCCGTCTCGGCGACCGAGTCGCCGCCGAACTTCTCCAGGGCGGCGTCGGCGAGGACCAGCGCCACCATCGCCTCGGCCACGACGCCGGCCGCCGGGACGGCGCAGACGTCGGAGCGCTGATGGTGGGCGGCGGCGGCCTCGCCGGTTGCCGTGTCCACCGTCCGAAGCGCCCTGGGCACGGTCGAGATGGGCTTCATCGCAGCCCTGACCCGCAGCCGCTCCCCCGTGGACATGCCGCCCTCGGTGCCGCCGGAGCGTCCCGACGTACGCCGTACACCCCGGTCCGTCGGGACGATCTCGTCGTGAGCCGCCGAGCCGCGCGACCGCGCGATCGCGAACCCGTCGCCGACCTCGACCCCCTTGATCGCCTGCACGCCCATCAGGGCGCCCGCCAGCCGGGAGTCCAACCTGCGGTCCCAGTGGACATGGCTGCCGAGGCCGGGTGGAAGCCCATACGCGACGACCTCGACAACGCCTCCCAGCGTGTCGCCGTCGGCGTGTGCGGCGTCGACCTCGGCCACCATCCGGGCGCTCGTCTCGGGGTCGAAGCAGCGCAGCGGGTCCTCGTCGAGGCGTGCGACGTCGTCCGGCCCGGGTACTGCGCCTGCTGAGGCCGCGACCGTGCCCACCTCGACCGTGTGGCTGACCAGCCGCACGCTGTACGCCTGGTGCAAAAAGGCCGACGCCACCGCGCCCAGCGCCACCCGAGCAGCCGTCTCACGCGCACTGGCCCGCTCCAGCACCGGCCGCGCGTCGTCGAAGCCGTACTTCTGCATGCCGACCAGATCCGCATGACCGGGCCGGGGCCGGGTGAGCGGTGCGTTGCGGGCCAACCCGTCGAGCACGTCGGCGTCGACCGGGTCCGGAGCCATCACCTGCTGCCACTTCGGCCATTCGGTGTTGGCCACCTGGACCGCTACCGGCCCGCCCTGCGTCTCTCCGTGCCGCACGCCACCGAGGAAGGTGACCTCGTCCTTCTCGAACGTCATCCGGGCGCCGCGCCCGTAGCCGAGCCGCCGCCGGGACAGTGCGGAGGCGACGTCCTCGGTGCTGACGTGCACACCCGCCGGTAGGCCCTCGAGGATCGCCACCAGGGCCGGGCCGTGCGACTCGCCGGCCGTCAGCCACCGCAGCATGCGGCAATCCTTCCACCTGCCAGGCATGCCGCGACCCCGGGAGCGGGTCAGCGGCCCAGGTAGGCGTCTACGAGCGTCCCGCCCTGGGCGACGGCCACCAGCGCGCCCGCGAGCATGAACGGCCCGAACGGGATCGCCGTGCGGCGTCCGGCCCGCCCGGCCAGCACGAGTGCAACCCCGGCGAGCCCACCCAGCAGGAATCCGAGGAACGCCGCGACGACGGCTATCCCCCATCCCAGCCAGCCGGTGACCAGCCCGACGACGGCGGCCAGCTTGACGTCGCCGAGGCCCAGGTCGGCCGGCCGGAGCATGGCGAGTCCCAGGAACGCTGCGGACATCACCGCGGCGGCAATCCAGGCCCGGGAATACGCGCTCCACTCGCCGTCCACCGCTGCCGCCACGGCGAGCAGCACCCCCGCGGCTGCGAGCGCCGACGACGTCAGCGGATCGGGAAGCCTGTGCTCATGCAGATCGACGTAGGCCGACGCGACGCCCAGTGCGGCGACGACCAGATAGGCCGGCAGGTCGGCGCCCCAGCCGCGCGAGGCCACGAGGATGCCCCAGGTGACAGCCGTCGCCACCCCGAGTGCCGGCCGCACGCCACGCCGGGCCGCCAGCACGCGGTACGGGGTGCGTACCGGTCCGCCGGGCTCCATGTCGCGGTCCGGCACGTCGTTGCGGTCGGGTAGCGCCCCTAGCAAGGTCGGCAGCAGCACACCGACCACCAGGCCGCCTACGGCCGCCACGATCGCCGTCATGACGGCGACGCCGGGGACTCCGGCTCGACTCCCGCCGCGGCCAGCGCGGCACGGAATACCCGCACGGGTACGTCGTGACCGGTCATGAGCCGCACCTGGCCCGCCGCTTGGTGCACGAGCAGGTCCAGACCGGTGGCCACGGCTCCGCCACCTGCATGCCAGCGCGCAGCGAGAAGAGTCGGCCACGGCGTGTAGACCGCCTCGAGCAGGACGCGTCCCGTCGTCTCGGCGTCGGTCAGCGGCCCGACGACAAGGTCGACCGCTCCGGCAGGTGCGGTCTGCACCACGAGCTCCGCGACCGAGCACTCCGGCCACGGACGCCACGGGCGGAGCGACACGGCGAGGCCGAGCCGCCTGCCGAGGTCGAGCATCCATGCGCCGCGGGCCGCATCACGGGCATGGACGTGGACGGCGCGACCTTCGAGCAGCGCGACGGCGGCGAGCGCGCTCGCCGCCGTCGCCCCGGCCCCCCACACGCACACCGTGCCCATCTGCGGGATCGCACCGCCCTCGCGCAGGGCGGCGATCATCCCAGGTACGTCGGTGTTGTCTGCGACGACTCGTCCGTCGGGCTCCAGCAGGAGGGTGTTGGTCGACCCGACGGTCCGCGCCAGGTCAGACGCTTCGCCGGCCACCTCCAGGGCCACCCGCTTGAGCGGCATGGTCAGCGAGAGACCGCGCCAGGAGCGATCCAGCGCCGCGACGAACGCGGCCAGTCCTGCCTCCTCGACCTCGTGGGCGGTGTACTCCCAGTCCAGGCCGAGCTCGCGGTATGCGGCCCGGTGCAGCACGGGCGAGAGCGAGTGGGCGATGGGGCTGCCCAGCACCGCGCAGCGGCGGCGTTCCCCCTGCCCGTCGACCATGTCGACTAAGCCCGGCGTGCGATGTGTGATCTCGACATGATCACCGGCGAAACACCGTCAGCACAGGTCGCTGTCGCGGCAATATGCCTGCAGCTCGGCCACGTTCGCCGCATGCTCCAACGCCGTCACGGCGAACCTCGTCTCGCCGGTGTCGAGGTTGACTGCCGAGAAGTAGCAGAAGTCACCGACGGCCGGATTCAGCGCCGCCTGCAACGCGGCCTCTCCGGGGGCCGCGATCGGGCCGGGTGGCAGGCCGGCGTTGAGGTAGGTGTTGTACGGAGACGCGACCTGGCGCTGGGCGTCGTCGGTGAACACGCTGTCGCCGTTGTCGCCGACGGCGTAGTGCACCGTGGAGTCCATCTGAAGCCGACCCGTCGGAATGCCGTTTGCCGTGCAGGCACCCGAGAGCCGGTTGTAGACGACCTGCGCGACGTTCGCCATGTCCTCGTCGCGGCGCACCTCACGCTGGACGATGCTCGCCACCGTGACGACCTGCCGAGGCGTCAGGTCGAGGTTAGTGGCTCCGGTCTCGAGAGCGACCGTCTCGGCTGCCTCGGTGAACCGGGCGAACATCCCCTCGACCAGCGACGCCGCCGTGGTTTCCGGCGTGACGTCGTACGTAGCTGGGAACAGGAAGCCCTCGGCGTCGCCCTCCGCATAGGTGGGCAACCCGGCGCCGGCGTCGATCGCAGCCTGCACCTCCTCGGCGAGGAAGCCAGTCTCCTCCACGACCCGTTCGACGATCTGGGTCTCGCGGAACCCCTCGGGGATCGTGACCCGACTGACCACCGTGGTGAACTTCACCATCGCTTCGACGGCGTCGGATGCCTTCATCTTCATCAGCAGCACGTACTCGCCCGCCTGGATCGTCGACCCGTTCTCCTCGGCCGCCGCAACGAATGCGTCCTGGCTCGCGACCACGTCGGCGTCCGCCAGAGTCGCGCCGATCTCGCGCAGCGACGCCCCGGACTCGATCGTGACGGTGACCTCGCCAGAGCCCGGCCCGGGGTAGTCCTCGGGCGGCGCAAACACCCCTTCGAGCACGCCGCCGAACAGCGCCCGGCCACCGAAGAACAGCCCGGCGAGAATCGCACCGACGACGACCAGTGAGAGTACGACCGCCAGGGCGGAGCCCCGGCGGCGACGCCGTTTCCGACGTCGTCGGTGACTACGGGTCGTGCGCGGGCCGTCGTCCATGGTCAGCCCGATATGACTCATGCATCCACCTACATGATCTCGCCGGGGGGCCGGCCGCTGGCGCGCTCGACGTCGAGTGCGCCCTGGAGGATCACCACGGCCGCCGCCTGATCGACCGTACCCCGGGCGTCCCGAGCCGACACCCCGCTGGCCCGCATGCTGCGTGTGGCCTCCACGGTCGACAGCCGCTCGTCGACCAGCCGTACGGGGCAGGGTGCCACACGCCGGGCGAGAGACGCGGCGAAGCCGCGGGCTGCAGATGCTGCCGGCCCCTCCTGCCCGGACATCGACCTGGGCAGGCCCACGACGACCTCGACCGCGGCGTGCTCCTGCACGAGCTGAGCGATCCTGGCCAGGTCTCCGGAGCCTCTTCGCAGCGTCTCGACAGGGGTGGCCAGCACCCCGTCAGCGTCGCATGCGGCGATCCCGACCCGCACGCTGCCCACGTCGACCGCAAGCCGAACGCCTGGTCGCACGGTCAGGCGCCACCGGTAACGGTCTGACCGATGGCATGCTCGATCCGGCTCAGCGCGTCGTCCACCCGGCTACCCTCGACGCCACCACCCTGGGCGACGTCGTCCCTTCCGCCGCCGCCCCCACCGAGGACCTGTGCGGCCTCACGGACGAGTGCGCCGGCCCGCAGGTTCCACTCGCGGCCGCGGTCGTTGACCGCCACCACGACCTGCGGCCGTTCGCCCGTGACACCGGAAACGGCGACGACGGCCGGCCGATCCGTAGGCAGGTTGCCGCGAATCTCCAGAGCCAGCCGGCGAAGATCATCGGCTCCGGCACCGTCCGCGGCATGATGCCCGACGTACCAGACACCGAACACGTCGCGCGCGGCCGCAGCCAGCTCTGCTGCGCCAGCCAGTAGGTGACCCTGCCGGACCCGGTCGATCTCCTTCTCCGCCTCGCGCAGCTGGTCGACGATGTGCCCCACCCGATCGGGCAGCTCCTCCGGTCGTACCTTGAGTGCCTCGGTGAGCTGGGCGACGAGTACGTGCTCGCGGGCCAGGAATCGGTACGCGTCGACGCCGACCAGGGCCTCGACCCGCCGCACCCCCTGGCCGATCGAGGACTCCCCGAGCAACTTGACCAGCCCGAGCTGTCCCGAGCGGCGGGCATGCGTGCCGCCGCACAGTTCGCGTGCCCAGTTGCCCACCGACACGACCCGGACCCGCTCGCCGTACTTCTCTCCGAACAGCGCCAAGGCACCGGCGGCGATGGCCTGGTCCTGGCTCATGACCTCGGCATGTACCTGTAGGTCAGCTGCCAGCAGGTCGTTCACCCTCGCCTCGACGTCGGCGAGAACGCTGGGAGGGACGGCGCCGGTCGCCGCGAAGTCGAAGCGGAACCGTCCGGGCGAGTTCTCCGAACCGGCCTGGGTGGCCGTCTCGCCCAGGGCCTCGCGGAACGCCTTGTGGACCATGTGTGTCGCCGTGTGGGAACGCGAGATCGAACGGCGCCGCTCGACGTCGACCACCCCGTGCGCCCCGGCACCGACGATCACCTCGCCGGCGACCACCCGGGCCCGGTGCACGATCAGACCCGCGATGGGCGACTGCACGTCGAGCACCTCGATCCGTCCGCCTCCGGCGACGTCGATCAGCCCCCGGTCGGCGAGCTGTCCGCCACCCTCGGCATAGAACGGCGTGCGATCCAGGACGACATCGACCTCGTCGCCCTCACGGGCCGAGGGCACGGCCGATCCGGCGGACAGCAACCCATGGACGGTCGCCTCGCTCACGACCTCGTCGTAGCCGGTGAAGGTTACCGGGGAACCCAAGGAATCCACGACGCCCCGGTAGACGGACAGGTCGACCTGGCCGATCTTCTTCGCCCTTGCGTCGGCCTTGGCCCGCTCGCGCTGTTCGGCCATGAGCCTGCGGAACTCCGCCTCGTCGACCGACAGACCCTGCTCGGCCGCCATCTCGAGGGTCAGGTCGATCGGGAACCCGAACGTGTCGTGCAGGCGGAAGGCGGTGTCGCCGGCGAGGGTCGGGCTACCCGCCTCCTTGGTCTCGGCGGCCGCGAGGTCGAAGATCTGCGTACCCGTCCGCAGCGTTGCCCGGAACGCCTCCTCCTCGCCGTAGGCCACCTCGGAGATCCGAGCGAAGTCGCGGTGCACTTCCGGGTACGAGGGCCGCATCGCCTCCATGCTCACCGGCAGCAGTTCCGGAAGGACCCGGTCGTCGATGCCGAGCAACCGCATCGTGCGCACGACGCGGCGCAGTAGGCGGCGTACCACGTATCCGCGGGCCTCGTTCGACGGGCTCACGCCGTCGCCGATCAGCATGAGCGCGCTTCGCACGTGATCGGCGACCACTCGCAGCCGGACGTCGGATTCGTGTTCCCGCCCGTACGGCGTGCCGGAGAGCTCCGACGCCCGGGCGATGACCGGGTAGACCTCGTCGATCTCATACAGGTTGTCGACGCCCTGCAGGAGGTACGCAACCCGCTCCAGACCCATTCCGGTGTCGATGCTCTGGGCGGGCAGGTCGCGGACGATCCTGAAGTCCTCCTTGCTGCGGACGTCGGCGAGCTCGTACTGCATGAAGACCAGGTTCCAGATCTCCAGGAACCTCTCCTCGTCGACGACCGGGCCGCCTTCGGGCCCGTGCTCGGGACCGCGGTCGATGTAGATCTCGCTGCACGGGCCGCCCGGGCCCGGCTGGCCGGTGTGCCAATAGTTGTCCTTGCGGCCGCGGCGCTGGATTCGCTCCTCCGGCAGGCCGGCGATCCGGCGCCAGAGCTCGGAGGCCTCGTCGTCGTCCTGGTAGACCGTGGTCCAGATCTT
>Ga0126304_10000793_pt1 | contig 13808 bp, 14 predicted proteins | sample Plot25_FD_92538 | JGI IMG/M metagenome (GOLD analysis project Ga0126304, IMG submission 92538) | Serpentine soil microbial communities from UC McLaughlin Reserve, CA, USA - Plot25 | ecosystem: Environmental > Terrestrial > Soil > Grasslands | place: USA: UC McLaughlin Reserve, Lake County... | reverse complement strand
GGGTGAGGATCGCGTTGACGACGATGATGTTCGCCGTCGCTTTTGTGTCCTTGAAGGAGTCGGCGAGGGCGAGCGTCCAGCTCTCGGCGGCCGCCTTGGTCGCCGCATAGGAGGCATTGGTCCCGTTCGGGCTCTGCGCCTGCGAGGAGGAGACGAGGACGAAGCGGCCGTTGTCGCTGCCGGCGAGTTGGTCGTAAAAGGCGCGCGTCGTGTGCTGGACCGTGTGGACCAGAAGGTCGTGGAGCCACTCGTAGTCCTCCAGCGGCGTCGTGGCGATCGGGTCGCCGCCCTTCCAGCCGCCGACCAGGTGCAGGAGGCCATCCACACGGCCGAAGCGCTCGGCGAGCGCGGACGCCCACTTCCCCGTGGCCTCCTCGGAGAGGAGGTCGACGACTCGGCCGTCGAAGCGGTCCTCCGGGAGCTCCAGGTCGGAGCCGAGCTGATCGAGCCGCTCCTGGTGCACGTCGGTCGCGGCGATCGTTGCGCCGTTGTCGGCCAGGCGCCGGGCGACGGTGGGGCCTAGTCCGCCGGCGGCGCCGGCGATGGCGATCACACGTCCGTCGAGCTCAGCCACCGCGGAGGAGCTTAGTCGGACTACGCTGAGGTCGTGGGTGCGGAGCGGCGACTGAGGCCGGAGACCATCGCGGTCAAAGCGGGTCGCGGTCCGGGACGCCCCGGTGACCCGCTTGGGCCGCCGCTGGTGATGGCCTCGACGTTCCACGCCGGGGCCGAGGACGCTTACGCGCGCACCGATGGCACGCCTACCTGGCGCGCCCTGGAGCAGGCGATCGGCGAGCTCGAGGGCGGCCAGGCCGTGGCGTTCGCCTCCGGGATGGCGGCGGTTGCGGCCGTGCTCGAGACGCTGCCGATCGGCGCTCGGGTCGTCCACCCGACGGTCTCCTATCTGGGTGTCCGGAGGCTCCTGGGCGGTCACGCCGAAGAGGGGCGGCTGGAGTCGACGCCAGTTGACATCACCGACACGGATGCGGTTATCGCCGCCGTCGACGATGCCTCCATGCTTTGGATCGAGACGCCGACGAACCCGCTCGTCGGGATCGCGGATCTGGAGCGGCTCGCCGCTGCGGCCCGCGAGCTCGGCATTCCGTCCGTGGTGGACAACACATTCGCCACGCCCCTTCTGCAGCGGCCGCTGGACCTCGGTTGCGACGTCGTCGTCCACAGCGCCACAAAGCTGATCGGCGGCCACTCGGATCTGCTGCTCGGGATCGCGGTGTGCCGGGACGCGGAACGGGCCGACGCGCTAAGGGGAGTGCGCCACGACGCCGGTGCAACGCCAGGCGGGTTGGAGGCGTGGCTGGCGCTGCGGGGCCTGCGCACGTTGCCGGTTCGCCTGGCACACGCCCAGGCAACCGCCCTGGAGCTTGCGCGCCGCCTTGACCGGCATCCGGATGTCGATCGCGTCTTATACCCCGGCCTGCCCGACAGCCAGGGACACGAACTCGCCCAAAGACAGATGGACGGGTTCGGGACGATGCTCGCTTTTCAGGTCAAGGGCGGGTCCGAGCGAGCCGATGCGCTGTGCGCCGGCGTCCATCTACTGACCCACGCGACGAGTCTGGGCGGCGTCGAGACCTTGATCGAGAACCGCGCCGCGCAGCCCGGAGAGGAGCATCTTCCCGAGGGACTCGTGCGGGTCAGCGTCGGCTGCGAGCATCCGGACGACCTCTGGGAGGACCTGGACGCCGCGCTAACGGCTAGCGCGCGCTAGCCGCGGTCGCGCATCGGGCCGGAATCGGACGGCTTCGCTGGCTCCATGCCGACCGGCACCAGCTTGGAGATCCCGTAGCGCTTGTCCTTGCGGGCGAAGACGGAGAAGCGGCCAGGGGTCTCGAGAGTCGTGAAGACCTGCGCGAGCCCCTGCTTACCCGTGGGCCCAGTTGCCTTCTCGCCCGCGAACCTGACGTTCGCACCATGGACCGGGCGCCCACCGGGCCGCGTCACCCTGACGACCACGGTGAACCGGCCCGAGTCGTCCGGGGCATAGGCGTCGACGATCTGCACGTGGTAGCGCTCGCGGGCGTGGGGACGGCGGAAGTGGAGCAGCGCGCTCGTCGGGCCGAATGTCAGCTCGCAGTCCGGGTCCGCGGGCGCGATCAGCCAGTGCAGGCGCCCGCCGAGCGTCGAGATGACGTCCAGGCCCTCGGACTCGCCGCAGATGCGCATCTCGAGCTGAAGCTTGCGGTCGCCGGTCTTGGTGTCCACCGCCCACACCTGGTAGACGTGATCGGACTCGCCGGCGAGCAGGAGCTTGTGCTTGCGGAACACGGCGCCGGTGATGCCGGTGGGCGGCACCGCTCCCGTGAGACGCTTGACGGGATCGAGCTGAGGTCCCGAGGGGGCGGCGTTCTGCTGCGTCACCTGGCTGGCGTCGTAGGCGATCAGGTCGTCGCCGCTCGAGGTCCAGATGCGCTTGCCGTTGGGCGAGGTCTCGGCCCACATCGCCTTCGGGATGAAGGCCGGATTGAGCTGGACGTAGTAGCGCCACGCGAGGGTCTGCGGGTCGGCGATGCCGAAGGCGCCCTTGCCGCACGTGTTGGACGGATCGGCGCTCGGGTTGAAGCACTCCATCGGCAGCAGAACGCGACCCCCAACGCCCGGAAGCCACGTGGGATCCCCGATGTGGTTATAGCCCACGTTCTCCCTGATGTCGTCCGGGATCTCCCGCGAGACGCCGGCGGTCTGCTCGAGCTGCGGCGTCGTCTGCCACAGGCCCTGGGAAGGGCCGATCAGGAAGAGGTTCGACTCGGAGGGATCCGACGTGAGCCCCTGCCAGTAGTCGTTCGGAACCGAGCTCGCCCCGGTCAGGAGCCACTTCCCGGGGTCGCGAGCGGACGCGGTCGACGCGATGCTCAGCGTCGCCGCGAGCGCGGCGGCGAGGAGGATCGTGAGCGCGCTGGTCCTACGCACGACGCCTAGCCTACCCGCGGGTCAAGCTGGCGAACCGGTGCCCTAGAGCGCGTCGCTCGGGCGGGCCAAGGCGGGCTCGAGCTTCTTCTGCAGCTGCACGTAGAACAGGCTCAGCGGGAACTCGTCGCCCTTCACCAGGTTGACGAGCTCCTTGGGCTCCTCCACCTCCGGCAGGTCGCGGCTCTCCTTCGCCCAGCGCGAGCCGTCGGCCGGATGGACGTAGGTGGAGACCAGGTCGTGCGCCGCGATCCACTGCCCCAGCTTGGGGCGGTCGATGCCGGAGTGGTAGAGGTCGTGGATCTTGGCGCGCAGCGCCCCGACGCCCTCGGCAACCCGCTCCCACTCGATCGTCAGGTGGTTGTCGGTCCAGTGCAGGTAGCCCTCCTTGTGCAGGAAGGCGAACAGCAGCTGGCCGCCGAGGCCGTCGTAGTTGCGCACCCGGCTGCCGGTGACCGGGAAGCGGAACATGCGGTCGAACAGAATCGCGTACTGCACGTAGCGCGCGAACGCGAAGCCCTCGGCCTCGAGCTTCACGGCCTCGCCGAACGCGGTGAGGTCGCATCGAAGTTCCTCGAGGGAGTACATCCAGTACGGGCTCCGCTGGCGGATCATGAACGGGTCGAACGGCAGGTCGCCGTGCATGTGGGTGCGGTCGTGGATGAGGTCCCACACGATGTAGGCGTCCATGGACAGCTCGGGCGAGGTGAGCAGGCAGGCGGCGTCCGGAGGCAGGTTCATGTCGAGGAGATCGGCGGCGCGGCCGCAGACGCGGCGGAAGCGCTCGGCCTCGCGGTCGCAGAAGATGCCGCCGAAGTAGCTGGGCGGGCGCTCCGCCGTGGAGAAGGTCTCGGGGAACAGCACGGCGCACTCGGAGTCGTAGCCCGAGGTGTAGTCGACGAAGTTGACGGGGACGAACTTCAGGTTGTCGTACCCGGAGGCCTCGAGCTGGGCGACGAAGTCGGGCCACGGGACGCGGACGATGAGCGCCTCGAAGCAGGTGTCGCTGGAAGCGTTCTGCTTGTACATCGGAAAGACGACCAGGTGCTCGATTCCGTCCCGGCGCTCGGCCTCAGGGTGGAACGCCTCGGTGGAGCGCATGAAATCGGGCTTCTCGAAGCCGGTGTTCGCCCAGTGGCGCAGATCGGCGCGCAACGCCTCGACGTATTCGCGCTGATGCGGGAAGTGGCGGCCGAGACCGGCGATGGCGCCGCAAATCGACTCCACGAGCTCGGCCAAGCGGGAGCCGTCGTGCACCGACAGGTCGACGGAGCCATCGGGCTCCTGGGTGGCGCGCAGCTCCTCCACGGCCTCCTTCAGCTCGGCCCAGCGGCGGTCCGCCGCCGCAGGTGAGTCCGTGACCGTCTGGATGCCCCCGAACGCGGGCTGCGCGGCCCAATAGACGAGGTTGAGCCACAGCGCCTCGTTGTCGAGCTCGCCGATGCAGTCGTCGCCGAACAAGTCGGAGTCGGCGAGAACGACCACGCGCCCGGCGCCGTGCTGAGCGACGGCCGCGAGGGGTGCAGCCGGCGGTGAGGCGGCGGGCGAAGTGCGGGCGATGACTCGGGCTCCGTTGTGGAGCGCCAGGGTGCCGGCGCGGTAGAAGCAGGCCTGGTGCACGCGGGCGAGCAGGTCGACGGTGGAAGGGCCGTCGGCGGAGGGCTCGCCGCCGCCGTTTGTCCCGCCGCCATCGCCGTTCACGAGATCGGCGAGGACCCAGGACGGGGCGTTGTGGTTGTGCTCGTAGTCCTGGACGGTGCGGTTCTCCACCTCGATCCCGAAGCGCGCGAGCAGGGCGTTGACGTTGTTGCCGTACTTGTCCTGCTCGGTCTCGCCGAGGACGATGAGACCGCCGCCGCCTCGGACGAATTCCTCGAGGGCGTCGACCTCGTCGTCGCGCAGCCGGGGGGCGCGGGAGTTGGTGGTCGCCTCCCATTTGGAGTCGGAGGGGTGGGCGATGACGACGACGTCGGCGCCGGCGAGGGTCTCGCGGGTGAGCGGGCGCTCGTCATTCGGCAGGACGTCGAAGTCGCGGTCGGCGAGCTTGCCGGCGGCGATCGCGTAAGAGGAGTCCTCGGGATGCGAGGGCTGCATCTGCTCGGCCAGCTCGCGGCGGATCGTCCACGCCTCGGAGTGCGCCTCGTCGAAGAGGATGCGTGCGACCTTGGGCTGAACGAGCGTCTTCACTCCGTCTCCTTTCTCCGCGATTGGCATTCCTTAACGGTACGGAGGCGTCTGGACAGCGTCAATACCCGATTCGATGCGGATTGGCGCAATAATTCGCGCTGTGGACGAGCTGGATAGGCGAATTCTTTCGTTCCTCGTGGAGGACGGCCGGCGCACCTACGATGACATCGGGCGCCGGGTGAGCCTGTCGGCGCCGTCGGTGAAGCGCCGGGTGGACCGGCTGCGGTCGACCGGCGCGCTCGAGGGCTTCACCGCCGTGGTCGACCACGGGGCGATGGGGTGGAACACCGAGGCCTTGGTGGAGCTCTTCTTCCGGCCGGGAACTCAGCTGGATGAGGTGGCGAAGATCCTGCGCGAGCACCCGGAGGTCGTGGAGGCGTGGAGCATCACGGGTGACGCCGACGCCATCGCGCGGGTGCGGACCGAGGACAACGAAGCTCTCGAGCGGCTGATCATGGACCTGCAGCGAAACGGCATGGTGATCCGCACGCGCTCGCAGGTGGTGATGTCGCGGCTGGTGGGACGGGTCGGCGAGGGACGTTAGGGCCAGGTGCTACGGCCATCAACCTGCCGTAGTCGCTTACCAGCAGGAGCCCGAGCCCGGTCATCTCCTTCCTCGCGAGGTCGATCCGGGAAAACAGCTTCGGTTTGTCAAGGCCGCCGTCATGCGGCGTGTCAAGAGCGTGCCGGATCCGTCACGAGACTGGGACTTATGCCGGATTCCGGCGCTACAAGCCAGTTTCAGGCATCGTGGATCCGACCCGGCTCGTAATTTGGGGGCCATGACGACTCCACGACTCAAGCCACGCGAGCAGGGCGACATAGGCGAGCTATCGGCGATGGAATGGCTCGTCGGCCAAGGTGCCAAGGTCTACATGCCGGTCTTCCACAGCCCGGATGTCGATCTGATCGCAGAAATCGATGGTGCCCCCGCCCGGATTCAGGTGAAGACGTCCACGGTCCAGAACCACCGCGGCCGGTGGGAGATCACGATCTCGACACGCGGCGGAAACCAGAGCTGGAACGGACTCGTGAAGTATCTGGATCCCTCCCGCTGCGACTACCTCTTCGTCCTCGTCGGTGACGGTCGACGTTGGTTCATCCCCACCACGGCCATTGAGTGTCGGTCCGGATTGACGCTGGGCGGTTCGAAGTATTCGGAATTCGAGGTTGCGCACGGTCGACCACTGGTCAAGTTTTCCGAGAGCGTACCCCTAGAATCCTGGGCCCGACCGGGGGAGTTCCGGAGCGGTCAAACGGGGCGCCCTGTAAAGGCGCTGGCTCAGCCTTCGCAGGTTCGAATCCTGCCTCCCCCATCGTCATCTGACTCCGATGAACGCGTCAAGCCCGCCATACCCGTGGGCGCCAACGCAAGCGGCAAGACCAGGGTTTACGCCAAGCGACGAATCACGATCCCCCGTTTGGTCTTTGCTGCCGCTTGGCTACGTATCGGTGATCGATTGCGGGTGCGGGCTGCCGGCCCCGGACGGCTGACGATCGAGCGCATCGACAAATCTGCCGCGCCTGACCAGCCACAACAAAACGACGCCGCTCGATCGTGAGCGGCGTCGCTGGATAGCCCGTCCCTGGCTGGCGAAGCTACTTGTCGTCGTCTGAGGTGACGGCGTCCTTGACCTTGTCGGAGGCGTCCCCGACCTTGTCCTTGACGTCGCCGGTCGCCCGGTCGATCTTCCCCTCGCGCTTCAGGTCCTTGTCTTGAGTGAGGTCGCCGGCCGCCTCCTTGACGCGCCCCTTCGTCTCATCGACGTTGTTGCCCATTCCCAGCCCCTTTCGTGGCTCAAGGCCGGCGCGCGCCAACGCGCCCGGCACGTCACGAATGCCCGTCCGCTACGCCGTCAAACGCGCCGGCGTCTGCTCCGTGACGAGCTGGAGCGTCCCCGGCGCCTGCGGGACCTGCCGCTCCCGCCCGAGGGCGCCGTGAGCCCCCGCTGGATCTCCCGCCCGGTGACCTCCTCCACCGTCTCGCTCATCACCTGCTGGAAGATCACGAGCAGCGCCTCCGACGCGAGCGGTCGCAGCCGCTCGAGGGCGTCCCGAACCTTCGGCCACTCCTCCTCCGGCCGGCCCGCCTCGTTGAACGGCTTCCACACGTTCTCCAGGAACAGCTCGATGAACACCCGAGCCACCCGCCGCGCGCTCGTTCGCACCTGCGACACCACCTCCAGCGCCACCTCGGGCGGCACCCCCAACTCCGCGAGCTCGAGGCCCGCGCGCTGCAGCCGCGGGCTGAGGATCTCGTAGCGCCCGTCGCCAAGATCCCGCAGCAGGCCCAGCTTCTCGGTGCGCGCCATCAGCCGCGCGTCCAGCGGCCCTCCCCACCGCTCCGCCATCTCCTGCTCGTCCAGGATCTCCGGCTGCTCGTCCTCGAACGGCGCGCGCAGCGTGCGCGAGAAGTTCAAGACCTCGGAGCTCGACCCTCCCGCACCCTCCAGCAGCTTGCGGATCGACTCGAGGTTGAACCCGTCCGCTTGAAGCTCCTGGATCAGCTCGATCCGCGAGACGTGGTCGTCCCCGTAGAACCCGGTCCGCCCTCGCACCTCCGGCGGCGGGACCAAGCCACGCGACTGGTGCGCCCGGATGTTCCGGACCGTCATCCCCGTCCGCCGCGCCAGCTCGTCGATGGTCATCGACGCCGCGTTGCCGTTGCGCTGATCCCGCGGGCTTTCCCTTACGTCTTTCATGTCCAAACTTCAACCGGATGTTCCATCAAATGATGTTACATTCGTCCTCGGTCATCCGCCGAGTCCCCAGATAGGTTCACCCCACAGTGTCATTCCTCGAGACCGTCGCCGCTCCCATCCGCCCCGCGAGCAGCGTGCTCAGGCCGGCGGCCGCTGCGCTGCGGCCGGTGCTCCTCCCCCGCCTCCTCGTCGAGGCCGCCGCGGACGTCCGCTCCATCGCGATCTCCACGCGCGAGCTGACCGTGGCGGTGAGTCAGCTGGCCGATATCGACCGGCGCGTCGGCGTGCTCGAGGACGAGGTCACCAAGATGCGCCAAGCGGTCGAATCGATGGGCGCCGACGTGGCGCACGTGCGGGAGTCGACCGAGCCGCTGCGACGGCTGGCAGGTCGACGGGCCCGCCGGCGCGCCAAGAGCGTCGAAGGCCTCTAGCTCAGGCCAGCTCCCGAAGCCGCTGGGCCTCGGGCAGTTGCTTCAGCTTCTTGAGCGTGTTGTTCTCGATCTGGCGGATGCGCTCGCGAGTGACGCCGAAGGCGCGCCCGACCTCCTCCAGCGTCAGCGGCTCGTGACCGCGTAGCCCGTAGCGCAGCTCGATCACCTGGCGCTCGCGCTCGGGAAGAGCGTCCAGCGCCTTCTGGATGTCCTCGCGCTGGAGGCGCTCCGTTGCGGTGTCGAAGGGCTCCTCCGTCCGGTCATCCGCCACGAAGTCACCCAGCTCCGACTCCTCCTCATCCCCGATCGGCTTCTCCAGGGAGATCGGCATCTGCGCCACGCGCAGGATGTCGCGGACCTCCCGAACGGTGATCTGGAGCTCCTCCGCGATCTCCGCCGGCTCGGGCTCGCGCCCCATCTGCTGCACGAGCTGGCGCTCAACATGGGTCACCCGGTTCAGCTTCTCGACCATGTGCACCGGGATCCGGATGGTGCGGGCCTTGTCGGCGATCGCCCTGGTCACCGCCTGGCGGATCCACCAGGTCGCGTACGTCGAGAACTTGTAGCCCCGCCGGTAGTCGAACTTCTCCACCGCGCGGATCAGCCCGAGCGACCCCTCCTGAATCAGGTCCAGGAAGCTGAGTCCCCGGCCCAGGTACCCCTTGGCGATCGAGACGACCAGCCGCAGGTTCGCTTCCACCATGTGCCGCTTCGCCGACATGTCACCGCGCTCGATCCGCTTCGCCAGGGCGATCTCCTCCTGGGCCGTGAGCAGGTCGACTCGCCCGATCGATCGCAGATATAGGCGCAGCGAGTCGAGGCTCGGCTCGACTGTCAGGTCGAGCTCGGGCTTCTTGGCCTGGCCGGGCTGGTTGCCCTCCTTCGCCTCCTTGTAGGCGGTGAGGCCATCCTCGGCGATGACGTCGACGCCGTGCTCGATGAGGTACGTGTGCAGGTCGTGGACCTGCTCCTTCGTGACCTCGACCTCCTCGAGCGTCCCGGCGATGTGCTCGAAGGTCAGGTACCCGTGCTCGCGGCCCTGAGAGATGAGCGAGCGAAGCTCCTCGGAGTCCTGGAACGGAAGATCGCCGTTCAGCTCTCCGGCTGCGCCATTTCCGGCGGGCACTTCGTCCCTGCCGACCGCTCCCGACTCCCCGGTTACCAGTGCGTCTCCCTCTTTAGACACTCCCGCCCCCACCTTTCCTGACTCTCGGGGTCCGGGCGGCGCGAAGTATAGGGACTGCTCCCGAGCCGGGGCGCTGGATTGCCCCGCTACTCTTGGCCATCTGGCCAGGTGTGTAGTGCCGCCGTAATAGTTTGTCCAGATGACCGAGACCACCGGACTCACTCATCCGATCACCGACGTCCAGGCCTCGCGGCCCGGCACCGAGGTGAGCCTCACCCGCGTGGGCGTACGCGGCATTCAAAAGGTGATCCGCGTCGGCGGACACCGTGCGGGCGCCGGGGACGGCGCGGACCGGCCAGGCAACTACTTCTTCGCCGAGCTCGAATGCTTCGTCGACCTCAATCCGCGCCAGGCGGGTGTCCACATGTCCCGCTTCGAGGAGGTCGTCGGCGAGGCCATCGACAGGGTCGTCCTGGGCGAGGCCCTCCGCGCCGAGGAGCTTGCCGCACACATCGCGACGCGCATCCGCGAGCAGCAGCAGGGCCTTCGCGCCGAGGTGACGATCGCCGCCCGCTATCCGGAGACGGTCCGGACCCCGGAATCCGAGCTCCCGACGCAGGAGATCTACACGCTGCTGGGCACCGCCGTCGTCTCCGAGCGCGGGACCCGCACGCTCACGGGCGTCGAGGCCCAGGGCATGACCGCCTGCCCCTGCGCCCAGGAGATGGTTGGCGAGCGCTCGCGCGAGCGGCTCGCGGCCGATGGCTTCACCGACGATGAGATCGAGCGCGTGCTCGCGGCCGTTCCCGTCGCGACCCACAACCAGCGCGGGATCGGTTCGCTGCACATCGGACTACCGGAGGACCTCGAGCTCGACGTCGACGCGCGGGACCTTCTCCACATCGTCGAGCAATCGATGAGCTCCGAGATCTACGAGCTGATGAAGCGCTCCGACGAGGTGTCGGTCGTGGAGAAGGCCCACCGCAATCCGCGCTTCGTCGAGGACTGCGTTCGCGAGATGCTTCGCCGCGTCACCGAGGCCTACCCAAAGCTTCACGACGGCGGCTTCATCCTGGCTCGCCAGGAAAACCTCGAGACGATCCACCGCCATTCGGTCATCGCGGAGCGGTCCGGCCTCGTCGCCGAGATCCTCGCCGAGCTCGAGAGCGGCGACCACTCCCGCCATCACATGACCGAGCGGGAGTGGCTCGAGGCCCCCTGCGGCGAGTAGCTACCTGCCGCTGACGGGCTCTCCCTCGCTGCCGCCGTTTGCCGTCCGCTTCGCTCGTTCCGCCGACAGCCGCTTGCGCAGCCCGAAGAAGTAGTCCAGGCCCGAGATCACCGTCGCGGCGACGGCAAGGTAGACGAGTACGTCGACCGGCCACGGCGAGGGGTTCCAGATGATGAGCGCGAACACGGCGGCGACCTGGAGCGTCGTCTTCACCTTCCCGAGCCAGCTGGCCGAGATCACGACGCCCTGCTCCACCGCGACCGCCCGCAGCCCGGTGACCGCGAGCTCGCGGGCGATGATGACCATCGCCACCCACGCGGCAAGGCGGTTGAGCGACACCAGCGAGACCAGCGCGGCCACGATCAGGAGCTTGTCCGCCAACGGATCCATCAGCTTTCCGAACGTCGTCACGTCCTGGCGGCGGCGGGCGATGTAGCCATCCAGGCCATCCGTCGTCGCCGCGAGGGCGAACACCCCGGCCGCCAGCGCGTCCCCGTTGGGCGTCTCCCCAAGGAGCGCGACCACGATCACCGGCACCGCCAGGATGCGCAGAAGCGTCAGGACGTTCGGCAGGTTGATCGGGATCATGGCCTTACCCAGTATCGCTGACGAGGGCGGGTCCCGGCCGGGTTCCGGGACGAGGGCACGTAGGGGTGACAGACCGCAATCTGTGGCCTGTGGACAGTTTCTTTCGCTATGCGAAACAAACCGTCCCCTCGGCGGGATTCTTCGCGTCAGGCGAGCTCGAGCGCGCGGGCGAAGATCGCGTCCAGCATCGGCTCCGTGAGCTTGCCCGTGAACGTGTTCTGCTGGGACGGGTGGTAGCAACCGAGGAGCGCGAACCGGCCGACCGCCGCCTCCGCGCCATGGGCGAACCTTGGCTTCGGCCGCGGGATGTCCTCGCCGGTCCCCCGCAGCGCGCGGAGCGCTCCGTCCCAGGCATAGGAGCCGAGCGCGACGATGACCCGCGCGCGCTCCAGCAGGCGAAGCTCGCTCACCAGATACGGCAGGCAGTTGTCGCGCTCCGCCGGCGTGGGCCGGTTCGCCGGTGGCGGGCACCGGTTGACGGCGGTGACGTACGCGTCGATGAGTCGCAGTCCGTCATCTCGCTGCTCGGATCGCGCCTGGTTCGCCAGCCCGGCGCGATGAAGCGCCGCGTAGAGCCAGTCTCCGGAGCGATCTCCGGTGAACACTCGCCCGGTGCGGTTGCCGCCGTGAGCGGCGGGCGCCAGGCCCACCACGATCACCCGGGCGGCGGGATCCCCGAACCCGGGCAGTGGCCGCCCCCAGTAGTCGTCGTCCCGGTAGCGCCGGGGTGGGTTGGCGGCCGAGTGCTCGCGCCACTCGACCAGGCGGGGGCAGCGGCGGCATCGCACGACCTCGTCCGCGAGAGCGTGGAGTGACTCGGGCATACGCCAAGGCTATGGCTGCCCGTCGCGCCGGCGTCGTTACGATCGCCGCCTCGATGGATCCGAAGCCCGCCTCGGAGTCGCAGGCCGTCCTCGTCAAATGGATGGGGATCGGGGACGCAAACTCGGCCGGATTCGTCCACGGCGGCGTCGTCATGAAGCTGTGCGACGAGGTGGCGGGCATCGCCGCGATCCGGCACTGCCGCAGTCGCGTGGTCACCGCGGCAATGGATCGGATGACGTTCATCCTCCCGGTCAACGTCGGGGAGCTGGTGACGTGCTCAGCGACGGTGAACGCGGCGTGGCGGACCTCGATGGAGGTGGGCATCCGGGTGGATGCCGAGAACCCCCTGACGGGCGAGAGCCGCCACACGTCCACCGCCTACCTGACGATGGTGGCGGTGGACGACAATGGCACTCCGATGCCGGTGCCGCCGCTCTCCACCGAAACCGACGTCGAGCGGCGCCGGGAGCGCGAGGCCGAGCTTCGGCGGCAGAACCGCCTGGCGGAGCGCGAGCAGATCCTGGACCACCGCTCCGCGGAGGGCTAGCTTCGCGGCGACGCTGCGCCTAGGACGAAGTCGGCGAGACCCGGTCGGATACCCGTGCGCCCACCAGGAAGATGACCAGCCACATCAGCGTCGCCGCGAGGGGGCTGACGAACGCGACCGGTATCGACACCAGAAACACCCCGATCACGATGAGATTCGCCGGACCCGCATAGCGGCGCTCGAACGCGCGTGCCTCGGGGCGGACGAGCCCGTTGCGGTAGCTGTAGACCACCTGGGCGGAGAAGGTACCGCTGACCAAAATCATGTTGATCGCGTACAGGACGATCGCGGCCGTGTTGTTGTCGTAGTCGCCGAGCACTCCGGACGTGAACGGCACGAGCGCGATGAACGCCAGGTACAGCAGATTCAGGCCCATGAGAGTGCCGTCGAAGCGCTCGAGGATCGAGAAGAAGCGGTGGTGTGAAAGCCAGTATTTACCGAGCACGGCGAAGCTGATCGCGTAGGCGAGCAGGTCGTTGTGGTTGTCGAGGAGCGCCTGCGTGAGATCCGTGGAGTGCTCGGGGACCGTCAGCCCCAGCACGAGCAGCGTGATCGCGATCGCGAAGACACCGTCGCTGAAGGACACGATGCGACTGAACTCGACCTCGGACTCGTCGCGATGCCGCACCCGCCCGCCGGCGATCGGATCGAATCCTTGGCGCTGTTCATCGGCCACAACGCCAGATACGTTCGCCGGCGGCGGAACCCTCCCCCCGGTCGATCGCGCCCGCCCGCGCCTTTCGTTGATACCCCGGGCAGACTGGTCGTGTTCGCCGGCCTGTTCTGGCTGATGATTCGGGCCAGGGAGCGAAACCTTCCGCCCCATCCCGAGCCGACCGGCCCCTAAACTGGATTGGCCGGGCGGGCTTCCGGGCCTCGCCTTTCCGGACCCGCCCTCGCAGCCGCCATGGTGCGCGATCACTCCCAGCTCCGCAAGCTCGCGATCGTCCCCGCCTACAACGAGCAGGGGATGGTCGGACGCGTCGTGCGCGACCTCCACCGCCAGGCTCCCGACTTCGACGTGGTCGTCATCGATGACGGCTCGCTTGACAACACCGCGGCCGAGGCCGAGGCGAGCGGCGCTGTCGTGGTGCGGCATCCGTTCAACATCGGCATCGGCGGCGCGATGCAGTCCGGGTTCAAGTACGCGCTGCGCAACGACTACGACGTTGCCGCCCAGGTGGACGGCGACGGCCAGCACAAGCCGGCGCACCTCGAGGATCTCCTCGCCAAGCTCCACACCTCC
>Ga0126304_10000787_pt1 | contig 13854 bp, 14 predicted proteins | sample Plot25_FD_92538 | JGI IMG/M metagenome (GOLD analysis project Ga0126304, IMG submission 92538) | Serpentine soil microbial communities from UC McLaughlin Reserve, CA, USA - Plot25 | ecosystem: Environmental > Terrestrial > Soil > Grasslands | place: USA: UC McLaughlin Reserve, Lake County... | reverse complement strand
TTCTGCAATAAAAAGTAACTTTTGTCTTTGCATCTGTCAAATCAAGATAAGCAAGACCGTTCTTCTGCGGCGACGCACTATTGCTTGTTTTCACGGCAAAGCCATTGAAGAATTTCTTAAATATCGAATCGTTTGAATATGCCGTAGTTGTATCCGCATTTATGAATCTCGTTGCAAATGCAGTATTCAAATGGATACGGAGCTCATTTGTTGTTCTTACTGTGTCCTTGGCATTTATATAATGAACTGAATCGTTCAATACCTTAAAGTCGACCGTGCGCGCGCCGAGCGCTGTTGGTATCACAGCAAAATCAGGATGATTTAATTGGTAATCGTTAGTATTGGAATATCTGAAAGACTCGTTTGGATTGATTTCAAATACTTCAAACCGCTGCACAGAATTTGAATCACCGTACAGGCCTTTAAAGGCGAGGGATAAAACAACAGAGTCGATTGCAACAATTGAATCCTTTTTGCCAAAAGGATAGGCTTTGTAAGCGGCAGGTGAGACGTCGAAATATAATGCAGCATCTGTCCGTCCAAAATCCGGATCACTTTCAATAATACCTACTGCATGATCAATGTTATACGGAATCTCTGTCGTATCGCTTGAAAAAAGGAGATTGTTAGTTTCGATGTCAAGTACCGTTTCGAAGGTATTGACATTATCAACAGCAGGAATCAGTTCATTGCCTAAATCTGTCGTATCAATCTTGGTACAGGAGGAGGAGGAGATAAAAAAAAGTGTGAGCGCAACGATCACCGGACCTGATATGTTCTTCTTCACGAAAGTGTTAAATTATTTTATGTAAACTGTATTGAATTATTTGGCAAGGTCGGAATACAATTGTAAATAGTCTGTTAAATCAGACTCGGCATTATAAGTCAAAACTTTTTTGCCTCGTACTTTGCCAAATTCATCAACGAGTTTTTTATCAACCTTATCAGCGCCGAAAGTAATTGCATCAGCATAAGTGGCCCCGCCGCGAATGATACCAACATTGTTGGCCTCCTTATACGGTTCGAGTTCTTTATCCTTAAGAGTTGAGTTTATGTTTATCAGCTTTGAAAAATCATTTCCCAGCTTTTCCTTAAAAGTGGTAGAAGGAATTGTGTAGATCACTTTGCTATGCGTAAAAACTGGTTCCTTTTTATAAATAGTCTTTAAATACATTGGAATAAGGCCGGTCATCCAGCCGCTGCAGTGAATGATATCCGGCGGCCACCCAAATTTCTTTACAGTTTCCAGGGCGCCTTTGCAAAAAAAGACGGTTCGTAGTCCGTTGTCTTCAAACCATTCATCCTTTTCATCATGGAAAATATATTTCCGCTTGAAAAGGTCTTCATTATCTAAAAAATAAACCTGTAACCTGGCATTGGGTAGAGACGCAACTTTAATTTGCAGTGGATAATCATCGTTATCAACAGAAACGTTGATCCCCGAAAGCCGAACCACTTCATGAAGACGGTGGCGCCTTTCATTAATATTCCCGAAGCGGGGCATAATGCAACGAATTTCGAAACCATTTTCGTTCGCTTTTATTGCCAATCGATTAACGACTTCTGAAAACTCTGTAAGCTCCAGGTAAGGAGACATTTCGTTGGCAATAAATAAAATTCTTTTCTTTGTCAGCATTATGATTAAAATGGGTTACAATCGTTTTAAAATTGTGTGCAAAGGTAAGGTTTTTATTGAGAAATAGGGCTCAATAGCCGATACTATGCTGTAAAACAACACGAATGATACTATTTAAGGACCCGGCGTCATTAAGCTATTACCTTGACTCACATAGAACACAGAACACATCCATTGGCTTTGTACCTACAATGGGAGCCTTACATCGGGGGCACATTTCTTTGCTTGAGCAGTCAAAAAAGGAAACTTATATAACCGTTTGCAGCATCTTTGTCAATCCCACCCAATTCAACGACAGAAAGGATTATGAGAAATATCCGGTGACTATCGAAGAAGATATACAAAAAATCGAAGCAGTAGGTACTGACATACTGTTCCTGCCCCCCGCCTCGTCCCTTTACGAAAATGGAACTTACAATTTGGAACATTATGACATTGGCTATCTTGAAACAGTACTTGAAGGTGAATTTCGGCCCGGCCATTTCCAGGGTGTGTGCCAGGTAATGTACAGATTATTGAAAACCGTGAAGCCCGATAAGTTATTCATGGGCCAAAAAGACTATCAACAATCATTGGTTGTTCAGCAGCTTTTGAAAACAATGAAGATTAATGCCGGTTTGATAGTTTGTCCAACTTTCCGGGAAAAGAATGGTCTCGCCATGAGCAGCCGAAATATGCGTCTGTCAGAAAAAGAAAGGGAATCTGCGGGGAGTATATACCAGGCATTGTTATTCATAAAAGAACACATGAGGCCAGGCAGTCTAACCTCCATCAAAGAGCAGGCAAAAGAAATACTCATCCAGAAGGGACTCCGGATCGACTATATTGAAATTGCGGGTGCGGATACCCTAAGCCTGACTGATAGTTGGGATGGCCACCAACGATTGGTAGCGCTGGCAGCGGTGTTTGTCAGGGATGTTCGCCTGATCGATAACCTGATGATAAGTGGTGAGTTGTGAGTCGTCAGTGATCAGTGGTCAATTGTGAGTGGTGGATAGTGAGTAATTAGTTATTTCCTCGTAACTAGTGCTGCTGAATTATGATCTCTGACCGGTGCCTCACCGAAAGATTTAGTTTCCGATTTGCCATAAATTCATAAATCACCCTTCACCACTGACAACTGACCTCTTAACAACTCACCACTCACAACTCACCACTCACCACTGACGACTGACAACTCACAACTCACCACTCACCCTTCACCACCTCACCATTTTTCTATAGTTTTGCGCCTGCTATGGATATAGAAATTCTAAAATCGAAAATTCACAGGGCGGTTATTACAGAAGCAAATCTGAATTACGTCGGAAGTCTTACCCTTGATGAAGATTTGATGGATGCAGCCAATGTAATAGAAAATGAAAAAGTGCAGGTGGTGAATGTGAACAATGGGTCACGGCTGGAAACATATTTGATAAAGGGAAAAAGGGGTTCGGGGGTATGTTGTCTAAATGGACCTGCTGCGAGGCAGGGTGCTGTTGGTGATGTGGTGATCATTATTTCTTATGCAAGCATGGATTTTGAAAAAGCAAAGGCTTTCAAACCATGGATTATTTTTCCAAAGCAAGGAAATAGGATTTAATATGTAAGGTTTGAGCTGTACGATGTTTGATGTAAGATGCTTGATTTATTGACATAATACCAATAAGTACTATTGTTTTTATTTCATACGTATTTTGTTCATCGTACATCTCACATCTAACATCGTACATGTTAATTAAGCTTTTGCTTTGTAATTTGTGCTAAGTATGAATAAGAGACTGGTCGTTTATATTCAATATATCTTTTTCATTGCCTTGGCAGGGTTCTTTGTTTGGCTTAGCCTGCGCAACTTAAATGCAGAGAAATGGCAATTGTTAAAAGATGCATTGAGCCGAGCAAAGTTTGTCATCTTCTTTCCCGTTTTGTTTTTACTGGTACTCAGTCACTGGTTTAGAGCGTTGAGATGGAAAATGCTCATTCGGCCATTGGGGCACTCGCCTGGAAATCTGAATACATTTTTCGGTGTAATGGTCGGGTACTTTGTAAACCTTGGGGCCCCAAGATTAGGCGAGATAATTAAATGTACTGTACTCGCAAGATATGAGAAAGTACCAGCAGATAAACTGGTGGGAACGATCGTGGCAGAACGGGCCTTTGATCTGGTTTGCCTGATCCTGGTCACTACAATTACGCTCATCCTGGAATTCGATACGATTGGTGCCTTTGCGGTTGACACGATTGAACCACTGTATCGCTCTGGAACAGGGAAATTTTCCATTACAAAAATTCTTATCGTCCTTGCGGTAGTCCTTGCCATCATATTTTTGTTCCGGTTATTGTTCCGGCGATTTCTTCATATCAATTTTGTACAACGGTTAAAGACCATTTTCGCTGGTATCTGGCACGGATTGACAAGCATTCGCTTTGTGAAAAACAAGATGTTGTTCTTATTTTACACAGTTGCGATCTGGGCATTGTACCTCCTTAGTACCTGGCTCGGATTCCAGGTGTTGGAAGAAACAAGTGGTTTGGGAATCGCTGCGGCCTTTTCTGTACTCGTGATGGGAAGTATTGGTATGATTATGTCACCAGGCGGTATCGGCGCTTATCCCTGGTTGATACAACAAACCATCCAGCTATATGGAATAGAGGCAGAACCTTATGGACAGGCATTGGGATGGTTGCTATGGCTTGGCCAGTTTATTATTTTCATAGTACTAGGTGCGCTGAGTTTTGTATTATTACCCGTGCTTAATAAAAAGAAACATGCGAAGATCTGATGTTATCGAAAACAAAATTGTTGAGTTGCCTGCACTCGTGAGGCTAGCTGCACAATGGAGGCTACTTGGAAAAAAAATCGCTTTTACAAATGGCATTTTTGACCTACTCCATAAAGGCCATATCTTTTCCCTTTCACAAGCCGCCAAAGAAGCTGATTACCTGATCGTCGGTGTCAATTCTGACGCATCAACGAAAAAATTAAAAGGCGATAGCAGGCCTATTAATGATGAACAATCTCGTGCGCTGGTGCTGGCATCAGTTATAGTGGTAGATGCTGTTGTACTATTTGCAGAAGATACTCCCCTTGAACTTATCAAAGCCGTCATGCCAGATGTGCTTATAAAAGGAGGAGACTATACAGTAGAACAAGTCGCCGGATCAAAAGAAGTGATTCAAAACGGTGGACGAGTCGTCATTAACCCGATCATCGAAGGAATCTCAACGACAGGACTGATTGCAAAAATAGAGCAACTGTAGTTGAGTCGGGAGCCCCGAGTGTATGTGAGTCGGGAGTCAGAAGTGGTCGACGGTGAGTTGCGAGTTGGAGGAAATTTACCTATAGATGATGCGGTGGTACCAATAGACAATAGACAATTCACAATTCACAACGACCATCGACCGACCTCCGACTCCTGACTCACATATACATTCGCTCGACTTCCTGCACAATTAACTCCATTTCTTTTTCAGTAGTTGATGAATTGTAAGGTTGTTTCAGACTGCTGCCAAAAACGAAGGCCAGGGTTTGCCAGAAGCGGGCGGTAAATCCCCCTTTGTATTCTTTGACAATATCATAGCAGTTATTTCCTGTTTGCCGGTTGATTAATTTCATCAACACCTTACCCTGGTACACAGAAAGATTTGTCAGCGGATCAGCAAACTCTTTCTTTAAATCTTTCTCACGCGACTTTAGATATGACTTACGCTTTTTTTCATTTTTCATCGTAGCCAGTGTGGCATTGATTTCATTCATGATGGCGCCGGCTTTGCGTGCGTACGGATATGTCACGTAGATCGCATTTCGTAACCTCGTCCACTCATGCCTTTTCCTCAGAAGATGTTTGGGGTAAGGAGCAGATACGAAGAACCATTCCAGGTTATTCCCAGGAATCCATTGATTTTGATGAATTATCGCGGGAACTGGAATCGTATCATTCGGACCCAAAACAGGAAGTGGAATATTTGATGAGTCCGGAATTTCTTGCGCCCCGAGCTCCGATGGAGTTGCGCACGCAAGAAGAATGATAAGAAAGCTACGGGTTAATATTGTAAGGGTCTGGTGCATCTGGGTGTACTAAAATAATAATTATCCCTAATTAATTATACAGGTAAGACAAATAAAGTAACCTGAGATGCTGCAAAAATTATTGATTAAAATCATGGGCCTGTTCTCTTTAACAGCGAAACCCTGCGTATCATACTCATTACAAAGCCAATAATCATCAAAATAGTCCCAAGCCATAACAAATTAATAAACGGGAATTGGAGGATTTTAAGGGCTACAAATGGTGATAACTGAGATGATTCTTTCACACTTATTTCCAGTTGCTTACCCGAAACACCGGTCAGGCGGACCGCTAAGCCTTGAGCAAAGACAGTGTCTACAAAATGCTTTGGCTTATTGTCTTTCAATTGAAATACTGGAGTAGCCTGGAAATTTCTACCGTCGGGTGTCTTGATTCTCAACTCGGCCATGATCGCTGTATCCTGGTCATTGAATGTGTATTTTCCTGATTTGGGATTGATCGTCACCTTATCGAGTATTATATACCCTGTGGAATAATACATTGTGTCGCCAATGTCAAGGGACTGGCTCCGGAATTGCGCAGTATCTTTATCATCCATCACAGTTGACGCGTAATTGATATACGTGAAGATGTCCTTATGTAAGTAGTGCTTTGTGCCCGGATTGTTTGAGAATCCTTCCTGTCCTTTTGTGTTTTTAATGAGATTGGGATGTACATAGAACTTATCCTTGCCATCCTTTCTTTCCATTTCTATCTGGAAATAAGTAATCTTACCTTTGTCATCCAGCGTGTCTTTTTGATAGGTAGCCCAATATTTTCCCATATCAGTTCTAACACCCTGGTATAATGTAAGATTCTGTACTCCCTTCTCTTTCGCATCTGGACCAAAATTCAAAGGATTGACAAAATTCAGGGATAGCACTTCTTTCTTTGAAGAAGAGATCAGCATTCCTAGAAGCATCATACCAAAACCGACGTGTGCCACAGAAGCGCCGGCCGCTTTTAATTTTCCGCGAAGGCCTGCCCAGATATAGGCGACATTGGCAATAATAGCATACACCGCCGCAAATAGTGCAAGATGAATTGCGGCGAGAAATCCGATGCCGTACGTGTCATACTGTATATCCCCAAAATAACTGACAGAAATGGAAATAACTAAGGCGGCCAGCGTTGGTATGCCAATTTTTCGAATCAGGTATTTCTTTTCTGTGTTTCTGTACTTAAGATATTGTGTGACTGCTGTGAGAACGCCCAGCAGGATCGCCACGAAAACCTGGATGCGGTTGTAAAAGAATTCAGGATCTTCTGAGATCGTGAAATTTGTATTGATGATCTTGTTTATTACGGGGAGCGAAGTAAAAACAGTGATGAATAATGCCGATAAAAAAAGCACCAGAGAGCCGATGAACATCCAAAACTCGCGTGAATACGAACTTTCTTCTTTAGCAATAAACGGTATTTGTTTATACCTGCGGATAAAAAGTACGAACGACGGAATCATAAACAGCAACACAAAAATTCTTAACTGCCAATTGATCCCAGCCGTAACAAATGCATGAACAGAGGTATCCTGCAGGTCCCCGCTCCGCGTCAAATAGGTTGAGTACAGAACCAAAATAAAGCTCAACAAGAAAAAGAAGTAAGTAGCCCTAAGTGAATGACTGGTAGAATTATAGATAACAAGTGCATGCAATCCCGCTACCATGATCAACCAAGGTACGAGCGAAGCATTCTCGACTGGGTCCCATGCCCAAAAACCGCCAAAGGTAAGCGACTCATATGCCCAGGCAGCGCCCATCATAATGCCCAACCCAAGAATTGCAGCGGAAAATAATGCCCACGGTATCGCGGCCTTCGTCCACCCAGCATACTCTTTTTTCCACAAACCCGCTATCGCATATGCAAATGGTACAAGCGTCGAAGCGAAACCAAGGAATAACACCGGCGGATGTATCACCATCCAGTAATTCTGCAGTAATTGATTGAGCCCGGTTCCGTCCTGCAACCTGGCGTTGCTTAGATAATTTGGATCATTGAATATCGGGGCATCCTGAAAGAACTGTCTTGTTAACAGAAAAGGGTTGGTGCCAATCTTAAAATCGAAAATATACAAACCAAGTATCATCGTAGCAAGACATGCCTGCACAACGCTTATGACGGACAATACAGGTGCCTCCCATTGTTTTGCTGTGCGCATTAATATAATTCCCAACACACCATGCCACACGGCCCACAGCAAAAAACTTCCCTCCTGTCCTTCCCAGATACAGCTCAATAGATAACCGGGATTAAGCGACTTGTCAGAGTGATTATAGGCGTAATAATATTCGAAATAATGGTTTGATATGATGTAGTAGATCAACCCAAAAACAGTCATTACGGAAATTACATCTACGACAAAAGCAATCCTTCCGAGTCGCCTCCAGTTATCGGCATCCGATTGAACAGCACTATTGGCCGATTTGAAGTAAGCAACGGAAGCAACTAGCGATGCAACCAGTGAAACAACAATGAGAAAATGACCAGCTTGTCCGGGAAACAGATGTTCACCAAAATAGGGAGGCATTGTTAGGGTTTAGTTTTGACTAAGATTATTCTGCGCAGCCTTTGGATCGTCCTTGTACTTGGACGGGCATTTGATCAAAATGCCGTCTTTACGGGTAATTTCAAATACATCTCCTTTCATCTTGCCTTTCAGAACAATACGTTCGCTTTTTTCCATATCAAAAGGCTTTTCGTGATAATATACAACGCGTGCTTTGTTGCCCAGGGAGTCAATCACATGAAAGGAAGTATAATTGGCATTTTTTGATGCATCATACTCAATTGGAGTTTCGGGCGATTTGTTAAGCTTGGCAATTACAGTAACCGTCTTACCTGCCTTTTGCTTTGCCGAAGCAAGTGTTTCATACGTTGAAAGATCACCCATCATACTGATTAAAACTGCAATCACAATGGCAATACAAACAAGGGTTACAATATGTAGTTTTTTCATTTTTCTGAATTCGCTGCAAAGTTAGCCCCGATACTCCGTATTAAGAATAGATTTTTGGGATAGTTAACACATTTGGGGGCGTCTGCAGAAGATTAGATTCGAACATTTGGAATTGGTTACATTTCTTTGCTATTTATCAAACCTGAATTATCGATTAACCAAAGTAAAAAATCTATTCTAAATCCAAAGTAGTGTGATTAACTTGCTGCCCGATTTCAAAAGAGCAATTTTCATCCAATGATCAATTCTGAATTCGATCCCAATAGTCTCAGTAATCCTAACTATAACATTTTTGGCATTCCGGTTACCGAAGAAGATGCGCGTATTGTGTTACTACCTGTCCCGTGGGAAGTTACAGTAAGCTCAAGCGCTGGCACTGCTCGTGCCCCCGAGCAAATTTTCAAAGCAAGTATGCAAGTCGATCTTTATGACTCGGACTTCCAGGAACTGTGGCGACATGGTTTTTTCATCAGGCCGGCAGACAAAAAGATCCTTCTCAAAAGTGATTATTTGCGCAAGGAAGCAGAATTACTCATTGACTATATTTCTAAGGGTGAATTGGTTGAGAATAATGCTTTCATGACCAAATCGCTGAAGGAAATCAATGAAGGTGGGATTTATATGAACAAATGGGTCTATGAGCAAACAAAGGATTTGCTGAAGGCTGGAAAGCTTGTTGGATTGCTTGGGGGCGACCACAGTACCCCATTAGGATACTTTAAGGCAATAGCTGAAGAACATGGTGATTTTGGGATTTTGCAGGTAGACGCGCATTGCGATCTTCGAAAAGCGTATGAAAATTTTAGATTTAGCCATGCAAGCATCATGTACAATGCTTTAACTGAGATTGATTCAATCAAAAAGCTCGTACAAATTGGGATTCGCGACCTTGGTCCGGAAGAAATGCAGTACATAACAAGCAGCAACGGCCGAGTCACAACTTTTTTTGATAAGGACATCAAGGAAAGGCAGTTCCAGGGTGAGAACTGGAAGCAGATCACAGATGAGATCGTGGATCAATTACCGGAAAAAGTTCACCTGAGCTTTGACATCGATGGGTTGGATCCAAAATTGTGCCCAAACAGTGGAACACCGGTTCATGGCGGGTTTGAAGCAGACCAGATTTATTACGTGTTGAAATGCATCATTAGAAGCGGTCGTCAGCTGATTGGTTTTGATCTTACGGAAGTTGGTGTCGGAGATACAAGCTGGGATGCCAATGTTGGCGCCAGAGTACTATTTAAGCTGTGTAATTTTTTGATAGCAAGCAGTGATAATTTGAAAATTTGATAATTTGAAAATTTTCCACTTAGTTTCATGATCTACCAGTACGTTGTCGTTTTAAAAAATCAGCATACGAAGTATATTAATATACTCGGCTTCCTGCTCGGACTTTTATCAATTGTATTTTTTGTAAAGGAACTTTTGCAGCCGGGGCAAACGGGATTCGTTTACCTCTTAGGCATATTATTTATAGTAGGAGTCCTTATATGGAACGTTTACCACTCTGTGTACAAACACGAAAAAGTGTATTATAGCCGTGCTCTGTTAATTGCAGCACTGGTTTGGATGAAAATGCCATACTACCAGTGGCTGAGTTTTGTATTCATTATTCTTGCTTTACTTGAGTATCAGGCTAAATTCGCAGTTGAGATTGGCTTTTCTGATAATGAAATTAAGCTCAATACGCTGCTCAAAAAAAGATATCGGTGGAGTGATTTCACTAATATCGTTTTGAAAGATGGAGTATTGACCCTTGATTTCGCCAATAACAAAATTCTCCAGCGCGAAATTGAAGATGATGATGATGACGACGATGCTGATGAAAAGGAGTTCAATGACTACTGTCAAAGACAACTTGAGAAAGCGTATTCAAATGTTTCGTCCGGTTGATATATTGTCCTGCCACGAATGACACGAAGATTTCGTAAGATAATACTGCCACGGATTAGCACGGATTAATCCACGCAATCAAAAGCAAAGATATCTTAAGTTGTGTATGGAATCATCATCTTTGTGAAGACGCTGGAATTCGTGGTAGAACGATCATTACTATTCATTGATCGATATAACTCTGTATAAAAAATATCTTCTATTATTACGGAAGTATCCTCAAATGCATCTTTCCCGAAAACTGCTGCGTATGAAACTCAATCTCCGTCAACATCGTTCATCCTGGATTTCAAAAACTGAAGCGTTTCAGCCGACTGCTCCATTTAACAGCGGGTGGGCTAATACTGGCACATGTCATCAGCCATATAAACCAACCTGATTCGAATCCAGTTTATTTCTGGTGCCAGTTCATCCTAGCCCTGGATATTTTTATCCTGGTCTTTGTCGGACGGCATCTTCTCACCACAGTTCCGAAGATTAACCTGTTCTTTCGTTTCATCGAATTCCTGTTCTTTTTTGAAATAGCTGTTCTGTTATTTTTGAAATAAATGGTTGATGGGGGGTCTGCATCTCGGGCTGAGCATTATTTATATCTATCTTTTTTATTGTGAAAAACATATTGTTGATGGAGAATACGTAGCGATTCATCATACCGGAATCACAATACCTGCATTACCCGAAACCAGATTTATATATGGTCCGAACATCTCCAGTATTGATGCACATTACGATTCGATTATAATCGAAACCTCACTCGATAAGACCTATCACTTCAATCTTCAACAAAATCTTCAATTCGAAGAACTCGATCAAATTCACGAATTTTGCAGGCATTATTTAGGAGTTCGCAATTAGCAGTTGGCATTTTGTGGTTTGTTATTCATGTTAACAATCACGCGCCGAATTATCAACTGCATATTGCAGACTGCAAACTCAAACCATGCAGATAACAAAGCAATCTCCCTACCTCCTTTATTCAGATGGTAAGGGAAATATTTTCGAAGACACTTCATTATATGCTACCGGTCGTAGTGGTTGGGATGCTATGCCCGTTCCTACCGATGAATGGATAGCATTACCAGAAGGCGGTTCCCTGTACGAACTGCCTGGCCGAAAAGGAATTGGTATAGACGTAAAGACGGGTGAAATGAGGTTATGTGAAAAAGGCTGGGCTGTAGCGGCGTTTATTCCTCCGGCTTATACGGGCTTGTTTCTATCTCCTTATGAAACCGGGCCGGATGCCCCGACACTTCCTCTCTTTTGCTATACGGCAGCAGGATGGCTCAACGAAAAATTCCTGGTTCCTGCGATACGGATCGAACAAGATATTCGCCAGGAAGCTGCCGGATATAAAAATGACAGTATTCAACAGGGTGTCGATCGTTCTCTAAAAGCATATTCTCACAATCGTCTTGTTAAACATCTTGCCGAGAATTGCTGTCTTACTTATCGCTGTCCAGCCGCCAGAAATTATTTTATGGGAAGATGGGAATGTCCAGTCCCTACTTCGCCAGCTTGTAATGCCAACTGTATCGGGTGCATTTCGTTTCAGCCATTAGAAGAGAGCATCGTATCCACGCAGGATCGTTTAACATTCAAGCCTTCTGCAGAGGAGATCGTCGAATTCACTGTTCCCCACCTGCAAACAGCTCCCTACCCTATTATCAGTTTTGGCCAGGGTTGCGAAGGTGAACCCTTGTTGATGTGGGAAACCATCCGGCAGGCGATTGTTGAAATACGTAAGCACACAAATCGGGGAAATATCAATATCAATACCAACGGTTCGAAACCAGACGCCGTGAAAGCTCTTTGCGAAGCAGGACTGAATTCTATTCGCGTCAGTACGAATTCAGCTCGTAAACACATTTATGAACCGTACTATCGACCTAACAACTACGTATTTGAGGACATTATCGAAAGTTTGAAAGTCGTGCGGAGTTATCGAGGCTGGGCGAGTATTAATTATTTCGTTTTTCCGGGCATGACAGACAGCGTCGAAGAGTATGAAGCGTTGAGAAAACTGATCAGGGAAACGGATTTGACGATGATCCAATGGCGCAATTTCAATATAGATCCAGATTGGTATTTAGGTAAGATAGGTGTTCATCATACCGGCGAGATTCTCGGTGTGAAACAACTGATGGAACTTATTAGAGAAGAATTTCCAGCCTTAAAATTTGGATATTTTAATCCACCAGCAGAAAGGATATCAGGAAACTTTGAAATGGATTTTGCACATTGATCAAAATTGCGGTAAGGATTAATAATGTCTGAAAGACTACAACCAAAAGCTGTCTATACAGGAATTGTATTTGCTATTCTTGCCACAATCATCTGGTCGGGAAATTTTGTTGTTGCCCGTGGCGTAATCAACCAGATACCACCGTTCAGTCTGGCTTTTTATAGGTGGCTTACTGCCTCAGTTATTATTTTCCCATTAGCTTTTAGAAAATTCGAGGCAGAAAAAACAATCGTAATTAGAAATTGGAAGTATTTTTTCTGGGTTTCTTTGACAGGAATTACCTTTTTCAATACGCTGATCTATATAGCAGGTCATTACTCTCCCGCCATCAATCTGGCTTTAATTGGAACAACGTCATCACCGGTATTTGCGGTCGTACTGGCTGCCATATTTTTAAAAGACAAGATCAAGCCACTTCGGATATTCGGAATGGTAATATGCATTAGCGGTATAATCATTTTATTATCCGGTGGAAGCCTTCAGCGTTTAATTAATTTTCACTTTTCAACCGGAGATTTATGGGTATTGGCAGCTGCGCTGTCCTTTGCCATCTATAATACACTCGTGAGAAAAAAACCCGCCTATATAAGCGCAGTCAACTTTTTATTTGTTGTCTTCAGTTTTGGCACCTTATTGCTGCTTCCTTTTTTTATCTGGGAAGTTCTGAACACAGATTCGATTGCCTGGGATTGGAACCTGGTGTTTATTATAATATATCTGGGATTGGGTGCCTCGGTGATTTGTTATTTGCTTTGGAACGGTGCAATTGCCAGGCTGGGCTCACCGCGAACAGCTTTGTTTGGAAACCTGATACCCATCTTTAGCACCCTGGAGGCGGTATGGATACTCAATGAAGAGATTACGCTGATTCATATCATTAGCGGCCTGCTTGTTGTAACCGGATTGATTATAGCGAACCTTCGAAAAAGTAATTCATAAGCTGTTCCCACGTAATATGTGGTACACGGTAACTATGATCGCTTTAAAGGGTCGACGGTCGACGTAGACGGTCGACCGACTTCTAATCCACTAAAAAACCTGGTTATGAATTTCAACATACAATCAGCAATACAAATTC
>Ga0126304_10000786_pt1 | contig 13857 bp, 10 predicted proteins | sample Plot25_FD_92538 | JGI IMG/M metagenome (GOLD analysis project Ga0126304, IMG submission 92538) | Serpentine soil microbial communities from UC McLaughlin Reserve, CA, USA - Plot25 | ecosystem: Environmental > Terrestrial > Soil > Grasslands | place: USA: UC McLaughlin Reserve, Lake County... | reverse complement strand
GCCAACGGAACAGGATTAGGTCATTCGGAAGGAATGGTAAAGTATAGTGCGAGGATGGAGAATGGCGAAGTGGTTTTGATTGAAGGTCCTTTCAAACTATATATGTCTTATGAATGTAATTGGTGGAATATTTTCTATTTCGTTTTTCCTGGATTTGTGTGGTAATGGTTCTTCTCTGGTTGAAGGCGCTGCATTCAAAACGTCGCATCGCCCTTAATCGCAATATATGGCCCTTGACCAGGTGAATAATGCTGTGAATTCTATGTTTCTATATGTGGTAAGATTTTTCTTTACCACGTAGCACATAGTGCAAATAGAAATCACATAGAGAACATTAATGCCTTTTCCTTCATACTTTTAATATGTTGGCCAATATGTTGGTCGGACAAATTTTTTTGTCGCAGAATGGGTTTTTTACTTGTCACTGATGGAAAGTATGCGTGGTAACGGAAAGCAATTGGTTGTAATTGGCGGTGGAGCTGCCGGGTTCTTCTGTGCCGTAAATGCTGCCCGGCAAAATCCATCACTGAATGTGACCCTCCTTGAAAAGACCAGCAAACTTCTCTCTAAAGTAAAAATATCCGGCGGTGGCAGATGCAACGTAACACATCACTGTTTTGATATTTCGGAAATGATTAGAAAATATCCCCGCGGTGCAAACTTCTTGAAGAAAGCGTTTCATCAGTTTTTTACTACCGATACTATTCGTTGGTTTGAAGAAAGGGGAGTAGCGTTGAAAGCTGAAGCTGATGGGAGAATGTTCCCGGTTACAGATTCCTCAGGAACGATTATCGATTGCCTCATGAACGAAGTAAACCCACATCATGTTGAGATCATCATGAACGCGGAAGTAAGAAGCATCAGGAAAGAATCGGCAACATTTCTGGTTGAATTGGCGCACCAACGGATGGTGACAAGTGATATTGTTTGCATTGCTTGCGGGGGTTATAACAAATCAGCGACGTTTGAATGGATCCGCGAGTTAGGACATAAGATAGAGGCCCCCGTTCCATCTCTATTTACTTTTAATATACCCGGTCATCCGATCACCCATCTGATGGGAGTGACCGTCCCTGATACACGCGTAAAAATTGTTGGTTCAAAACTGGCGGAAAGGGGTCCTGTCTTAATCACACATTGGGGATTGAGCGGTCCGGCAGTGTTACGATTGTCGGCATGGGGCGCAAGGGAATTGGCAGTTTGCAGTTGGCAGTTTGCAATTGTTATTAACTGGCTACCGGATTTCAATGAGAACAGTTTGAAGGAAAGATTCCAGCATCTACGAATTGAATCAGCTTCGCAAAAAATCATTAATAAAAATGCCGTTGGGTTGCCTCAGAGGCTATGGCAATTTTTAGGCGAGCAGTCGGGTGTTTTGGAAAACATGCGCTGGGCCGATCTGCCAATAAAAGTTCAAAACCAGTTTATCCGGAACCTGGTTAATTACGAACTGGTAATCAAAGGAAAAACGACTTTTAAAGAGGAATTTGTAACAGCTGGCGGAGTCCTGTTGAACGAAATCGATGTTAATACCATGCAGAGTAAGATCGTGCCGGGACTTTATTTCGCCGGAGAAGTGATGAACGTGGATGGAATAACCGGCGGATTTAATTTCCAGCATGCCTGGACAAGTGGCTGGATTTCTGCGAAGGCGATTGCTCAAAGTTTTTAACAGCTTTTCTGGGAGAAAGGGTTTACCACGAATGCACGAATTACCACGAAGGCTTATTCATCGTAATTACTGCCAAATTTATAATCGAGGTTTTGGAGGATAAATGCAGTTTTTTCCGTTAATCCGCCGTCAAAAAGCCCTTATTCATCCGCTTTTTCGGGGGTATTATCCTATCTTTGCAGCCCCGAAATTAAAACCAACGGGGCTATTATTTTATGTCTGATAACAACATTCTTAACTCAAACGCTGATGTGCAGGAGTCTTCTCCGGCGATTGCCGAAGAAACGACAGCGATAACAAACGAACCTGCTGTGGCTGAAAAGCCTGAAATCAAGCAAACGGCTCATGATGATTTCGATTGGACGATCGACAAAAGAAATGTTGCTTCTTACACGAACGAAGAAAAAAAGAAGTACGACGAAGTGTACGAAGGAACTTTCAAAGCCGTCACTGATGGAGAATTGGTAAAAGGATTAGTGGTTGCACTCACAAAAACAGATGTTGTAATCAACATCGGTTTTAAGAGTGACGGTCTTGTTTCTTCAAATGAGTTCCGCGACATGCAAGGATTGAAGATCGGCGATGAGGTGGAAGTAATGGTTGTTGAAAAGGAAGACCGCGAAGGCCACTTGAACCTGAGCCGCAAACAAGCACGCATTACACGCGCCTGGGAAAGAATTGTAGAGGTACACAAAACAGGCGAAGTCATCACCGGTACTGTTACATCTAAAACAAAAGGTGGATTGATCGTTGACGTATTTGGGATGGAGACCTTCCTGCCAGGTTCACAGATCGATGTGAAGCCTGTAACTGACTACGATCAGTTTGTAGGTAAAACAATGGAGTTTAAAGTGGTCAAAATTAATGAAGCCATTAAGAATGCCGTTGTTTCACACAAAGCACTTATTGAAAGCGATATCGAAGCACAACGTGCTGAGATCATGAGCAAACTTGAAAGAGGCCAGGTGCTTGAGGGTACTATCAAGAACATTACAGACTTCGGAGCATTTATGGATCTTGGCGGATTAGACGGCTTGTTGTATATCACAGATATCAGCTGGGGTCGTATTAGTCATCCGAGCGAAGTATTGAAACTCGATCAGAAGCTAAAAGTGGTTGTATTGGATTTCGATGATGAGAAAAAACGTATCAGCTTAGGATTGAAGCAACTCACACCACATCCATGGGATATACTTCCTGCAAATGTAGTTGAAGGTTCAGTAGTGAAAGGTAAAGTTGTAAACATAGAAGACTACGGTGCATTTTTGGAAATCTTACCTGGAGTGGAAGGCTTGGTGCACGTTAGTGAAATCACGTGGGCAAATACTCCGATCAATGCAAAAGAGTTCTTCAAATTGGGCGATGAGCATGAAGCGAAGATTGTGACGCTTGATAAAGGCAATCGCAAAATGAGTCTCTCTATCAAACAAATGAGTGAAGATCCATGGAGCACAATTGAAACAAGATTCCCTGAAAGAAGTCGTCATACAGGCCTGGTTAAGAATATCACTCCTTATGGAGTGTTTGTTGAGTTGTCTCCCGGGATCGGTGGTATGATCCACATCAGCGATCTGAGTTGGTTGAAACGCTTTAATCATCCTTCAGAATATACGAAAGTCGGTGGCAATATCGAGATAGTCATTCTCGGAATTGACAAAGACAACCGTAAATTACAGTTAGGACATAAGCAACTTGAAGAAGATCCCTGGAATGCATTGCAGGATACTTTTGCGGTTGGTACCATTCATGAAGGAACAGTTATCCGGAAAGATGATAAAGGGGCAATTGTACAATTGCAATACGGTCTCGAAGGGTTCGCTCCTAATCGCCACCTTTTGAAAGAAGATGGTAAAACAGTGAGCGCCGACGAAAACGTTCAGGTAATGGTGATTGAGTTCGATCGCAATGAAAAACGCATCGTGGTTTCTCACACCAGGATCTGGGAACAGGCTAAGCTGGAGGAAAAAGAAGCTGCGAGGAAAGAAGCAAAAGCTGAGTCAGATACTGCAAGAAAAACGGTAAAGAATATCCAGGGTAAGGTTGAAAAGGCAACTTTGGGTGATCTTGGTGCTTTAGCTGATATCAAGCAGAAATTGCAACAGGAAGAGCAGAAAGGTGAGCCAAAACCTGGTGAGCCTAAAGAATAACTCAATTCTCCATGCATAAAAAAAGCGCTTCCCCGGGAGCGCTTTTTTGTTTTTTGTCAATTCCTAAACAAGGAATTTTTTTCCAAAGATGGGAGCAATTATAGCTGCTTCAAATCCAAACACGATTGAAACTCAAAGCCGTTGGAATTGGTACGAGACTTGAACAAATAGGTGTCGTACGATTCCTCGTGGTCGTATCCTCCAATTAATCTTGAAAGGCCTTTGCTATAGTATCGTCCAATATCCTCCAATTGATTTGAAAAGCCTTGTTATAGTATCCTCCAATTGATTTTGAAAAGCCTTTGCTTCTTGTATCCTCCAATTGTTTGAAAAGCCTTTGCTTAACCCTACGTCCGATTGATTTTGGAAAGCCTTTAATCCTATTTTTTACTTTAATCGTACCTCATGAAGGCAAAGCTTTACACTTGTACATTCCTGTTATCCTTTTTATGTCTACGCGTCCTTGGTTCTGTTGAAACAATCAAACCGGGGTCTTATATTGTAGATATGGGCGTCATCCCCCAAACCATTGGAAATGGATTAAAGCCATATGGGCTCGTCTACGACCTTCTTAAAAATTATAATACACCCGTAAAATGGGTGATGAATTCGGGTAAGTCAAAAGATGGACCTGATTTTGTACATAACGGCATTACCTATAGAGGCGGCGCGTTTATTATTGATGCCCAGTTCAGAACACCTGCAATCAACGTGGTTATAGCTGCCTGGGAAGTGCAGGGAGTGGTTGGGCATACTTCGGTGAGTGAATTTACAATTGAGGTCGTCAAAACGTTAAACTATGGCCCAAACTGGACCATGGATAAAACAAATGGACATCTTGCTGTCAGCTATTTTACGAACGCCGGTATTCCCGCATCCGCATATGGTGGAGATTCATCAAATTGGAAAAATCCATCTGAGCTTGGAGCATGCGATGATATCTTCGTTTTACCTCATGCTGATCCCACGTGGGCGACGCATAGTAATCTTTACTACTGGAACCTCAATCATAAAGGAAACCTGTGGGTGGCTTGTCATGCTGTAAGTGCCATTGAAAATCTTTCGAGCCCGGATAATTCCATTAAAACGAATTTCCTGAGTACGCAGGGTCTCGTTGAAACAAACCTGCATAAAAAGCACTCGACACCTCCATTCGAGTATGCTCATCACGGTGATTTTGTTATGCAATTCCTGGGCACTCTGGACAATGCAACGACTAATGGATCAGAACGAAGTTTTCTTCCAATCATCGGTGGGTCATGGCGTACTTCAACAAAACTGGGTGTTTACGATACTTTGGATACGTATATTCCTTCTTTATCCGCCGGACCGGCAGCTGTTGTTGCCTATGGAAGAGCCTATGGTGATGAGAACAGAGGATGGATCATGTACGAGGCGGGTCATAGCCAGGATGAAAGTGGTACTGTTGGTGAAAAAATTGCCGCTCAAAGAGCATTTTTTAATTATTCCTTTTTTGTCGCGGCCGAAAGGTATGCCAATTTCAACACGTCGATCAATGGAATCGGACCGATAATGACGTCCGGTGTTCCAGTTAATTTATCAGTAGAAGTCCCTACATGGGTCGACCTTTCAAGATTTACAATTGAGTGGACTTCTTCGCGTGGCGGAACCTTCAGCCCTGCGAACAATCAATCAGTGACTTTTACTCCTCCGCTTCAAACCGGACAGACCATAATAACAGTATCGCTGACAGACGATTGTGATCGGACTGTGTTTTCGAGCCAGATGTCGTTTATAACAGGAATATTGAGTAACGCGTCATCGTTGCAAGGGAAGTATGTCAAAGCAGATAAAAAAGTACTTCTTAATTGGCAACGGCCCGACGAGGAAGTTAGTTACTATGAGATCGAAAGGCGTTCTGCAAATGGGGATTTCGTGAAAATAGGCAGGGTGACAAATGATAAAACCGCCAACACTTACCGATTCGAAGATTTTAATCCTGGAACCGGTACCTTATATTACCGGCTGACGTTTCACTCTTCTTCAGGGAACCTGAAATATTCAAATATGATAACCGTCGATGCTACGAATTTGTTGTTATCAGGATTGCAAACGGTAGTCAACCCGGCCAAAGGTCAGATCATTCTTGATTATCTGGCTTCACAACCGGAAGCAATTTCAATTATGGTTTTTGACATGCATGGCAAACAATTGGCAGCAAAGAATAATACAGTTCAAGCCGGAAGTAACACCCTTGAAATAAGAGGTCATACTCAATGGCCTGCGGGAATCTATTTGCTGCGAGTTGCTTCCAACAATAGCATCACAACAAGGAAAGTTTATTTTACACCTTAAGAATATTGGGTCCGCTGTATCAGAGGTTACTTAATACAGAATCATCGAAATGGTTGAGCGAAGTGATTTTTACATCCGCGCTCCCCCATTTCGGATGATCAAACTGTCGTGACGCAGGAACAATCGCGCATTTCATTCGTGCAGCTTTTGCCGCAATCATTCCGTTAAATGAATCTTCAAAACAAAGACACTGTAAGGGAGACACGTTTAGATTGACCGCACAATTCAAGTAGACCTCCGGATGTGGTTTGCTATGAAGCAATTCTTCTGCAGATGAAAACGCTTTCAGAAATTTTTTTATCCTCAGTTTCTCAGTCACCACTTGTATAAGATCCATAGGGGATGACGTTGCCAAACCAATTGTAAAATTTCTTTCGCTAAAAAATTGAAGTATGTAATCGACTCCGGGCATAGGATTCGCATGATCTCTTATCTTATCTATTGCTTTTGTTACGATCATGTTTTCCGCCGTTTTTGCATCGCGTTTGTCGAGCTGGAAGTACGAAAACCAGTAATCAATCCACTCCCGGGTACGCAATCCTGTTGTGGTGCTATACTGATCTTCAGTAAGCACAATCCCAAATTCAGCAAGTGTTTCGTTTCCCGCTTCTTCCCAGAATGGTTCAGAATCGATCAAAACCCCATCCATATCGAAAATTACTGTGTTTAGCCGCATGAAGAAGTTGAAAATTTAAGCAGTATAAAAATGAGTTTGTATACCGGTATTGACGGCAAGATAATTCTTAGAAGTGGAAGACTTGAAACGCAAATGGCGAATTTATTACGAATTTAGAGACCTGGCGAATTTGATCTTGAATCATAACTCCACATTGAGACAAGCTTCGAATTTTTGAAATTTGAATTAAATCTTATCTTAGTTAAGTCAGGTTTATTTGCAAATCGATAGTTATGGACGTCTGGGAGCGGCTTAAGAAGATAAAGTTTGTCAGAAAGATTGTGTATGCTATTGTTGGCGTGCTTTCATATCCCGGCCTGACTATCTTCAACCGGTTGCAGATATCCGGCACTGAACATCTCGAAGATCTTCCCAGGAGCAACGTATTATTCGTTAGCAACCATCAAACGTATTTTGCCGATGTGATTACTTTCCTGCACATTTTCTGCGCAGTGAAATGGGGTAAGAGGAATCGTCTTGGTATTCCTTATTATTTATTGAATCCATTCACAAACGTTTACTATGTTGCTGCGGAAGAAACCATGAGAGGTAGCTTTATCAGTCGCCTATTTATTCTTGCAGGTGCGCTAACGGTCAAGCGGACATGGCGGAGCGAAGGTACAGAAGTACGTAAAGGGTTAGATCCTTCCGACACCCGCAAAATCACGCGTGCACTTGAGGACAATTGGGTGATAACATTTCCTCAAGGCACCACTAAGCCTTTTGCACCAGGTCGCAAGGGCACAGCACATATCATTAAGCTGACAAAGCCGATAGTAATACCGGTCGTGATAAATGGTTTCTGGCGTGCATTTAACAAAAAAGGATTGAAGTTGAAAGAAACCGGAACGCAACTTTCCGTGGACTTTAAGGAGCCGATGAAGATTAATTATGATGCACCTTCTGAGGTAATCCTCGAGCAAATTATGAAGGCCATTGAGCAAAGTAAAGAACACATGATGAGAGGCTCTCACCACTGGGCGAAAATTGACTAACAATTTCCTTCTTTGCTTCTTCGCGTCTTTGCGAGCGATCTCACGCAAAGGCGCTAAGACGCAAGAAAGATTCATAATTATAGTTCTTTCCAGGTGTGATCGGCCAGTAACTGGACGGCAGCTACAAATTTTTTGAAAGGACCTGCACCGCCCCACTCTTTTGGTGCGATGAGGGATAGCATATGTGATTCATCATTCTTCTGATATAAATAATACGTTTGACCAATATTTGGTTTGAAAGAGAGTTTTGCATTATATATCATCATCGATAGTTCTTTCCTTTTTTGAATTTCCTGTGCCTGCAACGCGAGCAGTTCGATTTGTTTTCTGATCTGATCAAGTTGCATATTGGTTTGCTCTTCCATAGCCGTTAATGCTTTGTGCTTAATTACTCCTTCCTCGGTTGGCCTGATGAGAGCACCGGAAACAGAAGCTGCATATGGGAGAACACTCAATTGTTTATGAAAAATTTCTGTATTCGTATAAGGCGTATTGTCTGGCCTGAGACCTTGTTGAGTGATCTTTAAATAACCGTTAGGCATGATTTCATGTACAACGTGTAGCTTCACCCGCCCCCCATAATAAAAATGAATTTCGAATGTTATTCCATCCGGAAATACCGCCTGCGCTTCTTCAGCAAAATCTTTGTTCGGGAAAGGATTTATAGCACCGTCAGCTACCAAACAGTATTCAGCAGCAACTGCCCGGTTTGAGAGATCTACCCAGTTATGATTTATGCTCAGTTGTTTATTAACCTTGTTTGATTCAATTTTATAGATTCCACTCTTTGGCCGTTCGCCATATTCATAAATGCCTTTTTCCGGGAACAATTGCCAGCTTGATAGAAAGTTATAGGCCTGTACCATAGGGTGCAAATCTCGAATTTCAACAGACAAAAACCAAATTGTATATGTTGAAATAACCATAAGGATCTTGTTAATCTTTCAATTAGCCGGCGATAGTTTCGGACCCGCCGTCTAATAGTTCTTATCTTAGTACAGGGTTTATTGTAAACTTTTAATTTCTTGTATGAAACCGTATTCCGTTTTGTTTGTTGTATTGTCTTTCTTTCTTGTTAAGCAAATGGTGGCTCAGCAATCGCCCAAACAAGCGAATGAAGTTCTCCAGGAGGCCTACCGCCAGGCAGCAACCGATAACAAAAATGTGTTTCTTATGTTTCATGCCTCATGGTGCGGATGGTGTCATAAGCTGGATTCTTCCATAAATGATAAGACCGTTAGTGATTTCTTCAATAACAGTTATGTTATTACGCACCTTATTGTATATGAATCGAAGGATAAAAAGAACCTTGAAAATCCAGGAGCTCTTGAATTGCTCGGGAAATATAAGGGAAATGACCTGGGTATTCCTTACTGGATCATCTTTGATAAAAACGGTAAGTGGCTTGCCGATTCTCAAATGAGACAAGAGGGAGCTGACTTTAATGTTCTCGGAGAAAATGTAGGTTGTCCTGCCAGTAGGGAAGAAGTAAACCACTTCTTAAAGGTTCTTGCTAAAACTTCGTCGCTGAATGCAAACCAGCTTTCAGTTGTTGAAAAGAGGTTTCTGCTGAATAAATAAATTTTTGTCTCCTTCGTGTCTTCTTTATGTTCTTTGTTGAACCCCTTAACTGCAAAACTTGAGGTCACGAAGACCACAAGCCACTATCCCCCGAATAGATCTTTTCTATCCTTTTGTAATGCCCTGATCATTTCTCCATATCCCATTTTCCTGGAAAGGGCCGAGACTGACTGGGCGATTCGCTTAATTCTTGTTTGATCTGTTTTCGCGCTATCAATCCATTTGATAAAATAATCCTGGTGGGATTTTGCAAGCGATCTAAAAAATGCAACACCCACAGGCTCATCCGATAGACAGTTCACAAAATCCCTGGGCGGCTGTATAACAAACTTATCATCGGCTTCGAGAATCACGTCCAGCTTTGCTCCTTTTCTCTTCCCGATTTTTTTTCTGATTTCTGCATTCAGGGCCAGGATAAAATCGCCCCCGCCCATTGGCACCAGAGCAATGCCCCTGAAGGAATAATTATCAAGTTTTCCCTTTACCCGAAAAGTTTTTTTTGTTCCAGGCTTTAATTTTTCGGCAATTTGGTGAGAAACCTCGATATAGGTCCATCCGGTTTTCTCACCCTGCTCACCGAATTGTTTGATCACCGTGGAAAATCGGACCATTGTATTTTTATTTTGTAAACTTAATATACATTTGAATGCTAACCCGGCTGATTCAGAAAGAAATTATACTTGGAAATCTTATAAACAAAGTATGTCATCCAACGAACAATATGTTTTGATGCTTGAAGATGATGCTGATGACCGGTATATTACAGAATCAACTATTAAGGAGCTTGGTTACAATATCCCCATACAGTTTCTTTCCTACGACCGGGAGTTAATTGCATATTTATCACGATCGGAGGAGCCGTCTCTTATACTGTTGGATTACAATCCCGTGAGCGGGACAGATACACTCAGGCATCTGAAATCTCATCCGGATTTTAACCATATTCCGGTGGTTGTACTCAGCGAAGTGGCATCCCCCAATCATATAAGACAATGTTACCAGCTGGGCGCAAATAGTTTTATAAAGAAGCCTCATACAGCGGATTTGACAAAGCACAAAATCGAAACATTTTTTAAGTATTGGTTCGAAGTCGCGGAGATATGAGCATTTGCTAATGCTGATGAGCAGGTCTTCCCAAAATAATTAACTTACGTTTCAACTAACGATTCAAAAAAATCATATGCATACATCCAGAAGAAATTTCCTGAAAAGCTCCAGCATGCTTATTGCCGGGAGCGCATTGTTGCCAAAAAAGCTTTTGGTTCCTGCCGCTGGCGAATTAATGGGCATACAATTGTACTCGGTACGGGATGATATGAAGAAAGATCCCTTAGGGACCTTGAAACAATTGGCCGGTATAGGTTACAAACATGTAGAACATGCCAATTATGTTGACCGAAAGTTTTATGGTTATTCTGCTACAGAGTTTAAAAAAATCCTGGGCGACCTCGGTTTGAATATGCCTAGCGGACATACAGTGATGGGAAAACAACACTGGGACAGTTCCAAAAACGATTTCACAGATGAATGGAAATGGACGGTTGAAGATGCGGCCGTTCTGGGACAAAAGTTGGTCATCAGTCCGTGGCTTGATGCGAGCTTGCGGCAGAATTATGATGATATGAAGCGTTACATGGAAGTCTTCAATAAGAGCGGTGAACTTTGTAAGAAATCCGGAATGAAGTTTGGTTATCACAATCACGATTTTGAGTTTAGTCAGAAATTGAATGATGTGATGGTTTACGATATTATACTACAGAATACAGATCCATCACTCGTGGCTCAGCAACTTGATATTGGAAACATGTATAACGGCGGCGCGAAGGCGCTCGATATCATGAACAAATATCCTGGTCGTTTCGAATCCATGCACGTGAAGGATGAGATCAAAGCAAGCGGTGGAAATGAAAAATATGAAAGTACTGTATTAGGCAAAGGCATAGTTCCCGTTAAAGATCTGATCAACCTCGGAAGAAAATCCGGCGGCACAATTCACTTTATTATAGAACAGGAATCATACCAGGGTAAAACGCCCATCGAATGTGCGAAAGAAGATTACGCCATGATGAAGAAGTGGGGATATTGAGGGGAATGTACGAAGGATGAAATTCGAAAAGATATTCGCGCAAAGGCGCAAAGGAAATTCTTCTTTGCGCCTTTGCACGAATATTGTTCGAAGATGAAACAGCTCCAAAAAGCCACAGCTCTTTGTATTTCGAATTCATACTTTGCTCGTCCTTCCTGCATCTCACCTGCCCATCATCTTACAAGAACTGCCGTTCCTTTTTGCATATAGTGTTTTCCAGTATAATCAATCGCTTTTACAGCCCACACATACATCCCCGAACTTTGAAGTTTACCAGCGACGGTGCCGTCCCAACCTTGTTTGTTAGACATCGTTGAAAACATCAGTTGTCCCCAACGATTGTAAACCTGGAAATATTCTATCTGTTGCATACCGACTGCTATGGGTTTTAAAAGATCATTTTTCCCATCGTTATTCGGGCTGAACGCGTTTGGTACAAACACAGTCGGTGACGTTTTAAACACCTTCACTGAAACAAAAGCTGAGTCATAGCACCCGGCCTGATTATAAACCCGCACTTTGTACCGGATGTTATCTATTGAGTTGCTAAAAGAAGCAACCGGATTTGCAACGTTCGGGTTGGACAGGCTTGTAGCTGGACTCCAAATATAACTTATACCACCCGTTGCGTTTAGCTGTAACGGTTGCCCACTAATAACCAGCGTATCACTTGTTACTGCCAGTTTGATCGGCGGAAGCACATTCACAACAACCTGGTCGACCCCGGCCTTCGGACAGCCCTTATCGTCATAAACAATCAGATTGTAAGTGGTCGATGTCTTAGGAATCGCCACCGGGTTTAGTTGGTTACTGCCAAGAAGAGTTGCGGAAGGTGACCAGGCAAAAGTAGTTCCTGTTATCGTAGCGCGCAGTTGGGCACTTGTCTTATCACATATCACTGTGTCATAGCCGGCGTAGGCAATTGGGTATGGAACTGTACTAACGGTTATAGTCTCTGTTGCGAAGCAGCCTCCAATATTCGCGGTCACCTGATATGTGGTAGTGCGTTTTGTGATAGCCGTGGGACGAGAAGAACGCGGATCAACCATTTGTTGTGTAGGTGTCCAGGCATATTTAAAACCATCCGAGACAATTCGCAATTGAATTGTATCTCCTTCACATATTGTTGTATCATTCATTGCCAGTAAATTCACGTGATCCGTTACCCTTACTTTCACCGAATCCCGATTCACGCAACCATTATCATCCATATCGACATAATAAGTAGTTGTGCTTGAGGGCGAAACCGTTGGAGTTTTTGTGGTAGGATTGGTGATATTAAAATTTGGGCTCCACGAAAATGTTCCGTTGGCCCCTGCCACTAATTGCACGTTATCGTTTACACATATTAGTGTATCATTGAAAGCCAGGTCTACTGGCGGCTTATCGATAATTGTCACATAATTAATCGCAGTGTCTTTACAACCCACGGTATTTCCCACAGCCAGCGTTGCATATTTTCGTCCCATCGAAGGAAAAGTATAAGTAGGGTTTTGAAGATTGGATAGATCGGTTGTTACAGATGCTTCTCCGAAATCCCAGCTCCAGAAATTTACAGTGCCGTATGCAGAAATCGTTGCGTCTGTGTAGTGAGTCGGTTTGTTAAAACACACGCCATCTGAAGTGAACTTAGGAACAAAGCCGGGATATACTCTTGCCATCGAATTCGTGGAATCGGAACATGGCAGGCCAGAATTAACCACCAGCTTTATTTTGTACACCCCTGTGTCCGGAAAAGTGTATGTGATTATGGGACTTGTGGAGCTGGTAAGAGGCAGGCCCGAGTGGTCAAATATCGTCCAGTTTTGCGTTTTTATCAGCGGGCTCACAGATTGATTGGCAATAGAAAGTGATTTAGAGTCTTTACACAGCATGTATTCCGGCGATAGTAACGCGCCTGCAATCACACAAGGCGCAATATTAATCTGAAGGTCTTTTCGCTGGGTGGCGATAACAACTCCGTTCCGTATTTCGTCAACACAAACTGTCACAACATATGCACCGGCAGAGGGGGCGATTCCCGTTATCAAACCGGTTGCTGAATTGATGGTTACCTTGCTCCCGAGGGGACTCTGGCCGTTAAACGGCGAGCCATATGGTACCGGCTGGTACGGCGGAATTCCGGGCGGAATGCCACTGGCCGTGCCTATTCCTCCGTTTGAATGCGTGAAGGCTTCACAAAACGAGTACCTAAGCTGGTCGCCGTCTCTGTCGATCGCCTCGAAGCTATAAGTAAAGGGATTATCAGCACATACAATCACCAGATCGCTGCCTGTGAATATAGCGCTGGTATTAATAGGGCCACTATTCACAGCGCCGGAGCCAGGTATATCTGCTGTATACGTCGCACCGGTCTGCGTCGATCCGGCAGCCAGATTACTGAT
>Ga0126304_10000785_pt1 | contig 13860 bp, 7 predicted proteins | sample Plot25_FD_92538 | JGI IMG/M metagenome (GOLD analysis project Ga0126304, IMG submission 92538) | Serpentine soil microbial communities from UC McLaughlin Reserve, CA, USA - Plot25 | ecosystem: Environmental > Terrestrial > Soil > Grasslands | place: USA: UC McLaughlin Reserve, Lake County... | reverse complement strand
TATTTCCGCTATTAAAGAACTGAGAAAAGGCGATACTGTTAAATCTCAGACACAAGACACCCAATATAACAACCTGGAGAAATACGCGCGGAATCTCAATGACATGGCTGAAGAAGGAAAGCTCGACCCGGTTATTGGTAGGGATGATGAGATCCGTCGGACGCTGCATATTCTCTCACGCCGAACAAAAAATAACCCAATTCTTGTAGGAGAGCCTGGGGTGGGTAAAACCGCGATCGCTGAAGGGATTGCACATCGGATTGTAAACGGTGATGTACCGGACAATCTGAGATCTAAAGTTATTTACGCGTTGGATATGGGACAACTTATTGCCGGCGCAAAGTACAAAGGAGAGTTTGAAGAGCGGCTGAAGGGTGTGGTAAAGGAGGTGTCAACCAGTGACGGTGAGATCATTCTCTTCATTGATGAGATTCACACCCTTGTGGGCGCCGGTGGTGGTGAAGGAGCCATGGACGCGGCAAACATTTTAAAGCCCGCACTTGCAAGAGGTGAACTGAGAGCGATTGGAGCAACCACGCTTAATGAATATCAGAAGTTTTTTGAAAAGGATAAAGCGCTTGAACGTCGTTTTCAAAAAGTAATGATTGAAGAGCCATCAGTCGAGGATGCCATTTCGATTCTCCGCGGACTGAAAGACCGGTACGAAACGCATCACCATGTGAGGATAAAGGATGAGGCAATTATTGCCGCCGTCGAGCTCTCGCAGCGATATATAACGGACCGCTTTTTACCGGATAAGGCTATTGACCTGATTGATGAAAGCGCGGCTAAGTTGCGTGTCGAAATGAACTCTATGCCCGAGGAATTGGATGAACTCGAAAGGAGAATCAGGCAGTTGGAAATTGAGAGAGAGGCGATCAAACGAGAGAACGATGATGAAAAATTGCTTGAGCTGAACACTGTTATCAGCAACCTGATGGTTGAACGGGATACTTTGCGCGCGAAATGGCAACAGGAAAAAGACCTTGTAGAAAAAGTGCAGAGTGCAAAGGCCGCAATTGAGCAATTAAAGTTAGAAGCGGAGCAGGCTGAACGAAATGGTGAGTACGGAAAGGTAGCCGAGATCCGCTACGGCAAGATGAAGGAGCAAGAAAGGCTTATAGAAGAATATTCCAGGGAATTGGCGTCCATGAGTGAGCATTCTCGCCTGATGAAGGAAGAAGTAGACGCGGAAGATATTGCTCAAACAATATCGAAGGCAACAGGAATTCCGGTAACAAAGATGTTACAAAGCGAACGCGAAAAATTGCTTCATCTGGAAGATGAATTGCATAGCCGTGTAATCGGACAGGAAGAAGCAATCACTGCTGTAGCCGACGCAATTCGCAGAAGTCGTGCAGGATTGCAGGATCCGCGGCGTCCAATTGGTTCATTTATTTTTCTTGGAACAACAGGGGTGGGTAAAACAGAGTTAGCGAAAGCGCTCGCTGAATATCTCTTTGATGATGAGCACATGATGACCCGGATAGATATGAGTGAATACCAGGAAAAGCATACGGTTAGCCGACTCGTGGGCGCCCCCCCGGGGTACGTAGGTTACGATGAGGGCGGGCAGTTGACAGAAGCAGTTCGTCGCAAGCCGTACCAGGTTGTATTACTTGACGAGATTGAAAAAGCGCATCCGGATGTTTGGAACGTGTTGTTGCAGGTTTTGGACGATGGTCGACTTACGGATAATAAAGGTCGGGTTGTAAATTTCAAGAATACAATTATCATAATGACCAGTAACCTTGGAAGCACAATCATACAGGCAAATTTTGAAGACCTGAATGAGAGCAATAGGGAAGAAGTAGTTGACAGAACTAAAAGCGAAGTGATGAATCTGCTAAGGCAAACGATTCGTCCTGAGTTTCTAAACCGTGTTGACGAGATTATACTTTTTCAACCGCTTTTGAAAAAAGAAATCAAAGGTATCATTCGTATTCAATTGGAAAATCTCAAAAATCTTGTAAGTCAAACTGGAGTTCAGCTTGAGTTTAGCGAGTATTTACTGGACTACCTTTCCGAAAATGGTTTCGATCCACAATATGGGGCAAGACCATTGAAGAGGCTGATCCAAAAAGAAATTGTCAACCTGCTTTCAAAGAAAATCCTTGCAGGCGAAATTGATAAAACAAAACCTGTTTTGGTTGACGTGTTTGATGGGGTGGTTGTGTTCCGGAACGATGCTTCATCTATATCCGCTCGATTGAAAGAGAAGGAATCAGTTATATAACGTTTGTGTTTTCTAAAGAACTAAATCAACTGCTGTGAGTAATTCAAGCAACAGTTGATTTTTTATTTAAGGGAATCAAATATAATTGTTAATTAAAAATACCCTAACGGGGAAGGGGAGTGATATGGCAACAAAAGCAAAAACAACGCAAGAAATAATTCCGACAAAAAATGTCTGGGTAGGAAATAGTCGGGCAACAGTAGCACTTGTAGAGTTCGGTGATTATGAGAGCCAAGCCTGTGCAAAAGCAAATGAAATAGTTAAGAAATTAATAAAACAGTTCGACGGTGATCTTAAGTTTAATTTTCGCCATTTTCCATTGACGCAGATTCATCAACGTGCCCAAAAAGCTGCAGAGGCTGCCGTTGGTGCAGCGCAGGAAGGTAAGTTCTGGGAGATGCATAACATCTTGTTTCAAAACCAGAAAAACCTGGGAACCATAAGTTTGAAATTTTATTCAAAGGAAGCTGGCATATCGAACAAGAAATTCCTGGATACTCTTGTAAATTCTACCTATAGTTGGGAGGTGCGTAATGACTTGCTTGAAGGGTTGAGTAAAGGCGTTCGTGACGTGCCAACATTTTTTATCAATGGACAAATTCTGAAAGGCAAACCAAGTTATGAAAATATCAAAAATGCCATTGAGGCAGAATTGAAGCAGTCTGATAAAAAGCGCGCTTAGCAGCATCCGTATATCTGGCATAATTATTTGACATGATTGTTGAATATATTTATCAACTTAAAAAAGAACTTATGAAAAGCGTTTTATTTGTCGCAGTTCTGGCACTTGCAATAGCATCCTGTGATACACCACAAACAACCACAGGTACGGGAACGGACACAGCAACAAACAGATCAGCTACCACTGACACTACTACGACCAAAAAGCCTGATTCTACAAGACAACAGTAATATGGCAGGAGTTAGTGATCAGGAATTGAAAAAGCTCCTGCAGGGGCTTTTTTATTTGTTTTACAACTCATAATGGGTATCGCTCTCTTAAAACTGGCTTTGAACAAGTGGAAGAATAATGTAAAATGAAGCTCCTTCATTCTCATTGCTCTTTGCCACAATTTTTCCATTGTGATTAGCAACTACTTTCCAGCATAGGGATAACCCAATTCCTGAGCCCGGAAATTCGACTTTATTGTTCAGTCGCTTGAATAATCCAAAAATCTGCTCAGCGTATTCCTGCTTAAATCCCATACCGTTATCGCTGAATATAATTTCACAATAGGCAGATTGTTTGTCAGTTATCTCGTATGAATTAAGGTCATCTTCGGTGAGTATGCGACAAGAGATCGTGATGTAGGGCGGTGTACCGGGTAATGAAAATTTCAACGCATTGTTCAAAAGGTTGTAGAAAAGCTGGTTCATTTGCAATGGGATCGCCTGAATAATAGGTAACATATCATAGTGGCTGACCGCCTGCTTTTGTTGAATTAACAGATCAAGATCTTCAAGCACGTTTTCCAGAATGCGATTAAGGTCAGTTTCTATAAATCTCTGTTCACGTTTCAAACTTGAAAAACCAAGGATATCCGTAATAAGGGTCGACATTCTTTCTGCCGCCTCATTCATTTTTTCCAGGTGCTTATGACCAGCGTTATCGATCTTGTCCCATTGTTGTCTTTTCAGGTAACTTCCGTACGTTCTTATCTTTCTTAAAGGCTCCTGCAAATCATGGCTTGCAATGTATGCATACTGTTCCAACTCATTATTCGAATGTTCGAGCCGCGCAATATTATTTTTTAATTCGATCTCATATTTTTTCACATGAGTAATGTCGTGGAAACTTGCTGTAACGCCATCTTCAAGTTTCGCGAGCATCATATAGAACCAGATCTCAGTTTGGCCCCGTTGATAGAGTTGCTCGAATTGTAGTTGGATACCTGTTTGAACAACTGAGACATATTTCTCAAAAAGATCTGATTGCAGAACGAATTCCTGAATCTGGCTCAACCTCTTACCAATAACATCGTCCGGTTTTATGTTTAACAGCCTTTCAATAGCCTTATTCGCGAATTCGATTTTGAAATCAGTGATCTTTCCGTTTTTCCGGATGGCTTTATAGCTGATAATACCACTCTGCGATGTATCCAGAATCGATTCGAGGAAACCCTCCAGCCATTTTCCTTTTCTTGCGAGAATCACATTGAAAATAAAAGTCAGCAATATGATTATTATGGCGATTACAGAAAACAGGATAGTTAACAGGTTGGTGGTTTCAGTAGATGCTTTAAGTTCTGCATCAAGTTTGTTTAGAACTTCTTTCTCATAAAGAATCGATCTGTTTATCCTTGTATGTATTTCAAATAATTTCGTAAGCCTCCATGCTTCACCGGCAAGAACTATTTCCATAATATTCTGATGCAACAACACATACATTTGTTCATCGATCATCGAGGCTATTGCATCTAAATTCTTTAATTGTAATGAATCGCCTTTTGAGAAATTCTTAAGCCTCATTATTTCGAAGTATACATCTTTCGTTTCCTTCAGGTATAACTCATAGTATTTCTTTTCCGCTAAGCCTGAATATGAGGGGCTGTAGATTTGCGCGCTCTTGAAATAGTTTGATAATCTTTCCAGCGAAGTGATGATATCGCGCGAACGAGCAACAGATGATGTGTACTCCTTCATGCTGTCAAAGCTTTTTTGGTTTAAGAAAATAGCTATGACCAGTAGAAGAAAGGAGATCAGGAATGCGTAAAGTGTTCTTTTATTCATCTATCTTTCTAGGTGAGATCCAAATCTTGTATTTTGTATCGGATTCAAAAAGTAAACCTTTCACTAAGATAATCATTCAAGCTTTTGCAGAAGTTCATCAACCAGGCGCGCCTGGGCCGGATTGATCTTTTCTTTTGCTTGTTCTTTACCAAACCATTCCGCTTTATCTACTTCGGGGAATTCTTTGTAACGACCGGACTTTGGAGGCCATTCAATCTTGAAAGAATTACTGAAAATGTTAGAAGCATCAACATCACCCTCGAGCGCCCACGCATAAATAAGTTTGCCCGCTTTCTGCTTGACCGGCGTCAGTTCTATAAAATTACCAGAAAGGGCGACGCCCGTTTCTTCTTCGAATTCCCTTCTTGCAGCTTCCAATGCTTCTTCATTATCCGTAAACTCTCCCTTGGGGATTGTCCAGGCACCCTGGTCTTTTTTTTGCCAAAAAGGTCCCCCGGGATGAACAAGAAACAATTCAATGCGATTACTCTTTCTTCTATATAATAAGATACCTGCACTTTGGTTTACCATAAACAGTCGTCATGTAATTAAAAAGAATACTTCATAAAGCTAGGGCAGATCATAATACAATTCTTTAATTTGACTTGTATAATTTAATTTGCTTTATCCCACGTGTTATGATGAGCAAACTCACTGACGCCTTTCGGCTATTCGATGACTATAATACACAGGATCCACATACATTGGTCTGGGAAGGAACAGAATTCCCTACAGAATATTTTTACGCACAGCAACTATACAACTGGGTTACGAAGCTTGCTGACAGCGCCAGTGAAGCGTTGCTGCTCGCATCGCGGTGCCAACATATTGGCCGATGGAAGATTCCCCGCGATCAATATCCCCCAGGAAAAGCAGGTTACCTGCGGTGGAGAACCGACCTCGCAAAGTTTCACGCTTCTGAAGCCGAACAATTGTTGAAGAGTGCCGGATATAACGATGCGGAAATCGCCGGGGTGCAACGCATTCTGCTAAAACAAAACCTAAAAATGGATGAAGAGGTGCAGGCAATCGAAGATGCTCTTTGTCTTGTGTTTCTTGAATTTCAATTTGAAGACTTCATTCAAAAGCATGACGACGACAAGCTAATCAGGATAATTCAGAAAAGCTGGAGGAAAATGAGCGAGAAGGGTCGCACCGTTGCACTAACATTGGACTATAGTCCAAAGGCGAAGCTGTTACTCGACAAAGCCCTTAATTAATTTGCCACGGATTTCAGCGTCTTGCAGGAGATGTGTATAGAGACAACATCCAAATCAGGAAGTCTTGCCACGAATCACACGGATTGCCACGAATTAATTTGTGATAATTCGCGACAATTCGTAGCGAACGAAACAAAGGCATCTTCTTGTGGTACAGAATTTCATGCATTATCATGAATTCTTTGATTAAGAAAGACAACTGTCCTTCTAATAGAATCAAATGTAAAAAGTTTCGAATCCGTGTAATCCGTGGCAAAGAGTATCTTCAGTGGCAAAGATTATTTCAAAGCGTAGGCCACTACCGTTTTGGCATTGAAAGTAGGAACGTAAACAATCCTCTTCTGTGGGTCATATCCAATATCGGCAGTATTCTTTTTTTGCTGGTGAGTTTCAAGCAAAGTTTCAACCCGGCCGTCGGCATTTACATACCATATATAGCCACTCCAGGCTGTTAGTATGAAGTCGCCATTTCCTACTGGCTCTATCCCATCGATGCCCTGAGAAACTTGTGCGATCTTCGTGAGCTGTTTTTTTGAGTCGGCCTTTAAAAATAAAGGCCCTGAACCGATATAAAGATCTTCGCCGATTGCCTTCAGACCATTCACTCCTTTCATTGTATCCAGAAAAAGTGTGGGTTTGTCATTTTCTATGCGCCATATCTTTGTTGTTCTTGAATCAGACACATATATAATTCCCTTGTCGGAGACAGTAACATCATTAAGTCCCTGCGCACTATCGATTGGAATCTTCTTCTCAATTTTCCCGTTCGGGACATCGATCACAACTACATTAGAAAGATCCGCAACATACAAACGATTACCCAACATGGCCGAGCCTTTCGGTGCGTGTAAACCGGTGATCCAGTTGGGCTCATACTTTTTTCCATCGATCCCAAGCTTAGCTATTCCTCCTTTGCCATCAGCGTCCCATCCTCCTCCGTCGACCAACGAAATATACAGAATACTATTTTTAAGATCGGGTAACACCGACTCGGGAACGGCCACGATGGTGTCTGTTTCCCAGAGCTTTTCTAACTTATGTTGTGCATTAAGATTCGTGCTCAGTAAAATAACAACCGCAAGTACAATAAAAGATTTCATATACAATGGTTTCTTGGTTACTGTTTGAGATGAATAAATCGGATAAAAGTTGAAAAGTAATTCCTAACTGTTGATAAATTTAATAGAATTTCTATTATCGCCCGTTGACAAATTTGTCGTTCAAGAGAATAAGATAGCTGTTATACCGGGATGAGAAAAGGTCACGGAAATAAAGCAAAAGGGTTTCTAACGGATGATCAGTTTGTTCCCGTGCTTTCATTTTTGGGAGACGGTTGCAGGCCTTTTTTGTTTTTCTTTCTATCCCCTCTCCAAAGATCACTTATACGATCAAACTCCTTCCTGTAACTTATACTCGCGCCCGAGCGGTTCTGGCGCACGCCTGCACCTGCCAGATAGTTGTAAGAGTCGCGATAGAAAAACGTGAGTAGCAACCTTCCTTCGGGAGTAATTTTCCATTCAGCCGCAATGTCAGGCAGGAAAGGGATACCGCTCGCATTTACCTGTTGCGCAGTCAAACCAAAATCAACGGCACTACCTAACGTAAAAGTAAGGCGTTCATTAAATACGCTTTTGGCAACAGAAAGGTTTAGATTGCCGCGATCGATATTAAAAGTTCCGGGGTTGATGTCCGCAACTAAGTTTGTTCCACTATAGAATTGTGCATTGAAGTTCACCTGGATGCTCTTGTCATTGAAGATCTTTTGGAAAATACTCGAGAATTGTCTGTTCAGCGTGCTCGATAAAACACCGGATATACTATTCACAACAATTCCTTCAAACGCGATATTTCCGATGCCCTGGTTTGCGGACGTTGAGAGGGGACCGAAACGGTTAAACACTATTAAAAAGGCTACCTGCTTGTTGAGTTCGTTCTCGTCGTTCTGAATTTGACTTAACACCCGAAGACCGTCAAGATCATTTTTAAGCGGACTATTTGGAGGCAATTCTATTTGAAATCGTATTGTTGGCGACATTAAGTCGCCGGTAAGATTGGCAAGCACCAGTATTTCTCCACGGTACTTTCTTACATTATTGTTTATATCCGCTCCGCCGGAAATACTATTAAGGTCAAGATCACTGAAGCGTACATTTTCTGCTTTGTATTCGGCGTCTATCTTAATAGTAGCTTTTGAAGGATCGCCCGTCCACTGAATATAGTTGTCCGCCTGCTCTCTGAGTGTAAATGGCTTTTTGAGGAAAGTCTGGAAACTGAAATTATAATTTCCTCTGTCGATATCATATCTTCCGGTAAGCGTAAATTCTCCGCTTGTTGTGGCTCTCATCTTAAGATTGCCTCTTCCATTTGCCTTGATGATATCACCCGTGAGTTCATCGATGATAACATACATGTTTGCATAGTTATTCGCTCGCACGTCGAGGTTCACTGTAAGATTACTTTCGTTGTCAAGACTGTAAGCTTCCATTTCCCTTCCGTAAACTTTCCACACCACATAATCCGCCTGGTTATTCTCCCGGCCGCTTTTCGAGTCAAAGTATAAAGAAGAGCTATCTGATGGTTCAGCTTCAATATCCATTTGCATATCGGATAAAGGTCCTGTAATACTCATATTCGCGCGGGCAATCACATTTCCATAAAATGGATCATTTCCCTTGTTATCGGTAGCGAGGACCAGCAATTTGTTGGTGTTCATTGCAAAATCGAACCTGAGATCACCAAAGCCCCGATGTCTCAATATTCCGCGGGTTATATATCCTTTGTTCTGAAAAGTGTCCTGGATGACAAAGGATCCAAAATCAATCCTGTCTTCTTTGAATTCAAAAGTAGCAGCCGGTATTTTGTACACAACGTTCGTATATGTAACCTTTAACCGGCCTTCTGCGAGTTGGACTTTGCCAAGATAACGGAGATCATTAACCGGTCCTACAAGTCTGAGGTTGCCGCTGGCCAGCCCGCTCATCTCGCTAAATACACTTGACAGATATTTCTTTATCGGCTCAATCTTCATAGGATTCAGCGTCGCATTCAGATCTATCTGATCTCTTGTTACACTATCTCCGATCTTATAATTCCCCGTTACATCAAAATTATAGTTTGGATTTTCCGAGATCGCGTGATAATTCAACTGCCTTGATCTTTGAGTAAAGTTCGCATCCAAACGAACCCTTCCGATAGAATCGTTTTCGAACCTGAATTGCTCAGCCTCTCCATCCACTTCAATGGAATATTTCCCGAAAGGATCCAGTACACTGATTTTCCCAGTAAGCAAACCTTCAAGGCGCATATTTTTTACCAGATACGGCGTGAAGTCACCAATATTTACTTTTTTCAATTCGACTCTTATATCATTTGTGTTGCCAATATCAGAGGGAACGGTTGTTACAAATATTTCCTGTTGCCCATTAGAAATTTTTATGCCCTCCGCTGACACCAGGGTCTCGCTGAGCACAAGTTCTCCATCTTTGTCAATCAACCATGTCTTTCCATTTACTTCGAAGTTCGACTCCCGGAATTTAATCTTTACTCCTCTCGCCATTGTTTGCACCTGTCCAGATACGTTAGCCGTATTTAAAGTCTGGTTTGCACTTGTTGTGATTGTGAGGTCAGATATATCATTGGATGATTTCACTTTAATAACAGTCCCAGGAAAATGAAGACTATCATTAATATATACATCTGCGATACTTGTTTCCGCTGTCAGGCTATCAAGTGTTCCGGTTCCTTTTAGCTTGGCACCGTAAAATGCAATGTTCTTATAACCAAACTGGGGCACTTCGACATTCAAGTCCAGCAAGTTCTCTTTGCTATTGATCCTGCCGGTAATTGTGCTAAAATTAAAGCCCGAAAGATCTTTATGGATCAGCCCGATATAGTCGTCAACTTTTTTCGTAGTGATAACAAAGCTGAAATTTTCATTTTTAAGCGTGACACGTGATGGATTGATATAAGTTGGGTAATACTTGTTCAGGAAAGTTTGAAATGCGGCCGGGAGATCTTTAATCGAAAACTCTCCGGCAAGGGCTGCATCAAATTCGTTGCTTAGCGCCGTTATGATCTTATTGTTATCAACCAGTTTTGATTCGAGAGAAAGCGAATCAAATGCAATACGCTGACCACTCTTAAAGATCGAGGCTTCATAGATGCGGGCAGTTCCTAGAAAGTTATCGATATTGCTGCCCTGGAAGTTAAGATTGAACTTGCCATGGAATTCAATACTATCCCCGATAAGCTTCAGGTTTTTAAGATTCGCTGTAGTGACGTTCGCGTCAAAGTTGAACAACGGAATATCTTTGCTGAAATCCACAAGCCCAATCATACTGGCCTGCAAATTTGGATCATTTGCCACTAACTCTCCATTAAATAACCGTTTAGCAACAGTTCCTTTTACAGAAATATCACGGTAGGGGTAGTTATTGAATTCAAGAAGATGAATTCGCCCATCGAGTTTCGCATTTAGATTTCTTGATTTAAGTCCGCTGCCGTTGACTTTTCCTTCAAACGCTACCGTCCCTAATTGAGTGTTATCCAAAAATAACCCTAGCTGGAACCCGTTCGACTTAATGCTCCCCGAGTAACTCGCAACCCTTCCCACAGGGAGTTTCATGTTTACGTCGGTAATAAGTGTACCCAATTTTGTCTCAAGAGTTCCGTAGGTTACAAAGTCTGTAACAAACCCCGTGAAGTTTCCTCTGAAATAGAGGTACTGTAAAAGATCGAGACGAGGCTGATTAAGATTGCGCAACCGCGGAATTATTGCAATTGCGTCAGCATATACGGTCCGGAGACTATTTGCTTCAAAGTCGATGTAGGTCTTGTTAATGTCTGGTAGACCCACCATGCTGATATTTCCATTGAGGTACGTATCACGTCCCGCTTCAATGGTGATATTTTTTGCGTTGAGATTATCGATAGTACCCTTGATGAGACCGCTCAGTTTGATTTTCTTTTTCCAGCTTTTTATCGCTGGCGCGAAATAGGCGATGTCATCGCTATTCAAATCGGCATCATTGAAGTTGCCTTCTAAACGGACCTTCGAAATAAATTCATTCATATCATTGAATGAACTATATCGCATCGCAAAAAAATTATGAACGTGGCTCCGGTTTGTAAGCAGATCCAGATCAAAGAATTCCATTGCTTCCGGATGCAAACGAATTTTTGCAGTGAGCTTCTTCAGTTCAAAACCGCTTCTTTCTTTAGTACTCAAGCTTACATTTGCCGTTAAAGAGTCCTGTTGAAAGCGAACCTGTTTAAAGCTGGCATTGATCCTGGAGAAGAAAATATGTTGTCCGTCAAACCATGAATACGCTTCCCTCGAAGTTTCCGCGTCGTTTTTGAAAGCACCATTTGAGACGTTCAATTCGTTTATCGAGAGCTCCCAACCATCCGCATTCCACCGTAAATGATCCGGATCATTCACAATATCGGGAGAAGAAGCATTTTTTACTGAATCCGCCGGAGCAGGCCTGTTACCAAGATAGTTGTAGATCGCAAATGACGGATCCTTTATATCAACCGTATTTATCTTGATCGTCTTTTTCGTAAAGTTTATTTGGTCTGCATCAACGGTCAAGGCTTTTAAGGCAGCGCTCAGGTTTTCCCCGCGCCACTCATCCTGTTGTATGATGCCCACATTTTCCAGTTCTACCCGTTTGAGATTGAGATCAATCGTTTTTTTGGATGTAGTTTGTTCTGGTCCACTGAAATAATCGATCAGGAATTGATAGTTCCACGTTGAGTCCTTTCTCTGAAGGTGGATTGCGGCGTCTTTCAAACCGATGTACTCAAGTTCAATTTTCTCTTTGAAAAAAAACCAATCCGTAATGCGGACGGAGGCAGTGCCCGCATACAACAAAGTATCTTTGTTCTGGTCCAGTACAAGTGTTCCTTCCAAAAGCATTTTGTTGAACAGGGCAAAATCCACATGACTGATCCTTACCGTTGTCTTAAGATCCTTTGAGAGAGTTTTGGTTACCTGCTTAACCAGCCAGTTCTGTACGGGAGTTGTTTGAATAAGCAGCCATACCGATACGATCAGGGCGATCAATATCAGCAATACTGTACGGGATATTTTCCAAAATCTTCTCAGGAGGGGTGTTTAACTGTAAAAATAAACATTCGTAATGGTTGAGCAAATTCAATACCAATGAGATATAACAATTAACTAATTCTTGTTTCCACAAACGGGAAAACCATAATTTGCGATAACACCATAAAGATCTACACATGAAAAATTTGCTCTTTATTGCCCTTATCTTTCTTTTTAACAGGGGCTTAGCACAGACAATTCACAATCCGGTGCTAGTCATTCATGGAGGTGCTGGCACTATTCTAAAAAAGAATATATCGCCCGAAAAGGAAAAAGCCTATACCACCAGTTTGGAAGAAGCGTTGAGGAAAGGCTACGCAATTCTGCAAAACGGCGGGTCATCACTTGATGCCGTTGAAGCGGTCGTAAGGACTTTGGAAGACAACCCTTTGTTCAATGCAGGGAAAGGGGCCGTATTTACCAATGAGGGAAAGATAGAGCTTGATGCCGCGATAATGAATGGCAAAACACTTGCCGCAGGATCTGTAGCTGGTGTAACAACAATAAAGAATCCTATTGCCGCAGCGCGTGCCGTCATGGAAAAAAGCGAGCACGTAATGATGATTGGCCGGGGCGCAGAGCAGTTCGCAAAGCAGCACGGTGTTACCATAGTTGAGCCGTCTTATTTCCATACAGAAGAGAGGTGGAAGTCTTTGGAAAAAATAAGAAGAGCAGATTCTTTAAAAGCAACCAGTATGCGGTCACATGGTAACAATCCCAATGATATAATTCCTGCCGAAACCAGGGATTCAAAATACGGAACTGTCGGTGCAGTTGCATTGGATAAGCAAGGTAACCTGGCTGCTGCCACCAGTACTGGCGGCATGACTAATAAGAAATTTGGCAGGGTAGGTGATGTGCCCATAATCGGCGCAGGCACTTATGCGAATAATGCCACCTGCGCTATAAGTTGTACAGGCTGGGGGGAATTCTTTATCAGGCTCGTAATGGCCAAGACTGTCAGTGATATGATGGAATACGGAAAGATGTCTTTAAACGATGCAGGTTCCGAAATGATCATGAAAAAACTACCGTCGATGAAAGGAGACGGCGGACTTATAGGAGTCGACAAAAGCGGCAACATCACGATGCCATTTTGTACGGAGGGTATGTACAGGGGATTTATTGATCGGTCAGGAAAGATGGAAATCAGAATTTATAAGGACTGATGGTTCCTGGCCACCTGGTGTCCGGAAACTTTGCAGAGAGAAAGTCGAGGACGCCGGATCTTTTGATCTGGTACTCCCATGTTAATTCACTCAGATCCGGGAATGTGTAGTCAAATTGATTGATATTATCCCAGGTAAAATTTGTAAGGTCATCCTTCAAATAGAAATACCTTCCCCCATACTCCTGTTGAAATTCCCGGACCCAGGGCAAGTCCGAAGTGATTACAGGTGTCTTACATGCTGCATATTCGAGAAGTTTGGTTGATGTCTGCCACTTATACGGCTCAACATTGAATCTGAAGTTGATTGCAAATCTTGAGCTCCTAATATAAGCGGGTATCTCCGATTGAGGTACCGGACCTGCAAACACTATGTTTTTGTTCATTTGATAGTGCT
>Ga0126304_10000783_pt1 | contig 13870 bp, 7 predicted proteins | sample Plot25_FD_92538 | JGI IMG/M metagenome (GOLD analysis project Ga0126304, IMG submission 92538) | Serpentine soil microbial communities from UC McLaughlin Reserve, CA, USA - Plot25 | ecosystem: Environmental > Terrestrial > Soil > Grasslands | place: USA: UC McLaughlin Reserve, Lake County... | reverse complement strand
TCCCGAGGTCGGCCCGGCCGGTCGCGGGGGCGACCAGGGCGTTCGGGTCGAAGCCGGGGTCGGGCCGCAGGTACGTGTCGGTGAAAATCTCGCGCAGGAAGCCGTTGGCCGCGCCGCCCGGTATGCGTTCGAGCAGGCGGTTGGTCGGCACGATGGAGACGACCGTCTGGAACTGCCTGCGCCGGAAGCCCTCGTAGTTGAAGAAGAAGAAGTCTTTGTTCTTCCTGAACGGGAGCGGGCCGCCGAGCGCGCCGCCGAACTGGTTGCGGCGCAGCGGCTGCTTGCGCGGGCCGTCGAAGAAGTTCCGCGCGTCGAGCGCGTCGTTGCGCAGGTATTCGAAGAGGTCGCCGTGGAACACGTTCGTCCCCGAGCGCGTGGTGATGTTGATGGTGTAGCCGGCGGCGGTAGCCTGCGTCGCGTCGGCGTTGCCCTTCGTGATGGCGAACTCCTTGACGGCGTCGAAGCTGATGCCCTGCGTGTTGGTCATCGTCCCGCCGGGCCAAGTCGGGTCGTCGAAGTGGCCGCCGTCGAGCGTGACGTGAACGAAGAACTGACGCAGGCCGAAGAGGAAGCCGCCCGAGTCGGAGTTCGGCCCCGACTCGGCCGTGGTCAGCTCGCGCGGGGTCACGCCGGCTTCGAGGCGCGTGAACTCGGCGAGCAGCTTGTCGTTGAGCGGCAGTTGCTTGAGCTGCCACTGCGGGACGATGCTGGTGACGCTCACGTCGGTCGGCTTCACCACCTCGCCCATCTCTTCGACCGTGACCGTCTCGGCGAGCGTCCCCGTCTGGAGGTTGAAGTTGACGACGACCTTCGCCTGCGTCTGGACTGGGAGGGGGGCCTTCTTCTCCACCTTGAAGCCCTCCTTCGTCACGCTCAGCTCGTACTCGCCGGGTTCGAGCAGCGCGAAGGAGTAGAGGCCGCGCTCGTTCGAGGCCGTCTCGCGACCGTGGCCCGTCTCGCGATTGGTCAGCACCACGCGCGCGCCGACGACCACGGCGCCCGCCGGGTCGAGGACCACCCCCGAGATTTCGCCGTTGTTCGTCGCCTGCCCGAAGGCCGCGTGCCCGGCCAGTAAGAATTGAAGTAAGAGGACGGGGAGCCACAGGGATGTCGCTCTAGAGGATTTCATGGGGGAACCTCCTACGAGACCGGCCCGGCCGCACCCGTCGGCCTGGTCGAGGTTTGTGTCGGCCGTTAGCCGCGCGTGCGGTAGAGGGAAGAGCTGATGCCCGACGAGATTGCTTCGCTGTTTTCGGAGGCTGGGACGAAAGCCGAAGGCTTCATGCCGCCGGGGCGCCGTCCGGGCAGAAAGGCGCCCCGCACAGGGCCGGGCTAACGGAGGTAGCGGGCGACGAGCCCGGACACCGCGTAGCCGATAATCATCAGGAAGCCGAGATACAGGTGCACACTCTTGGTGCGTATAAGGAGCGTGAAAAAGCTGCGCGCGTCGCCGGCGGTCGAGTGTTCGTTGAGCGCCCGCCTGGCCCTCAGCGCCAGCGGGATCGACCCCGCGGCGGCGACCATCCAGAGCGGCACGACCCGCAGCAGAACGCCCGCGCCGATGAGCACGTAGGCCGCGACGAAGAAGTAGATGAAGAGCGACGCGGCGCGCTCGGGGCCGAGTTTGATGACGACGGACTCTTTCCGCGCGCGCCGGTCGAACTCGGTGTCCTGAAACCCCTTGACGTAAAGGATCATCGAGGCCGTGATGGCGTAGACGGCGCTGATGAGGTAGATCTCCGGCGTGAACCGCCGCGCCTGGGCGTAGTAGCCGAAGAGGACGGTGAGCGGGCCGTAACAGATGGCGACCGTCAACTGGTCAAGCCCGCGGTAAGCCAGCCGCGCGGGCGGGCCCGTGTAAGCGTAGCCGAGCAGGACGCCGACGATCCCGATGAGTGCGATGGGCCAGCCCCGCGTCACGGCGAGGTAAATGCCGGTCAGGCCGCCGAGCACGTAACAGACGTAAGAGAGCGCGACGAGCAGCCCGGGGCTGATCCTCCCCTGCTGGATGACCCGCGAGCCGGCGTTGAAGATCGTGTGCTCCCCGACGGAGTCCGCGCCGCTGCGGTAGTCCCAGTAGTCGTTGGTCATGCACGTGGCGGCGTGGATCGTCTCCACGCAGAACCACGACAGGAGGAGCAAGGCCGGATCGAAGAATCCGTCCTTCCATGCCACCGCGGCGCCGATCAGCAGCGACGAGGTGTGCGACCACGACCACTGTACGCGCGCCGCCTGCGCCACGTTCCGCGGGCTCAACTGCCTCAGCACCGCGCGCCCCGAGTGGGCCGCGGTCCGGCCGTCGCTCGCGCCGTCGAGCTGTTGTTTGGAAATCATGGTGAGTACACGCGTCCTCGGCAAGGTCTGCTCCGCGCAGGTGGCTCTGCCCGGCGGCCCGCCGCGCGGCGGCCCGCCGGGAGCGGGTTTCCTTGGCCGTCCGGCGGGGCCGGGGATGGTGAGTGCTGACGGACGGCTCGGCGTTAGCTGATTGTTTGGTGTGGGAAGTCGTGGGCTAGGGCGGCCCCCGACTTCCCGGAGTCGTTAGCAGGTGACGGCGCGCCGCACCCGCCCGCGCCTTATTCCTCGGCGCCGGCGGACTTCTTCTTGTTCAGGATGCGGTAAAGATGGTCGACCGTGAACATGCTGTCGTCCAACTTCGCGTTGCGCTTGATGCTGCCGACGTTCTTCAGTTCGATGTTGAGGTCGATGTTCTGCTGATAGTCCGAGGCGGAGAGACTCGTCATCTCGTTCCCGACGTAGGAAGCCTCGAAGTGCTTCGTCCGATTGCCCCCTTGGTCGAAGTAGTCGAAGGCGACCGGCGCGCCGTCGCGGTGGCGGACGGTGACCTGGATGTCGCCGTGCCCGAGGGCCAAGGCCCGCCCGCGTGCGACCCGCACGACCGTGCTCTGCTCGCCCCTGTGCGAGACGCCCTTCACCACCTCGGCGTCGTCCGACGGCATCGTGGTGAGGTAGGGCAGGTCGAAGGCCCCGGTGCGGAACAGCCTCATGAAAGTGCCGTCGATCTTCACCTGTCCCGGACGGTACGAGGCAGGCATGTTCCGCTTAACCCCGGCGGCGGCCATATTTACTTCCTCCATAAGCGCGTAGCCGTCGCAGTTGCCGCACGACCCGTCCGAGTTGTACACGACGCTGCTACAGCCGTCGATCACGTCCGCCGACGAGATATACGTCATCCTTCGCCTGTAGGCGGCGTTCACGATCTGCCCCCCGCGGGACGCATTCATCGCCGAAAGCTCCGGGTTGGCGTGGATGAGGATGGCCGAGCCGACGGCGACGTCCGGCGCGGTAGCCTCGTAGAGGTACTTGTCGAGAGTCGCCGAGTAGCTCATGTGAAACTGCGCCGGGAAGAGGGGGGACGTCGCGCCATTCCGGCTGGCCTGAATGACGAAGTCGGCCTGATAGGAAGTTGACTTCGACTTGCCCATAAACCCCTTCGCGCGCCCGAGTATTTGTGCCGCGTCTTCGTTCCCCGTTAGCGCCGGGGCAGTGGGAAGCACCCCGGCGAAATTAAAGTTGGGCCTGTTTGCGCCCGTCGCGAAAAACACGCAGGCGATGAGAATCGGCGCCGCCAAAAGAACTCTTTTCATGGTGTTCCTCCTCTGAGATCGAGCCTTCGAGACGTGACTGGTGAGTTCGGGGCGTAGAGAACCGTCAGTACGCGACTACTGTGAACCCTTTGCATAAGCCCGCCGGCGAGGCATCGGCGAGGCGACTGCCAAAGAGAGCTTAGGAGACGATTAATCCCTGTGGTTCGCCCGATGGCTGAACCGAAGTATGGCGACAACCCTTTCGGGGACGCGACGGGGAATGTCGTGGCCTTAGGAAGACGGTTAGGGAAACGGGGTCACGAGAAGATAATCCGACTAACGACGAGGACACGGATTATTCTCGAAAGTGGATCGACGGGAGGGTTTTCACCCACAGCGTTAAACTGTACATCCCTTCTCTGTTTCGCTGCGGCGCCAGAGTAGCACCATAAATCAGTTACGGGCAAGAAAATTTTTTTGCAAACCGCGCGGGGTCGGACAGGCGCAGGAGCGTGAAGAACAAGACCACGCAGCCGAGCCAGACCGACCACGGCAGGGTGCCCCAAGCCCAGTACCACGGAGTGTTATAACGTGTCAGGACTTCCCCTTCTTTGGAGAGCCTGAGCAGCGAACCGTCCCTCCTTTCGAGCAGCGTGCCGTCCGCCGAAACGACGCGTGTCCGCGGCGCGGAGCCGTCCGGCTCGCCCGCATACATGCCCGCGCGACTCGCCCCTTCTACGGCGCTCGCCGCCGGGTAAGAGGCGATGAAGCGCCCCGCGCGGCTGTAGCAGAACACGCGCGAGTATTCGCTGACATGCACGTAGACGCTTCCGTCCGCGCCTTCCGCGAAATCGCCGAAGTCCGACCAGGGCAGCGCGACGTCTCCGGGCGGGTCGGCGAAGTGGCTGGCCACGCCGACGAGCAGGGACACTCCGCACAGGACGGCCCACGTCATCAGGAGCGAGAAGAAAAGGCTCCTCGTCGCGCGGAAGGACGGGAGAAGGATTGCGCCGCGGCCGACTCTGACGTCACTCGGAAACATGATCTGAGAACCTCCTCTGACGCCCCTGGGGCGGCGCGCCGTTTACATCTGCTTCCAGTTTTTATAGATGGCGTAGGTGCATACGATCGACGGGCCGCTGAACAGGATGAGGAACAGCAGTTCCTCGACCGGGAACTCGAACCTCAGCAGGCGCACCTGCCCGACGTAGGTTCCGGGGAATGACCAGTAGTTATTCCGCAGCGCTATCAGCTCAAAGACCAGATTCAGGAGGCCGGTCACCAGACCTATCCAGAGCACCTCGCGCACGATCCACCTGTTCACCCAGATGCCGAGCAGGATGAAGAAGGGTTGGAGGACGAGGCCGACCATCACGTAGATGTGCGGGATGGTCTTGACCGAGAGGGCGAGCGCCAACACCGCCAACAGCCCGGCGTAGAAAGAGGACTTGAGAACCAGCCGCGCCGCGCGGTTCGGCGGCGTCCTGACCTCCGTCGCGAAGAAGTGCTCGTTGAGGGCGAAGGTGAGCGGGAAGAAGAAGACGATCCACTGCACCTCTTCGAGTGTGACGCCGCCCGGCAGCCTGAAGGGGAAGACCGACGGCCCGCCCCAACCCTCGTAGCGCTCGCACATGTAGTCGAACGCCACGATTGCGAAGATGATGAACAGGATCGTGAACTTGGGGCGGACACGCCTTCTCGCTTGCTCCGAAGTCAGCAGCAGGTAGGCCAGCGGCAGCCCCATCAGGAGGAAATTAGCCACCACCCAGGGGAGCCTGAACTGCCAGCAGCAAGCGGCCCCCGCGGCGAACACCGTGATTAAAATGACGGCGTCTCGCAATTTCCGATTACTGCTCGCCCGCGCAATCGTTATCGCTTCGGTGCTCATGAGGCAAGACTTCCTCCGCTAAGTTGACGACCGAGTCGCCGCCGGGAGAACAGCTCCGGCGGCCCCCGGCGGGAAGATTCAGTGGTCGCGTGAAAGGACGAAGGCCGGCAGAGCCTTGAGAGTCTCACGGTAAGGCGACGCGGGGAGAGCTTCGAGGTCCGCGCACGCCGCCACGGCATATTCGCGCGCGCGCGCGAAGGCGCGTTCGAGGGCGTGATGCTGTTCGAGGGCGCGGAGCAACTCCGGGCGCGAGATGGCCCTGTAGTCGCGCTCCCGCATGACGGCCTGAAGGACATCGAGCATCGCGGGGTCGCTCTCCAACAGATAGATCAGCGACAGCGTTAAATTACCTTCAAGAAGGTCCGCGCCCGCAGCCTTCCCCAGCGTTTCGCGCGACGAGGTGAAGTCGAGCAGGTCGTCCACGAGTTGGAAGGCCGTGCCGAGGCTCATGCCGTAGTCCCTGAGCGCGCGCCGCGCCGTCGCGTCGGCCCCGCCGAGGACGGCCCCAATCTCACAGCATGCGCTGAAGAGGTGCGCGGTCTTGCACTGTAGAATGTCGAAGTATAACGACTCTTTGATGTCGGCCCGGCCCTTCACCTCCAGTTGCAGCAGCTCGCCCTCGGTCATCTTCCGCGTGACGGCGGTCAGGATGTCGAGCACGGTCAGCGAGCGCTCCTGCAAGCTCGTCTCGAAGGCCGACATGTAGAGCCAGTCGCCCATCAGGACGGCGGCCCGGTTGCCGAAGCGCGAGTTGATCGAGGGGCGGTTGCGACGCGTCTCTGCGTTGTCGATGATGTCGTCGTGGACGAGCGTGGCCGTGTGGAGCATTTCGACCACGGCGGCCATGCGGATTAGGCCGCAGCGAGTCGGGTCGCCGCCGACGGCGTGGTTAGAGAGGATCGTCAGCGCGGGGCGCACGCGCTTTCCGCCCGACGCGCGAAGATGCCCGGCGAGTGAGTTGATGAACGGAATGTCCGAGCTTGATTGCGACGCGCACTCCTCCTCGACCAGCGCCATCTCCGGCGCGATGAGGGCGAAGGCGTGCCGGGCGGTGAGAGAGAGGTCGGGGATAGTGTCGAGGGTGATGGGGGTTAGCATAATTCCACCGAGGAGACGTGCGGATATTCGGGGAGAGGTAACGGTCTAAAACCCGCCGTCGAAGGGCTACCCTATTCTATTACCCCTTGATCTCGGCGACGTTGTGGTGGCGAGGTTCGGACACCTTCGTCTCGATGCGCTAAGGCTAATTAATGACGCTGCCCGGACGGGCGTCAGGTGATGTCGGCGCGGACATCATCTGTAAAGTGAAGTTTGATGTCAAGGATTTTTCCGTCGGAGGGTCACGCGGGTCTGGAGCCGCCGGCCGCGCCGCCGCCGACTTCATGTGGCTTGTGGGCACGCGGCGGCGTTTCACTTTTCCGTTGTCAACGTCTCCGGCCAAGTGTAAGATTCACGTCGCCAAAGCCCGGTCCCGGAATATAGACGAAGCGTATCCAGGGAGCCCCAGGCGCTCACTCATCTGCGAAACATCTTCCCTTACAGACGCTCGGCGCGAGGCCGTTTCCCGGCCTACCGCCGGCCACGTCTAAGACGAAAGCTGTCCGTGGCAGGCGGTAAGTCGCCCTTCGCGCTTCGCCACAGGGCAGACTCGCGACAGGCGCCCGACGGCCCCTGCCATGCTCTTGATCACGATCTACATGTTCGGCCGCCACGGCGGCCGGTTGGTGCAGGAGGTCGCGGATGAATAACTCACCCGTCATCATCGTGGGGGCCGGCTTGGCAGGGTTACACGCGGCCTGCATCCTGGCGCGTGAGGGACTGAAAACCATCGTCGTCGAAAAGAATCAGCAGGTCGGCGGCTACTGCTCGGCCTATTCCGCCGATGGGTATACCTTCGACATCGGCGCTACCATGCTGCAAACCCCATCCGTCCTGACGGACGCGCTGGAGGAGCTAGGGCGAGAACCCTCCGACTACCTCGACCTGCAACCCCTGGACCCGATCTACCGCGTCTCGTTCGACGATGGGGCGTCGCTCACCTTTACCCGCTCCGTCGAGCAGACCGCCGAGAACATCGCCGCGCTTTCCGAGCGCGACCGTGCCGGCTTCCTCAGGTACATGCGCGACATGGAGAGCTTAAAAAGAGCCTTCAAGCAGTTCTTCATCGCCAGGAAGCACCAGAGCATCTGGGGCTACTTCTCACTTTCAACCCTGCTCCTCGGCCGCCACCTGAACCCCTTCCACAACGTCGGCCGGCTGATGGGTAAGTATTTTCAAGACCCGCGGCTCAAGGCCGCCTTCAGCTTTCAGGTCTTGTACTTCGGCCTTCCGCCACACAGGTGCCCCGCGCTGTATGGCATGGTTCCCTACTTCGAGATCACCCAGGGGGTATGGTACCCGCGGGGCGGTCTCAACTCGGTGAGCAAGGCGCTGGCCCGCATCTTTCAGGAGGAGGGCGGTCAGTTGCGCCTCGGCGACGCGGTCAAGGAGATAATCATTTCGGGCGGGAGCGTGCGGGGCGTGCGGTTGGAGAGCGGCGAGGTGATCGAGTCGGAGCGCGTGATCTCGAACGCGGACGCGGTCTACACCTACCTCAACCTCGTTAAGGACGGGGCGGTCCCTTCCCGCTACCGCCGCCGCGTAGCGAGTTACGAGTTGTCCTGTTCGGCCGTCGTCGCCCTGCTCGGCTTTCCGAAGGCGTCGGGCTTCGACCTGTTGCACCATAATTTCATCATCCCGCGGGACCCCGAGCGCGCCTACCATGAAATCTTCAAACTGAACACGATGCCCACAGACCTGGCGGCTTACTTGTGTTGCGCGACGCGCACGGACGAGTCCGTCGCGCCGCACGGTAGCGAAGGGCTTTACGTGCTGGTGCCTGTCCCCGGTCGCCTGAGCGATGGGGCTTCATGGGAGGACAGGAGGGAGACGGCGGTCGCGTCCATCCTTGCGGGGCTTGAGCGGCGGGGGCTCGGCGGGCTGAAAAGCGAGCTGACCTTCCAGAAAGTGTTTCTGCCTTCGGATTACGAGCGGACTTACAACCAGCCCCGTGGTATGGGGTTCGGTATCCAGCCGACCGCGTGGCAGATGGGGCCGCTACGCCCCAGCGTCCGCTCGCCTTACGTCCGCGGGCTGTACCTGACCGGGGCCAGCACGAACCCAGGCTGCGGCGTCCCCCTCGTGATTTCCTCCGGCCGCTCCGCCGCGCGGGCCGTCCTGACTGACTCCGGGCGCTGACCCACGTTGTATGGATATTGAGATACCGCGTTGCTTAGTAAACCCGAGTCTAGAGTTGATTAGATCGAGAGAACGCCTGCACGGACGAGGTTGGGTTCCGTTGTAAAAAATCGATTTGAGGCAAGAAAGGTCGTTGGCTCATGTAACCGATTGGCGCTCAGCCACGAGCTGAGCGATGAACTTCGGAGTGGTGCGCTTTAAGTTGATGTGATGCTCACACATCGCCAGGTAGTATTTCAGATGCTTCTTGTGCACCCCGCGGAACGGCCGCAGGAAGTTGCGCGCCGTCGCCCACAGCCCCTCGATGGTGTTGACGTGCACCTCGCGCACCCCGTCGCCGTCGTCGTCTCTCGCCCACTCGCCCGCGCCGTGACAGACGGCGCGGCGTGCTCGCTCAACCCGGTCGTAGCCGCGCCACTCGTCCGTGTAACAAGCGGCCCGCGGCCTCGTGTACCCGTGGACGTGCCGCCGCAAAGTCGCCCCGTCCGTGTGCCCGCAGACCCGCAGCCGGCACTGCCCCGTCCGTCTCCCGACGGTGCCGACTACCGGCGGCCGGTCATTCTCGTAGGTGCCGTGGCCGCGCCGCTTGTTGGCACGCCGCCGCGGCGGGTCGTCAGGATCGGCGTGGCGTTCGCCTTTTTTCCCCGCGTTCTGAAACATCTCGTCGGTCTCGGTCTCCGCATCCGTCAGCGGCGCCTCGCTCGGCAGCGCGTAGGCGTTCTGCTGGATACGCTTGCGCCAGCGGTGGACGCACTGGCGCGACAGCGCCAACTCTTCGGCCAGGGCGGCGGCCGGCTCGCCCTTGCAGACGCCGCGCAGCAGGAGCACGACCCGGCGCGGCTCAAGTTTAGAGCCGGCGAAGACGGTGCCGGTGTAGAGGTTGTAGGTGCTCTGACACTTCCGGCACCGGTAGTCAACCAGGCCGCGCTTGCGGGCACGGGACTCTCGCGCATACTTGGTAGTGGCGCCGCGGCCGGGACAGCGCAGCCGCTTCGGGTGGAAGTATTTCTCCACCCACTTGATGCTTTGCTGCTCGTCGAGTAAGTCGGCTATCGGGAAGATCATTCCCGGAGCTTAGCATGCGCCAATCGGTTACATGAGCCCAAGTGTTTTATCCGTGGCGGCTACTGGGTAGTGGCCCTCTTACATTGGGGATTGAAAAAAGGCGCAGGATGTAGCGCCCGCTGAGTACGGCGACCACCGAATCTTGCGTGAAAATTGATTCCCCAACGTAACGAGGCCACTACCCATTGTTTCCCATGGCGGATTTCTGTTGACAGGTAATCGGCCGCGCCCTTAAGCTCCTGACGTCTCTCTTCTGTGTCTTGTACCGGTGGCGGCGTCATAGCCTTGCCGCCTTTCTCACGCGAGCTACCAAGAGCATCTCCTTCGCTAGTCTCACGTCCCTATCGCCCACTTTGTCTATAGTTTTTCGCCGTCTTCGCCCGTCACAATTTCGGTTTGGAGGCACACCTCATGCGCTCTCGCCGTCCCGCCACCGCCGGTCGCTTCTCCGGCCTGGTCTCCATCCTCCTGTGCTGCCTTCTCATTGCAGCGCCTGCCGCCGCGTCGCTCCAAGGCGGTAACAACCCGCGGGGATCGCAGGCGAGAGAGAACCTCCCGACGAAAGGCGCGCCCGGGCAGAGCCTGCCGAATCTGGACGAGGTGCGCCGCCGCGGCCCTGCCAGACCGAAGGCTTTGCCGCCCGTCCCTTCCAAGCTGAAGAAGTGCCCGCCCGACGAGCCGAACTGCAACGCCCCGGCGCACGGGGTGGGCGCCGGCCGGGCCGACGCTGGCAGTCACGGCACCCCTTTGCTCACCTACGCAGTCCTGGGCACCCTCGCCGCTGGCCTTAACAACCCTTATGCCGGTGTCCTCCTCGCCTCCTCCGGCATGAGGATACCGGAGCCTCCTCCGTCCCGTGGCGAGGACACGCCGCTTCCTCCCGCGACGGGCTGGCTCACTTCGGTGAAAGGCTTCTTCGGGATGGCGGCCGCCACTCCCGCGCCGTACGGAGAGTTAGAGCCGGAGACGTGCGAATACATCTCCGGCTGGGCGTGGGACGCCGCGCAGCCGACGACGCCCGTGATGGTCGCGCTCTTCGACGGGCAGCAGCTCGTCGCCAGCGTGCGCGCCGACAGGTACCGCGCCGACCTCGTCGGGCGCGGGTACGGCGACGGCCGCCACGGCTTCCGCTTCATGTTGCCCGACTCGCTGCGCGACGCAGTCGCACACACCGTCAGCGTCAAGATACTGGGCGCGGGCGCGGGCTCCGACCCGGATTACACGCTGCCCTTCTCGCCGAAAATCCTTGGCCCGTGCGGCGCGCCCTCCTACGGCGGCGACATCACCTACGCGAGCTGCGACACGATCACCGGCAAGGCGTGGGACGCTGGACGGCCCGGCACGCCGATTGACGTGGACGTCTACGTCCGCGAGAACGGCGTGGACGTGTTCCGCGCACGCGTGGCGGCCGACGTCTACGATGCCAGCATCGGCGTCGGCGACAGCCGCCACGCCTTCCGCCTGCCGACGCCGGCGGCGGCGCGTGACGGGCAGTCGCACCTGATCACGGCACGCCCCGCGGACAAGGACGCGGGCTACAACTTCGCCACGCAGCCAGCCGTGACCTGCGCCGCGCCCGTGTACGAAGGGCAGTTCGACTCGGCCGCCTGCGACTATCTGACGGGCTGGGCGTGGGACTCGTCCAGCCCGGACGCACCCGTCTCGGTCGAGGTCGTCGAGAACGGCCGGGTTGTGGCCTCCGCGCTCGCCGACACGCTCCGCCCCGACATCCCGACGGCCGACGGCAAACGCCACGGCTTCCGCATACCCGTGCCCTCGTCGCTGCGCGACGGGCTCGCGCACAGCCTCAGCTTCCGGGTGAGCGGTACCGAGAGCCCGCTCGGCAGTCTCATGTCCCTCGCCTGCCCGGCGCAGGCCGGCACCTGCGGCCCCGACCAAGACTTGCCGACGACCGAGTTCGTGAAAGACTTCTACGCGGGCGTCCTGGCGCGACAGCCGCGCCCCGTAGAGTTGCAGTACTGGAACGACGCCTTGAGGACGGCCGCGTCAGTGGGGCAGCCTCAGACTCTCGCCGAGGCGAAGCGGCTGGGGAGGGAACTCTTCCTGGAGGGCGAGTACGCGGGGCGCGGACGCATGACCGCCGCCACCGTGGGCCTCTACGTCTCCGACCTCTACTGGGGCTACTTGCAGCGCGGCCCTGACTCCGCGGGGCAGAGTTACTGGACGGGCACCATCCAGTCGCAGGGGCTGGCCGGCTGGTTGAATGCGCTCTCGGCCTTCGAGTCTTCGGCCGAGTTCGCGGCGCGTGTGGCGACCCTATGCCCGGCCCTGAATGATTCGGTCAGGGACTACGACGCCCTCTCAGACTTCTCGCCGCTCCAGAACCCGGACGGCGCGTGGTCTTACGGCTACCGCACCACGGGAGGGGCTTTTAACGCCTTCCCGAGCCGCGTCAACGTCTGGGGCGCGGGCACCGACACGTGGTCACGCGGCGACTTCAACGGGCTATTCGTGACGCGCAACAACACGGGCGCGACCTACACCTACCCGGCCCCTTCGGTCGTCCACCCGCCGGGCGTGCTCAACCTCCACCCGGGCCCCGCAGGCGAGAAGAGCGTCGTCAGGTGGACGGCGGCCGCTTCGGGGACTTACGTCATCGCCGGCTACTTCAAGGGGATCGACACCGTGGGCACGACCACGGACGTCGCCGTCACGCACAACGGGGCGAGTCTCTATGGCGCCAACGTCAACGGCTACGGGGCGACCTCACCCTTCTCGCTGACGCGTACGGTCGCGGCCGGCGACACGCTGGAGTTCGCGGTCGGCTGCGGCGCCAACGGCAACTACAACAACGACAGCACGGGACTCTCCGTGGCCGTCTCTCAGCCTCCGCCCGCGCAGACGCTCCCCTACAACGGCGCGGCGGCGCAGGCACCCGGCAAGATCGAGGCGGAGCTGTTCGACGCGGGCGGCGAGTCGGTCGCCTACCACGACGCGACCCCCGGCGCGCAAGGGCAGGACTTCGGCCAGCCGCCCCAGTTCCCCGTGCCCGCCTTCCGCCAGCCGACGGACGTGGACATCAACAAGGCCGCCAACTACAGCAACGGCTACGTGGTGAGGATGCAGGCCGGCGACTGGCTGAACTACACCGTGGACGTCACTCAGCCCGGCTCCTACACGCTCACGGCTCGGACTTACTACTGGGGCGCGACGGGCGGCGCTTTCCACGTCGAGGCGGACGGGACGGACGTGACGGGGACGCTGCAACCTCCCGGCGGCTCCGCCTGGTTGACGGTGTCGAAGGCGGGCGTCCAGCTCAACGCCGGCCGCCACGTGCTGAAGGTGGTGTGCGACTCGAATGGGTCGGACGGCACCTCGCTGGGCGAGTTGGACTACCTGCGTCTGGTGTCGGACACCGACGCCGGGCTGGTCGGCCACTGGAAGTTCGACGAGGGCGCGGGCACCTCGGCCGCGGACTCCTCGGATGGCGGCAACGGCGGCACGCTCCAGGGCGGGGCGGTGTGGGGCGTGGCGAGAGTGGGCACCGCCGCCACAAGCTTCGACGGCGTTGACGACTACGTGCAGGTGGGCGCGCGCCCCGCCCTGGAGATGACGACGGCCGCGACCTTCGGCGCGTGGCTCTACCCGACAGGCGCGGGCTCGGGCGGGAGCCTGGGCGGAATCGTCGTCAACAAGGAGGGCGAGTACGAGATCGCGCGCTTCCCCGACGGCACCATCCAGTGGGCCGTCGCCAACGCGAACCCCGGCTGGAACTGGGTCAACACGGGCTACGTCGCGCCCCTCAACCGCTGGACGCACGTCGTCGTCACCTACGAGAGCGGGACAGTGAAGACCTACGCCGACGGCCGGCTCATCCACACCTACGGCGGCGCGGGTGCCATCGGCGACCTGGACACGACAAAGAACGACTTCCGCGTCGGCGGGCGGCAGCTCTTGTCGCAGAACTTCCAGGGGCGGCTCGACGACGTGAGGGTCTACAACCGGGCGCTGTCGGGCGCGGACGTCGAGGCGCTCGTGGCGGCGGCACCGGCAGACCCGACGGGGAACGACTTCTCCGAGGCGAAGAAAGACCCGGCGAACGAGACGGGCGCGGGCGGCGACGACCCGCTGTCGCGCAACTTCAACTTCCAGATACCGCTCGTAGGGCTTAAAG
>Ga0126304_10000782_pt1 | contig 13884 bp, 17 predicted proteins | sample Plot25_FD_92538 | JGI IMG/M metagenome (GOLD analysis project Ga0126304, IMG submission 92538) | Serpentine soil microbial communities from UC McLaughlin Reserve, CA, USA - Plot25 | ecosystem: Environmental > Terrestrial > Soil > Grasslands | place: USA: UC McLaughlin Reserve, Lake County... | reverse complement strand
ATGCTGTTGGCTTGTGCCATCGTCGCGCATCGCTACCTGAAAAGTTAATTTTGCAACCAGCTCTAAGACTCGTTGAAGCATTCGAGCGGCGTCCTGAAGCCCAGCCGCTTGCGCGGGCGCGTGTTAAGTTTCCCGGCGATGGCGTTACACTGGTGCTGGGTGAGACCCGCCATGCTGCTGCCCTTCGGCAGGTACTGGCGCGGCAGCCCGTTGGCGTTCTCATTGCTGCCCCGCTCCCACGAGTGGTACGGGCGGGCGAAATAGAAGAGCACGCCCGTGCGCCGCTCGATGCCCTCATAGCCATGGAACTCTGTGCCGTCGTCGGCCGTCACCGTCTCGAACCTCGCCCGGTGTCGCTTGATGAGGCCCGCCGCCCGCCGGCTCAAGCCATCGGCCGTTCGGTCGGCGAGCTTGCCAACGAGCATCAGGCCGGTCTTCCGCTCGACGAGCGTTAAGACGCAGTCCTTCGTGCCGGCGCCCATCACGGTATCGGCCTCCCAGTGGCCGACCACTTCCCGCGCCTCGACCTCTGCGGGGCGCTCCGAGATCATCCGTTTCCCGGCCAGCCGGCCGCGGCTGTCGTAGGCGCCATAGCGCTTGCGCCGCCTCTTCCTGGCCCCGCGCAGGTGAGTGTAAAGCGTCCCGCCCTCTCTCTTATCCCGCCAGACGTGGCGGTAGATCGTCTCGTGGCTGACCGAGAGCCGGCCCTCGCGGCGGAGGTGACCCGCGACCTGCTCGGGGCTCCACTGCCGGCGCAGCAACTCGTCTATGAGCGCGAAGTCCTCGGCCGAGAAGCGTTGGTTGCGCCCGGAGCGCGAGCGCCGGCCGTTCGTTCTCTCCTGTGCGGTGGAGGCGCGGTAGCGGCCGTCGGCGCGCGTGCTGTTACGGCGCAACTCGCGCCCGACGGTCGAGCGATGGCGGCCCAGCGCCCGCGCGATCTGCGCTTTATTAAAGCCTTGCTTTCTCAGCGCGGCGAGCATATATCTCTCCTCCGGGGGGAGCTGGCGGTACATCATGGCTGAAGACCTCTTCGTCGTGGTTGAAGTCTCAGTCAGTATCGCGGCTCCCCCTCTCAACAGGGAAGCGTGTTGCACTTAGTATATGAATCCGCGCGGCCTAACAACGGCATGCACCCGACCGCCGACACGAAAGCTGTCAAGTAAACCAATCGCGCGGGGCGGCGGGTGATGCCGGGCGTTATGCCGCTGTGTTGAGGCGAAGGTGTAGAATCATCCTCTAGAGGAGGATGATTGTCAGTCTTAAAGAGGCGACCTCATATGAACGATAAGCAGAGAGCCAAATGGGAGAAGATGAGGGCCAAAGGGATGTGGCGCTTCGTCCTGCTCTACGGCGTCCTGTGGTGGGGCACGTTCATGATAGTCGGCACCTCCGCCTATGACTATTTCCTCAGGCACCGCAGTCTCAGTGAGGAGCTTTATATCTCTGTGCCCGTTTACCTAGTCGGGGGGATGGTCTTCGGGCTGGCGATGTGGCTTGTCGGGGAATACCAATACCGTCGCAGCACCGGCGGCTTACGCTAACCAGAGCTAACCTTCCGACGGAGCCGCGGCATAACAACGGCATGCACCCGACCCGCGACATGAATCTTCTAATGTTCCTGCTGTGGCTTCGGCAGTTGGTTGATACAGGGTGTTTGGCGGATGGTGACGGAACTGGCATTTGAACAGGTTTCTGTCGTGTCCAAAAAAAGTTGCATTCGCGGGCAGCGCGTGGTTTAGTTTCCTAGTCGGCAATGTAGCTCGCGGTTCATTCACGTTGCGCACTCCGCGCGCTCTCAACGCGGCGTCCTTACCATACTAGCCAATGCTCTCAACCACGCGGAACAGAGCGTTATAAAGTACTTAAATTGGCGCGGAATTGGCGTCGCTAAGTTGCTTTGTATCCGGCCCCGACGAGATGTCATAAGCGGGCGGCAAACAACGCTTGTTCAGTGAAGCAGCTTACGAAAGGAAGAAACAATGGCACACCCCATTGTCCTCGGTGAGCAGGTTTGGTGTCCTCTCTGCAACGTGTATGTTCATCTGCTGAAGGTTAAAAAAGCAGCTACCGTTTCGGACGTTAGTTGCAAGACCATCTATCGATACATCGAAGAAGGCAAGGTTCATAGCGTCAAGATCGCCGGCTCGACGATCCGCATCTGTAGCAGTTGCCTGCTGAAGCAGAATGATTGAAATTCGTTCAAAATAAATTCTCAAACTGTGACATCTGGTGTTGCAGTTAATACCGGCCGTGATTACCTTGTCCGCTCGCCCCGGAATTAACCTCAGAACACAACAACGGAGGCCCACTATGAAAAACTTTAAAGCGGGGTTCATCGCCCTGTGCGGCTTGATGGTTCTGGCCGCCGCCTCGCTGGCGCCCGCCGTGGCTGAGGCCCAGTGCCCATGTGTCAGAGTGGAATGTCAGAGCGGGAAGACATACTGCTGCGCTGGAACCCCCCAAGGGACTGAGTGCGTCTACGACCGGAGCTGCCTGAACGGGGGCAGGTGCGGCGGGGGCGATTTTGAGATCGAATGATGACTCCCGCCGCGGAGGAGGCTCGGCGCGTGGAGAAGAGACCGCAAACACCCGCAGGACTTGACGCAGGGGCTTGATGGCCGAGACGCGGCCGTGCGAACTCGGGCCGAGACCCGAGCGAGGCGGTCGCGTTCCGCCCCCCCCACGTCATGTCAAACTGCCGTCGAATTAACCCATTCCGGGCTGCCTGTCCTGATCGGGGGCCGGCCACGGGAACTTTATGAGGCCAACGAAAAAAACTCTGGGTCTCAGCTTAATTCTACTCGTCGTCTTCTGCGGCAGCTTTCTCTTCTTCTACAAGAGGTCGCAGAAAGCCCCGCCGCCCCAGGACCTGATCTTCACGCCGGCCGTCGTCAACCAGCCACTGCCTAAGACCCATCTAGTCAACTTCTCCGGCGAGGCGTTCGATGATGAGAGACTCAGGCGGGGGAAGGTCGTCATGGTTTTCATGATGCCGGACTGCGAGTTCTGTGAACGAGAGGACGAGTTCCTACAGACGGTGGGACACCGCCGTGAGGGCGTCAGCTTTGTTTACGTCATCCCGTTTGGGGGTAAGCAGAAGGGGCTTGAGATGGCCCGAGGCAAAACTCTCTTGATCCCTTCTACGACTACGGCTCGAACCTGAGCAAGAAGCTGGAGTTATACCGAGTGCCGGTGAAGGTCTATCTTGAGGACGGCATCATAAAGAGAGTGTGGCCGCGCGCTACGCTGGATAGCGAAGCGCAAGCCGAGTTTAAGGACTGGCTCAATGGTGTATAGCTTTTCGACTCCGCACAGAGCGTTGACCGCCCTTGTCCGCGCCTTCGTCGTCGTCGCGACGCTAGCCTTACTGGCTGGCCCCACCCCCTGTCAGACCCCGGCGACCAAAGCGCGTGTCGCCCCGGAGAAGGGCGCCGGCGAGAGCGAGCCCGACGCGAAAGCGAAGGCCGACCGCGTCAGGGAAGGCCGACGTTTGCAGTCCCGCACGCTCCTGTTCACGTTGAGCGGTGAGGCGCGCGCCTTTCGTGACCAAAAGCTGCGCGCCCGCTCGCTGGCGAGAATAGCGGCCGCCCTCTGGGAGGTCGCCGACGAGCAGGGGCGCATACTGTTCCGTGAGGCGTGGGACGCCGCGCGGGCGGCCGACCGTGAGAGCGGGGGGGATACGCAACTCCGTGAAGATGTCCTGAAGCTGACGGCCAGGCGTGACATCCAGCTCGCCGAGGAGTTTCTTCAGAAGCTCAAGACGGAGCAGCAGGAGGCCAAGACCGAACCGACGGGCGCCACCGCCCCTTCGGGACAGAGCTTGTGGAGCCTCCCCGAGGCGCTGGAGAAGAGGTTGAAGCTGGCGGAAAATCTCCTCGGCGCGGGCGACATCGCCCGCGCCCTTCAATTAGCCGACCCCGCATTCGTCGGCATCACCGTATCTACGGTCGACTTACTCACGCGGCTGCGCGAGAAAGACGCCGCCGCCGCCGACAGGCGTTACGCGGTCATGCTGGCGAGCACGGGCGGCAACATGCTCGCGGACGCGAACACTGTCTCACTGCTTTCGTCTTATGTGTTCACTCCTCGCCTGTATGTGATATTCCACCCTGACGGCGGCTCGGAATATTCCTCCACGCCTTCGGTCCCGCCGGCGGGCGTCGGCCCGCAGTTACGGCTGGCTTTCTTCCAGACCGCCGCAGGCGTCCTGCTGCGGCCACAGCCGCCGCAGGGGCAGGATCGCAGCACCTGCGGACTCGCCGGCAAGTACATGGTGCTCAAACGCCTGCTGCCGCTGTTCGAGCGGCACGCGCCGAAAGAGATTGCCGACGCGATGCGCGGCCAGTTCGAGTCGCTGAACACGCAGATGAGCGAAGGCGTGCGCCAGAACGACGACGAGTGGTTGAGCAAGGGTATAGTCCCGGAGAAGCAGACGCCCGCGGAGCAGGAACAATCGCTGTTGACCCAGATAGAGAGCGCCAAAACTGTGGGCGAGCGCGACGACCTCTACTTTCGCTTGGCCCTCCTCGCGGTCGGCAAGGAAGACCCTAAGGCCCGCGACTACGTGGGCAAGATCGAGGACGGCGACCTTCGCAGGCAGGCACAGGCTTGGATCGATTGGAGTCTGGCCGTCAGCGCCGTCAAGAAGAAGAACGCCGAAGCGGCCCTGCAAGTGGCGAAGGCCGGGGAGTTGACTCACATACAGCGCGTGTGGGTCTTGACCCAGTCGGCGAAACTGCTCGCGAAAACCGATTGCGACAAGGCGCTGTCGTTGCTCGACGACGCAACCTCCGAGGCGGGCCTCATTGACCGCGCCGATTCGAACCGCCCGCGCGGGCTGCTGGCAATCGCCAACGCGCTGACGACGGTCGAGCCGTCGCGGGCGTGGGACGCCGCCTCCGACGCGGTCAAAGCGGCCAACGCTGCCGAAGGTTTTACGGGCGAAGGCGGTGTGATCGTCCTGACCCTAAGCCGCAAGGGCCAGATTTTGAGAAGGAAATTCGAAGGAGCTCCCGACTTCGACCTGGAAGGAATCTTTGGCAAGCTGGCGGATGCCGACTTCGACCGCGTCGTCCTGTTGGCGGGAGGTTTGCAGGGCGAGGCCGCCCGCACAAACGCGACCATCGCCGCCGCCCAGTCGATGCTGAATGACAAGAGCATGTCCGCTCCTGCGCCGAAAGCAGCCATAAAGAATTAGTCATCGTCCCATTGATGCAAGACGCTCAACGCATCAGCGTCGCGTGACCTCTATACGCTATAGATACATGCGCCGTGTGTCCTCAATCACAACGATTGGGTGTTGTTGCAGAGATCAGTGTGACTAGACTTCGCCCACCACGCCGACGCTCAGACGGCATAATTCCGCGGCATCTCTGATGCGTTCATCCGGTTCAGCGCCGCTCACCTCAGTCTCAACTTTGCCTCTTGCCTGCCCCACTCCTGCGCTTTCACCTTATCCGAGAAGATCGTCTTCAGTTCTTTTCATCTCCGTCTCGGCGATAAAGTTAGGGTAGCGCAGATCATCTTCATGGCCGGCAGAATGTCATGAAACTGCGGCCTCCGGTATGCCGATACTATCGCCGTAAGCTGTTCAATATACATGACTTAATGCGATTCGCAGTTTGGATATTTTACGAATAAAGTTCTTGATTGTACGGACATGATAGGGCATGATTCGGCCCGATTTTGCTCGTCAAATCCGTTCTGAGAGGTGTCCAGCCCTTGTCTACTGAAGCACTGACTCATGAAATACTTCGTGGCGGCCAAGCTCCAGCGAGGAGATTTGACCCGAAGAGCGCCGCACCCTTCGTCAACAAATCAGTCTCGGAAGCGACCCGGCGCGCATACGGCCGGGCCTTGCGGGAATTCTTCCAAGCCGCAGGCATGAAGCATCCCACGGAGATTGTTCCTAACGACGTGGTGCTGTGGAGGGATAGGCTGCGCTCACAGAAGAAAAGTGCCGCGACGGTCGCCTTCAAGCTCTCGGTCGTTCGCTCCTTCTTCGAGTACCTAAAGGCCGCAGGGGCGGTGACGCTCAACCCCGCATCGACGAAGCTGGTCTCGCCGCCGGAGCTTCCGTCGGAGCCTGCCGGGAGGGCGCTCACTGCTAAAGAGGTGCGTTACCTACTGTCTGGGCCTGACCGCGAGAAGCCGGAAGGGGCGAGGGACTACGCGCTGATGCTCATCATGCTGCGGCTCTCGCTGCGCGTCTCCGAGCTCTGTAGTTTGCGCGCCTTGTCAATTAAGTGGAGCCACGGGCGGTGGACGCTGCGGTGCAAAATCAAAGGGGGCAGGGAGGAGGTCTGGCCTCTACCGAAGGAGGTAAAGGAAGCAGTAGACCATTACCTCCGGCTGGATAGAAAAAGGAGGGAGATTGCCCACTCGGCCGGCGAGCACGCTTACCTCTTTCAGCCGCACACGAATTACGCCGCGAAGGGTAACAGGCTCAGCCCCGCGTAGCGCAAGAGCCCCGTCGGCAGCCCCAACAACGGCTCGAGCAGACTGGAGCCGAGCATCAACAGCAACCCGGTCGCGACGCAGGTCGCCGCGTCGGCGAACAGCACCCTGCGAAGAAAAGTCGAAGTACGGAGTGACTGCATGGTGAATTCTCAACCTCCTTTAAGTACTTTTCCGCACGGCCGCCGCGTTGATAAAGGAACTCGGCGACCCTCCGCGGCCGACCGTTCGGTCATCCAACCGTCAGCCTTGCCTTCCCGCATGATTCCGCACTCGTCGTCCGGAAACAATTACTTTGGAGGTAATGGAGTCTCGACTCGCCTCGCTGTATCATCCGGGCCATGATGTCTACGGTGCGTCCGGTGGGCGATCTACTGCGTGAGTGGCGCGGGCGACGGCGCATGAGCCAGCTCGACCTCGCCTGCGAGGCCGACATCTCCACACGGCACCTGAGCTTTGTCGAGACGGGCCGCGCGCAGCCCAGCCGGGACATGATCCTTCACCTCGCCGAAAGGCTTGAGGTTCCCTTGCGCGAGCGCAACACGCTTCTGGTCGCCGCGGGGTACGCACCAATGTTCCCTGAGAGAATCCTTGCCGACCCAGCGCTTTCGGCCGCGCGCAGGGCGGTAGACCTCGTGCTCTCGGGACACGAACCCTTTCCGGCTCTCGCCGTTGACCGCCACTGGACGCTCGTCGCGTCCAACAACGCCGTCACGCCTCTCCTCGCCGGGGCGGGGCCGGCGCTGTTGCAGCCGCCCGTGAACGTACTCCGCCTGAGCCTGCACCCGGCGGGGCTCGCACCTCGCATCGCCAACCTGCGGCAGTGGCGCTCGCACCTGCTCACACGCCTGCAACATCAGATAGATGTCACTGCCGATTCACTTCTGCTGGAACTCCTGAGGGAGTTGCGCGACTACCCCGTGCCCGACGGGGATGCGACGAGCAATGAAGTTTCGGAGGAGGAATACGCGGGGATAGTCGTGCCCTTGCAACTCGTCACCGACGCCGGCGTGCTCGCCTTCTTCAGCACGACGACCGTCTTCGGGACGCCGGTTGACATCACCCTGTCGGAGCTAGCCATCGAGTCCTTCTTCCCCGCCGACGCACACACGGCGGCGACCCTGGGTCGCATGGCCGGGCGGCAGGTATAAAGACCGCGTTATGAATGGCGGAAAGTCGCGGGGCAGAATTCATGCCCCGCGCTTATTGCTTCTGACCGGGACTCCCGAGGTTCGGGTCGGCGTCAGTCGCCCGCGTGCCGGCTGGTGTTCGGGGAGAGGCAGAGGCGGGAGTTTTAATCGGATAGCATAAACTCCTATTTGATAGGAATACCGCATCCAAATTTCTGCAAACTCGACGCGGCCCCTCCCGCCCGCCCCAACCTCGGACGGCATCGACTCATGTTTGATAGGGGCAGACCCTCCGAATTCTGCCGCGACACAAAGCCCGCCTCCCCTCTCTCACTCCGATTAGCTCGAGGATGCGCCGAACTACCCCCCCGCCTCGTCGGGCGGGCATGCCCGTTGCTCGTCTAGACGCGGAGTAGCTTCCCGTCCCGGCGTTCTCACGGCGGAGTCCGTGCGGGAGAAGGCTCTGCGCCCTTACGAGGACGTTTGGACTTTGAAGCGGAAGGCGGAAGCTCAGTACAGGTGCGTGGAGAAGGCCAGAGGCTTGGCATGTATCACGCGCACGCCACGTGTAGGACCCTTCACAGATGAGGAGGCGGAGCCATGACGACGCAACCAACTTTCAACTTCCAGACACGCCCCGCGGCGGCGTCCCCGGCCGGGGGACGCGTGAGACTTCCCGCGCGCTGCGTGAACAGGGGAGCCAGGATCATAAGGCTGGCCCTCCTGTTCGCCGCGTGCTGCGCGTCGCTGGCGCGCAGCACGGCGGCGCAGCAGTACCAGGTATCGTTCCTGCCCGACCTCGGCGGGAGCAGCAGGGGCAACAGCATTAACAACCGGGGTTGGGCGGCGGGCTTCTCCCGCCTGGCGGGTCAGCCGAATCGCCACGCCACGTTGTGGCTGGGCGGAGAGATTCACGACCTCGGCACCCTCGGCAGCCGGGAGAGGAACAGCAGCGTGGTCTGGCCTGTGAAAAACAACAAGGGGATCGTCGCTGGAATTTCCCAGACCGACACGCCCGAGCCTAACGGGGAGGCGTGGAGCTGCGCGCCCTTTTTCGGCGGGCAGACCGGCTTCACCTGCCTGGGCTTCGCGTGGGCGGACGGGGTGATGAAGCCGCTTCACCCGCTCGTCGGCGGCAATAACAGCTTCGCGACGGGCGCCAACAACCGACTGGTCGTCGGATGGGCGGAGAACGGTGTCCGTGACTCAAGGTGCGTCGCCCCGCAAGTCCTCCAGTTCCGCCCCGTCACCTGGGACCTGAAGACTTATCAAATCCAGGAACTCCCCCTGCTCCCGGACGACACGAGCGGGGCGGCCACGGCGATCAATAACAGGGGGCAGATCGTCGGCATCTCGGGCATCTGCGACCAGGCCGTCGGCCGGCGCACCGCCAGGCACGCCGTGCTCTGGGATAAAGGTCGGGTCATGAAACTCGATGATCTGGGCATCCCCCTCTGGAACACGCCGATGGCGATCAACGAGCGCGGCGACATCGTCGGGTTCGTCGGCACCGACCCGAACGACCTCGACGGCAACTTCCTGCACGCTTTTATTTGGACCCGCCAAGGCGGGTTCCAGGAGATCGCCCCGCTCCCGCTGCCCGGCCACGTCTATGCCCAGGCTAACGGCATCAACTCGCGGGGACAGGTCGTCGGCTATTCGTGCACGTTGAACTTCGGCGCGGAGTGTCGGGCCTTCTACTGGGAGGACGGCGTCCTCAAGAACCTCAAGGACCTCGCCCCGGGCTTCACCGGCGAGTTCATCAACGCCCAGGACATCAACGACGCAGGGGAGATCACCGGCCGGGCGCTCGACCCGGCCACCGGGACAATCAGACCTTTCGTGGCGGTTCCCACCTCTGACGAGGACGACGGCGATAAGTAAAGCGGCTTCCCCGCGGCGTTACGGGCGAACGTGAGGAGGGCCGGAGCCCGAGAAGCTTCGGCCCTCCTGCCGTGCGGGTCGCCCGAGCCAGTAACCGATTCCCGGCTGTCGTAGTTCGGTAAGTGTCACACCACGAAAGTCCTTCCGGCGGCGTCCGGCTAGACTTACCTTCGACCGAAGACACACACTGGAGGGCACATCCCGATGAGAAAGAGCGTGGCGTCGCTGTTAACTTTCGTGCTGCTCACTTCAATCGCCCCGTCGGCCTCGGCGAAACCGCGCGGCGACTGGAACGCCGTGAAGGCTCTGACGGGTCAGCCAATCACCTTGAAGGCCAGAGGCGGGAAGACGAGCTTCGGCATCCTCCGCTCGGCCGACGATGACGGGGTCAAGGTTCAAGTGGCCGGGAAGGAAGAGCTGGCGGACAATGAAACACTCTTCCGGCGTGACGAGGTTGAGAAAGTCTGGCGGGCCAATCTCCGCTTCGGGGAAAGGAATACAGCGAAGGGTGCATGGATCGGGGCGGGGGTCGGACTCGGTGCCGGTTTCCTGACGGCGTGGGCGTTGAGCAAAAAGGATGACACGGCATGCGTCGGCTGTGGCTTGTTCCCGATTTACGGGGCGGGGCTCGGGGCGGTCGTCGGGACGTTCGTCAAGAAAGAGCACAAGAAGGGCAAGTTGATTTACAGCATTTAAATTGGACTGCGAGCTTTGCCGAAAATTGATTCTTGCGTGGAGACCAATTCCGAGTAGAATTCGGGCACCGGAAGCGCCGGTCGAGGTTCGCCGCTTGTTGCCCGAGCAACGCGCCCCGCCGCCGACGGAAGTTAATTAAACGCGAGTTCGAGATGAGAAAATCTGACATTGACCCGATGCCACCGTATTTCGAGCGGTACATCAACCTGGTCGCGGACGTCGAATTGTCGGACGCCTTTGACGAAAGCGCCCGGCAACTGATCTCTCTGGATGAGGGGCTGTTCTCCGCGCTCGACGGCAAGCGGTACGCGCCCGGCAAGTGGACGGTGAAGGAGACCCTCCAGCACGTGATCGACTGGGAGCGTATTCTGTGCTACCGCGCCCTGCTCTACGCCAGGAACAAAGGCTCGGCCTCGCAGGACGTGGACGGCGACCTCTTCGCGGCCAACATGAACGCCGAGCGAAGGACGATCGGCGAGTTGGTTGGCGAACTGACGGCCGTCCGCGCCTCGACCAAGGCGATGTTCGACAGCTTCGACGAGGGGACGCTGCTCAACACGGGGACTAACTGGAAGTACGAGATCTCGGTCCTGGCGATGGGCTTTACCATCATCGGCCATCAGATTCATCACCTCAAAATCATCGAAGAAAAATATCACCCGCTGCTCGGAGGCATCGGGGCGGCCGTCGGCGCGCCGCCGCCCGCGTAGGCAATCCGGGCCGGGCTAAAGAAGGCGACGAGGCCGTTTGACCGATGGGGGAAACTATCAGCCCGACACAAAGGACGAGGCTGCGGCGACTGCCCGAGCGCGGCTCGTTCGACCGCGAGGCGGTCTACCGGATTCTCGACGAAGGGTTCGTCTGTCACGTCGGGTTCACGGTGGACGGGCAGCCGTACGTGATCCCGACCGCTTACGCGCGGGTCGGCGACCGCCTCTACATTCACGGCTCGGCGGCGAGCCGGATGTTGCGCGCCCTGTCCTGGGAGGTCGAAGCGTGCGTGACGGTGACGCTGGTGGACGGCCTCGTCCTGGCGCGCTCGGCCTTCCACCATTCGATTAACTACAGGTCGGTGATGATCTTCGGCACGGCCGCGGTCGTGCAGGGCGAAGGGGAAAAGCTGAAGGCGCTCGAAGCCTTCACCGAGCACGTCATGCCCGGCCGGTGGCGGGACGTCCGCCCCCCCACGTCTGGCGAGGTCAAAGCGACGACCGTGCTCTCCCTCCCCCTCGAAGAGGCTTCGGCTAAAGTCCGCGCCGGGCCGCCGCTCGACGACGAGGCCGATTACGCGCTGGACGTCTGGGCGGGCGTACTCCCGCTGCGCCTGACGGCGGGCGAGCCGGCGGGCGACCCGCGCATGGACGCGGGCGTCGCCCTGCCGGCTTACGTCGCGGGCTATGAGCGGCCGCGGCGCGGGCCGGAATGAGCCGGGAGCCGAGGGGCCCCGGAGACTCCTCCCTGATCGGACGGGACGAAAAGGGGGAGCCGTGTTGCTCGGCGGTGGGCGTCGAAGAGTGACGCTGGTAGCAGTCTTCGCGTCAGCGTGCGCTTCACTCTGCGCCGCGCAAACCGCGCCCGCCAAAGGCCGGCGTCACGGCGGCCGGACGGCCTGCCGCCGATAGGGCGTGGGAGGCCGCCGCATGAGGTACCGCGAGTACAGCCCGCACGCGGTCCTGCAAGGCGTCGTCCGCCTCGTCCAGCCGCAGGCGGCATACCTCCACCAGTATCACCGCCGCGACGGCGGCGACCGGCTTGGTCGTCGAGGCGATGCGGAAGTTGGTGTCGCGCCGCATCGGCTCGCCCGGCGACCTCTCGCCGACGCTCAACGCGACGGCCAGGAAGCAGAAAACGACCGAACTTACCGTAATGAGATTTGACCTTGCTGTCATCACGTCCCCACACCATGGCCCACTCAATAGTCCGCGGGCGGGCTGCCCGCCGCGCGGGTGGCCTCCCGCGCGGCCGTGACTATCCAGGCGCAGTAACTGACGATCAAAAACCTGTTCGCGTATCCGCTGACGGCGATGACTTCCGGAGTCATCTGCCCGCCTGCTTTGGAAAGCCCGTTGAACATCACGATTACCGCAGCCGCCATCGAAATAATACCCACCCAGGTCAGCGCGGCCGTCACGAACAAAGCTTTCCCGGCGGCGGGCCGTGTCTGGTTACGAGCTAGGCTTGTGCTTATCAATACCGCCGCGACCGGAAGGGTGGGTATTCCGATCAGCGCCGCCGCGCCGTGCAGACCGTGTTTCACGTCGAACGCGGCGGCCATCGCTTCGCCGACGCCCGACGCGACCAGAAAAATCAGACCGGCCCTCCCGCCCCCCGTTCTCACCCGGCCACGGAGCGCGTAGGCTAGAGCCCACGAGCTGATCGCCCAACTGATGAACATCAGGGACAACACCCAGCCGTAGCCGCCGAGTGCGTATTCGCTCACCATCCGCCACGCCGCATTAAACTCGGGGCTGAGGAGATGCAAAACCGCCAGCAGCAGAACAACTGAGACGGCAGCGATGATTGAGACGCGTGCCGCCGGGACTGAGGTTATGGTCGCGCCACGATCTAACGTTCCTTCCACCATTCCACCTCCGATTAGTCATAAGGTTTTTAAGAAATTGCTCGGGTCGTGCCCGAAGCCGCTCACCTATTAATTCTCACGCCGAAGTAATAGGCCCAAAAGATAAACAACGCCTGCAAAGGGATGCGGAAAAACAGATACAGCGGGCCGTTATCCATCCCGCCCAAAGGAACCTGTTTCAGACTCCCGACGACGTTGGCAGGCAACACGAGGATGAAAAAGATGACCAGCAGGACGGCGGTGAGTCTCGACAGTCTGTCGACCAACAATCCGACCACCGCCGACAACTCCAGGACGCCCGTCAGGTACACGAGCCCTCTTTTCATCGGCAGGGCTTCGGGCATCATCTCGACCATCGAATCCGTGCTGGTGAAATGCGCGATGCCGGTCGCGACCAGCATGAGCGCCAAAGAGGCCCTGCCAATGGAGGCGAGGCTCAGCCCGCCTTCCAATAAGGATTGGTTGACGACGAACAACAGGCCGAAAGCCGCCAGGAGAATGATGAAGGGCGCCATTGTGACCGTTCAAAAAATCACCCCGCCCTGAGCCGCCTGCGGTGGAGGGCGTAAGAGCCGGCCAGTAATAGCAGCGGCAGGAAGATGATGAGCCATTGCGTCGGCGGGTCGCCCACGCTGATGTGCGAATACATCGCCGCCACCAGATCGTAAGTGAGGCCGGCGTAGGCCCACTCCTTCAAGGTCGGCAGGCCCGGCGCGAGAATCGCCACCACGCCCAACACTTTCGCCACCCCGAGGAGGGGGAGGAAATAGGTGGGGTAACCCAGATGCTTGTTAACGATCTCGACCGCCGCCGGGTGCATGATGACGTCGGGGATCGAGCCGGCCAGCATGAAGGCCGCAAACTGTCCGGTGAAAACCCAGTAGATGGCGTTTACTTTTTTCACCCTCAACTCACTTCACCTTCTGCCAGACGAGGTCGTTGTTCTCGCGGCGGTCTAGCATCCGCGCGACCCGGCCCTGTGTGTCGCGCTCGAAGACCTTCTCGCCGCGCCAGACGCCCTTCCGGTAGAAGATGTCCGTGCAGAGAGGCAGCAGCTCCTCCCTGGCGCGCCCCGTGCGCTGGCCGAACAGCCTGTCGCCCTCGCGCGTGACGGTGTAGGTGACCTGGGGGGCTATT
>Ga0126304_10000779_pt1 | contig 13899 bp, 13 predicted proteins | sample Plot25_FD_92538 | JGI IMG/M metagenome (GOLD analysis project Ga0126304, IMG submission 92538) | Serpentine soil microbial communities from UC McLaughlin Reserve, CA, USA - Plot25 | ecosystem: Environmental > Terrestrial > Soil > Grasslands | place: USA: UC McLaughlin Reserve, Lake County... | reverse complement strand
TCAGCGGCTTCTGTCGTAGAGATGTGATCGCCGCCCGGTTGTAAAGTTTCACCCGCGCGTCCGTCGGGTCACTGACCGTCGGAAGGTTCAGGTCCCGCACAATCCGGCGGAAAGTGTCAGGGGAGACGCCTAAAAACTCACACGCCTCCGTCGCAGTAATGAATTCCTGAGTAGCCAAATACTACCTCCACGGAGGCGAAAGTGCGAGAAAGGCCGGCTGCGTTCGCACCTTCTCGTATAATCTGCGTCATAATATGCTTGGAATAATTCAAGGTCAATAAGAATTTTATGAGAACCTGTTTAGCGTTATCCAAGTTAGAAGCTGGGATTTCAGACACGAATTTTCTTGCGATCAGTGACTGTAGATGTACTAGATATACAGATTATCTAGATGAACTAGGTGAGCTAAATGTACTGTAGGGGCCGTCATAGCTCCTAGAGTTCGGCACAATTCTCGTTTCGGGGATTACACGGCAGCTATTATTAATATTGACGCCTGATTACTAATTGATATAATAATATCAATTAGTTGACCATAGATAGAATAATTAACAATATGTTACCTATAGAACTTCAGACTCCGCGGGATATTACGCGCAATTTAGCCCGTCGGGTCAAGGCACTCCGTCTGGAGCGCGGGTGGACTCAGCAGGAAGTCGCGGAGCGTGCGGGGCTCGCCTTGGCGACGTACCGAATCTTTGAGCGCAGTGGGCGCATCTCGCTGGATCGCCTGCTAAGGCTCGCAGTCGTCTTCGAGGCCCGTTCGGGCTTTGAACAGCTTTTTGCTCCTAAGGCCATCAGGTCTCTGGCCGAACTGGAGCAGCGAGTGGAACGGTTATCACGCAAGCGAGGGAAGCGGAGCGATGCGCAAACTCGAAGTACGGCTGGATTGGGGGGATAAGCAGGTCGTAGTCGGCACACTCGCCGAGCAGGAGAAGGTCCTCTACTTCGAATACGACAGCGCCTTTATCGCAAAGCCCCTGCCCATCTCGCCGTTCAAACTCCCGATCCAATCCGGCGTGTTCGAGCACCGAGAGAGAGAGTTCGGTGACGTTTTCGGAGTCTTCAACGATTCCTTGCCGGACGGATGGGGGCTACTGCTCATGGATCGTGAGTTCCGGAAGCGCGGCCATGATCCGGCTGGCATCTCGATTCTGGATCGTCTGGCATACATCGGAACGCGGGGCATGGGGGCACTCACCTATCACCCTCCGGCGGCCCCCGATGACGAGGGAGAGCTCCTAATCGACCTCGACGAACTCGCGCGCCAGGCGGAGCGGGTCTTGGAAGGGAGCGCCGAAGAGATTCTGCCGGCCCTGCGAATCGCGGGCGGTTCACCCGGCGGGGCGCGGCCGAAAGTGCTGGTCGGGATCGGCGAAGACGGGCACATGATCTCCGGCACCTCGGGCCTTCCGGAGGGCTACCGTCACTTCATAGTCAAGTTTCCGTCGAGCGAGGATGTTCCCGACATTGGGGCCGTAGAGGCCGCCTACGCGCTCATGGCGAGAGAGGCCGGAATAGAGGTGCCGACCACACGCCTGTTCGAAACCAGAGACGGAGGCCGCTATTTCGGTGCGGAGCGCTTCGACCGCTCGGGAACCTTACGGCTGCACATGCACACGCTGAGTGGCCTTTTTCACGCGAGTCACCGCATACCCTCGATGGAGTACGAAGGCCTCCTGAAGGCGACGATGACCCTGACCAGGGACCGGCGGCAGATGGAGGAGGCTTTCCGGCGCATGGCCTTCAACGTGTTCGCGCACAATCGCGACGACCACGTAAAGAACTTCTCCTACCTCATGGATCGCTCCGGCGAGTGGAGGTTCGCGCCCGCGTACGACATCGTGTATTCGCAGGGGCCGGGCGGGGAACATACTATGGCCGTGGCCGGTGAGGCTGCGCGCCCCACGGAGCGTGACATGCTACGGGTTGCCGAGGACTGCGACGTTGATTCGCGGCGGGCGCGGGAGATCATACGGCAGGTCCGAGACGCGGTTAATCAGTGGCTTCGGTTCGCGCTCGCTATGAAAGTCTCCGACAAGACTGCAAGCTGTATTGAGAAGGTGATAGTGGGTCCATGATCAGGCGCATTTATAATGCCGGAAACCGGAGGCGTCTCCCGGTGAAGGAATGTCATGCCTAAGAAGAAGACTTCGGGGAAGGCAAAAGCCTCGGCGGGCGGTCAGGCCGGCAAGAAGAATTCGGCCCCGCCCGCAAACCCGCGGCCCATCGCCGACCGGCGCGCGCTCGAAAAGGTCTCGTCCGACATAACGCGCCTGTTAGCCGAGCAGTCTTTCGAGACGATGGAGGAGGCCAACGAGTTCATCAGTCAATTCGTCGGCACTAAAGACATACCTTTACCGGAACGCGAGTTGACCCCTCTGGAGCAGGCGCAGGACAAGATGTACGAGGCTTGGGAGGCACGCAGCCGCAAGGCGCGCGTCCGCCTGGCGCGCGAGGCGCTCGCCATCTCGCCCGACTGCGCCGACGCCTACGTGCTGCTGGCCGAAGAGACTGCGCGCACGTCCGACGAAGCGCTCAAGCTCTACGAGGAAGGGATGTGTGCCGTCGAACGTGCGCTCGGCCCCGAGGCGTTCGCGGAGGACGCGGGGAACTTCTGGGGCGTACTGGAGACGCGCCCCTACATGCGCGCACGCGCAGGCGTCGCCGAGAGTCTGTGGGAGATGGGCGAGGTGGCGCGCGCCGTCGAACACTATCAGGAATTGCTGCGGCTCAACCCGGGCGACAACCAGGGCAACCGCTATCCGCTGGCTCGGCTCCTGCTGCAAGAGGGGAAGAATGAGGAGTTGGGCGCGCTGCTCGAAGAGTACGGGGAGGATGCGTCGGCCGAGTGGTCCTACACGCGCGCCCTGTGGCTGTTCCGCAGTGAGGGGGAGAGCCCGCGCGCGTCGCGCACGCTTCAGGAGGCGTTTGACGGGAACCGCTTCGTGCCGATCTTCCTGCTCGACCTGGAACCGCTGCCGGACGATCCGCCCGAGTACGGCGGTGAGAGTGAGGCTGTGGACTACGTCTTCAGCAACGGGGCCTACTGGATCGACACGCCGGGCGCCTTCGAGTGGTTCGTCGAACAGTTCAAAGTCGTGGTAGGCGAGTTAGAGAAGCGCGTGCGCGCGGAGGAGAATGCGCTCAAACTGCGGCGTCTCATGGGGCACTGAGGGTCAACCTGTTTGCCCTAAGCCGTAGCGAGTCTTCGCCGCGGCACGAACGCGCCGCGCAACCGTCGTCTGGGGCGAGGTGCGTTCGGCGCGGTAGCTTGAGAGCCCGGCTTCAATACAGGCCAACTGTTTCGCATCTACAGCCCGACCTAACGAACTAATCACCGTATAAGCTCAAATTCACCCGCATGATCATCCTGCATGCCGGAATTCAAGGGGCACGCCTCCTGCTCTGGGGCGAGCAGCCCGGGGAGATGGCGGCTCCCGCCAAGCGTCGCGGAAGACCCGCGACGAAGGCGCGCCGTGCGTCGCCCTTACCGTACGCGGCAGGGGTCGATGCTTTGTCAGCGGCACTCGCTGCGGCGGCGTTGGACTCCGCGGTGAATCAAGCTCCCGCCGAGACTGTCATCGTCTGGCTGCCAACCATCGAAGGTCGCCCGCTCGCTTCCAGCCCTATGATTGCCGAACCGCCCGGGTCAAGTGAGCAGGCAACGTTGTCCCCGTGGGAGGTGACGGCGCTCTCTTTGCCGACCGAGCGGTTAATTGAATTGCTGTGTTACTGCGTGGGCAGGGAGACTCTTTCGCAGGGCGTCATCGTTGGAAACGACTTAACGTTCTGGTCACAGGCCGTGCGGTTCGCGGGCAGCATCGTCGCGCGCCAGTCGTTCCTCCCCGGCGTTAACCTGAACGGTGCAGCCCCGCGCGCGCGATGGGAGCCGGTCATCGCGGGCACCGACGTACAAAGGCTCAAACGACTCTCCGCGGCGATGCCGCACGCCTGCCGCGCGCTGACCGGCCGCGAAGATCAGTCCCCGCCTGACACGCCGGCCGTCATTGTCCTCTCTGACTTCATCACCGAAGTCGTTGACGAGCTGGTTCGTTCGGCTTTCACACCGGATAGTCGTTCTTCAGTCGCCGTATCAAGGCGCAAGCAGGCGCGGTCGTTCGAGAGCGTGCATGACCAGTGGCTCCAAGCCTTGCGCGCCGGCGAAGGCGTGATGTCGGGCGACGCCTCGGAACTCGTACGGCTGGCCGAACAGGTGCGTGAGTGGCAGCGCCCCGTCGCCGCGCAAGCTGCGACCCCTATCCGTCTCTGCTTCCGGCTGGAAGAGCCCGAAGAAGGCGACGACATGTCAGTAGGTGTAGCGACTACCCGCGCATCAATATCTCAAGGCAGGTGGCAAGTCCGTTACCTGCTGCAAGCCGTGGACGACCCGAGCCTGCTCGTCCCGGCCGCGCAGGTCTGGAACGCCAGAGGGCGGCAGGCCGCGCTCCTCAAGCGTGGTGCGTTCAAGCCGCGCGAGTACATGCTCTCGGCGCTGGGGCAGGCGGCGAAGGTCAGCACGCAGGTTGAGCGCAGCCTCAAAGCCGCCGCGCCGGGCGGCTTTGAACTGGACGCGGCGGGCGCGCACGAGTTCCTGCAGGAACAGGCGTGGCTGTTGGAGCAGGCCGGCTTTGGCGTAATGCTGCCCGCCTGGTGGACGCGCAAGGGCACGAAGCTGAAGCTCACAGCGCGCGCCGTCGTCGAGAGCCCGAAGTTTCAGGGCGGCGGACGCCTCTCGCTCGAAGAGATCGTCAAGTTTGACTGGGAGGTCGCGCTCGGTGACGAGCGCCTCACGCTCGCAGAGTTGGAGATGCTCGCGCGGCTCAAATCCCCGCTCGTCCGCGTGCGCGGCCAGTGGGTCGAACTCAACGCCGAGGAGATTCAGGCGGCGCTCGACTTCTGGAAGAAGGGCGCGTCTGGCCGCGCGCGCGTGCGCGACCTCGTGCAGATGGCTCTGGGCGGGAGTGCGGCCGTACCGGGAGGCATAGCCTTCGCCGGCGTCGAAGCGAAGGGCTGGATTGGCGACCTGCTCGCGCAGTTGGAAGAGGGCAAGGGCTACGCGGAGATGCCTGTACCCGAAGGCTTCACGGGAACGCTCCGCCCCTACCAGGTGCGCGGCTACTCGTGGCTCGGCTTCCTCCGGCGGTGGGGGTTGGGCGCGTGCCTCGCCGACGATATGGGGCTCGGCAAGACCCCGCAGACCCTCGCCCTCATCCAGAGCGACTGGCAGGAGCAGGGCCGTCGCCCGACGCTCGTCGTCTGCCCCATGTCGGTGGTCGGCAACTGGCAGAAGGAGGCGGCGCGCTTCACGCCGGACTTGCCAGTCATGGTGCATCATGGGCTGACGCGCGCGAAGGGTAAGGCTTTCAAGAGGGAAGCTGAGAGGAGCGCGCTGGTGCTCTCAAGCTACGCGCTCTTGCATCGCGACTTAGAGTTCCTGAAAGAGGTGGAGTGGTCGGGCGTCGTCCTCGACGAGGCGCAGAACATCAAGAATCCGCAGACGAAGCAGGCGCAGGCGGCGCGTGCGCTCGCGTCAGGCTACCGCGTCGCGCTAACGGGCACGCCGGTCGAGAACAACGTCGGCGACCTCTGGTCGCTCATGGAGTTTCTCAACCCCGGCTTCCTCGGCACGCTCGCGCAGTTCAAGCGCAACTTCTTCCTCCCCATTCAGGCCAACGGCGACGAAGAGGCAGCGCATAGGTTGAAGCGCCTGACCGGCCCGTTCATCCTGCGCCGGCTCAAGACGGACAAGACGATCATCGCCGACCTGCCCGAGAAACAGGAGATGAAGGTCTTCTGCACGCTCACGAAAGAGCAGGCGTCGCTCTACGCTGCGGTGGTGGAAAACGCGAGCAAAGAGCTTGACGGGACGGAAGGCATCCAGCGCAAGGGTGTCGTGCTGGCGACGCTCTCAAAACTCAAACAGGTCTGCAACCACCCGGCGCAACTTCTCGGCGACAACTCCGCGATACCGGGGCGCTCCGGCAAGCTCGCGCGCCTGACCGAGATGCTGGAAGAGGTTTTGACGACGGGCGAGCGGGCGCTCGTCTTCACACAGTTCGCCGAGATGGGCGCGATCATCCGACGCCATTTGCAGGAGACGTTCGGCCGCGAAGTGCTCTTCCTCCACGGCGCGGTGCCGAAGCGTCAGCGCGACCTGATGGTGTCGCGCTTCCAGAGCGAGGAGGGCGGCCCAAGCGTCTTCCTGCTCTCGCTTAAGGCCGGCGGCACCGGGCTCAACCTCACGGCGGCGAACCACGTCTTCCACTTCGACCGCTGGTGGAACCCCGCGGTCGAGAACCAGGCGACCGACCGCGCCTTCCGCATAGGGCAGCGCCGTAACGTGCAGGTGCACAAGTTCCTCTGCGCCGGGACGCTCGAAGAGAAGATAGACGAGATGATCCAGCACAAACAGGAACTGGCCGAGCGAATCGTCGGTGCGGGCGAGGGCTGGCTCACCGAACTCTCAACCGCAGCGCTCAAAGAAATCTTTACGCTGCGTGAGGGCGCGGTGGCCGAATAGTCAGAGAGAATCTTTCTGGTGGTAGTAATGCCGAAACGTAAATCGGAAAAAGACCGCGAGCGCCTGCGGGCGCTGATCGACGAAGCGACAATCGATTGTTACGGCGAGGAGGAGCAGCACACGGGACTCCTGACGATGATCGAGGACAACGTGGAATGCCCCTTCCATGCCAAGGTCATCGGCGAAAAGGTTATCGTCACCGGCTTCGAATGGCCGAAGGCGGGCTACGGCCTCTTCGCCGTCTGTGAACGGAACGGGCGCAAGTATCGGGTAGAGGTCAACTCGCTGGAGTACACCAGGCCGCTGCCCGAAGGTTTTGAGTGGCTTGAAGCCTACTTCGCTTGGCGGGAAGGGGTGGGCTAACGAAGGAGTTGGACTCGATGAGCCGTTGGGATTACTGGGACTACTACGAGCAGAAGCCAGCGCGCGAGGTCAAGGGCGGGATTAAAGCCCAGTCGAAGCGCGGGGCGTTCGGCGAAAGCTGGTGGGCACGGCGCTGGATCGCCGTGCTCGAAAGCTTCGACATCGGCGCGCGCCTCAACCGCGGGCGCTCCTACGCGCGCAAGGGACAGGTGATGAACGTCGAAGTCGGTGAAGGCACGGTCAAGGCGAAGGTGCAGGGCTCATCCTCAAGACCGTACCGGATCACCATCAGAATAAAAGCCCTGTCCGCGGCCGACTGGAAGAAGTTGGCGCGAGCGCTCTCTGGTGAAGCAATCTTCGCGGCCAAGCTGCTCTCCGGCGAGATGCCGCAGGAGATAGAGCAGGTCTTCACGCGCTCGGGGCTGTCTCTCTTCCCCGCGAAGCTGCGTGACCTTGAGACAGACTGCTCCTGCCCCGACTGGTCCAACCCCTGCAAGCACATCGCGGCTGTCTACTACCTGCTCGGCGAGGAGTTTGACCGCGACCCGTTCCTCCTCTTCCGCCTGCGTGGGACGGGGCGCGAAGAACTGTTCGAACTACTGGACGACACAGGCGCCGGGGCCGCTCACGCAACGCACGCACTTCAGACACAGCCTGCGGCCTCCGAACTGCCGCGCGAGCCGCTCGCGGCGAACGCGGACGCCTTCTGGCGCGGCGGCGACCTTCCAGCCGACCTTTTCGGCGAAGTCAACACACCGCCCGTTAACGCCGCGCTGCCGAAGCGACTCGGCGGCTTTCCCTTCTGGCGCGGCGCGGAGCGCCTCCTCGAAGCCCTCGAACCCGTCTATACCCAAGCCTCCGCCCGCGGGCTGGACCTGTTCACGGGCCCGTGAGCGGGGAGGCGTCGAACGAGTTGCAGAACCAGCAAGAATCAACAGCTTCATTCAGGCTTCGGACTATCAAATCTTATGCGTACGCGCAATGCCTATCGCAACATGGCGTAACTCTAATGGATTGATACCTCTATCCTCAGTAATTATGTTGCAATCAGTCTTGCAGCGGCATAACCTCACCCCGTTCGCGTCTGCTGCGCTGGACTTCCTTGCACTCTCGGCTCTCCGGCGCTGAAGTATAAAGTCTGCCGGACACACCCATACCTAGCCGCCAGTTGTTTTTAATCATGGCAGCCGGGAGTACGCAGGACTGCGCGAACTGCTTAGAACAGAGACAGCACGCTCTGGAGCAGATTCAGTGCGATCTCCGTCGCTGAATCTGTGGCGGTAGCCTCACTGCTAACCGTCTCCTCTTGCCCTGTAACGGTTGTATGTATTTCGCCCGCCGTCGTTGCTGTAGGTGTGGTAGGTGGCGTCGTTTTGCCAGTTTCCATCTCACCTGCAAAAGCGGGTATGGCAAGCGCCAGAATAAACATTAACGCGACAGGGACTTGGCGTAGGGTCTTCATCTTGTTCTCCTGAAGTGTCTTACGCTAAGTCGTGTGGGCGGTGGGGGTGAAGTCTTGGCCTGACCACCCGTGAAGAGTTGCGACGGCGAATCTTAACACCCCGCCATGTTAAGACACGCCTTGGCTAGATTACCGACAATCCGAGAGAGGTAATCCTCACATGATTATTTCCAGTCAGCTACTTCAACAGATAGCTGATCCGACACTCCCAAAAAACGAGCGGGCGCGGCTTAGGTGCCAACTCGCCAAACAGCTGGAGGACGTAGGGAACTACGACGTCGCGCGCGAGGCGATGGGCGAGTTATGGTCACATTTTGAGGAATACCCTGCCTTAGACAATCTTGATGAGGCGACGGCAGCAGAAGTGCTCTTACGCACCGGAACCCTCATAGGCTGGATCGGCAGCGTCAAACAGATTAAGGGGAGCCAAGAGACGGCTAAGAACCTGATTAGCGAAAGCATTAGGAGAGTCGAGGCACTGTCAATTGGTGAGAAGGTGGCAGAGGCACAAACAGAGATCGCATATTGCTATTGGCGACAAGGAGCTTACAAAGATGCGCGCGTGTGGCTACAGGAGGCGCTTAACCGGCTGCCTACTGATACAAACGATGAGGTCAAGGCAGTAGCATTACTCAGGCTTGCAATCGTAGAAAGGTCAGCTAAGAGATTTCACGACGCCTTGCGAATTCATGTTGAAGCCGCGCCATTATTACAGAAAAGCAGTAACGACTCGCTGAAGGGTAAGTTCTATAACGGCTTTGGCTTCGTGCTGAGAAATCTTGGCACGACAGAGAAGCGTAGCGACTACATCGATCGCGCCCTCATCGAATACACCGCCGCCAGCTATCACTTTGAGTTGGCCGGACACACGCGCTATCAAGCATGCGTCGAAAATAATCTAGGATTCTTATTCAGCACTATCGAGAAATTCACCGAAGCTCACCAACACCTCGACCGCGCCCAGGCTCTTTTCACAAGCCTCAAGGATACTGCCCACCTCGCTGGAGTTGACGAGACACGCGCAAAAGTGTTGCTGGCTGAAGGCAGAACTGCCGAAGCTGAAAAGCTTGTTCGGTCAGCCGTCCGGATTCTCGAACGTGGCGGCGAGCAGTCGCTGTTAGCCGAAGCCTTGACTACACACGGGATCGCGCTCTCCCGTATTGGTAGTCATAAGCTTGCATGCCAGAAGCTTCAATGCGCGGTGGAAGTGGCGCAGGGCGTCGGTGACACAGAGTCAGCGGGACTGGCCTCGCTGGTCATCCTCGAAGAACTAGCCGAGTACCTTCCTCCGCAAGACCTGAGCGCCACATATGACCGCGCCGCGGAACTTCTTGCCAATTCCGAGAATCGAGAGAGCAAAGACCGCCTCTTGGCTTGTTCGCGACGGGTGCTGTTTCTTATCAGTTCGCTCCCTTCGCCGCCAACGTGGAAGAACTTTAACTTCGTAGAAGCCGTGCGCCGCTACGAAGCACGCATCATCGAGCGTGCTTTGAGGGACGCGGGTGGCGTCGTGACGCGGGCCGCACAACTGCTCGGCATCGAACGCCGGAGTCTGGACGCAATGCTGCGAAAGGGACGCCACAGGGCTCTCGCGTTATTGCGGACGCCTGTGGAGCCGCGCCGGCGCAGCCTGATGTTCCGCGACGAGGTGGACTGCCCCGACACGCGTACCGTCTCCGTGCTGCACGCAGAGGACGACGCCGTCGTGGCCGACGCGGTAAACATGACGTTGAGCGGTGAGGAGTGGTCGGTCGAGACGTGCGCTAACGGAGCGGCTGCTCTTGAAAGACTCCAAAGCGGTGCACGCTACGACGTGCTGGTCTTCGACAATCGCCTACCGGATACGAGCGGATTGGAGTTGATACGGCGGACGCGGGCGCTGGCCCACAGGCAGCAGACGCCGATCATCATGCTCTCAGGTGATCAGGTGGAAATACAGGCTCGGCGCGCCGGTGCTAACGCCTTTCTGCGGAAGCCGAAAGACGTATCTGTTATCGCCGAGACCATCGCGCGACTACTCGCACGCAGGTCGCAACAGAGTTGAGGAGGAGTGAAGCATGAAACTCTTTGCCGCAATCATTTGTGATGTTCACATGTTACGTGTGCTGAAAAAAAGGACATTTCGCGTGACCTTATGAGGACGTCGGGTAAAAGAGCCGCCGGTTAATCGTCAAGCGCCATGTGCCCTAACCCTGCATGCTGAGTTCCCGCAAAAGCTCTGCTAACCCACCCTTGTCCATCCTGCGCTCTGCGATGGCGATCATTGCCTCGTAGAGCTTTTCCTGCGGGTCGAGGACGGTGATCCCATTCAAATCCAGGAAGACGAGCGCCGCGACCAGCCCAGTACGCTTGTTGCCGTCTAAAAACGGCTGATTCTGCGCGATATGAAATGCGTACGCAGCGGCCATATGGGCTAGGTCTTGGTGCAGGTACGCTTCCCCAAAAGAAACTTGTGGCATCGCCACCGCCGATTCCAGCAGCGCTTGGTCGCGGACGCCCACGGCGCCGCCGTAAGCCGCGATCTGCTCGTCGTGAATCTGGATGACGTCCTCGACGGAAAGGAAGTCCGGCTCGGCGCTCATTCGGCCAGCCGGCGCAACGTCCGTTCGTGATTCTTCATCACGCGCTTGGTCGCCGCCCCCACCCGGCCACACCTCCCCTCCGGCTCTCCCGTTCGCACCGGCTCAATAATCAAGCGAGATCCGTCGGTCGTGACTTCGAGCTCGGTATCTCGTGTGATGTTCAGCAGTTCGAGGATTGGCTTCTCGATGACGATCCCGAGGCTGTTGCCGATGGCTGATAAGTGTTTGCGCATATACCGTCACCTCACACATTGGTTCTAACGAATGTATAACCAATGTCGGGACGACGTCAATCTGCGTGGTCCAAAGTTTCAACCACGGTATGTCAGGAGGCGTCTGCCGGTGGGAATAGCATTAAGCCCACGCGCGAGGAGCTGTACGAGAAAGATTGGAACACGCCTCTAATAGAGATGGCAACAAGACCGGCAAAAAAATATCTGCCCTAGAGCTATGTGATAGGTGTATATTCTAAAGCATCAATAAGTTACAGCAAAGCCTTATCGGCAACAAGACCGGCAAAACGATAGGCATGTATAACCACATCAGTCAGATGGAACCTCTCTACCCGGCGCGCAGCGAGTCTCTGGAAGATCTCGCGCGGGAGGTAGTTGCCGCGTCCGCCAGACTCGAAGGCCGACTCGCGCCGGAAACGCTCGAAGGGGTTCGAAGGCTGCTGCTTGTGGTCAACAGCTACTACAGCAATCTGATCGAGGGGCACAGCACCCACCCAGTGGACATCGAGCGCGCGATGCGGCAGGACTACTCTGCCGACCAGGAGAAGCGCGACCTCCAGATCGAGAGCCGGGTCCACATCGAGGTGCAGGAGGAGATCACAGAACGGCTATCACGCGAGCCCGACCTGAACGTGGCCTCGCCCGAGTTCCTATGCTGGATGCACGAGCGGTTCTACAGTCGGTTGCCGGACAGGCTGCGCTGGGTGCGCGGCGATGACGGGGAGAGCGCCTACGTCGATGCTGGTCACCTGCGCACCAGGTTCGTGAAGGTGGGCAGGCACGTGCCGCCCGCGGCCGAAGCTCTGGACAGTTTCCTCGAGCGCTTCGCCTTCTTCTACGACCCGGCCAAACAGCACGGCGTGCGCCCGCTCATAGCTCTGGCGGCGGCTCACCATCGGCTGATGTGGATTCACCCGTTCCTCGACGGCAACGGGCGTGTGGCGCGGCTCTTCACCGACGCCTACTTCCTCCGCAGCGGCGTCGGCGGCTACGGGCTGTGGAACGTGAGCCGTGGCCTGGCGCGCGGGCGGGAGAGTTACCGCGCTCATTTGGCCGCAGGTGACGAGCCGCGTGAAGGTGATCTGGACGGGCGCGGCAACCGGTCAGACCGAACGCTGACGGAGTTCTGCGCGTTCTTCCTCCAGGTGTGCTTGGACCAAGCCCGTTACATGGATGTGCTGTTGTCGCTGAACGGGTTTGTCGATCGGCTGGAAGGGTACGTGCAACTGCGCGAGAAGGGTGTCGCGCTCGGCCCCGAAGGCGCCCCAGCCCCGCTCAGGCGGGAAGTGGCGAAGGTGCTACGCGCGGCGGCCATAGAAGGAGAGATTGCCCGCGGTGAGGTCGCGCGCCTCATAGGTATGAGTGAGAGGACAGGCCGTGACGTCCTACGAGGGCTGCTGGAGGAAGGATTGCTGGTTGCTACGTCGGAGAGGGGGCCGGTCCGACTCGGCTTCCCAGCCCACGCCGCAGGCTACCTGTTCCCGGGCCTCTACCCGGCGGAAGGCCATACGGGGCAGGCCGGCGCGGCCGAGCGGGTGATGAATGAAGATCGGCAGGCCCTCAGAAAACTCTCGGAGTAGACGGTATCGCGCCCTTCGCCAACGACGTTGACGATCGCCTGCGGTGCATGACTTGAAGAAGGGGCCGGGAGAACTGCTGGGCAGACGGTAAAGTTATTATGGATTCATAGCAGATGATGAAAGAAGTCTACGTCAGCACGGACGTCGAGACAGATGGCCCCATCCCGGGCCCTCACTCGATACTCAGCCTCGGGTCGGCCGCCTACCTCCCTGACAAGACGCTGGTGAGCACGTTTTCGGCCAACCTCGAACTTCTGCCGGGCGCCTCCGGAGACCCGCGGACGATGGAGTGGTAGAGGACGCAGCCCGAGGCATGGGAGGCCTGCCGCCATGACCCGCGGCCTCCAGAGGTGGCGATGCGAGAGTATACCGCGTGGCTCAAAGGGCCGCCCGGTAAACCGGTCTTCGCCGCCTACCCGGCCGGCTTCGACTTCACGTTCGTCTACTGGTATCTGATCCGCTTCACAGGCCATAGCCCCTTCTCACACTCGGCGCTCGATATTAAGACCTACGCAATGGCGCGGCTCAAGGCTGCTTACCGCGAGAGCAGGAAACGCAACATGCCGAAGCGCTGGTTTGAGAAGCTGCCGCATACGCATCGTGCCCTGGACGACGCCATCGAACAGGGGGCACTGTTCTGCAACATGCTCGCCGAAAACCTAAGCGACACGTTTACATAAATGCGCGATTCCTGTAAGCACAATTTGGAAAGAACCAATAGAGCGGTTTTGCAATCGCATTGATTCTGCTATCGGAGTTCGGCCCCGACGTTTATCGTTTCGAGTAGTGACAATGCAAATCGCTATCCGTTTTAATTCATACTACCTGAAGAGTATTAACGGTGGGATGCGTGAGCATTCCCGAACCGGACAGCTATGACGGCAGGCCGTACATAAACCAGTGCGTAATGAGGTGGAATCATGAGCACACCGGCGTCAGCCAGCAAAACTACACAAAACTGAGACTCAAATTAGTCATGGCGAAAGCTCAAAGCGCGATATACCGGAGTGCCGATTCAAATAAAGTGTCGCACACGCAATGTAGGGGACTATTTACCTGCCATGTTCGCCCTCTCCTCATCAAGGTACTGAACTAGAACGGTGACTAACCGGTCTGCGTCTTCCTCTTGTACGAGCGGATTGGTGATGACTATCCT
>Ga0126304_10000778_pt1 | contig 13900 bp, 12 predicted proteins | sample Plot25_FD_92538 | JGI IMG/M metagenome (GOLD analysis project Ga0126304, IMG submission 92538) | Serpentine soil microbial communities from UC McLaughlin Reserve, CA, USA - Plot25 | ecosystem: Environmental > Terrestrial > Soil > Grasslands | place: USA: UC McLaughlin Reserve, Lake County... | reverse complement strand
TGGCATCGGCGACGCCGGTGTCCCACAGCAGCCACCCTTGCGCGTGCTGCATCAGGTAGCAGTTGTCGACGAACGGCATCGGCTGGCCGACGTTCACGCCCGGCGACCAGCGCGAGATGTCGCTGGCGACGCCCTCGCCGCAATTGAGGATGTAGAGCTTGTCGAGCCCGGCTGTGCTCTGCGCCGACGCCGCGCCGGCCGACAGCGACAGCGCTATCAAGGCGGCGATGCAAAGACTCGATCGTTTCATGATGGCGCGTCCTTCCTTGGAGGGCGAAGCCTACCACGCCGTCGCGGCGACGCCACGGCGGCCGAAGTCCCGGCACACCGTCAGTTCGCGACCGGCTCCGACGGCTTGGCAAAGGCCGAGCCTCCGAAACTCCGGCAGCCCTCCGGGAACCGGACCCAGGCATGCTGCTCGGCGGTCCAGGCGACGGTCGTCGGCGGCGGGAAGGTTTTATCGGCGAAGCAACCGACCGCGACCGCGACGTGATCCGGCAGGGCGCTCGAGGTCCAAAGCACCGAAGACCCGCATTCCGGGCAGAAGCGAGTCTCGAAACAGAGCTCGCCGGCCGTGCGCTTGAAGCTCCTCGATGTGCCCTCGATCCCGACCGCCGCGGCGGCGAAATAGGCCGACACGCCGAAAACGCTGCCGGTCCGGCGCTGGCACTCCCGGCAATTGCAGGCAAGGACCCGCTCCGGCGCGCGCTCGACCGTGACCCGAAGCTGCCCGCAGGCGCAGGTGGCAGTGCGTGTCATCGTCGTCCTCGTGAACCGCCCGGACGGGGCGGGGCTGATTTCTGACGGAGATCGTAATGGCGGCCCAGCAAGCGAGCCTTGCAAAAAGAGGGCGGCCGGAGCCGCCCTTTCGGAGGTGGGAAGAAAACGCCCAAATGGGCGAGACGAGCTTACGTAATTCAAGCGGGCGAAAAAAAGACCCGCACCTCTCAGGAGAATACCGATGCGTGCCGGCCCCCTTAGGGCACCGACTCCCGCACCCGCGGCATGAAGCTCGAGCGCACGCCCTTGAAGATCATCCAGGCCCACATGGCGAGCGTGAGGACGCCGAGCGTCGCGGCGATCGGGCGCTCAAAGAAGCCGAGGAGCGAGCCGTCGGACTTGATCATCGACGTCATGAAGTTCTGCTCGAACATCTCGCCGAGGACAAGGCCGAGGATCGCCGGCGCGATCGGGATGCCGTTCTCCTCCATCGCCCAACCGAGCACGCCCATCGCGCCCATGACGATGACGGCGTAGATCGAGTTGGTCATGGCGAAGGAGCCGACCATGCAGAACATCAGGATGATCGGCAGAAGGATGTTCTTCGGCACGCGCAGGATCTGCTTTGCCGACTTGATGGCGAGCCAGCCGAGCGGCAGCATGAAGATGTTCGCGAGCACGAAGATGATGAACACCGCGTAGATGAACTGCGGGTTCTGCAGGAACACCGTCGGCCCCGGGTTCATGCCCTTCATGTACAGGACGCCGATGACGATCGCCGTGATCGAATCGCCCGGGATGCCGAACACGAGCGCCGGGATCCAGGCGCCGCCGAGCGCCGAGTTGTTGGCCGAGGTCGAATCGACGATGCCCTCGATATGGCCGGTGCCGAACTTCTCCGGCCCCTTCGAGAAGCGCTTCGAGACCGCGTACGAGATCCAGGCGGCGATGTCGGCGCCGGCGCCGGGCAGCGCCCCGATCAGCGTGCCGAGCACCGAGCCGCGGATGAAGTTCCGCCAGTAGCGCGTGAACACCGGCCAGATGCCGATGAAGATGTTGCCGACCTGCTGCGTGATCTTCTCGCCGAGGGCGTCCATCGCCACGGCGTTGCGCAGGATCTCCGAGACCGCGAACATGCCGATCATCGCGGCGATGAGGTTGATGCCCTGCATCAGCTCGACCGAGCCGAAGGTGAAGCGCGGGAAGCCCGCCGCCGGGTCGATGCCGATCGAGCCGATCGCCAACCCAAGGAGCAGCGAGACGATGCCCTTCAGCGGATCCTCGGTGGCGATGAAGATCGCGCAGGAGAGGCCGAGCGCGGCGAGCCAGAAATACTCGAAGGACGAGAAGTTGATCGCGAACTCGGCGAGCGCCGGGGCCGCGACGATCAGGATCACGACCCCGAACAGCCCGCCGAGCACCGAGAAGACGAGGTTGACGCCGAGGTTCAGGTCGAGCTGACCCTTCTTCGACATGGCGTAGCTCTCGTCCGTGTAGGCGGCGGACGCCGGCGTTCCCGGCATGCGCAACATCGCGGCCGGGATGTCGCCGGCGAAGATCGCCATCGCGGTCGCGGTCACGATCGCGCCGAGCGCCGGCACCGGCGACATGAAGAAGGTCACCGGCACGAGGAGCGCCGTCGCCATCGTGGCGGTCAGGCCCGGCATGGCGCCGACGAACATGCCGAAGGCGGCGGACGCGAAGATCACCCAGATGACGAAGGGGTCGAAGACGAGGCCGAGCGCGGTGACGAAGGCGTCCATGGCGGCCTCTTACAGGATCGGATCGAGCCAGCCGCGGGGCAGCGGCACGCGCATCAGGTTCGCGAAGAAGTACTGGATCAGGACCGTCGTCGCGAGCGCGACCGGCAGCGCCACGATCCAGCGCACGCCGAAGCGCAGGAACAGCCCGGCCAGGATGACGAAGGCGCAGAGGATGAAGCCGATCGTCTCGGAGGCCAGGATGTAGAACAGGATGGCGACGAGGACGAGCGCGAACGAGAGCCGCTTGCCCGGGTCGGCGGTCCAGGGGTCGGGCGTCAGCCAGCGCTCGCCGGCGCGCCGCGCCTGCAGGCCGCGCCAGACGAGGAGCGCGCCGCAGATGATGAGCCCGGCGCCGAGCAGGCGCGGGAACAGTGACGGGCCGTATTTCTGGCCCGGGAAGGCCGGGAAGCTCGCCGTCAGCGCGATCATGATCGCGGCGAAGATAATGAGGATCGCCCCGTTCACGGCGTCGTTGGCGCGCATCTCTTTCTTTCCGTTGTCATTCCGGGGCGACGCGAAGCGTCGAGCCCGGAACCCATAACCGCGAGTCTTCCCAATAAGGCTGAACCGGTCGTGCGCGTTCGGCAGCGCCGGCGTTTATGGGTTCCGGGCTCTCGCTTCGCGAGCCCCGGAATGACAGTGCGTTCAAGCCTTCGCCAGCCCTGCCGCCTTCATGGCCTTGCCCATCTGCTCGTCGCCGGCATCCATGAACGTCGCGAAGCCCGGGCCGTCGGCCCAGGTGACGCCGAAGCCGCGGCTCGACATGAAGTCGTTGTACTCCTTCGAGTCGTAGACCTTCTTCAGCGCCGCGGTGAGCTTTGCCGCCATGTCGGCCGGCATGCCCTTGGGGCCGGCAAAGCCGCGCCAGGCGCCGGTCGCGTAGTCGATCCCCATCTCGTCCTTGAGGATCGGAACCGTCGGGAAGGCGGGGTTCTTCTCCTTCGCCATGAGGGCGAGGCTCTTCGCCTTGCCGGCCTCGATCATGGCGCGGGCTTCCGGCACCGAGCAGGTGACGATGTCGATGCCGCCGGCGGCAAGATCCTGCATCGCCGGCGCGGCGCCGTTCGAGGGCACCCAGGCGACGTGGTCGGGCTTGAGGCCCATCGCCTGCAGCCAGCCGACGAGGGCCAGGTGCCAGATGCCGCCCTGGCCGGTGCCGGAGGCCTTGAGCTTGCCGGCCGGCGCCGCCTTGATCGCCTCGGCGAGCTCCTTGACGGTCTTGTAGGGCGCGTCGGCGCGCACCTGCACGCCGGGCGGGTCCTCATTCATCAGCGCGAGCGGCGTGTAGCTGCGCGGCGTCAGCTCGGTCAGGCCCTGCCAGTGCATCATCGAGATCTCGACCGTGATGATGCCGAGCGTGTAGCCGTCGGGCGCGGCGGTCGCGATCGCCGAATGGCCGACGACGCCCGAGCCGCCGGTGCGGTTGACGACGTTGACCGGCTGGCCGAAATCCTTCTCGAGGAGGGCGGCGACGATGCGCGCCGTCGCATCGGTGCCGCCGCCGGCGCCCCACGGGCAGATCATCTGGATCGGCCGCGCCGGGTAGTTCGCCTGCGCCAAGGCCGGCCCGGCCTTGAGGCCGGCGGCGGACGCGGCGGCGGTCGACGCGATGAAGCCGCGCCTCGTGAACGAAGCCATGTGTTTTCTCCTTGGGGTGCTCCGGGCTTTTTCGCCCGCGTTCGAAATGCCGCCGAGGCTTAGCATCGCGGCAGCGGCGCCACAATCGGCTGCGGGCGCGATCCTCCCCCGTCGCTTGCGACGGGGGAGGGGGACCATGCGAAGCATGGTGGAGGGGGCGATCCCACGCGCCGTGCTCGGGCCTTGCCCCCTCCACCGCCTATCGGCGGTCCCCCTCCCCCGCTTCGCGGGTGAGGAACCGCCTTCGACATGAACGACGGCTCGAACGCCGCCATCGGCGTCTCAGGCCAAGAGCGTCACGCGCGCCTGCAGGTCCGGGCGCCTCTGCGCGAGATCGAACATGCGGCGGTCGGCCGTGACGAGCGTCAATTGCCGGACCACCGCCAGCGCCAGGTAGATGCAGTCGTCAATCGGGTGCTCGAACGCGAGCGCGAGATCGAAGGCCTCGTCGAGCCGATCCGCCGAGGGCTCGACGATCAGCGGGATGGCCCGAAAAGCGCTCGCGGCCCGTCGCGCCTCCTCGGCCGTTGCGAGCCGGCGGCGCACGCGGTTGACGAGCGCGTTGCGGACCTCGACCGCAAGCAGGTCGGGAACCACCACGTCGTTCTGGCGGACGAGCTCGAGGGCCTCGTCCCGCAGCGGCTCGGCGACGATCCATTTGACCGCGACGCTGGCGTCAACGATCAGCGCCACGCCGGCCCTCTATGGCCTCGGCGAGCTGCCGCTCGCGTTCCTCCCGCATCTCGCGGATGAGGTCGACGGAATCGACGCCCCCGCCTTTCGGAAGAAGCCCGCGCGCATGGAGGTCGCGGATGTGTGCGACCGCTTCCGCCCGCAGCCTCGCCCGCTCGGTCTCGCCAAAGGCCTTCTGAAGGGTTCGGCGTGCCTCCTCCTCCATTGAGCGCCCAGCCTGCGCGGCGCGGCGCTTGATGGCCTCGATGACGGCGTCGTCGAGCCGGCGGATGGTGATGGTGCCCATCAGAACCTTGCTAGCACATGCTAGCAGTATAACGGGCCGGCTGACGATGACAAGCCGAGCCTCCTCAGCGACGACGACCGGATCGTGCCCTATGCCGGCTCGGCGCCGCTCTCGGCGAAGCTGCTGCATCCTCCCCCGTCGCTTGCGACGGGGGAGGGGGACCATGCGAAGCATGGTGGAGGGGGCGATCCCACGCGCCGGCGCTCGGCCCGTGCCCCCTCCACCGCCTGTCGGCGGTCCCCTCCCCCGCTGCGCGGGTGAGGAAGCGACATGAACGACGACTCGGCAGCCTTCCTCACCGGCGCCGTTTGGACGTGTCGCCCCCACCTGCGCGTCGCTTGCGCCCCGCCGCGGCCGGGTCGCCGCACCGCCATTCCGCCCGGCGCTCCTCGATCCATTGCAGATCGCGGCGGAAGCCCGGGTGCTCGGGGAAGCGCTCCGCGAGCGGGCGCATGATCGCCAGCGCCTCCTGCAAGTGGCGGCACGCCTGCTCGGGCTCGCCTTGCGCGTGGGCCGTTCTCGCCAGCTTTGACAGGCTGACGGAGAGGTCGCGCTGGCGCTCGGCATGGCTCGGATCGGCGCTCGCCAGCCGGCGCCTGATCGCCAGCCCCTCCTCATAAGCCGCGAGCGCGCCGGCGAGATCGCCCTGCGCACGAAGAACGTCGCCCGTCTTCTCGAGGCTGACCGACACGTCCCGCCGGCGCTCGGCATGGCTCGGATCGGCGCCGGCCAGCCGGCGGCTAATCTCCAGCCCCTCCTGGTAATGCGCGAGCGCGTCGGCGAGCTCGCCCTGCGCAAAAAGAACTTCGCCGGTCCTCTCGAGGCTGACCGACACGTCCCGCTGGCGCTCGACAAGGCTGGGTTCGGCGCTCGCCAACCGACGGGCGATCTCCAGCCCCTCCTCGAAGCGCGCGAGTGCGCCCGCGAGATCGTCCTGCGCAAAAAGCACGCCGCCTGTCCTAACGACGCTGCTCAACAGGTCGCGCTGGCACCGGGCATCGCTCGAATCCGCGTTCGCCAGTCGGCGCCTGATCGCCAGCCCCTCCTCCAAGCGCGTGAGCGCGCCGGCGAGATCGCCCTGCGCACGAAGAACGACGCCCGTCTTGTTCAGGTTGACCGACAAGTCGCGCTGGCGCTCGGCATGGCTCGGATCGGCGCTGGCCAGCCGACGGGCGATCTCCAGCCCCTCCTCGTAACGCGCCAGCGCGCCGGCGAGATCGCCGTGCGCAAGAAGAACGTCGCCCGTCCTGGTGAGGGTGACGGACACGTCGCGGTCGTCTCCCATGCGCCGCGCCGCCGCTTCGGCCGCGCGGAAGGCCTGGAGTGCCTGCGTCGAGTCGTTGAGGATCTCGGCGATGTCGCCCAAGGCGACGTGCGACCAGGTATCGTCGGGGTCGAGGCGCGCCACCTCCCGCAGCACCGCGGCCGCTTCGGCGTAGTCGTAGCGGAGCCGCAGGATCTCAGTCTTTTCCTTCATCGCCGCGGTGCGCCGGCGGAGCGCCGCCTCGAACGCATCCTCGGCCATGAAGGCATCCCAGACCGCGAGCGCGCCGTCCGTGTCGAGCCCGCGGAGCTTCTCCCCCGCTTTCGCCCGCGCGGCGTCGAGGTCGGGGCCGGCGTTCGAGGGCGGCGCCGGCGCGTCGGCCTTGGCGCGCAGGGCGTCGACGGCCTCGCGCAGCTTGTCGGCGATCTCGTCCACGGGCACGTCGGCGAGCCCGAGGTTCTCCAGGATCGGCCGCAGGCGCTCGGGGTCGACGCCCTTCTCCTGCGCGACCTCGCCGATGAGCTGCCGCTCCTGCGGCGGGAACAGCGGCTCCCGCGGGGCGAGCGCCTCGCCGCCCTTTGCGAACGACGCCGCTTCCTCGGCGCGGGCTTTCGGCTTGGCGCCCGGGAACTTCGGCGCCTCCTTCGGTGGGCCCCGCGGCTCGAGGAATGCGATCAGCGCTTCGCGCGCGGCGTCTGGATCGCGATCGAGGAGCGACAGGCGATTGAGCGGTGCGACGAACCGGGGCCACTCGGACACCCGGCTGACCTCGATCGGGATCAGGAATCCCTCGTTGCCGATCGGATCGCTCCAGAACGCCGCCGTGCGTTCGCTCTTCGAGTAGACCGGGTCGATGTAGCGGTCCGAGAACACCCCGATGAGGTGATCGGCCTCTTTGACACGGCGCTCCATCCAATCCGGGATGTTGCCTCCGGCCGGCACCTCCCACTCGTGCACGAACGGCGTGTGGCCCGCTTCCTTGAGCGTCCAGGCGATCCAGTGCGCCCAGTCCCTGTCGGCGCCGGTGTAGCTGACGAAGATCTTGAGGCCGGCCATCCCGCAACTAAGCGTTTCGAGCGGCGCGAGGTTAACGGCCGGATTGCTGCCCTTGACAGCGTGACGCTGCCCTGCTAGGAATAAATGACGCTGCACTCCTGCGCCCGGGCGAAGGGAACCCGCCCTCACCCTCGTCGGTCAGGTGCTCCATGCCCGGCGAGCCCCTCCTCGCTCGGCCTTCGGCCGAGTCGGTCCTCCCCACAAGGGGGAGGAGGGAGCGACTCGGCCAGCAAATGTGTCAATCCGGTAGCCCGTCCCGGAGAGGCGGGCGGCCCGCCGCTCAGCCGGGATCGAACTCGACGTGGAGGTGGTTGTTCGCCGCGTTGGCGAAGGTTTCGAGCAGCACGTCGTAGTCCTTGCCGACGATCTTCGCGACCTCCGCCGCCAGGGTCCTGCCCTGGGCGAGCGAGATGTTGTTGGCGCGGAAGTCGAGCGCCCGGTTCTTGAAGTGCAGCGAGCCCTGCTTGTGGCTGCTGTCGTTGCCGGAGGTGATCACCGGCTTCGGCAGGCCGAGCGCCTTTGCCGCCTCGGCGACGGCGATGATGACCGGCGCCATCGCCGGATGCAGGCTCGAGATCTTGACGGCGTCGCTCTTGACGCCGACGCCGTGCAGGGCAGCGAGCGCCCGGCCGTCGATCGTGCCGCCGTCGCTCAGCGCCGCAAGCGACATCGTCTCGGTTGCCATCGGCTCGCCGTCGATGATGGCGAAGGCGTTGATGATCGCGACGTCGCCGTTCTCGGAGACGGTGCCGAGGAACCGCTTCATGTCCTCGATGAGGGCGATCACCCGCCGCCGGCTGCCGGCATAGTCGATGTCCTCGTCCTCGTCGGGCAGCGAGGTGCACGGGTTGATGCAGCCGATCGACGACAGGAACTCGCCCTTGCCGGGATGGATGATGATGGCGCTGCGGTTGCCGGTCCTGCGCAGCTCGATGCCCGGCATCTGCGGCTTGATCCTGAGATCCTGCCGGAAGCCGGTGGTGACGTAGGTCGGCCCGCCCGAGGTCTTCAGCGGGTAGCGGCCGGGGAGGATCCGGCTCGGCCGCGCCACGGTCGCGGGCGTGTCGTTCTGGCCCGGCCCCTTCGACTCGGCGGTGGTGCCGAACAGCGGCACCGCGACGCCGTCGACCGAGATCGCGCTCGCCGGCTCGCCGTCATGGAAGACCTGGTAGGTGCCGACGGTGCGCGTCTGGTTGCCCCGCGCCTGTTCCTTCAGCCGCTGGACGTGGATCTCCCAGCCCTGCTCGGTGATCGGCATCCGCTGCCTCCCTTGCGCGTTGCGCCGCCGGCGAACGCCGCATCAACATACCACGCCGATCCGCCCCCGTCGCGCGCGACGGGGATCGGCTGAGCGGGTCGTCCTCTCGCGCGCCCGGGCCGCTGCCCGCCGGCGAGCCGTTCAGCCATGCGGCAGCGCCTCGCCCAACCCGAGAAGCGCTTCCGCCGGCACGCCTCATTCGCGGTGGAGCTTCTTTGCCATCCGCAGGGTCAGCGGGCGCTTGCGGTTCAGGATGTCGGAGGCGCGCTGGCGCGAGCCGAGCAGGCGTTCGAGGTCGGCCTGCGAGAAGCCGCCGGTCTCCATCCGGTAGCGGATGGCATCGACCGGGTCGGGCGGGTCGATCGGCCAATGGCGCCGCTCGTAATCGGCGATGACGAGCGCCAGAAGATCGAACGCATCGGCCTCGGGCGAACCGGGATCGGGCTCGTCGTCGAAGAAGGCCTCAATCGCCGCGAGCGCCGCGTCGTAGTCGGCCTCGGTGCGCAGCGGGCGGATGTCCATCATACGGTCCCCGGGTCGATGCGGTCGTACTCGGCGTGAGTGCCTCATCCTCCCCCGTCGCTTGCGACGGGGGAGGGGGACCATGCGAAGCATGGTGGAGGGGGCAAGCCCACGCGCCGTGCTGGGCCTTGCCCCCTCCACCGCCTATCGGCGGTCCCCCTCCCCCGCTTCGCGGGTGAGGAAACCAACGCGGAACGCTCGTCCATTTAGCTCATACCTCTTCCCAGCCCGCTTGACAGCGTGACGCTCCTCCGCTAGGAATATAGTTCGCTCGCCGGCCGGGCTCGGCCCGCCGCCGCGAGGAGCCCAACCATCATCAGCCGCCCGCGCCTCCCGCCGGGCGGTTTTTTCATGAGTTATCCCATGGCCGACATGAGCGAGAGGCTCGCGCCCGAAAAAATCGCCGATTACCGGCGCCGCTACGTCGAGACGAAGGAGCCGGTGCGTTCGATCGCCAAGTCGGCGCGGATGAGCATGGACCAGTTCTACGCCTTGCGCGAGCAGCAGGGCTGGCCGCTGCGGCGCCCGCCCGACAAGACGTTCGAGCGCGCCTTGCGGCGGCTGCCGCCGCCGCCGCCAACGCCCGGCAACGGCAGCGGCGAAGCGCCTGGCGCGGACGCTCCGCCGGGCCAGGCGGAGCCGGCCGACCCGGCCGAGACCGTCGCGCGCGCCAAGCGCCTCGCCCACGACATCGTCGCCGACCTCCAGCGCGAGCGCCTGCGCCGGCCGCGCGCCTTCGCGCCCCGGGCGGCGCGGGAGCTCGCCGCCGTCGCACGCGTGCTCGAGCAGGTGCGGCGCATCGAGGAGGCGCTTCACGCACAGGCGCAGGAACTTCAGGCGCAGGCGCTTCAGGCGCAAACGCTTCAGGCGCAGGACTCCGACCATGACGCACAGGATCCAGGCCGCAGCCTCGTCGAGCTGCGGGATGAGCTTCACCGACGTCTTGTCGAGGCACGGCGCGACCAGGGAGGAGGAGACGGCGTTTCTCGAGACGCTGAGCCGGGCTGAGATCGAGCGCATGCTCGGGCTGTGGGAATTGCGCGGGCCGCGGCAGCGCGCGCCCTCGTGGCGCGACCCCTCGTGGACAACCTGGCTCTTCCTCGGCGGACGCGGCGCCGGCAAGACCCCGCGCCGGGGCCGAATGGGTCTGCGACATGGTCGCCGGCAACCCGGGCGCGCAGGAGCCGGGCGTCGGGCGCATCGCGCTTGTCGGCGAGACGCTCGCCGACGTGCGCGACGTCATGATCGGCGGGCCCTCGGGGCTTCTCGCGGTGTCGCCGCCGGGCGAGCGGCCGCGGTGGCAGCCGTCGCTGCGCCGGCTCGAATGGCCGTCGGGCGCCGTCGCCCACGCCTTCTCGGCCGAGGACCCGGATTCGCTCCGCGGGCCGCAGTTCGAGGCCGCCTGGGCGGACGAGCTCGGCAAGTGGCGCTATGCGCAAGAGACCTGGGACATGCTGCAGTTCGGGCTGCGGCTCGGCCCCCGCCCGCGCCAGGTCGTGACCACGACGCCGCGGCCGATCCCGCTCATCCGCGCCCTCATGGTCGACCCCTCCGTGAAGCTGACGCGGGCCGGCACCGCCGCCAACGCGAGAAACCTCGCGCCGTCGTTCCTGGCGCAGGTGAGCGCGCGCTACGGCGGCACGGCGCTCGGCCGCCAGGAGCTCGACGGCGAGCTGATCGAGGACCGCGCCGACGCCCTGTGGAAGCGCGAGGCGATCGAGGCGGCGCGGGTCGCGGCGGCGCCGGCGCTCCTGCGCATCGTCGTCGCGGTCGATCCGCCGGCCTCCGCCGGCCGGCGGGCCTCCGCCTGCGGCATCATTGCGGCGGGGATCGATGCCGGCGGCATGGGCTACGTCCTCGCCGACGAGACCGTGTCGGGGGCGGAGCCCGAGGCCTGGGCGGCGCGGGCGGTCGCGCTCTACCGGGCCTTGAAGGCGGACGCCCTCGTCGCCGAGGTCAACCAGGGCGGCGACATGGTCGCGGCGGTGGTGCGCCTCGTCGACCCCACCGTGCCGGTGACGGCGGTCGTCGCGACGCGCGGCAAGCACGCCCGCGCCGAGCCGGTCTCGGCCCTCTACCGCCAGGGGCGCGTGCGCCACGCCGGCGCCTACCCGGCGCTCGAGGACGAGATGTGCGACTTCTCCCCGGCCGGCCTGTCCGGCGGGCGCTCGCCCGACCGCCTCGACGCGCTCGTCTGGGCGCTCACCCACCTCGTGCTCGAGACGCGCGCCGAGCCGCGCGTTCGGGCGCTGTAAGCGCGGGATCGGCCCGGACCGGATCGGGCGAGGCTCCGAGCTCGCCGACGCGCTTTACCCCTCCCCTTGCGAGGCGTCGCTCCCTCCTCCCACTTGTGGGGAGGACCGACTCGGCCGAAGGCCGAGCGAGAAGGGGGGCGCCGGGCATGGAGCACCTTGCCGACGAGGGACTCAAGTCTGTCAGCCGCAGGGGCCGGACCTGACGGATCGCGTGGGCCTTGCCCCTGCGGCTGATGTCGCGGCGGGCCGACTTCGACCGGGAGCCCTATGCCCGGCGCCCCCCCTCCTCGCTCGGCCTTCGGCCGAGTCGGTCCTCCCCCACAAGGGGGGAGGGGAATTGCGCCGGCTTTGTGTGAATCCGCTAGCCCGCAAGGGGAGGGAGCGCGTCGCCGCTTCGACGCGCTGCTTCAGTCCGGGCGGATCATGCTCCGGCGCGGCGCCGATCCCTTGATCGCGGCGCGGTTCCGTCACACCTTTACGGGCGATGATCACCACCGTTGCCGCCCGCATCCTCCTTGCCATCCTCGTCGTCTTCCTCCTGCCGCTCGCCGTCCATGCGCTGTGGTGGGCGACGCGCGACGGCCTCGCGCCGGACTGGGGCAGCGCCGACTGGTCGAGCGCCAAGCTGCTGCCGCCGCCGGCGGCGAAGCCGGCGGCGCTGGTCTATGTCTACGCCGCCCGCACCGGGCGCTGGAAGGGCATCTTCGCGCACCACTCCTGGATCGTCGTCAAGGAGAAGAACGCCGCCCGCTACACCCGCTACGACAAGGTCGGCTGGGGCCGCCCGGTGCGCACCGACGGCTGGCCGCCGGACGGGCGCTGGTTCTCGAACCCGCCCGAGCTCGTCGTCGCGATCGAGGGCGAGGCGGCCGAGCGCCTGGTGCCGCGGGTGCGCGCCGCCGTCGCCGGCTACCCTTACGGCGAGTGGGGCCGCTACCGCGCCTGGCCGGGGCCGAACTCGAACACGTTCGTCGCCCACGTCATGCGCGAGGTGCCGGAGCTGTCGGCAGTGCTGCCGCCGACCGCGCTCGGCAAGGACTGGCACCCGAGCGGCAGCCTCTTAGGCTGGACCCCGAGTCGCACCGGCATCGAGCTGTCGCTCGGCGGCGTCCTCGGCGTCGCCGTCGGCTGGGTCGAGGGCATCGAGATCAACTTCCTCGGCCTCGTCGCCGGCCTCGACCTGCGCCGCCCGGCGCTGAAGCTCCCCGGCTGGGGGCGGATCGGCGTCGGCGCCTGAGGCCCGACCCGCCCGCGCCGGCTCACAGCTAGAGCGGGATGATTTTTCTTCGAGTCGTCATCCCGCTCTAGCTCTTTGTTCGAGCATGATCTTTTCCGAAAACCGGTCGCCACTTTTCGGGATCATGCTTTTAGACGATCTCGGCCGCGAAAGCCGCCGTCTCGCCTGCATTGAGATTGGTCAGCGTGCCGGCGCCGTTCGTCGTCTTGACATGCGCCTGCAGATTCACGGCGAAGGCGCATTTCTTGAGCGGGACTGGCGTGGCGTCGAGCAGGTCGGCCAAGGTCTTCGAAACGCTCGGTTGCGGCGGGCCTGCCTCGCCGACCTCGAGGCCGGGCGTGTTCGCGACCTGCCAGGAGGGCCCGTTCAGGCCGCGCGTCAGGATCAGCGAATGGTCGTGCAGGAAGGAGGGCGTGCCGGGTTGCGGATGATAGGCCCGGTAGCGGATCTCGACGTTGTCGCCGGTCCCACCCTCGAGGAACTGGCACTGCTCCGAGCTCGCCACGCCGTTGAGCTGGATGTCGACGATGTCGGCGACCGCCTGGCGATTGTCCCACCACATCATGTGCGTCAGCGCCGCAAACGGCACCGCGATCGTGCTCGCCGGCACGTTCCAGCGCCGGAACGTGAATCCGGCACCGACACCGGCCTCCGCGGCCGGCGCCGCAAGCGGCTTCAGGCGGGCGCCGGCGGCGTTGAACACCTCGATCATCACGAGATAGCGGCCGTCGGCGAGGCCGCTCGTCGAGGTGACGCCGTGATACTGGCCGTCCTGCCATTCCTCGTTCGCGCCGAGCGGGGCGCCGGTGTCGTACGGGATCATCGACAAGCCGCTTTCCGGTCCGACCGTGTGCGGGCCGAGCGCGATGGAGCCTGGCTTCGCGGTGTTGAGCTTCCAGGTGCTCCAGATCATCGGCGGAAGCGGGGTCCAAGACCCGGTGGGATTGCCCGATGCGTCGGACCTCGCGACCTGGATGCGGTAGTAGATCGCCCCGACCGGCCGCATCGATTCGGTGAAGTGGTACTGGAGGGCGACGTCGCCGCCGAGATTGCGATTCAGCAGTTGCCCGACGGCGTCGTTCGGATTGGCAACCGGATTGAGCAGGCCCGAGTTGTAGGCCGGCGCGGCGACCGACTGGAACGAGGTCTGCGACGGCGTCGAAAGGAGATGAGAAGGGGTCGCGCCGATATCCTCAAGGACCACGAAC